>Ga0208694_1001723_pt1 | contig 25372 bp, 17 predicted proteins | sample AD_UKC078_MetaG_FD_184442 | JGI IMG/M metagenome (GOLD analysis project Ga0208694, IMG submission 184442) | Active sludge microbial communities of municipal wastewater-treating anaerobic digesters from USA - AD_UKC078_MetaG (SPAdes) (version 2) | ecosystem: Engineered > Bioreactor > Anaerobic >...
AACTTTAATATTTTAATCAATTGTTTTAATTAAAAAAAATTATTGTTTCGTCCATTTATCATAGTAAGATTGCAATTCTGGATAATTATCTAAATATTCTTTATCCATTTCTCTGGTATCACCTACAACTATTGCTGGATTGCCAGAGATGATAGCATAATCGGGAAATGTACCTTTCACATAACTATATGCTGATACAATGCACCCTTTTCCTATATTACTACCTGGCATAATTATACTATGTGGACCAATAAATGTGTATTTACCGATATATATTGAACCTTTTATATAACCTATTAAATCTGAATGTTTAGTATATTCTGCTCCATATAAACGGATAGAAAGATGGCTAGAATGCGTTGTGATAGATATGAAATTTGTTATCTGACAACCCTCTTCAATTGTTATTCCATTACTAGCTTCTATGAAATTATAATGACCAATAAATACATTATTGCCTAATTTCAAATTTTTCTTATCATTAATAACAGTTGTATTGCTAATTCTAACATTTTTTAATAATTTGCCATCTTGCTTATAATAACTGAGCATAGTAGGTCTAAAACTCTTGGATAACCTATGTAATATAGATTCTTTAACTCTATATAAAAAATTCATTTTTTTATTGCAAATATATCATTAAAATCTCTAATAAATATTTATGATGTTAAAGATTTATACTAAAATGTAATAACTGTAAAGAAAAAATGATGTTTAAAATAATTTAATTTTATATGATAATTTTTTTATGTTGGACAAAATAAAATTAATATATTTTTTTGAACTTTATTATCTTTGCATATATCAATGATAATGTTCTACGATATTAAAAAAATTATACTTTTATTTCTTTTTTTGCATATCAATAATATGTTTTTGCTATCACAATCATATATGGATAAATATGATTGCGATAATAGATCTATTATACTTCTGAGTAGCACCTATGCGGGTATAAGTGTTTATACATATTATAGTTGGTATTATCAATATAATTCAGGAAAATTTCATTTTTTTGATGATAGTAGAGAATGGCTTGCAATGGACAAAGTCGGGCATTTTTTCTCTGCTTATTCTTTAACAAATTTTAATAGTGACTTATTAAAAAATTGTTCTCAAAGCAGAATAGCTTCACCTATAATGACATTTTCTTATTTAGCTAGTATAGAAGTGATGGATGGATTTAGCGAAGGATGGGGATTTTCTATTAGCGATTTATTATTTGATCTAGCAGGTATAATGGCTGCTTCATTTTTACATGATGATGTACAATTTAAATTTTCTTTTCATCAAACCAAATGGGCTAATCAAAGGCCAGAATTATTAGGAAATAATTTAGGACAACAAATATTGAAAGACTACAATGGACAAACTTATTGGATATCTATGCCGTTTAGTAGAATAGATAATTATTTACCTGATTTTTTAATGTTTTCATTTGGCTATGGAGCAGAGGCAATGATTTATGGGAGTTCATATGAGCAAGATATCATATTACCTGAATTAAACTCTTATAGGCAATTTTATTTATCTTTAGATATAAATTGGTGGAAGATTATAAATCAAACTATTATAGGAAAGTGGAAATATATTTTTTATCCATTGAAATACATCAAAACACCCATGCCCACTATAGAATTATCTCAAAAAAAATTGAAATTTCATTCATTTTATTTTTGATAAAATATAGGGTTCTATAACATTTTGAGTGGGTAAAGATCAAAAAAAGTAATTTTACAAAAAAATCGGGTTATTTCAATTATTTTTGTAATTTTGCATGTCAATATATATTAATTATATGATGTTTTATGATGGGTTAAGCATTTATACTATTAAAAATAATTTTATAACAAATTACATATATATGTGTATTGATAATTTTTATATTATTCTCATGGTAAAAAATAGGCCACCATGAATATTATTAAGCTAATATAGAAAATATACAATTTTCTAATAAAAAATTTTCATCAAGTGGAGACCAGAAACCACTTAAAAAAATGGGGCGTAATCAGAAAAGCCATATGAGTAGGAGAAAATTTAAAAAGTGAAAAAATGAAAAAAATTAAATTTTATGCTATCGGTTTAGCTATTGTATTAATTGGGTTTGTATCATGTCAAAATGAAATGTTGCTCAATCCTAAAAATTTGACTGAATTTCAATATGATGTAAAATCAAAAATTGATTATTCAGGAATTAAAACTGAATCAAAAGGGTTTAAAGGAATAAACGGAAGTGACCAAATTCTTGTTTTTCAAGATATGCGAACTTTTAATGTAACCTTAGCTGAATTGGAAAGACAAACAAAAGAATTAGATAATGCTTTTGTTGAGTATTACAGCGAATTAGAAGAGGAAGCATTAAATGACAAAGAAAAGGAAATTGGGTTTAGTGAAGAACAACCATTGTTTGTTTTTGAGAATACATTAGGATTTAATTCATTACATAAGAAAATTGCTATTGAAGAAGAACAATGGTTAAATCAAGAAGAATTAGATTTTGAAAATGACCCGAACAACCATTTTGTAATGGAAGATGAGGTTAGAACCATACTAAATGCTGACGGAGAAGTACAAATAGGAAATTCTATCTATAAACTTACAGAAGAAGGATACTTTGAAATAATTGATGGTGATTTAAAAACATTATCGGTTTTAGATGGTGGAAATTCAAATAATTTAAATTTACCAAAGAATGTAATCTTTGTAGGCGATGATTCTAATTGTAATGAATGTAAAGCAAGTGATTACTGTAATTCACAAAAAAGGAATTCGGATAAAAAAGATATAGATAATTATAGAATAAAGTGGGTAGTAAGTCATTGGACATATCCATGGACAAGGCGTGTTGCGGCAAAAGTTGATAATTTTAAAAAGAAAAACAACCATTGGGAAAAATATAGAACCAATTGTTGGGCAAGAGTTTATGGTGATATTTCTGGTGCAGACGGCGAATGTGAAACGTCTTTTACATTTAATACTGAAGATGGAGCATATAAATATGCATATGCAAAACATGTTGAACATATAATTCCAGTTCCAACATTAACTAAACCTGGTTGGGTAAAAGCTCAATTTTATGGTGGTGGTATTTCATATAGTACATCATTAACGTGGTAATACTATGAAAAAACTGTTATCAAATACAGGAGCAACAATATTGTTGCTCCTGTTAATTGTTAAGCTTGGTTATGGGCAGGATTTTAATAAATCTAAATTAACCTTTAAAGACCAAATTAGATTTTCACTATCACCTGTTTTATATGATAATTTAAGCATAACTCATTGGGGAGAAAAATTGCTAAAATCAAGACCTGTTTTTAGTGGCGAGGCAACAATTTTGTATCATAAGCATTTGAAAAATGATATTGGAGTAAATTTTGGAGTTGGTTTAGGTCTTGCTCCATACAATATAAATTATTATTTTAAAGCACCTGAGAACAGTATTTTTCAAACAGGTAAATATAAAGAATCTTATGAATATCTTGACAATAATCATTACGATTATGTTCAATTTATGTGGGTGTTTCCTTTATCTATTCAAAAACTTATTGAAAGAGATGAAAATAAATATTATAGTATTGAAGCGGGAATAAAATTAAATAGAGTCGTTGCATACCCATACGAAATAACAACAGGTCATTTATTTGTTATTGATGATACAACAGAAGCACGATTATTTGATTTTAAATTGGATGGTACAAAAAAGAATTTAGTGAGTTACTTTCTAAAAGCAGGATTAATAAAAGTAACAAAAAACCAAAACACCATTCAACTAAATGCGGTTTTACATTATTCATTTTCAAAAATAGGTATTGGTTATTACGAGTTTCAAAATTTACCGTATGAAAGTAGAGGGCAGGTATCACAAAACATTAATTATATAGGTTTAGAATTTATATATGGATTATCTTTGTCAAAAAGATCAAAAAACAATTATAGTGAATGATTTACGTTTACTAACATGCTATAAATTTAAGCGGGCAGGCAGTAGCTTTCCTGATAGATTTTCGGTAATTTTACAGTTAATGCATCTTGGAAAATTAGAGGGTAAATTGCCCTCCAGTATTTATAGCCAGCCATTGAATTAGACCGCCTTTGGCGAAAGAAAATGTAGATTCTTCTGAAAATTGGCTATTAAAATCGTATCATATTAATTATTAATCTTAAAACAACACAAAATGAAAAAGCTAATATTATTAATCATTGTTACCTTTACAATTCAAGTATCAACTCTTTTTGCAGGGGTAACTAATCCTGCTTATGGAGAAGTAATCAGCAAAGAATATAATATTTAAATGGCACTTTGTTCATCCTATTAAATGCAAAGCAATTCTGCTTATGCGAAATTATTTAACAGGATAAACTTTGTGTAATATCTTGGTGCCCTTTGTGGTTAAATAATTTACCCACAATAAACGTTATAGAACCAAATATAATAATTTTAAGCTTGGAATATATGACTTGATATAAGTGGGCCCACCAGGACTTGAACCTGGGACCTACTGATTATGAGTCAGTTGCTCTAACCAACTGAGCTATGGGCCCTTTTGCGTTTGCAAAATTACATAATTTTTTTTAATAAAAAAATTTTTTTTGTTCTTAAAAAAATTATAATTTTATAAAAATTTTTACAGATGAAAAAAATATTATTTCTTATTTTATTTTTAACAAGTTTGATTTCTTATAGTCAAATAAGTTATCCAGGTACACCAGCAAGTTTCGAAGCTAAGGTAAATAAAACTAACATTTACACATTACCTATCATAGATGTAGAAGCACTGAAGATGGAAGATGCCATAGTAGATAAATATAAAGATAGACCATGGAGATTTGGGCAAAATGTTTATGTGGATATAGATATTATTGAGCAAGGTTTCGATACAATAATAAATGGTGAAAAGATATGGTTTATGACATTTAGATCTGAGGGTGCACTCACACTTAATTTCACTTTTGATCAATTTCATTTACCTGCTAATACTGAATTATATTTATATAATGCTGATAAAAGTATGGTATTAGGTGCATTTAATCATAATAATAATAGCGAAGATGGTGTTTTCGCTACGACATTAATTCCTGGAGATGAGGTTACAATTGAAGTAAATCAAGATGAAACTATTACTGAGCTACCAATATTACATTTATATAGAATTACTCATGGCTATAGAAATGCTTATGACTATGCTTTGAAATCTTTCGGAGAATCAGGTAGTTGTAATGTAAATGTGGCTTGTCCACAAGCTGCTGGATGGGAAGATCAGATACGTTCTGTATGCATGCTCGTATCAGGTGGGAGTGGATTCTGTTCTGGCGCATTAATAAATAATACTAATAATGATGGTACTCCATATGTTTTAACTGCTAATCACTGCTATTCTGATCCGTCTAGCTGGGTGTTTTGGTTCAATTGGCAAAGTCCTACTTGCAGTAACCCTTCTAGTTCCCCTTCATATAATTCTATGAGTGGTGCAACATTGAAAGCTAGATATGCTAATTCAGACTTTTGTTTGGTACAAATCAATAATGATATTCCCGCATCGTATAATGTTTATTTCTCTGGATGGAATCGCACAACAGATAATAATATTAGTGGTAAAGTGGTAGGAATACATCATCCCGCAGGTGATATTAAAAAAATTAGCTGGTCTACTGGTGGTGTGAGTACTACAACATATTTAGAAAATTCTATTCCAGGAGATGGAACTCATTGGAGAATTACATCGTGGAGTGATGGCACAACTACAGAAGGTGGTTCTAGTGGTTCTCCCATATTCGATCCTACTGGGCATATTATAGGACAACTTCATGGAGGCTATGCTGCTTGTGGTAATACAAGTTCAGATTGGTATGGTAAACTCGGAGTATCTTGGAACGGCGGTGGTTCTTCCAGTAATAGATTAAAAGATTGGTTAGATCCTTCTAATAGTGGCGTAACTGTTTTAGAAGGTTATGATCCTAATATGCCAACTGTAGATTTAGATGCTTCTGTTATTCAAATTTTACCAGCTACAAATGAATTTTGTGAAAGTACTACACAAAATTTCCAAGCTGTTATCAAAAATAGAGGTAGTCTGACTTTAACTTCATTGAAAATATATTGGGCTTTTGATGGGGGTTCTACAAATGTTATCAATTGGACTGGTTCATTAGCTAGCAATCAAACTAGCACTATTGATTTGGCTTCATATTTATTAGAACAAGGTACACATTCATTAACCGTATGGTGTGCAGAACCTAATGGTGGTACAGACGAAAATCATAGCAATGATACTTTAGACTGGCAAGGTGAAGTATTTCCTTCTATGCGTCCATCTCCTTTCGTAGAACTTTTCAACGGTACTTTCCCGCCAGCTTGCTGGGCAGTTTATATTGGTACTAATGGACTAGGTACTAGCTATAATTGGCAAAGCACTAGTGATACATATGAAGGTACTGGAGCTGCTTTTGTAGATTATGAAAATGTTTCTGGTGGACAAGCAGAGGATTGGTTAGTAACTCCTAAAATTCACTTATGTACTAATCCCGTACTCACTTTTTATCAAAAGCAAGATTATAGTTCTAACTATGGTACTACTTATAGTGTACGTGTTTCTACTACTTCTCAGACTTCACATTCAGCATTTACTACAGTTTCTCAGTGGAATGAGTCAAGTTTTAGCACTTCTTATACTAAAAAAACTGTTGATTTGAGTGCATATGCTAATCAAAATGTTTATGTAGCTTTTGTGATGTCTCAGGATGATGGCGATAGCTGGTATATAGATAGTCTTTTAATAAAAGGCAATTGTGACCCTACTCTTACTTTAGATTTAGGTGAAGATATAGACACTATCTGTGGGCAAGAAATTACTATTGATGCGGGTGATGAATTTGCTACATATCTATGGTCAGACCAATCTACTGGCCAAACTATCACTTTAGTACCTCAAAATGGTCAAAATTATACCTATTCATTGACAGCTACTGATTATTGCGGTTGCACTTATATCGATGAAATTAATATTACTTGCCATATAATTGATTTTATTAATGATTATGATAATGATTATTCTTTATACTGGTCTAATGATTATCAAGCTCTCATATTTAATAATAAATCTAATGAACAAATTGCAATATCTATTTATAATTCTCTCGGTATGTGCGTTATAGAAAATCAAATAATAAATGCTAATAGTACTGAAAATATTTATTTAAATAATATAGCTGACGGAGTGTATTATTCTCATATTACTATAAATAATAAAGTCAAAGTATCACCTTTTATAAAATATTAAACAATGAAAAATCTATTCTTTTTTATAATAGGCTTCGTTTTTATAGGAACTAATCTGCTATTTAGTCAATCAAACATTAATAATGATTTATTTGATGGTAGAAAAGAAATATTTATAGCTATCCCAACACAAAATAATAATATTAATATTGATGTGCTTAGTCATACTATCTATATTGATAAAATAACTACTGACACTATTTACGCATATGTTACTATTAATCAATACGAGAGCTTTAATGATCTAAATCTTAATTTTATAAAACTTACTCCACCTAGTATGAGGTTGAGTGAGGCTGAGCTAAATATGAAAGATGAATCTGATATTTTAAATAAGCAAATAACTAGTTGGGATTACTATCCTACATATAGTGCATATCTAACTATAATGCAACAATTTTCTCAAAATTATCCTGGTCTTTGTAAATTAGATACAATAGGAACAACTGTTGAAGGTAGACTCATACTATCTGCAATAATTTCTGATAACATACAATTAAATGAAAAAGAACCTAAAATTTTCTTTACCTCTTCAATGCATGGTGACGAAGTGACTGGCTATGTGCTTATGTTACACTTGATAGATTATTTATTGCAGAATTATAATTCTAATACTAGAATTCACAAAATTGTTGATTCTTTAGAGATACATATCAATCCTTTAGCAAATCCAGATGGTACATATGCAGGCGGTAATAATACTGTGAGTGGAGCTACTAGAGATAATGCTAATAGTATGGATATAAATAGGAATTTCCCAGTTCCTAATGGTAGTGTAGGCGAAGATAATACTTACTCAATAGAGACAGAGACACAAGCTTTTATGAACTATGGCAAAGAATATCCTTTTGTGATGGCTATAAATTTTCATGGCGGAGCAGAGATTGCTAACTATCCTTGGGATTACAAAACTGCTGATCATCCCGATAAAACATGGTGGAAATATATTTGTAAAGAATATGCAGATACAGCACAATATTATGGTCCTAGTGGATATTTCGAATATCAACCCTCTGGAGCAGACTACCCTGGTGTAACAGAAGGAGCTTCTTGGTATGTAGTAAGTGGTTCTAGACAGGATTGGATGAACTACTTCACTCATTGTAGAGAAATAACTCTTGAAATTTCTACTACTAAAACTCCTGCTGCTAATGAACTTGAAAATTTCTGGACATATAATTATCATAGCTTTTTAAACTATTTAGAACAAGCAATTTATGGCATTAGAGGAACTGTAATAGATGGCTGCACTGGTAATCCTATGAAGGCTTTGATAACTATTTATAATCATGATGCAGATAGCAGCCAAGTATATTCACACCTGCCTCATGGTGATTATTACAGACCTATAGCTGCTGGCACTTGGACTATGATAGTCTCTGCACCAGGCTATCAATCTGATACTATTACTAGCATTACAATACAAAACAAAAGTATAGCTGTGAGAAATATAACTTTATATCCATATCCACCAGTAGCTAATTTCACTACGGATGTTACAAATACCTGCACTGGCATTGTTAATTTTATCAATAATAGTACAACTAGTGTGAATAGTTCTTTTGTGTGGTACTTTGGAGATGGATCTACTAGTAATGAATCTAACCCAACTCATTTTTATACTCAAAATGGTACTTATACTGTCAAACTAAAAATATCAAGTTGTGCAGGAGAAGATTCAGTTATTTATAATAATTTAATTACTGTAGAAATGCCTGATAGCCCTTCTATATCACAAAATAATTACAATATATGCTATGGAGAAGGAGTAACAATTCAAACTTCTGCAAATGGCGATATTTATTGGTATGATGACAATGTAGGCAATTCTATTATCAACACAGGAAATGAATATTCCATTAGTAATATATTAAATGACGATACTATTTATGTAAATAATATAATAAGCAGTACATATTCTGGTGGTAAAACTGATAATAGTGGTACAGGTGGATATTTTAATAATAATGTAGAGCATGGCTTATATTTCGATTGTTTACACCCTGTCAATCTGAAATCCGTAAAAGTATATGCAAACTCTACTGCTGATAGAACTATTAAATTATATGATAGTAATTCTAATCAGATTTATTCTCAAACAATAAACATACCATCTGGTGAGAGTCGCATAAATCTAAATTGGCAAATACCTCAAGGTAATAATCTGAAAATCACTGCATCTACTTATCCTAATTTATATAGAAATGGTACTAATGGCGGACCTAATCTTGGTTATCCATTTAATATTAATAATTTTATTTCTATAACCTCTAGTACAGCAGGCACTAGTCCTACTAGCTATTATTATTACTTCTACGATTGGGAGATAGAGGAGAAATGCGAAAGTCCATTAATTCCAATTTATATCAATGTAAATGATTTACCTACGGCTGCATTTTCTTATGAGATAAATGGTAGTAGTGTTAATTTTTCTAATCTTAGCCAAAATGCTAACTCATTCTATTGGGACTTTGGCGATGGTAGTTATAGTAACGATATAAACCCTACTCATACATATAATAATGGTTCTACATTTAATGTGAGACTCATAGTAACTAATGATTGCGGATCAGATACTATAACTGAAACTATATATATTACTAATATTAATGATTTAGACGGAGGTAAAATTACAATTACAAATATTGATAATAATTTGATTATTAATTCACAAAATTTAATTACTAATATTCAAATCACTAATATTCTAGGTCAGACTTTTTATGACAAAGATATAAACGATAATATTTGTGAAATTCCAATGCAAACTTGGAAAGATGGTATTTATCTGATTAAAATAAATAATAAATATTTTTATAAAATTGCTAAATTTTAGTAAATCATTAAATTAGAATAATATAAAAAGATACTGTGTCTATTGTCTGCACCATTGATTTTATTTTTAAAGGGTGATTAGAGAATATCTACACCATACATTTTTAATTTCACTTTTTCTTTTTTACTAATTTTTTAGTTAATAAGATATGTTGAATTGCATTAAATGATGCTTATTATCTTATCGATTAATTATTTAATTTAATTTAATAAATTTACAATTTTATCTACATCATCCATTAGCCTTATTGTTTCTCTAATTACTTCTATGATTTGCAAAAACTGCATTATTGATTCACTATCCAATTTTAGTTTTGCTCTACTTTTTAGCCATTTATCTAGCACTTGATAACCACCAATGTAAAAATTCCAGATATTTTCTGGTATACCATCAAAGTATTGGACATCATTAACCCATATTTTCCCGTTCTCATATTTCACTTTTTCTACTATACCAGAACCAGGGATATCAAATTTAACTCGAGTAGGCAAATTACATTTCATCAAATGTAGTTCTGTAAGGCTTTTTCCAATCTCAGATAATTTTTGAAATATTTCATAATCATCTACAAAAGGTATTCTAGGAAAATCATATTGCAAAAAATCAACATATTTTTCTCTGTAAGATGGTGAATGTAGCACTGCGTAGATGTAATAAAAAATTTCTTCTGGTGTCAGGGTTTTGCCATATTTTTCTGTAATAAATTTCAAAAATTCAGGACTAAAGTTGGGCTTTTTTGATGCATAATCAGCATGTTTTTCAAAAACCATCATAGTTTTTAGATTAGATTTTTGAGGAATAGTTTTATTATACAAATACAAAGGGAAAACATAGCAAATTTCGCTAGTTTTATTAGAAATAAAGCTACTTTCGACCAATTTATCTGCAATCAAACAATGTTGCCAGCTATTGCCATATTTTACTTGACGAACAGTTACTATAGCTATGTTATCCATTAGTAAATGTTGCATAACATCATATCTTGCTCCTTCGAGCATTATGGGATTATAATATAATTCTCTTATGTCAAAAGGACGATAATATAATTTGGTAAAATACTGATCCCATTTAGCATCATCAATTAATTTTTTCCTTGCTTTCGACAATTTCCAGCCATGAGTATCTTTTAATTTATAAGCATTTCTAATATCCACATCGCTTATTGATTTATCTCTTAATTTTGCTATTCTTTTATGTAAAGCATCCTTATTAAAATCAATGATAAAATCGTCTTTTGCTGTTACTATACCAGTCGAATACAGAGAGAAAATATCTGTAATCTTCCAAAACTTATTATATTTTTCCTCTAATGATGTGTTTTTGGGTACAAAAAAATAATTTGAAGAAACGGGATTTATTTCCTGCCAATCTACATTTTTTATTGTATGACTATCCAACCATTTATATTTATCTTCTCTTAGTCCCGACAGGTCTGCATAAAACACTTTTTTGTCATTAGATTTTTTTGTTTTAATGAATATACTTATAGCAACTCCTTGCTGAATATCAAAAACATTTTCATCATCATAGCTTCCTCTGCGACTACTTCCATGTAAATTTAATAAATAAATTCTATCAAAACTTTCTAAAAGTGATTGTCTCATGCCACTAAATGTAGGATTGTCTAAAAAACTATGATTTGTGATAAAACCTATCACTCCTTCGCCGTATTGGTCTATTTTCCATTGAGCAAATCTTATGAATTTAACGTAATCGTCTTGAAGCCATTTAGGATTTTTTTCGCCTAATGGTCTACCATCTACCTTATAATAACCATCATCCTTACTACCATCAGCTCTTGTATATCCTTTTTTTAATAAATCATCTATCCATTTACCTTTATTAGCTGATATACCTGCATAAGGAGGATTGCCTATGATTGCTAAGATTTTTTCATCAAATTTTACTTTATTTGCAGCTTTATTTTCCTCTGTTACTTCTCTAAAAAATGGTATCTCATTAGGTAACTTTGCACGTTCTAATGTATTAGTTAAATAAATTTGTATCCTCTCATTATCCAGAAGGTCATATTTCCATTTTTTTAATAAATCTGTAAGATTTAGATGTGAGATAACATATGGTGTAATGAGCAATTCGAAACCATAGAAATGCTTTAATAGATGATTTTTTATTTTATCCTCTATCATACCACTAAGTCCTTGTTTTTTAAGTTCATTAAGTACTACTAAATATGCAATCCAAAAAAATGTACCAGTACCGGCAGCAGGATCCAATACATTCACGCTATCATCAGCTAATCCAAGTTGTTTATCAAAATATTCTTTTAAAATAATATGTACTGAATTTACAATGAAATTGACTACTGGGCGAGGTGTATAATATACGCCTAATTGTTTACGACGCTGCGGCTCATAATAATTCAAAAAATCTTCGTAGAAATAAATAATGGGTTCTTTGTCTTTTTTGCCACGCTCGTCTATATTAGACAGTATTTTATCAAGGTCAGCAACATTCAATATATCTAATATATCATCTACTATCCATGCAATATTTGATGGGAATTCATCACCAGAAATATTAGTAAATATGCGTTTAATGATTCCAACACTTTTTGGTATATATGATGCTGCTGAACTACGATTTAATGTAGTTTTATAGCTCTTTTTTGCCATAAAAAGTCCATAAGTTACAGTCTGAGCATAAGCATCAGCACAATCTTCTATATCTATATCATTGATTAACTCTTTAATACCTTGATAAAAGTCGTAAATAGATGATGTAGGGTTACCATTTTTAAAATTATTTATGTCTTCTGTTAATTGCTCTATAGCACTATCTTTTAATAATATTGCTTTTTTAGATAGTTGCATTGCTAATTCCTCCGCTGTAGATATGGTAGGTAACTGATAATCGAAGAAATTACTTATCAATTGGGCAAATTGCTCTACTTTTTCATTAGAAATTGAATTTTTCGACTTATTTAGGTCATTAAGAGTAAATAAATCTATATTCAAAACAGGTTTTTTATTTCTAATTAAAATAAATTGCAGATAATTAGTCAATATCAGGTTGTCGATAGCATCAATATATTTTTTTAATTGCTCAGTTTCTAAGATTTCATCTAGATTGGCATTCAAATCTTTGGTTTCTATAAAACCTATTTTTCTATTATCATTATAAGCCTTGAAGTCAGGAGCACCAAGTCCAGTAGTTCTTTTAGGCTCTTGTATTAGTTGATAATTTTTATTTATATTTTTAATAAAATTTTCGAAAGGTGTTCTATAAGTCCATTCTGTATAATCACCATTACGGTAAATATTTTTAATTTCTTCGAAATAATGATTTATTTCTTTTTTTATTAAATTTTTATCTATCATTAAAAAAATATTATATAGCAAAAATAATAAATATATTTTTATAAAAACTTAACCTAATTTTATTATTTTATAGAATTTATATTGATTTTTAATTTATATTTGTAAAATCATAGGTCATCAAGCTAATAAACTGAAATTTAATTTTTAGACATTTTTAATTTTTGTAGTTTAGATACTACATTGACACTATAAATAAATATTTATATTATGATTAATTAATGATTTATTCATGAAATGCAAAAATTTTATATAACTTTTTTCTCTAAAAACATATTTTAAAAAAAATTAGTAAATTTGTAAATTATAAAATTGTGATAGATGATGGGATTATCTGCTGCTCAGAGGTTGTTAATAGTATTTGCTTTTTTTGGTTTCATATCGTGTAGTGGCTTAGTAGATTATATACATGAAAGGCAAATAGCCACTAATAACCCTAGTACAAATTCACCTGATACTAGATCTAATACAAATAATAAAACAAAAAATATTTCAAAAAAAACTGTAGCTACTAAAGAAGAAAGCATTTCTACTATTAATAAATATGAAGTTAAATGGGGAGTAGATTTACCTGATGATGCAGATACTAATTTAATAAAAGAAATAGATAGCTGGCTAGGAGTACCCTATAAATATGGTGGTAAAGATAAATCAGGTACAGATTGTAGTGGTATGGTATTTTCAATTTATAATAATGTTTATGGTTTTTCTCTGAATAGATCGTCATATGACATTATACAAAATGTTATAAAAGTACCTATAGAAGAAGCTAAATTTGGAGATTTAGTATTTTTTAAAATATATAAAAATCGTGTTTCTCACGTAGGAATTTATCTTGGAGATAAAAAATTTATACATGCAAGTACTCAACTGGGTGTACGTATAGATTCTTTAGAAATGCCATACTACAGAGATAGATTTTATATGGCTGGCAGAATAAAAGACGAATTACTTAAAAAAGATACTGCCGATAAAAGTAAAGATCAATAAAAAAATCAATTATAAGTTTAATTAGAAATTAAAAACAAACTTGCTTGAATACATAAAAGTAATTCTAAACTTCATACATTATTTCCTAAACAAAATCAGAAATCACAATAAACAGATCTCTAGTTTATTAGATTGATATAATAGGTTTAGTTACTTCACATGGTCACCATGTCACACAATCACTTTCTCATCCCCTCTCCCAGTCTCCTATTCAGCCAGTCTCCCAGTCTCCTCGTCATCTCGTCATCATGTCTTCCAGTCTCCTCGTCTCCTCGTCTTCCAATCATCTAGTCATCCTGTCACCCCATCATCCAGTCTCCTCGTCATCATGTCTCCCAGTCATCTACTCTTCAACTTACCTTATTTAGAATTTTACTTTAATTGAATGAAACTTAGTAATAGATATTAATCCCACTCAATATTTAATTTTTTCTTTGGTTTAGTGTATGTTTTTTTATCTACTTTTTGAGTATCTGCAGTAGCCCATTCTATTTGGTATTCTTTAGGCTTATTGTCTTCTGGTCTTACTATTAATAATGAAGTATCTTGACTGAAATTATTCATTTCTGCTTTGATATTAGTTTTAATATTTTCTTGCTCTTGTTTTACAGTTTCTTGCCTAGAAATTTTACGTTGTTCTTTATCAAAAAGTTCATATTTATAATTGCCTGGTTTACCATAAACACGCACATATAATGTCATACCTTTAGTATCATCATAGTTAATGTAGCCATAATCATCCACATTATCTGTCTGATTATTTCCCTGATGTAGCAACTCACGAGCTTTCACTGCTAAATGATAATCTATTTCATTATTTAGATTATGCTTTCCTCTTACTTTTATGTTAATGACATTACTCAAAATCGTCATTTCTGGTATTTCTACTATTTGATCTGACAAATACAATGTATTATTGAGCTCTCCAAACTTGATATGTGAGAAATCTCTATTAATGTATTTTTTTAAACCCATCAATGGTTCGAAATTTATTAATTCACCATTTTTTATATTAATAACTGCAGTAGCTTTCATAGAAGGTTTAATAATTTGCCAATCTTTTGTTAGTGAACCTCGTGCTTGCAAATCTAAATTTGCAATACCATTAATATTTTTATCAGTTAGAATTTTTTGATTGAAATTTTCCATTTCTGTAAACAATCGATTAATATTTATTTGATTAGCTATCAAGTCTATAGCAAAATCATTTTTTTGTTCATTAGGCACTAAATAGCCACTACCATTTATATTGCCACCGAATGCTTTGAAATCTATTTTATCGATAATAAATTTATTTGATATCATTCTACCATTTAGTTTTAAGTTATCAGCAGAGAATAATTTATATTTTATCAGCTCCGAAGCCATTTCTACTTTAATAAATTGATTTGTTCCATTACTTTCTATTTGTGTATTTAAAGTTAAATTTTTAGCTCCCATAGTCATATATATCAAATTATTAATTTTAATGTTAGCATTAGCCAATATTATAGGCTGTAGTTTTGCACTAGAAGGTTTAGTTTGAGTATTAGCTTGCTTTTTGATGAGGCTATCTAAAACTAATTTTGGGATATTGGCATTTAGATTTACTTGTAAAAATGGTCTATCACTAAGAAATAGATTTTTCCATTTTATAATAGTCGCATCAGCATTTTGTATATATTGCCCATTAATTTTACAATTTAATGTTTGAATTTTTATACTATCATTATTTATGAAAGTTACAGTATTCATTTCTTTAAAATTATATGGAGCAATATAAAAATTAGCTGATTGTATATTTAGTTTTGAATTAATATCAGACATTACTAAAATACTTTTAAATCCTCCATACCAATTAGGTAGACTCGTTTGTCCCTTCAGTTCTATTTGTATTTGTCCACTATTAATTTGCACATTATCATTATTTAAAAATTTCATTTCATGCAAATCTACCATTCCCACAATATCTAAATTTATAGTTGGACTTATGAGATTTTGTAATTTTACTTTTCCATTTAAATGGCTATTATTCTCATAATTAATTTGTAAATCATTAATGTCGATATTATATTTGGATAAATCAGAAAAATTTTCTGTAGTAATGTTTGCACTAAAATTAACCTTAGACAAATTAATTTTTTCGTTTTTCAATTCTATATCATTACAATACAATTTAGCATTTAGTTTAGGGAAATGGCCTTCATATAAATATCCTTTTATTTGAGTTGTAAGCGAAATGGTACCTTTTAGTGAGTATGTATCCAAGTTTTTCTTAATTTTTTCAGGTAAAAGCTCGATGATATTATTTATATTATTTTTTTTAAGAGTAAGGCTCGCATCTATATTAGGCTTTTGAGAATTAAAATTATACATTAGCGACATTGAGAAATCATTACCACCAATATCACCAACAATTTTTTTAGCATAAAATATAGAATTATTTATATCAATATTGCTACTTGTAGAAATATTGATTTCTATATTATGTTTCAAAGAAAAGGTAGTATCTATCATCAGACTATCGAGAGTAAAATTAATATCAGAATTTTCTGAAAAGACATTTTCATTATATTTACCATTAGTATGCATTTTATGAATAGTAGTGCCTATAGACATTTGATCTTTGGCAGATAAGTATCCTAGATGAATATTTTTTAGATAAATATCTGGTAATTCCAAAAGGATAGCATTAACATTTTCAGTAGTATCAGTTACGAAAATATCAAAATTATTTTTACCGTCTTCATGAATTTTTAAGTTAATTTTACCATTATTAAGGTAAATTTTTCTAATATTATATTTACCACGTATGATATCAAAAATATTTGTGCTAGCATCCATATAATTGATTGATAGCAAATCATCACTGCGTATTTCTACATTCGTAAATCTAACAGATATGAGAGGGAAATGAGAAAATAAGCTTAAATCTATTTTATCAACATATAAAGGAACTTTTAGATAATTATCTACATATTCCACAAGTTTATTTTTAATAATCTGCTGATGTGTATAAACATAAATAAAAGAAACAGTAAAAAACAAAAAGACTACAATTAAAACAATTAAAAATATTTTTAATAATTTTTTAAACCAACTCTTTTTAGGTATTTTATTATCTAGTGGTATATCATTCATAAAAGCAAATTTACAAATAAAATAACTATTATGAGATCAAAAAATTATTTTATTACATTAAAATTAATTTATTTTATTTTGCAATAATAAAATAAATTATGATAAATATAGATAAACACAAAAAGAAATATTTAATATTATCATCTATTATTGGCGGTTGCCTACTAATAATTAGTTGGCCATTAAAAGGAGTTCCTCTATTTAGTTTGATTAGCTTAGTACCATTTTTATGGATAATAGATTACATAGAACATAATAGAGATAAATTCATTGGTGGAGCCATATTTCGCTATACTTATCCTGGATTTTTACTGTGGAATGCATTAACTAGTTATTGGATTTGGTATGCAACAGCTATAGGTTCAGTATTTGTAATTTTAGCAAATGCAGCACTCATGTCACTGACATTACAAATAGCTTTTAACCTAAAAAAATGGTTAGGAAGCACTAATAGAATTGGCATTATTTATGTGATTTTATGGATCTGTTTTGAATATTTACATTTTAATTGGCAGCTCAGCTGGCCATGGCTTACATTAGGCAATGTGTTTGCTACTATGCCTTCTATAATTCAATGGTATGAATTCACTGGTGTTTTAGGTGGCACTTTGTGGATATGGCTAATAAATATACTTATTTATTTTATCATTAGATATATTTATTACAAAAAGTACAAAGAAAGAGCCTTTCATGTTTATGTGCTTATTTTTGTTTTTATCTTAATAACACCAATTGTTTATTCACTCATTAGATATAGAAATATACCATTAGAGAATGATAATAAAGTGAAAGTATTAGTACTGCAACCTAATTTGGATCCATATGAAGAGGAATTTAATATTTCACCACAAGATAATATCGCAATAATTAAAAAACTAATCAATAATGTAAATGCTAAAGATGTGGATTTTATTGTTTCACCAGAAAGCAATATACAAGAGGGCATATGGGAGGATGAATTCGATAGTTCATATAGTGTAAATGAAATAGCAAAAATTTTAAAAGATAAATATCCTAATGCATTATACATCACAGGAGCATCCACATATAAAGCATTTAAAGATGGAGAAAAAATCACTAGTACAGCTCGATATAATAAACACTATGACTTTTACTATGATGCATATAATACTGCTCTATTTATAGATACTTCAGGAGTAGTCGGTAGCTATCACAAAATCAAATTAGTGGCAGGTGTAGAGCAGATGCCTTATCAAAATATTATAAAACCTATAGAAAAATTAGCTATTAATTTAGGTGGAATATCTGGTAGCCTCGGCAAAGATACAATACCATTTGTTTATAAACATAATAATGCCAAAGTAGGTGTAGGCATATGCTATGAATCAGTATTTGGTGAATTTATTTCTGAATTTATTAATCTAGGAGCTAATATATTATTTGTTATCACGAATGATGGCTGGTGGAAAAATACTGCTGGCCATAGACAACATTATTCCTATGCAGCACTCCGAGCTATAGAGACGAGAAGAGATATTGCTAGAGCAGCTAATACTGGTATTAGTTGTATTATTAATAGACGTGGTGAAATATTATATCATACAAATTATTGGGAAGAAACGGCTTTTGTAGCTACATTATCTCTATGGGATAATAAAACTATTTATACTATTTATGGTGATTATATAGGTAGAATATCAGTTTTTGCATTAATTTTATTAATATTAATAGATATCATAAAATTTATCATTAAAAAAATACATAAATAAATATTTAAATTTATTGTCAATATTAAGATAATTTAAATATTTTTTTAATTTGTATACCAAATGTAAACTAACAAAATTATAATTCCCTAATAAATTAAAGAGAATTTATATAAATTTGCAATAGGTAATGTAATCTTATTTAATCATGATGAAAACAAAGTATTTTTTTATAATTTTAATTTTTATTGCAAATATAAATTTATCATATACACAATGTCCTATAATTGCAGATTTTAATTATAATCGATTATGTACTAATGGACAAGTACAATTTATCGATCAATCATATTTTATAAATCCAGGACTAATAAAAATATTACCACTCCCTTCTACCTCCCACTTCAATTATAATTTGTAACTGATTTATAAAAAGCAGAAGAGCCCAGTTTTACTGGGCTCTTCTCATTATTTTATTTTAATTTTTATATTTCCATAAAGGGATATTTGAAATCTGTCGGAGGCAGAAATGTTTCTTTTACTGTACGAGGACTTGTCCAACGTAAAAGGTTGAAATAGCCACCAGCTTTATCATTGGTACCAGAAGCTCTAGAACCACCAAAAGGTTGTACTCCTACCATTGCACCAGTAGGTTTATCATTAATGTAGAAATTACCTGCAGCGTATCTTAATGTATCATATGCTTGCATAATAGCAAATCTGTCATAGCCAAAAATCGATCCTGTTAAACCATATGGCGATGTATTGTTACAAATCTCTAATGTTTCTTGATATTTGTCATCATCATAAACAAAAATTGAAAATACTGGACCGAATATTTCTTCTTGCATAGTTTTAAAATAAGGATTTGTAGTAACTATTACAGTAGGTTTTATGAAATATCCAACAGATTTATCACCTTCGCCACCTATCAATATTTCTGCTTCATTAGATTGTTTAGCAAAATTTATATATGACATGATTTTATCAAATGATGGCTCATCGATTACAGCATTTACAAAATTGCTAAAATCTTCTACTCCACCTACTTTAATTTGAGAAATTTGATCTAATAAATGTTGTTTTACCTGATTCCATAATGATTTAGGTATGTAGCCTCGAGATGCAGCAGAACATTTTTGTCCTTGGAATTCAAAAGCACCTCTAACTATAGAAGAAGCTACCTCTAAAGGATCCGCAGAATTATGTACAAAAATAAAATCTTTACCACCAGTTTCACCAACTATTCTAGGATAAGAACGATAATTACGCAAATTATTTGAAATTTGCTGCCATAGACTATTAAAAGTTTCATTAGAACCAGTAAAATGTAATCCTCCTAAGTCTTTATGAGATAATACTATATCACCTATTGTAGATCCTTGTCCTGGTAAGAAATTGAGTACTCCATCTGGCAGACCAGCTTCTTTATAAATTTGCATGAGAAAATAATTTGAAAACAAAGCAGTACGTGAAGGTTTCCAAATGGTTGTATTACCCATTAATGCTGGTCCCATATTTAAATTTGAAGCTATAGCAGTGAAATTAAATGGAGTAACAGCAAAAACAAAACCTTCTAATGGTCTATATTCAATAAAATTTAATTGACCACTCGTAGAGCGTGGTTGATCTGAATATATTTTCGAAGCAAAATATGCATTATATCTTAGGTAATCTATAGTTTCACAAGCTGCATCTATCTCTGCTTGATAAACATTTTTATCTTGTCCTAGCATAGTAGAAGCAAGTATTAAACTTCTATATTTTGTAGATAATAACTCAGCTGCTCTAAGCATAATAGAAGCTCTTTCGATAAATGGTAAATTTTCCCACATTTTTTTAGCTTTCAATGCTTCTTCTATTGCCATTTTTATTTCTTTTTCACCAGCTTTGTGATAAGTAGCTAAAGCTTTATGATGATTATGAGGCATCACTACTTTATCCGTATTGCCAGTTCTTATTTCTTTACCACCAATAATGACAGGTATTTCTATCTCTTGACTACTTAACCTTTTTAATTCAGCTAACACTTCTTCTCTTTCTTTACTTCCTTTAGCAAAAGCTTTAGTAGGTTCATTTTGTGGCATTTCAAATTTAAAAACTTGATTATTCATATCTTTTTATTTTTTTGTTTTTTAAAATAACTAATTATTTTTGATACAATTGCAAAGATAAACAAATTTTTTCAATATTCTCATTTTTTTCTAATTTTTATAAAAATTATTCAGGAAATTATAATTTTTTTTATAAATGAATAATGGTAAATTTGAATTTTTACATTTTTATATAATTTTTTAATAGTAACTTTGCAAACTAATTATTGAAAATTGGAAATATATGAGCTTAAAAATTGTAGTGTTAGCTAAGCAAGTGCCAGACACTGCTAATGTAACTCAAGATGCCATGAAAGAGGATGGTACTGTAAATAGAGCTGCGTTGCCAGTTATTTTTAATCCAGAAGATTTACATGCCTTAGAGATGGCTCTTAGAGTAAAAGACAAAATTAAAGATAGTGAGGTTATCCTTTTAACTATGGGCCCAGTGCGTGCCAATGAAATTATTAGAGAAGCACTGTTTCGTGGAGCAGATAAAGGTTATCTATTGACAGATAGACGCTTCGCTGGTAGTGATACATTAGCTACTAGTTATGCTCTCTCTATGGCTATTAAAAAACTATGGCCTGTAAATTTAATTTTCACCGGTAGACAAGCTATCGATGGTGATACAGCACAGGTAGGACCTCAAACTGCCGAAAAACTTGGTATACCTCAAATTACTTATGCAGAAGAATTAATTGATGTTGATACTTCTAGCATTACTATTAAAAGAAGATTAGATAGAGGTGTAGAAATTATTAAATCTCCACTTCCTTGTTTGATTACTGTCAATCATAGCTCTCCTAGATGTAGATTTAGGAATGCTAAGTTGGTGATGAAATACAAAAAAGCTACTTCTATGTCTGAGCTTCAAGAGCGTAATGAAGATTATTACGATCTCTTCGAATCTAAACCTTATTTGAAAATTGATGAATGGGGCGTAGAAGATATTAATGCTGATATCAAATGGTTAGGTCTGAGTGGTTCTCCTACTAAGGTGAAAAAAATCGAAAATGTCGTCTTCAAAGCTAAAGAAAATCTAGTGTTAACAGACAATGATAATGACATAGATAAACTAATGAAAACCCTCATTAATAGTCATATTATTGGATAACTTTTTTTTAAAAAAAAACTTTGAATTATGAATAGTATTTTTGTTTATTGCGAATTAACAGAAGAAAAAAATATAGCTGATGTCAGTTTAGAATTATGTTCTAAAGGTAGAAAATTAGCTAATCAATTAAATGTGCCATTAGAAGCTATAGTAATAGGGGACGTAGATGAAAATATTGCTAGACAAGTGTCTCCATATGGAGTTGATGTGATTCATTTAGCTAAAGATAATAGATTATTTCCATATCAAACTTTACCTCATGCTGCTATAGTTATAGATCTTATAAAAAATGAACAACCTCAAATAGTGATTTATGGCGCTACACCTATTGGTAGAGATTTAGCTCCTAGAGTGGCCTCTGCTTTACGTTGCGGATTAACTGCTGATTGTACCGAGCTAGCTATTGGTTCACATATAGAACCGAAATCTCAAAAAGAATATAAAAATTTACTTCTTCAAATAAGACCAGCATTTGGTGGTAATATCATTGCTACCATTATTAATCCTGAAACTCGTCCTCAAATGGCTACTGTTAGAGAAGGTGTGATGAAAAAAGAAATTATTTCAAATAGCTATAATAGTAAAATTTCTAAAATAGATACTGAAAAAATTCTAAAACCTGAGCATTTTATCTTACAAACTATAGAACGACATGTAGAACCACAAAAGATTAATATCAAAAATGCAAATATTATTGTAGCTGGTGGCTATGGCATGGGAAGTAAAGAAAATTTTCAATTATTGTATGAATTAGCTAATATCTTAGGTGCTGAAGTTGGTGCCTCGAGAGCAGCTGTAGATGCTGGCTTTGCTGAACCAGAACGTCAAATTGGTCAAACAGGTGTAACTGTCAGACCCAAACTATATATAGCTTGTGGCATTTCTGGTGCTGTACAACACAGAGCTGGTATGGCAGAAAGCTCTACTATTATTTCTATAAATACCGACCCCAAAGCACCTATAAATGAAATAGCTGACTACGTTATCATAGGAGATGTCAATTCTGTGATACCTAAAATGATTAAATTTTATAAACAAAACATTAAATAATTGTGTTATGGAAAATTTCTTTTCAGATAATAAATCACTTAAATTTCATCTTAATCATCCTCTAATGGAGAAAATTATTCGTATTAAAGAAAATGATTTCTACGAAAAAGACCAATACGATTATGCTCCACAAGATGTAGAGGATGCTTTAGAGAATTATGAAAAAGTTTTAGAAATTATTGGTGAAATAGCTGGTGAAATAATAGCACCTAATGCAGAAATTGTGGATGCTGAAGGACCACAACTTATCAATAATGAAGTCCATTATCATCCTGCTACTCAGGAAAATTACAATGCACTTGTAGAAGCTAATGTCATGGGCTTGACATTGCCAAGACAATATCAAGGGTTAAATTTCCCAATTCTTCCATTTGTGATGAGTAATGAAATCATTGCTCGAGCAGATGCTAGTTTTTCTAATATTTGGGGATTACAAGATTGCGCTGAAACAATTAATGAATTTGCTAGTCAAGAGATAAAAGATAAATTTTTACCTTTATTTTCTCAAGGTAAAACAGGTGCAATGGCTCTCACAGAACCAGATGCTGGTAGTGATTTACAAGCTGTACAATTAAAAGCTACTTATGATGAGAATACTGATAAATGGTATTTAAATGGAGTGAAACGCTTCATCACAAATGGTGATGCAGACATTTCATTAGTCTTAGCTAGATCAGAAGAAGGAACAACAGATGGTCGTGGATTATCACTATTCTTATATGACCGCAGAGATAGAGCTGTTAAGGTAAGACGTATAGAAAATAAAATGGGCATCCATGGTAGTCCTACATGTGAATTAGTTTTCAAAAATGCTCCTGCACTACTCGTTGGCCAAAGAAAACTTGGACTCATTAAATATGTTATGTCCCTGATGAACGCTGCTAGATTAGGTGTAGCTGCACAATCTGTAGGTATTGCTGAAGCTGCTTACCGCGAAGGTTATAAATATGCTCAAGAACGCTTCCAATTTGGAAAACCAATTATACAATTCCCTCCAGTTTATGAAATGCTCAATACTATGAAAGCTAAGCTGGACGCTGCTCGTACCCTTATGTATGAAACTGCAAGATTCGTTGATATTTATAAAGGATTAAATTACCTTTCTGAGAAAAGACCACTTACTCAAAATGAAAAAGATGATTTAAAAAAATATCAAAAATTAGCTGAATATTATACTCCTATTGCTAAATTATTCTCAAGCGAATTTGCTAATCAAATTACTTATGATTCATTGCAAATCCATGGTGGATCTGGCTATATGAAAGATTATCCAATAGAGAGATTGTATAGAGATGCTAGAATCACTAATATATATGAGGGAACTTCACAATTACAAGTAGTAGCAGCTATCAGAGGCGTTACTAATAATACTTTTAGAGAAAAAATAGATGAATATGCCTCTCTAATTACTAATCCAGAACTTCAAGATTTAAAATCTATTCTTGCTAAAATGACTTCTCAATATGATTATGTATTTACTAAAATTAAAGATACTGCTAATCAAGAAACATTAGATTTTCATGCACGTAGGTTAGTAGAAATGATTGGAAATATTATTATCAGCTATTTATTATTATATGATGCTCAGAGAAATATAGAATTTCTGAACTCTGCACAAACCTATATAAAATATTCAAATGCTCAAAATACACAACATGCTAACCTTATAACATCTTTAGAAGAAGATGATGTATGCTCTTGCAAAAATATTTTTGATGTAGAATAAATTTTAAATTAAATTTTTATAAAAAAGTGGTTTAATTTGATAAATAAACCACTTTTTTTATTTACATTTATATCTCTTCATTTCATTTAGCATTTTTTAAAATACAATCTTTCTAAGTATTTTTGTTTTAAATGAATAACTTTTTTACTGCATTAG
>Ga0208694_1001724_pt1 | contig 25362 bp, 20 predicted proteins | sample AD_UKC078_MetaG_FD_184442 | JGI IMG/M metagenome (GOLD analysis project Ga0208694, IMG submission 184442) | Active sludge microbial communities of municipal wastewater-treating anaerobic digesters from USA - AD_UKC078_MetaG (SPAdes) (version 2) | ecosystem: Engineered > Bioreactor > Anaerobic >...
GTGACGTATTTATTTGGGTTGCAGTTTACAGAGACCAAATTGTCCTTTGGGTTATGAGCAGTAAAGAAGTCTTGGAAAATCCATCTTACTCAAAAGGTCAACACAGGGGTAATAAGGGCAATGAAGGACAACTACACATCAGACAGGATAATGTAGCCCAACTAGAAAAATATGAATTGCAGGGAGACAATTTAGAACAAGCCATAAGAGATGCTGCAAAGAGGAACTAAAAAAGCACTACTGCCAAAAACTTAAATGGCGCAATGGACATTGTGCCATTTATAATAAATAATCTATTGGATTTATAGTGTATTAAAGAATTAAGTATCTTTGCGCCATAAATCCTTAAATCAAAGTGTAGAACTTAAATCATTAAAAATGAATTTATTACAGAGAAAATTAGAGAAGTATGATATCCCTCAACAGGCTAAAGCAGCAGGTGTATATCCATACTTTCGTGCTATTTCAAGCGAACAAGATTCAGAGGTTATCATTAATGGTAAAAAAGTATTGATGTTTGGTTCTAATAGCTATTTAGGTTTAACCAATCATCCTAAAATTAAAGAGGCGGCTGTTGAAGCTGTACGCAAATATGGTACAGGCTGTGCAGGTTCTCGCTTCTTGAATGGTACACTTGATATTCATGAAGAGCTTGAACATCGCTTGGCTAAGTTTGTAGGTAAAGATGAAGCTATCATTTTTTCAACTGGCTTTCAAGTGAATTTAGGTGTTGTATCTTGCATTACAGGTAGAGAGGATTATCTAATTTTAGATGAATCAAACCATGCTTCTATTATTGAAGGACGTCGTTTATCTTTTTCTAACACATTAAAATACAAGCATAATGATGTAGAATCATTAGAAAAAGTGCTGAAAACGTGTGAACCAGATAAAGTGAAACTAATTATTACCGATAGTGTTTTTAGTATGGAAGGTGACGTTGCTCCACTGAAAGAAATTGTAGCATTAGCTAAGAAATATAATGCTAATGTGATGGTTGACGAAGCTCACAGTCTTGGTGTTTTTGGCAAACATGGCGAAGGTATTTGTCATGCATTAGGTGTTACTGAGAATGTAGATTTAATCATGGGTACATTCAGTAAATCATTTGCATCTTTAGGAGGATTTATTGCTTGTGATAGTATTACTGCTAATTATTTACGTCACAACGCACGTTCATATATATTTAGTGCTAGTGCTACTCCTGCGGCTATAGGTGCAGCTAATGCTGCTTTAGATATTATGCTTAGCGAACCAGAGCGTTTGGAACGCTTGTGGGAACTGACTCATTATGCATTAGAAGGTTTTCGTAATCTAGGTTGCGAAATTGGACCAACTACTACCCCTATTATCCCGTTATATATTCGTGATAACAATAAAACATTTGCGGTAACGCGTGCCTTGTTGGATGAAGGAATTTTTGTTAATGCAGTAGTTTCTCCAGCCGTAGCACCTAATGATACTTTGATTCGTTTCTCATTGATGGCATCTCACACAAAAGAGCAGCTAGATATTGCTTTTGAGAAAATAGGAAAATGTTTCCGTCAATTCGATATTTTAAAATAAGTATTTCTTTTTCAGTTAACCAAAACAATAAAAAATGTCAGTACATAGCGTAGAAGATACTCGTAAAGTAACCACGCATCGGCTGTTTGAGATGAAACGTCGTGGTGAAAAAATAAGCATGTTAACAGCATATGATTATACAATGGCTACTATTGTCGATCAAGCTGGTATAGATGTTATTTTAGTTGGAGATTCTGCTTCAAACGTAATGGCAGGAAATGTAACCACACTGCCTATTACATTGGATCAGATGATTTATCATGGTAAATCCGTAGCTCGTGCAGTAAAACGTGCATTAGTGGTAGTAGATATGCCGTTTGGAACTTACCAAAGTGGTGATATTGAAGCGGTTCAAAATGCCATCAAAATGATGAAAATAACACATGCTGATGCATTGAAATTAGAAGGTGGTGTTGAAATTATAGATGCTGTGAAAACAATTTTAGCGGCAGGCATTCCGATTATGGGACATCTTGGATTGATGCCACAATCAATCAACAAGTACGGAACCTATAACGTACGTGCTAAAGATAAAAAAGAGGCAGATAAGCTTATTTCAGATGCTAAATTATTGGAAGAAGCTGGATGTTTTGCTGTGGTTTTGGAGAAAATTCCTGCCAAACTAGCTGAACGTGTAGCAAAAGAAGTAAGCATCCCTGTTATTGGTATTGGTGCAGGTGGACAAGTTGATGGTCAAGTGCTTGTCTTGCACGACATGTTGGGTATGACGCAGGATTTTTCACCTCGTTTTTTACGTCGTTATGCAGACTTGAATACTATTATGACAGAGGCAGTACAACATTATGTAAGAGATGTGAAATCATCCGATTTTCCTAATTCAGAGGAACAATACTAATTTTATAGTAATTTTAATAAAAAAAAGGCGAAAACATTTGTTTTCGCCTTTTTCATTTTAAACATATTGGAATTTTACAAATTAACCTCTATCTTTCCGCTAACATAATCGATATGGCACAAGTCTGCTTTGATAACAAAAGGCTCGTTAACCACTAAGGAATCACCAATAAACCCCTGAAAAATAAAGTTTTCAACGCTATTTTGAAAGTATTTTTGGTAGTTATCAGTTAAGATTACATACTCATTATTATTCAATCCGAATTCTTTGGTATGTCGAATAGTATCTCCCGTAGCTGTTCGTATTGTAAAAAAGTCATTTAAAGGCTCTCCATTAACTCGAATCGTAACAAAACGAAACTCTTCAGTACAAGGTAGTTCAGGCGTTTGATTACATGATGTACATCCAAAGAATATTAAGCCCAAGAATAGTAAGAGTTTTTCTGTTTTTTTCATAAAAGATTAAGTTATCGATTATTTTTCACAGGTTTTACTCTGTATCCTGCTTTACGAAGTAAGGTTATAAGACCGTTTTCACCAGGCAAATGTAGTGCACCCACAGCAATAAAACAAGGTTTTTGGTGTATTAGTTGTGGAATTTTTTTCGACCATTCGTGATTACGGTTATCTAATAGCTCAAATTGCTCTTGCTGAGTTGCTGCGTATTTGGTTGTGTCGTTTTGATAAAGTGATAAAAGTGCGTTTAAATCGCCTTTTTTGTAAAGATTATTGATGGTTTTGATCTCGTCTTCTATCTCCTGTGTTGATTTAATTGCCCCAATCAATAAAAATGACTGACGCTCAAGCGATAGCGAATTAAACAATAAATCAATTTGTTTCTCAATAGTTTCTAAACCTATAATTGGAATTTCTTTTTGCTCTGCTATTTGCTGAAAAAAAGAATCTAATTGCCAATTTTGATTTTCTGTTGGGTATGCCCTATTATATAAACTCATTAAATATATATTACTAATCATAGCTGGTTTGAGGCGTTCTAAAGCACTTAATTTGAGTTGTGTTACAGCCTGTAAGGCTGAATCTACAATGTGATACTCAGCGGGTAATAATAAGTCTGTGATTGCAATAAAATTGGGCAATTGTGCCGCTTCTGCTATTTTATTGAGCATCATTGGATCATTTACTACAATTTCACCAATAACACATTTAGATTGATTAAAAGCCTTGTAAACACCAGGAATAGAATCTAATACTGTAACAGGCACTAGGTGGTGTGTAGCAAATAAATATGATTTTTGTTTTAAACGATTACCTGAAATTTCCCATAACAATTGTGCTTGCATAGTTGTTATCCAAAAACAGGTCAAAATAAGAGCAATGAGATAACGTTTCATAATAGTGATAAATTTGGTACAAAAATAGGAATTTATTTTATTGACTACTCTTTTAATGAATATAAACCGATACATTAGTTAGAAATAAACAGTACATTTGTGTAATTTATTTTACTAATCACATGAAAAAAATTATTTATCTCTCTTTTTGCATTGGATTATTTGCTTGTAAACCTCAACCAATATACGATTATAAGGAAGAAATGCGCAATTTTGTTTGTAATCTGAGTGCTTGGGCAAAAGCTCAAAAATCCTTATTTCTAATCATTCCTCAAAATGGTATCGAGTTGGTCACAGTAGATGGAACAGCTACAGGGTTACCGGCTATAACCTATTTGAATGCGATAGATGGACACGGGCAGGAAGATTTATTTTATGGTTACAATACTGATAATGAAGCCACACCGAAAGAAGTTACTAATTATTTAATTTCTTTTTTAACAATTTCTCAGCGTGTTGGTAATATTATTTTAACCACCGATTACTGCTCTGCAGAATCTAAAATGGCGGATTCTTATGCACAAAATACTCATTATCAGTTTTTGTCATTTGCTGCACCGGAGCGAGAGTTAGATGCGATACCTAACCACCCTATTTATCATGAAAATAAGGATACAATAAGCTCATTGGAAGACGCTAAAAATTTTCTATATCTCATTAATCCTGAAAATTTTCCATCAAAACAAGCATTTGTTGAAGCGGTTTGCTCTACTAATTACGATGTTTTAATTATGGACTTGTTTTTTCAAAACGAAATTGCTTTTACGGCGAATGAAATAGAACAGTTACGTGTCAAAACGAATGGTGGGCGCCGGTTAGTAATAGCTTACATGTCGATTGGCGAAGCTGAAAAGTATCGCTATTATTGGAAATCGAGTTGGAATGTTTTAAAACCACAATGGCTAGATGCCGAAAATCCTGATTGGGAAGGTAATTATAAGGTAAAATATTGGGATAAGGCTTGGCAATCACTTATTTTTGGGAATGATGATTCTTACTTACAAAAGATTTTAAATGCTAACTTTGACGGAGTTTACCTCGATATAATCGATGCTTTTGAATATTATGAGAATCGTTAAATGACTGTAGGTGCTGTTTCTGTTACATCTATTTGCATACGAATCCGCCAATGTTCAGGATAGAGATTATTTGATCGATTACCAATATTTTTAACCCATCCTAAGGGAAGGTTTTGAAAGCAAATGAGAAGAATACCCTTGGGGCTATCGGGTAAAAAGAGCGCCTCTGTACGTAAAAAAGCAATAGCTTGTTGCCAATTGACCTCTACGCTATTAAATGCTTCACGATTTAGCATTTTACTTAAAGCCAAACCTGCTTGAGGAATGAAATCACGTCCTTTTTGCTCTGCTACAGCTACACCAAAGTGGATTACATTTAGTTTTTCTAAAAATAGCTCTAAAATATTTAAATGCGTTTTTTTAAAGGCGTAGATAAGTTGTTTTTTTTCGATTAATTCGAAGGATAGAGTCTCTTTTATGTAGTTTTCTAAAGATATTAGTTTTTTATCTTTATGACGCTGTTTTGATTTAATTTTTAGTGGCTGTTCAATACTTTTGGGTTTTCGCAGAACGGCTAAGAAAAAACCCTCTCCCTCCGTTTTATGCGGATAAAAGTGATAGCCCTGCTCGCTTTCGGTAACTCCCCACTTTGGATCTACTTGTATTGTCAATGGTTCAGCTCCAAACATTTTACAAAGCCATTGTACGTTTTCTTCGTTTTCTTGTGAATTATAGGTACAAGTGCTATATATTAAAATCCCATTGTCTTTTAGACATTTCCATGCTGATTTTAAAATATCTTGTTGACGAATTGCACATTGTTGTACATTAAATAACGACCATTCTGTAATAGCCACCTCGTCCTTGCGAAACATACCTTCACCAGAGCAAGGTGCATCTACAAGTACGGCATCAAAAAGCCCTACAAGCGATTCGTAATCATGAGGCGAATTATTCGTTACGATTACATTATCATTGCCCCATTTATGAATATTTTCTGCCAATATTTGTGAGCGTGAACGAATAAATTCGTTACAAATTAATAGACCATTATCGCTTAAATATTGTGAAATAAGTGTCGATTTTCCACCGGGAGCAGCACACATGTCAAGGATTAAAGAATCAGTAGAGATATGTTGCATTAGTGCTTGATATACAAACATTGACGAAGCCTCTTGTACGTAATAAGCTCCACTGTGAAAGAGTGGATCGAGTGTGAAGTTAGGTCTATTTTTTAGATAAAACCCTTGAGGACACCACGGTACTTGTTCGAGTGTTTGCGTTAACGAATACTTGTCATTCATACGAATACTCACAACAGGATTGAGGTTTAAAGCTGCCTCAAATTGCTGCCACTCCTTACCCATAAAAGGTTCCATTTGTGCTATAAAATCAGCAGGTAATGACAGCTTTTTCATCTTTTTTTACAGAAATTTGTAGTGTAATGATTATTCGTAATCGAAAATAAACTGAGTTTTCAAAGCGTGGATTCCGTTACTGGCTAAAGCCCAGAGCTCATCTTCACCAGGATAAATCGAAATTGGTGCGATAAATTGTACCATTTTGCTGATATGGTCAGTGATATAAGTATTGTAAGCAATTCCTCCAGTTAAAAGAATTGCATCGACTTTACCTTGTAGTACAGTAGCCATGGAGCCAATTTCCTTGGCGACATTATAAGCAAGTGCCTCAATCACCAATTGTGCCTTTTTATCACCATTTTTTGCCCGTTCCACGGCAACATGTGCTTCATTTGTTCCCAAATGAGCCATTAAGCCACCTTCGCCATTTAGCATCTTTTGAACTTGATCTAGCGTATATTTCCCACTAAAACAGAGTTTAGTTAATCCTACCAAAGAAATTGTTCCACTACGCTCTGGTGAAAAAGGCCCATAATCCACAGCATTGTTTGTGTCGATAACTTTACCTTTGCAATGTGCACCAACAGAAATTCCTCCGCCTAAATGGGCTACAATGAGATTTAAATCCTCATATTTTGACTGTTTTTCTGCGGCATAGATACGAGCTGTTGCTTTTTGATTAAGCGCATGAAATATCGAGATACGTGGAAACAGTGGATGACCACTTATACGCGCTACATCTTGTAGTTCATCGACCACAACCGGATCTGCTATAACTGCTTTACAGCCTATGGAATCGGCAATATTAGAAGCAATAAGTCCGCCTAAATTGGAAGCATGTTCACCATATTTTGCCGATAATAGTTCAGCTTTCATTATTTCTGTAATGGCATACACCCCAGAATTCAATGGTTTTAAAATACCACCTCTACCGACAATAATATCAAAATCAAGGGGGATATTATGGTCAGCCAAACAATTCAAAACGGCTTCTTGACGAAATTCATACTGCGATGCTATCATTGGAAATGGTTTTAACTCATCGCCACTATGACGTAAGTTTTGCTGAAAAATCATCTTTTCATCGTGAAAAACAGCAATTTTTGTAGAGGTTGATCCTGGATTGATAACTAAAATGTTATACATAAGCGAATGAGAATTAACAAAGAATACAGGCCATACAAATACTACAAAATTTAGAATAGATACTTTCACTACGCGAAGTTAACACCACAGGTTTTTCAGTGCCTTGGAGCAGTCCAGCCATTTCAGTTTTGGCAAATAGTGCCAATCCTTTGTAAAAGGTATTAGCTGTTTGAAAATCGGGAAAAATCAAGATGTCAGCATCACCAAGAAGCGGTGTGGGCACATTTTTAATGGTCCCTCTTTCACTATCGAGTGCTAAAAAAACATCTACGGGTCCATCGACAATTACATCGCCAAAATAGTTGTTACGCCAAAGCTCTACAATGTCGAGATAATCTTGCATAAATCTGATTTTAGGATTGGCTTTTTCAGTCGCATGTATTAGTGCTACTTTAGGATGTTTAACACCGAATGACTGTGCTGTTTTTATTGCATATTTAATCATTTCGATGCGTTGCTCTTTGTTTGGTTCAGGAATAACAGCAGGATCAGAAAAAAAGAGTAATTTGTGGTAATTGGGAATTTGCAGGGCGGCATTGTAGGTCATAACTCGTCCTGGTTTTAGAATTCCTTTTTCTTTATCTAAAATAGCCCGTAAAATAACATCAGTCGTAACCAAACCTTTCATCAAGATATCGCATTCGCCACTGTGAACCATACGTACAGCCTCTACAGTAGCTATATCCACATCTAGGATATCAACAAAGTGGACAAAAGGTGACGTATCTGTAAACAAGCGTAAATTGTCAATCGTAGCTTTATCACCTATTAAATAGGCTTCGATAACACCTTTATCAACCGCGTGCTTTACCGCTTCTAAAGTGTGGCTGTCCAGCGCATTAGCAACAGCTAACTTTTTACGTGTTGGTACAGAGGTTAAGTAAGTTTCAAGTTCTAAAAATGACTTGATTTGTTCCATGGATTATGTTTGTTCTGTGTTTCTATTAAAACAGTCGCATTTGGCCAGTAATTTCATCTATTGCATCGGAGTTTTTACCATTCTCTTTTTTAGACTTAGTTTCAGAGGACTCTTCTTTTGTTGTATCTACTGTTACAATTTCAATATCGCCAAAGTCGTTAGTTGGTGGTGCTTCCACAGTTTTACTCTCTGTGTTCGAAACGCTCTCTTCTACTGATGTGTTTTTATCGTCTGTATCTGGCTTTTCTGTTGGATCTGGTTCAGGAAAACGCAAAGGCTCTATTTCAGTTACTTTTTTAACGTTCCACGTGGTAATACGTTTCCCTCTCGCCTTATAGCTTTTAGTGCCTATGAACTCCTCTACATCAACAACAAAAGGCTCTTTTGAGGAATCATTCCCGCCCATTATGACTTCAAAGCGTGGATAGGCTTGGTCAGAAAGTACATAAAGTTTAGACGCAGGATTTTCGCCAATAAAGGAAGTACGTTTGGTAGATTCTTCTAAAGTAAATCGTTTGATGTAAGCGTATCCTTGGTCGGCATCAAATAGTGCCACCGCCCACACTTTTTTTGCATCAAATTTTTCAATACGAACCACATCGTCCTCAAAATGCTTATTTAAATCAAAATCTGTTGTGTAAAATGTTCCATTATTTGCCATAACCAAAAGCAAATCATCAGGGAAGAACTCTCCGATATAATTGCCTCGTTTATCACTGTTTAAACGTAAAACATCTGGATCAAACCAGATATGTGTACCTCCTAAAGTGGAACCACCCTTTTGTTTGAGTAAAATTTTATGTACATCAAATTTGGTTAAAATGTTTCCCATAGCTTGTCGTCCCTTAATGGCAATCTCAGAAAAATCTTTCTCAAATATAAGGTTTTTAATTCGACGTGTTGTAGGTTTCAAAAACACTTTAATAGTTTCTGCTTCGCCATTAGGATTAGCTGAAAAATAAACCACTTTGGAGTTGGCTGTACCCTGTGTTAAATCATACTCTTTATCGCGAGTTACTCCACTTACAGCAAAGCGTTTAATATAGTGATTACCTGCGCGTCCATCACGATAAACAACGTTGTAAATAGTACGTTGGTCGTTTTTAACAAATACAGCTAAATACAGTAAGTTTTTACCAACAAACATTTTATCGGTCACTTTCACCACTTTGTATTTGCCATCTTTAAAGAAGAGAATAATATCGTCAATGTCGGAACAGTTGCACACAAACTCGTCTTTTTTCAAGCCTGTACCGATAAAACCTTCTTCGCGGTTGATGTACAATTTCTCATTAGCTTCGACAACTTTGGCTGCTTCAATGGTTTCAAAACTGCGTAATTCAGTTAAACGAGGATAATCTTTGCCGTATTTCTTTTTTAAACTGCTGAACCAATCGATAGCATAATCAACAATATGTTCAAGGTTGTAATCAATTTGTTTGATTTGTTCGTGCATTTGAGCAATTAGCTCTTTTGCTTTATCAACATTAAATTTTAAGATGCGAGCCATTTTGATTTCGAGCAATCGAGCCAAATCGTCACGTGTAACCTCACGTACAAAATCCTTTTTAAATGGTTCTAAACGCTTGTCAATATGGTCTAAAGCAATGTCTGTAGTTGCTGCGTTTTCAAATTCTTTATCCTTATAAATACGCTCTTCAATAAATATTTTTTCTAACGAAGCAAAATTCAATTGATCCAAAAGTTCGTTACGCTGGATATTTAACTCTTGTGTCAATAAATTCACCGTTTTGTTTGTATTGCGGCGTAACACTTCGCTTACCGTAATAAAGTGCGGTTTATTATCGTCAATCACACAGCAGTTGGGGGAATAGCTTACTTCACATTTTGTAAAGGCATATAGTGCGTCAATAGTCTTATCAGATGAGGTTTTTGCCTCCAAATGCACTAAAATTTCAACATTAGCAGAAGTGTTGTCTTCTACTTTTTTAATATTGATTTTACCTTTATCATTGGCGCTTACAATCGTTTCAATCAACGAACTTGTAGTCATGCCGTAAGGCAACTCTGTAATAGCGAGTGTTCTGTTATCTATTTTTTCAATCTTAGCACGTATTTTTACTGAGCCACCACGTTCGCCATCGTCATAACGACTCACGTCCAATAAGCCACCTGTTGGGAAATCAGGATATAATTGGAACGGCTTATTACGTAAATAAGCGATTGATGCGTCCAGTAATTCATTGAAATTATGGGGTAATATTCGTGAATTAAGCCCTAAACCAATCCCTTCGCTACCTTGAGCGAGCAACAAAGGAAATTTTATAGGTAAAAAGATTGGCTCTTTATTACGACCATCGTACGACGATTTCCAAGGTGTAGTTTTGGGATTAAAAACAGCATCTAAAGCAAATTTTGATAGACGTGCTTCGATATAACGAGGCGCAGCAGCGCCATCACCGGTAAGTATATTTCCCCAGTTACCTTGACAATCGATGAGTAAGTTTTTTTGTCCCAAATTGACTAAAGCGTCGCCAATAGAAGCGTCGCCATGAGGGTGAAATTGCATAGTGTGCCCTACTATATTAGCCACTTTGTTATAACGACCATCGTCAAGGCGTTTCATGGCGTGTAAAACACGGCGTTGAACTGGCTTTAATCCATCATTGATATGTGGAATTGCACGTTCCAGATTAACATATGAAGCATAATCAAGGAACCATGTACGATACATACTCGACAAATGATATTTTGCCTTTGTATCTTGTAAATCAGGCTTATAATCCGAATGACCTGTGACTTTATCTGTAAAATCCTCGTTAGATTCCTCTATTTCATCCATAGTTGCATCTTGGTTAGCCAATTGATTCATGTTTTGTTCCAAGTTGTCATCTGACGATAGTTGATTTTTCTTTGTTTTAGCCATATAGTATAAGGAGATTATATTTTCTCGTTAACGTGCAAAGATACAAAAAACCAGCGAATTGAGAGAAATAAAATTATCAACATTGTTTGCGTAATTAAATAACCTCGATGAAAAGGTCTCTTTTACGTGAAAAATAGTATCTTTGTGTTTCTTTATTGAAGGCTATGATAAACCTATTAACACAACAATTTATCGAGCAACATCTTTCAGAAAATGTGCATGATTTAGCTTTGAAAACAGCGCCACCGGGTGTTGATATCTCTATGGCTTTACAACAAATATCCGCTCGTCAGTTGTTGGCAAAAAAAGTGCCTTCTTGGGCACAAAATGGGCAGCTACGTTTCCCTGCCCATTTAACGTTAGAACAGTGCTCTTCAGAAGAAACAGCGCGTTATAAAGCTTCGTTAGTATCTGGAAACAAAATGGTCGATCTCACCGGTGGTTTAGGCGTAGATTGCTATTTTTTAGCACAACAATTTCGATCTGTTTACTATGTCGATAACAATCCCGATTTAGTAAAAATAGTCAAACACAATTTTGCAATTTTAAATTCAACTATTGCCGTTTACAACGCTGATGCTGAAGTTTTTTTAAGTCAGTTGTCATTTGTAGATGTTATCTATATCGATCCTGCAAGACGCGATATAAAAGGAGAAAAAACGGTTTTTATACAAGATTGTACACCAGATGTGAGTTTTTTACAAGAAACACTGTTGAACAAAGCACAGCACGTATTGATTAAACTGTCGCCAATGTTGGATATTTCATTGGCATTAAGTACCTTAAATCATGTAAAAGAAGTACATGTTGTGTCGGTAGATAATGAATGTAAGGAGTTACTTTTTCTGTTAGAGCGAAATTATACCGATGAAACGACGATTTATGCAGTTAATTTACCGCAGAACAATCAAGTTCCTTTTTCTTTTAATATTGCTCAAGAAAAGGCTCTTACTATTGATTATTCAGTGGAACCGCAGCGCTATTTATATGAGCCCCATGCTGCTTTATTAAAAGCTGGTGCTTTTAAACTTATTGCAACAAAATTACAAGTGAAAAAGTTTCATGTAAACAGCCATTTATACACATCTGAAGAGATTGTTGATGACTTTCCAGGACGTACATTCAGAATTCTACATTGGGCTATTTTCAATAAGCAAGTTGGAAAACAACTACTATCTGGCATTACACACTCCAATATAACTGTACGAAATTTTCCTTTGTCTGTCAAAGAATTACGTAAAAGATTGAAGTTGAAAGATGGCGGAATGTATTATCTGTTTGCCACCACGCTTGCTGATAATCAAAAAGTGCTTATTTTATGCGAAAAGTGTTGATTAAGCACTTTCTATTTCGCCCAATGTGGCATACAAAATATAACCAGTAGCGTTATAACCCATTTTCCGAATCAACTGTAAGTAATTTCCCAATTGACGTTTATATTTCGCCTCTTTTTGTTGCCCAAATTTATAATCTACTACAATAACTTCTTGGTCTTTTATCATCAAGCGGTCAGGGCGATATGATGTTCCTTGAGGCGTTATGATTTCAGCTTCATTAAGCACTTTGTATTTTCCAGAAAACCATTCTTTAACCTGTTCAAGTTGAAATAGACTTTGTAATATTTTGTCTATTTCTTCCATTTCATTTTGTCTTATTTCACCAGATAATACAGCTTTTTTCAACACGTTACAAATATCATTTAAAGTAGTAATTTGACTTAGCAAGCGGTGCATTAATATGCCTTTTTTTCGTTCACTACCGCTATCATTCAAATTGTAGCGTAACTTTATACGATTCATAAGAGAAACAGAATCATAAGTGAGTTCACGATTTTTAATAGAATTTTGGTTTCTATTTGGAGTAAATGGCGATGCTTCTCCAATAACAATATCATCGGTAAAATTGACAGTATCTAATGATAACGTCATTGTGGGATCTAATTCTATTGAGGCTTGCTTTGTAAAAACATATTGTAATATTTGAGCTACATTCTGATTTTTAAGCTCTTTTTCAGTTTTTGGAGCCATTATAATCAATTCATTTTCAGCTCTCGTAAAAGCCACATAAGTCATATTGAGTGTGTCAATATAGCGTTTTAATTTTTCATCCCAATAGTCATGGGCAAAAATGGTCTCTTTCAGTTTTAAGGTGTAATTTACGGGAATTATGGATAATTGTGAAAATGGTTCTTGAGTGGAGTCTGGTTTACACCACAATATGGATTTTGGCCTGCCACTATCTAGCTCCCAATCGCAAAACGGAATAATAACGGCCTTAAATTCAAGCCCTTTTGATTTGTGAATAGTCATTATACGAATAGCATCTTGTGCCTCAGAAGCTGACAAAAACTTCTTCGCTGAAAATTCATCCCAATAGCTTAAAAAGCCGTTTATATCGGCATTTTCTTTACTGGCAAATTGGTAAATTTCATCTTGAAACGCTTGCAAAAACACTACATTATTGCTATCATCGTGTAGGTTTAGCAGTTGTATCAATCCTTCTATTAGTTGAAATAGTGGCTCGTTTTTCAATCGTTGAATGGTATCATATTGATCACCAAACAGGCGTTTACCCCATTCTTCTGCTGTCTCATTATCAATAAATTGGACTGTTTGAGATGAGTTTTTATAAAGCAATTCTATTAAAATGCGGTTTACTTTATCGTCAGGAGTGACAAAAAAGCGCATAATAGCAACTAACAACTTCACTTGTGGTGCGTTAGCAATCAATAACGCTTCATTAGATATAATATCGTACTGTTTTCCCTCGCAATTCAACAAAAAATCGGCTATTTGAGTTGCTTCGTCATTTTTGTGTACCAAAATAGTAATATCGCTTTGCGAATAGCCTTGAGCCAATAATTGGTCTATTGTTTCTGGAAGCCGTTTTAGAGCATTGTCTTTCCATTTCTCTTTTAGCTCTTTATCTTCGGTTATAAAATGTACTGCAACTCTGCCCCCCGTTGATTTATGATTTTTTTGAATGCCATCTTTGTAAATTTCAATCAACGTTGATTTACTCTTGTCATTTTCAAAATGAGTAGCTAACAGATTTGGCGCTAATTGAAAAAGGGTGTTGTTAAATAACACAATATTTTTTGCACTACGCCAGTTTGTATCCAGTGTTGTTTTCGTTACATTCTTAGGAAAAGCTGATTCTACAACACTTTGCAGTAAACTCCAATCTGAATTACGAAACCGATAAATGCTCTGTTTTACGTCACCGACGATCAAATTTTGGTGGTTTTCAGCCACACTATTTTCTAAAAGTGGTTGGAAGTTATTCCACTGTAATTGCGATGTGTCCTGAAACTCATCTATCATGTAGTGATGAATGTTAACGCCTGTTTTTTCATAGATAAATGGCGTATCACAACCTTCCATAATACGATGTATGAATTCAGTTGTACTACCAATCAGCATGGTATTATTTTCATCACAATAGCGCTTAATTTGTGCTCCTATGTCCAACAAAACACCTAACATGTAGAGGTTGTTTATAGCAACTTTAGCCGATAAATAATTGATTCTATCAGCTGCAGCTAATTGTTTAGCGCAATCTCCTAAACCTTCATTAAAAGCCGATGCGATACTCTCTTTGTGGTGGGCTGGCGAGGATTTTGTGTACCATTTTGTTATATCGTCTGCGGTTGCAATGTTGATAAATGTAGCAGTTAGTTCAAATCCTTTATTTTTTAGATTATCAAAATTAAATAAAAATGCAAAACTGCGCGAACCACCATTAAAGTTATCAAAAGATAAGCCATGTTTTTGCACAATAGCTACAGCTTTATTGCAAATGGTATGCATCTCTTTTTCAAACTTATCAATAATAGCGCGTAAATTGCTTTGGTACGTCCTTAAAAAATCTTTGTCGTGCAGTTGTTCGTTGATGAGGACCAAGTTTTGCAAGTATGACTCTTTGAATATTTCTCGTCCTAACTGATTGATATTGTTAGATACTTTCCAAGATTTACCCTCTTTGAGCTGCTCTTCTGCATATTCGGTAAGCCAATTTAATAACGATTTATTTTCGGACTTATCAAGCTCAAAAAGCATCATATCAATAGCATATTGTAGCACCTTATCTTCATCTAATTCTACCGAAAAATTTCCTTGTAAACCAATCTCACGAGTAAAAGCGCGCACTATTTGTTGAAAAAACTTATCGATTGTGCTCACATTAAAGCCGCTATAATCATGTAATAAATCCGCTAAAAAACTTGCGGCCTGTTTTTGTATGGCTTCCGGTGTTAAGTGAGGAAAATCTTTTTGTAAATCAGTTAAAAATGAGGGCGTTTGAGCAGTTGACAACTTGAATAGTTCGCTAATAATTCGCCGTTTCATTTCGTCTGTGGCTTTATTGGTAAAAGTTACCGCCAACGTATTACGGTGTGGGTGTTTTTCCCCAGCATGTTGAAAAAGCAAGGCTATATAGGTGTATGATAATCGATAAGTTTTACCCGAACCTGCAGATGCTTTGTAAAGTTGAATAGTCTGATTGTGAGGCATACGAACCATTTTGTATTTATTTTTTGAACAAAGATAAAACTTTATTAGGAAAACAACAGCACTTTGCATATAATTCAAAATAATCTTTTTAAGATTTTTTAATTTCACGATATTGCATTAACTTTGCGAATTCAAAAAATATTTTACACCTAAAACAGGCAACACATGTCAGATTCCATTGTAATCATTCCTACTTACAACGAGAAGGAAAACATCGAAAAAATGATTCGGACCGTATTTGCTCTCCCTAAAGCGTTACATATTCTGGTTATTGATGATGGCTCTCCCGACGGTACGGGACAGATTGTAAAAGGGTTACAAACTGAATTTCAAGATAAATTGTATTTGGTTGAGCGCACGGGTAAGTTAGGCTTAGGAACGGCTTATATTGCTGGTTTTAAGTGGGTTTTAGAGCGTGAATATCAATTTGTATTTGAAATGGATGCCGACTTTTCGCATCCGGTAGATAAACTCATCAACTTATATGAAGCCTGTGCAAAAGAAGGTGCCGATGTGGCTATTGGTTCGCGTTATGTTGGCAACGTTGTAAATGTTGTGAATTGGCCTATTGGACGTGTTTTAATGTCGTACTATGCCTCTAAATACGTACAGTTCATTACAGGTTTAAAAGTGGCAGATACAACCGCAGGTTTCGTTTGCTATCGTCGCGAAGTTTTAGAAACTATGGAGTTTGATAAAATTCGCTTTAAAGGTTACGCTTTTCAAATTGAGATGAAATTTACGGCATATAAATGTGGGTTTATACTGCGCGAAATTCCAATCGTATTCGTTAATCGCGTAGAAGGTACTTCCAAAATGAATGGAGGTATATTCAGCGAAGCCCTATTTGGTGTTATAAAACTAAAATTAGGCAGTTGGTTTCGTAACTATCCTCAAAAGAAACAGCACTGAAGTGTTTTAAAATAATTGTAAAGTGGTAAATATCAATGGCATATTTACCACTTTTTATGTCCTTATATTTATTAAAAATAAAAAAAACTCGTATATGGTGACAATAGAACAAATAAAATCTTTAGTCGAGCGTGCAGATGCCTTACGTAAATACCTAGACATCGAAACAAAAATAGTACAATTACAAGAAGAAGAATTAAAAACGCAGGCTCCTGAATTCTGGCTCGATCAGAAACGTGCTGAAGAACAAATGAAAAAGGTCAAAGGCATTAAATACTGGATTTCGGGCTACAACGATGTGAAATCGTGTGTGGAAGAGCTTCAGTTGGCATTCGATTTTTACAAAGAAGAAGCCATGACAGAAGATGAAGTTGATACGGCTTATGAAAAAAGTACGAAGTTGGTAGAAGACCTCGAAATGCGTAATATGCTCCGTCGTGAAGAGGATAAATTGGGCGCCGTTATTAAAATTGTGGCTGGAGCTGGCGGTACCGAAGCGCAAGATTGGGCTCAAATGCTGATGCGTATGTATATGCGTTATTGCGAAAATCATAATTACAAAGTAGAAATCTCCAATATTTTGGAAGGTGATGAAGCTGGTATTAAGTCAATTACGTTTCAAGTGGATGGTGAATACGCCTATGGTTATTTGAAATGTGAAAATGGTGTTCATCGTTTAGTACGTGTGTCGCCATACAATGCACAAGGCAAGCGCATGACCTCTTTTTCATCAGTATTTGTGGTGCCTTTAATTGATGATACCATTGAAATTGAAATTAATTTGGCCAATATTTCGTGGGATACGTTCCGTTGTAGTGGTGCTGGAGGTCAAAATGTGAATAAAGTGGAATCTGGTGTTCGTCTGCATTATCCGTTTAAAAATCCAGTAACCAACGAAATGGACGAGATTGTGATTGAAAATACGGAAAGTCGTGACCAACCGAAAAATAAAGAAAACGCCATACGTCTCCTAAAATCACAACTGTACGAACTAGAACTCGAAAAACGTCGCCAAGAAACGGCTAAAATTGAAGCTGGTAAGAAAAAAATTGAATGGGGATCACAAATTCGTTCGTATGTCTTTGACGACCGTCGTGTGAAGGATCACCGTACCGATTATCAAACATCTAACGTAGGATCTGTTATGGATGGTAACATCGACGAATTTATAAAAGCCTATTTAATGGAATTTGGCGGCGAAGAGAATTAAACCATGCGATTAAAAACAGAAAAAATATGGAACGCAAAAAAATAGTATTTATCGTTAATCCGAAATCGGGAACCTTGGGCAAAACCAATTGGATTGCTATTTCTACTAAAATGTTGGCACAAGAGTTCGATCTTGAATTTCAATACACCACACATCGTGGACACGCTTGTGAGTTAGCTCAAAAAGCGGCAGCCAACAAAGTAGCTATTGTAGCAGCCGTAGGTGGTGATGGCACCGTTAACGAAATAGCAAGTGCATTGATTCATACAGATACGGCTTTAGCCATTCTTCCGCTCGGTTCTGGCAATGGATTAGCTCGAGATTTAGGTATTTCTACCCTCCTGCCGTTTAGCGCTGTAGAGGCTATTAAAAAAGGCAAAACCATACAAATTGATTATGGTACAGCCAATGGCGTTCCATTTTTCTGTACCTGTGGTGTGGGATTCGACGCGCATATTAGTCGTATTTTTGCCACCAATAAAAAACGTGGATTTTGGAATTATGTGATTCTTGCCATTCGTGAGTATTTTCGTTATAAACCGGTGGAATGTACACTCGAATATGATGGAAAAACGGAAAAGAAAAAAGCCTTTATTGTGAATTGTGCTAATATTCAACAACTTGGGAACAATGCTTACATAGCGCCTAAAGCTAATTATACCGACGGTTTATTAAATGTAACAATTCTTAAACCATTTGGATTAATTGGCGCTGTACGCTTAGGTACATTCTTATTTTTAAGACAGATTGACAAAATAAAATATGCCGAAACATTTGAATGTGAACGATTAGTGCTAAACATTCCTACCGATACGCCGTTTCATTACGATGGTGAGGCTGCCAAAGTGCCTACTTGCATAGAAATTGAAGCCGTGAAGCTTGGTTTAAAGGTAATCGTTCCCTAGAATAATTTTTCTTCTGTTATGTTGTATTTAAAGTAAATAAAGTCTATCTTTGTCTGCTCAAATCTTAACACATCCTTTAATTTGGTATCATGAAACGAAAATTGTTCTTTTTGGCAACATTTTTAACTGTAGCTTTACTTGCTTTAGCTCAAGTTAGTCCTGAAACTTTAGCCAAACGGGCTAAACGTAAAAACCTCACAGTTAAAGAGTGGAATACGGATGCGAGATCCAAAACCCGCTGGCTCGACCACTTAACCGTATACGATGAAGAAGGTCGTAAAATCGAAGAAATTGAATATGCCACGTATGGTCAACGCGAACGTATTACATTTGAATACAATGCCAATGGAAAAATTGAAAAGGAAGTTGTTTACGACGATCGCAATAAGCCTATACGCATTCGTAAATATGAATACAATGCCGACGGAACCAAGAAAAAACAATTTAATTACCTTCCTAGTGGCAAATTAGCTACGGTAAAAGTGTTTGAATACATGTTCTCAGATTAAACAGTGTTACTTACATGACACACGATTTGCTACTAAAATTACCAGCACTAAAACGTCTGGAAACCATTGATTTATCGGAAATGAAAGCGATAAAATTAATGAACCGCATTGACACGAAATACATGGCCAATGTCGGTATGCTTAATCGTTTGTTAGAACTCGCAATACCTAATTATCGCATTCAAGAGGTTGAAAATGAAGTTATAAGCAGTTACGACACCATCTATTATGATACGCCCGACTGTGATATGTATTTATTGCACCACAACCGCCATTTACAACGACAAAAAATAAGAACGCGTACTTACATTGCATCACAATTATCGTTTTTAGAAATCAAAAATAAAACGAATAAAGGGAGAACCAAGAAGATACGCACCAAAATAGATTCGACTCTGTTTCCCGATTTTAGGAGTAACACAGAGGCAAACAGTTTTATAGAACTCCATTCGCCCTACAATCCTATACATTTATTACCTCAAGTACGCACTTCGTTTGATCATATTACGTTGGTAAATAAGAATAAAACCGAGCGATTAACCATTGATACCAACTTGCGATTTGAAAATTTGACAACACATCATACGTCGGCACTCAATCAATTAATGATTATTGAATTAAAACAAGATGGCTTGTGTGAATCGGAGATGAAACAGATTCTACAGAAGTTACGTATTGTATCTGGAAGCGTTAGTAAATACTGTGTGGGTATGGCACTCACCAATCCAGGCATAAAAACCAACCGATTCAAACGCAAATTACACATTATCGAAAAAATAGAACAAACGTCTAATACTTAACTATTATGATTCAAACAGAACAGTATCCTGAATTTGATCCTAGTATTGCCAAGGAATTTGGTTTTACGGATACATCCACCACACTTGATTTTTTAGGTGTTCCACTTTTTGAAGCCGACAGCATCTTCAATTTATTGATTCGCTTCGGATTCAACTTGTTAGTTTGCTGGGTTTTAGTTCACTTCTTTTATTACAAAAAAAGTCAACGTCGTGATTATTACGTGACCTTTATCTTATTCAGTACGACCATGTTTCTGCTCATTTTCTTGATGGAAAATGTGAAACTACAAATCGGTTTTACGTTAGGTTTATTTGCCATTTTTGGTATGATTCGTTATCGTACCGAAACGGTTCCTATTCGTGAAATGACCTATTTATTTGTGATTATTGGCGTATCTGTTATCAATGGCCTGGCTATGACCGTGAGTTATGCAGAATTGGTATTGACCAATTTTTTATTAATTGCACTCACATGGGTGCTCGAAAATCAGAAGATTTTAAAACACACTTCAACCAAATTAGTGTTGTACGAAAAAATTGAACTGATTGTACCTGAACGTCGCGCTGAATTGGTGGCGGATTTGGAAAAACGGACGGGTTTACAGATTGAAAAAATTGAAATCGGTCATATCGACTTTTTGCGTGACGTAGCGTATATCAAACTGTATTATATACTTGGTAAAGGCGAACATAACAGCATTGACGAAGTAACAAAACCTAATCAATATATTGGTTAATCAGGTGAAAAAAGTACTTCTCATAACAGGCATTAGTCTATTATCTGTAACCACGATAGCACAAACACGCATCGAATCAGATACCACTCAAACCGATATGACAACACGCATCGGTTTTGAAGTAAATCGTGATTTATACCGTGGATTATCATTGAGTTGGGAGGAAGAAGCGCGTTTTAAAAACCTATCAACTGAATTTGATCGTCTCTACTCTACTTTAAATTTGGGCTATCGCGTAAACGATTATTTCAAAGTTGGAGCTGGTTATACGTTGGCTTTAATTTGGCACGACGGCAAGAAGAAAACCAACTACGAAAAATATTTAGATGTCAGACACCGCATTAACCTCGATTTTATAGGAAACTATCGCGTTGGTGCTTGGAAATTCACGTTACGTGAGCGTCCTGTCGTAACTATTCGCACCGACGACCCAGATTTGCTCGAAAAAGCCAATCCACAATGGAGTTTACGCTCTAAATTAATGGCTGAATATAGCATTTTTGGCAAACCGTTGAAACCGTATGCCGCCTGCGAATTATCGAACACGCTCAATGCTCCAGACTATGCTAATGGTAATTACATCAATCGTATTCGTACCAATTTGGGAATTAAATGGCGACTCGACAGCCGTAGTAGCGTCGATTTTTACTACCGTTTTGATGTTGGTACCAATCGCGATATCAATATTGACTACAAAAAAGATGATGTCACCATTAAAGCTGTATATGTAACCAACGAACGTGACTACACACACATACTTGGCGTAGTTTATACGTTTGATTGGAAATAAATAACCAACTTGCTTGAGATAACACTAAAAAGGCTTTCAAAACGAAAGCCTTTTTTATTGGTATAAATGATGTGCGTTGATGAACTGTAAAACTTCAACTGGCATCAAATGCGAACAATCTTGCCCTTTCTGTAGGCGTTGTCGTATGTCGGTGGACGATATGTGAAACAACGGAGCGTTAATAAAACGCATTTGCGGAAATTTATCGCTGAAAGAAGGAAAGCCTTCACGCGGATAAACTAGGACGCTAAAACGGCTTAAAATGGTTTCATACGCTCGCCATTTATCAAACGTGGCTACATTGTCGGCACCAATCAATAATACAAACTCGTGCTGAGGATAGTGTGTTGATAAGTAATCTAACGTATGAATGGTGTAACTTGGTTTGGGTAATCCAAATTCTACCTCTGAAACGTGTATGTTAGGGCTTTTTTTAACAGCTAAACGTGCCATTTCGAGCCGTAGTTGGTCATCGAGTAAGTGCGCACTCTCTTTGAGTGGATTGTGTGGCGAAACAATCAACCAAACTTCTTCTAAATCAGTGGTTAAAAGATAATTGGCTAATCCAATATGCCCATTATGAATGGGGTTAAAAGAACCAAAATACAATCCTATTCGCATCTAGTAAATTCATTACTTCATTTGTAGTCTGCAAATGTAACAAAAAAAGAGCGAACACTACATGTATTCGCTCTAAAATATGTGTAACGATAGGTTTTAATTACTAAAAACTAATGTATCGTTTTTAAAATCAACCACGATTGGACGTTTATTATTCACCGTTCCTGCAATCAATTGTTTGCTTAAATCGTTCAGCAAATATTTTTGAATAACACGTTTCACAGGACGTGCACCAAACTGTGGATCATACCCTTCTTCAGCTATAAATTGTAAAGCTTTGGGTGTTATTTGCAATTGAATGCCACTCGTTGCCAATTGTTTTTTCAAACCGTCAAGTTGTAAGTTCACAATGCTTTCAATTTCCTTCTCAGTTAACGGCGTAAACATAATGAGTTCATCAATACGGTTCAAAAATTCTGGTCGTATGGTCTGTTTCAAGAGTTCAAACACTTGATTACGTGTCTTTTCAATCGTTTCCTCACGATTTTCGGGCGTTAATTGTTCAAAATTCTCGCGTATCAATTGCGAACCCAAGTTCGATGTCATAATAATAATCGTGTTTTTGAAATTCACGGTACGACCTTTATTATCGGTCAATCGGCCATCGTCCAACACTTGTAATAACACGTTGAAAACATCGGGATGTGCTTTTTCAATTTCATCAAACAACACAACGCTATATGGTTTGCGTCGAATAGCTTCGGTCAATTGTCCGCCTTCGTCGTATCCTACGTATCCAGGAGGCGCTCCTATTAAGCGTGTAGCACTAAATTTTTCCTGATATTCGCTCATATCAATACGTGTCATCATATTTTCGTCGTCGAATAAATAATCGGCCAACGCTTTGGCTAATTCGGTTTTACCAACGCCCGTAGTTCCTAGGAAAATAAACGAACCGATAGGACGTTTTGGGTCTTGCAATCCAGCACGACTTCGTCTGATGGCATCGCTTACCGCTACTATGGCATCTTCTTGACCAACAACACGTTTGTGCAATTCATCTTCGAGGTGTAATAGTTTTTCGCGTTCGCTTTGAATCATTTTGGTAACTGGAATGCCAGTCCAACGACTCACAACTTCTGCAATATCTTCAGCATCAACTTCTTCTTTGATAAGCGCACTGCCATGTTGCATGGCTTTCAGTTGTTCTTTGCTTTGAGCAATTGCCTCTTCGGCAGCTTTGATTTTTCCGTAACGAATTTCGGCTACTTTCCCATAATCGCCTTCGCGTTCAGCCTTTTCAGCTTCATATTTCAGTTGTTCAATATCAATTTTGGATTGTTGAATTTTATCAATCAACGCCTTTTCGCTACTCCATTTCGCGCGCATTTTTTGACTTTCTTCTTTCAAATTGGCAATTTCTTTACCTAATTGTTCTAGTTTTAATGTATCGTTTTCGCGTTTAATAGCCTCACGTTCAATCTCTAATTGTTTAATGGTACGTTCAATTGTATCCAACTCTTCGGGCACGCTATCTACCTCCAAACGTAATTTAGCAGCAGCTTCGTCCATCAAGTCGATGGCTTTATCTGGCAAAAATCGATCGGTAATATAACGATTTGATAACTCTACGGCTGCAATGATGGCATCGTCTTTAATACGCACTTTGTGATGGTTTTCATAACGTTCTTTCAAACCACGTAAAATAGAGACGGTACTTGCTTCATCAGGTTCGTTGACCATTACAATCTGGAAACGACGTTCAAGGGCCTTATCTTTTTCAAAATATTTTTGATATTCATCTAATGTTGTTGCACCTATAGAACGTAATTCACCCCGAGCTAATGCCGGTTTTAGAATATTGGCAGCGTCCATGGCTCCTTCACCTTTACCTGCTCCAACTAACATATGAATTTCGTCAATAAAAAGAATAATTTCACCTTCGGCTTTGATTACCTCATTAACAACAGCTTTTAAACGTTCTTCAAACTCACCTTTATACTTAGCACCAGCTACTAAAGCACCCATATCCAAGCTGAAAATTTGTTTTGTTTTCAAATTTTCGGGCACGTCACCACGTATAATACGGTGTGCTAAACCTTCGGCAATAGCAGTTTTACCTGTACCGGGTTCACCAATTAAAATAGGATTATTTTTAGTACGGCGACTTAATATCTGTAAAACACGACGAATTTCCTCGTCACGTCCAATCACAGGATCAAGTTTGCCACTTCGGGCACGTTCATTTAAATTGATAGCATATTTTTCGAGTGATTGATACGTAGACTCTGCACCTTGATCTTTGACTCTGTTACCTTGGCGCAATTCTGTAATTGCTGCACGCAATGCATTTGCTGTGATGCCTGCATCTTGAAACATTTTTTGTACAGCATTCTTTTTATCACACAGAGCCAACAAAAGGTATTCGAGCGACACAAATTCGTCACCATCTTTTTGAGCCAGTTCTTCAGCTCGCAAGAGAACATCGCTACTTTCACGGCTCAAATAGGGCTCGCCTCCACTTACTTTTGGATAACTAGCTACCATATTGTCAGTAATAGCCGTAACCGATGCCGTATTTACAGACAATTTACCAAATAAAAACTGTAACACATTTTCGCCTTTTTCGAGAATGGCTTTTAAAATGTGTGGCGTTTCTATGGCTTGTTGACCATTTTGAGAAACCAATTCAACAGCACGTTGAACAGTTTCCTGCGCTTTGAGTGTAAATTTGTTGAAGTTCATAATTTATTTAGTTTTAAGGGTTTTCTAAATTTCGCTATTATTTTTACAAAAGGAGTGCCAACACATATTTATGAAAATATGGCAGTAAAAGAATAACAAAATAGGACAAATTGACATGATTTTAACCACAAAAAAGACGTACCTAAAAGCTACGTCTTTATTATTATACAAAATTTATGTGGTTAACTATTTTTCAAGAAATGCAAACACTGCCTTTTCTGTTTCTTGTTGGGCTTTTTCCAAATTATCATTCACGATAATAAGATCAAATTCAGGCGCAAACTGCATTTCCCATTCCGCTTTACTCACGCGTTTAGCAATCATTTCTTCCGAATCAGTCGCACGATTCACCAATCGGCGGTGTAGTTCCTCCACAGATGGTGGCTGCACAAAAACCGCTAAAGCCTGCTCTCCATAAAGCTTTTTAATAGATAAACCACCCTTTACATCCACATCAAACAACATGTGTTTGCCTGAATTGAGCACACGCTCCACTTCCGATTTCAACGTACCGTAAAAACAGCCATTATACACCTCTTCGTATTCAATAAAAGCGCCTTCGGCTATTTTTTGTTTA
>Ga0208694_1001744_pt1 | contig 25192 bp, 11 predicted proteins | sample AD_UKC078_MetaG_FD_184442 | JGI IMG/M metagenome (GOLD analysis project Ga0208694, IMG submission 184442) | Active sludge microbial communities of municipal wastewater-treating anaerobic digesters from USA - AD_UKC078_MetaG (SPAdes) (version 2) | ecosystem: Engineered > Bioreactor > Anaerobic >...
CAGCCCAGTTTGAAGTTCCTACTCTGTGGTTAATAACTATGTCTGCGATAGCTTTTGCCGGACTAATTGCGGTTATAGCCGCTCTAAGTTGCGTTTCTGTTCCGTATTTCGAATTTAAATTCGAAAGTTGCCTCGGAAGATAGCCTTCGTTACTTCCCGCGTCGGACGGCGGAGGAAACCACACCCATTGGAAATTTGCTTTGATCTTTGCAGAATTGTTAGAGATCACCTTATACCATGGAGTTGTCGACGACGCGCTATTCCAACCGAAGCCCTGCAACATTACGTTTGAACCGTAGCCTTCGTAAACCGAAGCCCTGTCCGTAGACGAAACAACCGATTCGGTTATATCTACGTCGTTAGAGTCATTTTCAACATAGGTATCAGAAACGTTAGCCGATACCAGATTGTTGTTACTGCAACCTATCATAATCAATATCGATAGCGTTGCGATAAAAAAACTTAAAAACGCTTTTCTCATAAAAAACCTCCTTCTACTTTTTTAAACAATTACGATAATTATAATACTATTCTAACAAAAGTCAACTTAAAAAATGTAAAAATGATAAAAATTAATCTTTTTTGTTAAAATAAAGAAATTGTAGTATTTACAGAAAGGTCTGCTTGTAGAAACGATCTTCCTTAAACAATTCGGCGGTAGTTTGTCTTGTTAAAATGATCAAATTAACTATAAACGTAACTTGGCAGTTTTTTGGTAAGGAGAAAATGACACATATGGAACGCATACGTTTCTATATGAAAAAAAACGCCGCATACGCGTCAAAGCTCCGCAAGAATCTAAATTGACACATATGAAACAGATATTTTTAATTAGCAAAATATTTGTCATTTATTAAAAATTTATACAAATTTTTGTAAAGAATTTTCTACTTTTAGTTGTTATATATATAAAAGAAAAAAAGGAGAAAACTTTATGAAAAACAAAAAACATCTATTTCATTTTATCGTGTCAGAATCTATGAATAGCAACGTTATAGATTTTCTGTTAAAAGAGTTCAAAATTAATACGTTCAGTAAACTGTTTGAAACTATGTTTCGACTTATTGACAAAAAAGTCCCAAAAATGAAGAGAATAATCGGAAATCATCGCTCAGAATACGCCGTTATAGATAGCTCCGACGATAAAAGGTTGGATAAATACCTTAGGATTAGCGAAGCGGATTATCTTCGAATAAAAAGATGGCATTCTTTGTATAACGAATTCGGTATGGCTTCGACGGTTCGCGATATTATCTTGTTTTTTTATAACGGCGTTATGAAATACGAGTTGGAAGGATTCCTTGAGATTGTTGGTAAGGAATTAAGGATTGATAAATTGAAAAACGACTTTTTGGATAAAATGACACAACTGTTAAATATAACCGCCCGAAAACAGCTATTATACTCGCTCGTAATCGAAAATTATCCAAGATACGTCTATCGCGCGTAGAATTATCTTTGTAATTTCCTGATAAGACGTCGTTATGTTAAAAAAAAGATATTAAGGAGAGTCGCTAGTATAAAAAGTTAATATACGGCGAGGACTCCCTCTCTGATGGTCCGGTAAATTTGTTCGATTGGGACTTTATTTCCAACGACGTTGAGGTATTTGAGGTTCGGCAGATTAAACAGAGCCGAAATATCGTCGATTTTATTAAACGACAGATCCAAATATTTTAAGTTTTTCAACGTCTCCAGCGAGTCGATTTTGTCGATAAAATTGTTTGAAAGATCGATTTCCGTCAGCGATTCAAGTCCTGCAAAAGCCGATATATCTTTGATTCTGTTATAAGATAGATTAATCGAAGTAATATTTATACAATATTCCAGACCGTTTAGATCCTCGATCTCGCTGTCTGAAAAATTCTGTTCCCCTTCAAGGTCTTTTAGACGATGATGTTTTAGATTAACCTTGATATTGCCGTATTCTCTAAGTTTTACTGCGGAGAAAAAATCGTATCCCGGTTTGTCGAAAGCGTAAGTATTTTCATTTATGGATTCGCCGAGGCCGGTAATATTGCCGCCGGATTTCTTTGGAATGGTCGTATCGGCGTTTTTTGCGGCGGCGGGCTTCTCTTTTACCGTTATTTCGCCGTTATTAATTGACTCGATAATCTCGATCAATCCTTTTAATTCTTTCATTTTTCCCGATTTATAACTTAATTCCAGATCTTTTTTATTAGCATCAAGCCTATCCGGGTTGAAGATAACAATTAATCGCGCGAACATCTTGTTTACGCTGTCTTCCGGAGAAATCTTAGAGAATTTAGAATAAACTTTCTTGATATATGCGGAGTTTTTTCGTTTAAAAGCGTTAATCAGAGCCGCCGATATTTTGTTGAGGTTATCTTCGGCGTAAAGGTCTAATAACTTATTATAAACTTCCAGTATGCTCATTGGTTTTTACTCTGCGTCTTAGCCCAACTGTCTTTCAATCCGACCGATCTATTGAAAACCGGTTTCTCTTTAGTTCCGTCTTTATCCGCGACGAAATAACCTTGTCGTAGAAACTGGAAGTTGTCTCCAGCTTTTGCTTCCGCAAGCGACGGCTCGGCTATGCAATCGCTTAGTATCTTAATCGAATCGGGATTGATAAAGTCGGTAAACCTCTCATTTTCGCCGACAACTTCAGGATCGGGTTTTAGGAATAGTTTGTCGTAAAGTCTGACCTCAATTTTTATCCCTTTGGAAGCCGATACCCAGTGCGAAGTCCCCTTGACCATTCTGCCGTCTTCCGACCAGCCCCCTTTGGTGGCGGGATCGTAACTGCATATAACCTCGACGACTTTTCCGTCGGCGTCCGTTTTGTAATCGACGCATTTGATATAATAACCGTTCTTCAGTCTTATCTCTTTTCCGGGAGATAGTCTAAAGTATTTCTTTGGCGGATCTATCATAAAATCGTCGCGTTCGATAAACAGCTCTTTTGTGAAAGGGATTTTTCTTGTTCCGGCGTTTGGATCTTCGGGATTGTTTTCGGCGTCCATATACTCTACAAGATCGTCGGGATAATTCTCGATAACGACTTTCAAAGGATCGAGCACCGCCATAACCCTGTTGGCGGTTTTATTGAGGTCCTCTCTCAGACAGAACTCAAGAAAAGCGTAGTCGACGACGCTGTTTACTTTCGACACGCCGATTCTTGAACAAAAATCTCTGATCGACGCTGGAGTAAAACCTCTTCTGCGTAAACCGGATAAAGTCGGCATTCTCGGATCGTCCCAGCCTGTTACCGCTTTTTCATTGACGAGAGTCAGGAGTTTCCTTTTGCTCATAACTGTGTAAGTAAGATTGAGACGGGCAAATTCTACCTGCCGCGGCATATAAAGCCCCAGCGTCTGTAAAAACCATTCGTAAAGCGGTCTGTGATCTTCAAATTCGAGCGTGCATATAGAGTGCGTTATTCCCTCGAAAGAGTCGCACGAGCCGTGCGTCCAATCGTACATCGGATAAATCTTCCATTTATCGCCGGTTCTGTAGTGATTGGCGCGTAAAACTCTGTATAACACGGGGTCTCTCATATTGAGGTTTGGCGAAGTCATATCTATTTTGGCTCTTAACACTCTTGAGCCGTCTTCAAATTCTCCGTTTCTCATTTTTTCAAAAAGATCGAGGTTTTCTTCGACGGTTCTCTCCCTGAATGGAGAATTTTTACCCGGTTCGGTTAGAGTTCCTCTGTATTCCCTGATCTGATCGGCGGTTAGGTCGCAAACGAATGCCTTGCCCATTTTGATAAGCTTTACGGCTAATTCGTAGAGTTTTTCATAATTATCAGACGCAAAATAGAGCCTATCTTCCCAGTCGAATCCCAGCCATCTGATATTGTCTTTTATCGCCTCGACGTACTCCATGCTCTCTTTTGCCGGATTGGTATCGTCCATGCGTAAGTTGCACATTCCGTTATAATCTTTGGCTATGCCGAAGTTTAAGCATATCGCCTTAGCGTGGCCTATATGCAGATAGCCGTTTGGCTCTGGCGGAAATCTGGTATGAACCTTATCGTATCTGCCGCTCGCTAAATCTTCGTCTATTATCGTTCTGATAAAATCTTTTGATTGAATTTCATTTCCCGTATCGGACATATACTCCCCTTAGCGCGATTTATTGCATTATTGTATTATAGATAAATTATTTGTAAATGTAAAGCCTTAATTAAATCTGTTTTGCGCTTCGTCGTTTTTTTGAGTGGAGAAAAAATGACACATATGGACAAGGAATAAATTGACACATATGGAGCAAAGAATAAAATTCGACACATATGGGAGCATTTTGTTCTTAACGGCGCAAGCCCGGCATGAACGTTATTTAGTATTTTAGTATATTCAAAACGGGAATTCCCGCTTTTATCGGGGCGCGACAATTGTCGCATAAAGAATTGACACATATGGGTATCTACTGAACCCTCGATTTCGAGTCCCGCGCATAGTCGAGGGAAAATCGAGGGTTACACGCTCCTCATAAAATTGACACATATGGGGCGCCGGCGAATCCCCAAAAAACCGACGGGCGGGCGCGATAAAAACGTTTAATTTCCTTGATTAAATCTTGAAATTATGTTATCGTCTAATATACTTTAGTATATCGAAAAATTATAATCTACATATAAATTATAAATTTTTCTAAACCGCTTTACTTATTGAGGAAAAAAATGAAAACTTTGGGACTTTGCATTGGAGCTTCGACAATTTCTTTTGTCGGATTGGAAAAAACGAACGGCGTTGTAAAAATGATAGAACAGGAGACGATATTTCACGAAGGAGACTCAAAAGGGGAGTTAGTAAAATTACTAAAAAGAATTGATGTCGATAAATACGATAGACATTGCGTAACCGGAAGGAAATTTAGAAAATATGTAAATTTATCCGAGATTACCGAGCCGGAAGCTACCGAATACGCCTTAAACGAACTTATAGAGGATAAAAACGCTTATAATCTTTTGATTAGCGCCGGCGGCGAAACTATCATGGTTTACGAACTCAAAAACGGAAGGATATTTAACGTATTTACGGGAAATAAATGCGCGTCCGGCACGGGGGCTTTCTTTTTGCAACAATTGGGCAGGATGGCTTTGGACATCGGCGATCTGGAGGACGAATATAGCGAAGAGGATATTTACGATATATCGGGAAGATGTTCGGTATTTTGCAAATCCGATTGCACTCACGCTCTTAATAAAGGTACAAATAAGCGCTCCGTCGTAGCGGGTTTATGCAAAATGATGGCTTTGAAGATTACCGAACTTTTATCGTCTCAAGACCAAAAAAATGCAATTATGGTTGGCGGAATATCAAAAATTAAGCCTATTGTTAAATTTGTTAAAGATTCTTTAGACTCCTTAAAAATTCTTGAGCAGAGCGATTATTTTGAAGCTTACGGGGCGGCTTTGTGGGCTTTTGAGCATGAAACCAAAAAATTCCCGGGAATAGATAAGATAATTATCGAAGGTAAAACTTCGTTTGATTTCTTAAAGCCGCTATCCGAGAGCGAAAATCTCGTAACGTTCAAAAGCGTGGAGTATTCTACGGCGGCGGACGGCGACGAAACTATATTGGGGGTGGATATCGGCTCTACGACCACCAAAGCCGTCTTGATGCGCAAAAAGGACGACGCTATTTTAGCTTCGATATATCTAAAAACAAACGGCGATCCGATTGGCGCCGCTAAGCTATGTTACAAATCTATTCTTGAACAGATTAATGGTAAAAAGATCAAGATTATCGGACTTGGAACGACGGGATCGGGGAGAAATATTGTTGGAATTCACGCTTTTACAGAATCAGTTTACAATGAAATTATCTGCCATGCCGCCGCCAGCGTTTACTTTGATAAAGACGTAGACACAATATTTGAGATCGGCGGACAGGACGCTAAATATACTTATATAACTCAGGGAATTCCGTCCGATTACGCTATGAACGAAGCGTGCTCTGCCGGCACGGGGAGTTTTTTGGAAGAGGCGGCTAAGGAGTCTCTAAATATCGACGTTAAGGACATCGCTCCGATAGCGTTAACTTCAAAAAGACCGCCGAATTTCAACGATCAATGCGCCGCTTTTATCTCTTCAGATATTGCGACGGCTTTTCAGGAAGGTATCGATAGAGTCGACATAATAGCGGGGTTAGTCTACTCTATATGTCTAAACTACAACAACAGAGTGCGTGGAGCGCGCCCTTACGGAAAGAAAATATTCATGCAGGGGGGAGTTTGTTACAACAAAGCGGTCCCCGTCGCGATGGCTTCTCTGCTTGGAACCGAGATTGTCGTTCCGCCGGAACCGGGACTTATGGGGGCGTACGGCTGCGCTCTTGAGATAAAGAAGCGACTCGATAACAATCTTTTGAAAGAGTCCGAATTTGATCTTAGCGCGCTGATAAATAGAGATATAAAGTACGGTCAATCGTTTATATGCGGGGGCGGAAAAGAAAAGTGCGATAGAAAGTGCGAGATTGCAATGATAGAGCTTGACGGTAAGAAATTGCCTTTCGGCGGAGCTTGCAACAAATATTACAATATTGTTCATAAAATTGAAGACGAGTCCGAGATAAGAGACCTCGTCGCCGTTAGGGAGAGGATGATATTTGAAGAATTTGCTACTCCATCGGGGAACGCCGATAAAAACAGCAAAGTTATAGGGATTAATCGGACTTTCTTAACAAATATGTTGTATCCGCTATATTTTAACTTTTGGGATCAGTTGGGCTACAACGTCGTTTTATCCGACGATATTACTCTCGAAGGTCGCGAAAAAAGAAGAGCGGCGTTTTGTTTTCCCGCGGAGATTGCTCACGGAACATTCGACAACCTTTTGAGTAAAAAACCGGACTATATATTCATGCCTCACATACTTCATATTCCGGTTTTCGGCAGCGTTGAAAATAACAAAGCGTGCGTTTTTGTTCAAGGGGAGCCGTATTATCTTAAAGAAGCGTTTAAGGATAGAAGTTTGCCTGAAATTTTAATTCCGGTAATAGATTTTCAAAAACGCGTAGACTCGACAAAAAGCGAGTTTGTTAAGATTGCGGTCAGTATCGGAGCGGACAGAAACAGAGCGAATAAGGCTTTTGATTTTGCGTCGTCGGCTATGCTCGGTTATTTCAAGAAAGCGCGGGAGATAGGCAAATCCGCTATTGACAAACTGAAGAAGAGTCCCGACGAATTTGCAGTCGTAATGATGGGAAGATGGTATAACGCGCTCGCTAGAGAGGCTAATATGTCCATTCCTCATAAATTTGCGTCAAGAGGAATAACCGTTATACCGTTTGACTTTATTCCATTCGATTATGAGGATCTTGGGCTTCATATGCATTGGGGCATCGGTAAGATTGTTTTGCAGGCGTCAAAATTCGTAAAGAAGAATCCGCAGTTATTCGGCGTTTATATAACAAATTTCTCGTGCGGTCCGGATTCTTTTTTGGTGCCCTATTTCCGCGACGAAATGGGAACAAAGCCCTCTCTAACGCTGGAGTTGGATAGCCATACCGCCGACGTAGGTTTAAACACTCGAATTGAGGCGGCGGTCGATATTATACGGTATTACAGACAATTAAAACTGGACGAAAAAGAGGAGATAAACGATTTTGTACCGGCTAAGACTATTTATAAAGGTAAAGACGTTTACGTTCTCGATTCGCGCGGAGAAGAGCTCTATATTAAGGATAAAAACGTTACGTTTCTATTTCCTATGATGGGGCGATTTTTGAACGAAGCGGGCGTTGCGAGTCTTAACGGGCAGGGATTCAACGCTAAAATGGTCGATTTTCCCACCCACGAGTCGCTGGCTATCGGAAAAGGGAATTCGAGTTGTAAAGAGTGCCTGCCTTATATAATCCTGATCGGATCTCTTTTGGAATATATCAAGAAATATAAGAGACCCGAGGAGCGCATCGCATTTTTTGTCGTCGGCGATCCGGCTCCTTGTAGAGTAGAGCAGTATCAGGTAGGTATAGATAAATTCCTTAAAAAGAATAGAATAGAAGACGTCGCCGTTCTTACTATGCAGTCCACCGAAGGATTTGCCGGAATGGGGCTTATGCCGATGTTAAACGTATGGCGAGGATTTATTTTAGGCGACGTATTTTCTCAAATTCATTCGGCTATACTGACTCTGGCTAAAGATAAGAAGTCCGCTCTGGAGATATTTGAGAGAGAGTGGGCTAAAATATTGGATAATTTCGAAGGAAAAGAGAAAATTTCTCTTATAAAAAGGCTGAATATTGCCGCGAAAGAGCTAAATAAGATAGAACTTAATAAACCTATAGAAGAAGCGATGAGAATAACTATTACCGGCGAAATGTACGTTAGAAACGAAGAGTTTTCAAGAAAAAGAATAGAGGAGACTCTTGCGAATATGGGATTTGTCGCGCGTATTACGCCGCTAATCGAGTGGATATACTACGTCGACTATATGATGTGGAAAAACTTTGCTAACGACAAAATGTCTATTTTTAAAAGACTATTTTTCTTAATGAAAAGAAAGGTAGAGTCAAGTTTTGAAAAAAAGATCAAAAAGATTTTCTCGAAAAATTCTAAACTTTACGAATACGATCCGATTGATATAAAGGCGGTTTTGAAATCGTCGGAAAAACTTGTCAGCAAAAAACTAATCGGCGATATTGGTATAACAATCGGCGTCGGGCTTAGGGACTCTCTAAAAGATTCTTGCGGAATAATATCTCTTGGACCTTTTGCTTGCATTCAGACTAGAATGGCCGAAGCGATATTAAATAATAATATGACCGTCGCCGGGAAACTGCAAAATCAACCGGAATCGGTTTTTGGAAAAGGGATATACGATCTTGACAAAGATATGCCTCTGCCTTATCTGGCTATAGAGTCGGACGGCAACCCTTATCCGCAAATTATAGAGGCTCGGCTGGAGGTTTTTGCGTTGCAGGCGAGGAAAATCGGCGAATTGATGCAAAAAGCTAAAAAGGCTAAAAAAGAGAATACAAAATAGTTTTTCTCAGCTTTAGGTTTGAATTTGCAGACTTTTGGCAAATTCTTTGATAATTTCGATTAATTTAAATTCGTTTAGCGGCTTGTCGAGGCAGTATTTCGCCGTTCCCTCTTTGAGCGCGGTTTGGACTTCTTCGTCTTCAAGAAATCCCGAATGTATTATTGGCAAAATGTTTTTTAATTTAAGCTCTTTGACTTGGCGGAGCAGGTCGACTCCGCTGATTTTGGGCATCTTATGGTCGGATATTATTACGGAGATGTTATTCTTTTTTAATATCTCAATCGCGTCAAATCCGTTCGTTGCGGTATATATTTTAAATTTTCCCTTAAATAGAAGTTCAAACGATCTTAAATTTAGAAATTCGTCGTCGACATATAAAACGTTAACGTTGCTTATCTCCATTTTAACCTCCTAACTTCGAACGGGCAGTATAACCGTGAAGGAGGTCTTGGATTTATCGTCGCTACCGGCGCTCTCTACCGATATAGTCCCGTTATGCTCCTTTATTATACTCGAGCATATCGCGAGTCCCAGTCCGCTCCCTTTGTTCACCTCTTTTGTAGTAAAAAACGGATCAAAAATTTTATTTTTAACGCTCTCTTTTATTCCTATACCGTTGTCTTGAAAATTTATTGTAATTGTCGAATTTTTTTCGTCAAAAGAAGTCGTAATAACGATTTTTCTATCGATTTGCTCGCCGTATTTTAAATTCGCCTCATCTATACCGTCGATAGCGTTAGATAAAATATTTAAAAATACCTGACTTATTTTAGCCGGATGACACAAAGTTTTGGGAGCGGAGTTATAATTTTTTTCTATAAGAATTTTTTCTTTATATCTGTGATAAAGTATCAATAGAGAAGTGTCTATCAATTCGCTTATAGAGCTTAAGACTAATTGATCTTTATCGACTCTTGAGTAAATTCTAAGACTTTTTACGATGTTAGTTATGTGATCGATGCCGGTCGTAATGTTATCGAATATTTCCGGGACGTCCTTTGTCGTCTTCCTCAGATTTTCAACATCCTCGTCTGTAGAGGCTAACGTTTTGGACATATCGATAAGTTTATCCGTTCGTTCTTTTAGCGCCAATATGCTGTTTGAGATAAAATTGATCGGATTATTAATCTCGTGAGCGAGTCCCGAAGTTAAAACGCCCAGAGCGGCCATCTTCTCAGTTTGGATAAGTTGTTTCTCTTTTACTTTTAATTCGTCCAGCGCAATTTGAAGTTTCAAAGATCTTTCGCGGAGTCTGATATGATTGATAATTCGAATTTCAACCTCTTCTACTTCAAACGGCTTAGTTATATAATCGACCCCGCCGGCTTTAAACGCCTGAATTTTATTGAAAGACTCGGTTAGAGCGCTCAAAAATATTATCGGTATATCTTGAATATCCTTTTCTTTCTTGATCGCTTTGCAGACTTCGTACCCGTCCATTATCGGCATATGTATATCGAGAAGTATCAAATCCGGCGGGAGGGTTTTGACGCTATTAAAAGCCTGTTCGCCGTTTTTTGCCACTCTGACGTTATAGCCCATTTTTTCAAGCATACTCCCCAATATTTTTAAATTGTTTGGGTTGTCGTCCGCTATTAAAATTGAATAAGTTTTTGTTTGATCGTCTGATTTCATTTACTCCTCCAATATTGAGTCTATTATTTTAGTAATTCTTTCAAACTCATACTCTTCTATTAAAGACGCGAGATGTTTTGAAAGAGATAAATTTGATTGATCGAGAGAATTTGATATTCTCTTTAATTCGGCAATATCGCCAATTAATATATTATTTTTAATACTTTTTAAAATATCTTCCGTTAATTCCGACATCTCCTTTTTTAAGTACTCGTTAGTAATTATCGGCGTATTTTCACTATTTTGGTTATTTTCAAACAGATATTCTATATTTGTTAATTTTTTTATCTCTTCAAGGATATCGTTTTGTCTAAACGGTTTTCTTAAAAACGTATCGGCTCCGAGTTTTATAACGCTTTTTTTATCTTCCTCAAGAGCGCTTGCCGTTAAAACTATTATTTTATAATCCGAACCGTTTGGCTCTTGTCTGAGCCTTTTTATAACTTCTTTTCCATCCATTTCCGGCATAATAAGATCCAACAATATTATATCCGGCTTCCATTTTGCGGCGCATTCTATCGCGCTCGCCCCGTTGTCGCATTCTTTCGTAACAAAACCGATTTTTGACAGCATTCTTACGAGAATGTCTCTGTTTGTCTCTCTATCGTCGACGATAAGCAGTTTTATTTTGCGCGAAGAATCTTTTATGCCTACTACGTTTCTTGTATCGTATTTTGTCTCCGTCTCCTCTTTGCTTCCAATTTCAAATTTGAACGTGAATTTAAATTCGCTTCCGGTTCCCAACTCGCTCTCAACCTCTATATCCCCGTAAAGAAGTTTGGCGAATTTTTTACTTATCGAAAGCCCAAGCCCCGTTCCCCCCTCTTCTCTGCCGGCTTTAGATTGTTCGAACGAACCGAATATTTTTTTTATATCGACGCCCGGTATTCCCGCCCCCGTGTCCTTTATAGAAATAATCATTTTATTAGAAATAAAAGGATCGAGTCGGCAATTAATTGATACGCGCCCTTCTCTTGTGAATTTTATCGAATTACCGACGATATTAATGATAACTTGTTTTATTTTATTTAGATCGCTTATAATATATCGAGGAACGTTTCCGTCAATTTCTACGGAAAATTTTAGTCCTTTATTATCCGTTTTTACTTTGAACATACTTTCGACGTCTTCAATAGTTTTGTAAAAATCAAAAGTTTCAAATTTTATTTCAGTTTTACCCGCTTCGAATTTTGACATCTCCAGAATTCCGTTGATTAATGTCAACAAATGCTCGCCGCTGTTATTTATAATCTCAACTTGCTTTTTATACTCTTCCCGTAAATTGTCTTCTCTATAAAGAAGTTGCGAATATCCGAGAATGGCGTTTAGCGGCGTTCTTATTTCGTGGGTCATGTGGGCAAGAAAAGAGCTCTTCGCTTTATTTGCTTTATCCGCAATAATTTTTGCCTTTTTGAGTTTTTTGCCCATAATACTCTTCTCTTTTATCTCTTGTTTTAAAAATAAATTTGATTTTTTTAGTTGAAGAGTTCTTTTTCTTATATTATGTTCAAGATTATCAACCGAGTCGAGCAGTATCGCGTAAAATCTTTCAAGTCCGGATACAAGCGTAAAAAATAACATAAAGATTGCAAATATTGAAATCATCCATGAATAAGAACTAAAATTATTTGCTTCTATCAATTTGATTTTGATTATATTTAAGTTGACCAGAATTCCAAATAAAAGGGTAATCAATAATCCTGAAGACAATATTACGATGCCAAATTTTTTGCCTTTAAGGATAGTTATAAGTATGCTTGCAGTCAGGAAAAACATTGTTCCTATTCCGATGAGCTGCCAAATTTGTAAGGCGACCAATCCGAAAAAGAATAACGTCGTCGTTAAAATGATTATCTTAAATTTTTCGTTGATTTTTTTTCTGAAAACAGCCGTGAAAAACAATATTATCGAGGTTGCGCCAATAGATAAAGCCGACAAATTCCATTTGGTTAAGATGGATTGGTAAGCCAACGAGAGAAGTACCGGAATTGAAAAAACGGAAAATGAAATTATAGCGGTATTTAAAATATTGTCTCTTGCGGATGAAATCGATTTGTATTTTTTTAAGTAGTCGGAAAGGTTGTTTGAGTATTTGTTGTCCGACAACAGCAAATATGCGGTCAACAAAGCTATAAATAGCGAAACGATTATTATAATCAACAGCGTTTTAAACCAATAAGGGAACTTACTCTCTTTTTTAATCTGTTTTAGGATGTATTTATCGAAAGATTTGTAGTAGGCGCCGGTTCTGTCCTCTTTTAATTTTAATATGTTATGATCGAGTCTCGATATCAGGTAATTTTTTTGTTTGTTCTCTTTGGATATCCCGTATAATAGGGAAGAGGGATTGAAAATTATCGGCGTTCGTTTGACGTTAAATTTTTTTTCATTCTCCAAGCCGTATAACCTATTCACTACGGCTATTTCAGCTTTTCCGGAACCGACCAGGCGGAAAGTTTCTTCGTAACTATCCGTATATACGTATTGAGCCGTCATACCGAATGATTTTATGATGTTTACAATCCCTTGTTCGCCGGTAGAGTGAATGCTCTCTTTTAAAGTCGCTATAACCTTTTTGTTTAGGTCCAAAATTGAAGATATATTTATATCCGTAGCGCAATAAACTACGCCCCAATTAAATAAAACGGCTTCTTTATTGAAATCGTAAATCAATTCTCTCTCTTTGGAGTACGCCAAATCCGGTAAAATATCTATCTCGTTATTTAACAATCTTTCCAGGCATTCGTTCCAAGAGCCTGAAATAAATTCAAGATTCCACAATTCAGATTCGGCTATAGCGTTAAGGATATCGATATGAAAACCGTAAGGAAGACCGTCTTCCCCGATAATAATTTTTGGCGGATTATGGTAAACGCCGATTTTAACGGTTTTAAGCTCCAGTTTTTTAGGTATAACGTCTATTTTAGACGTTAAGAATAAAATTGCGATAAAAAATAAGATTTTTAAAAAATATTTATTCATATCATTAATAATTATAATACTTATTAAAATTTAATTTGTCAAATACTTAACCAAAATAAAAAAAAATAATAAATTTTATTGACATAAATTACCGATTATGATAGAAAGCATGACGCTTGAATAAGCCTATGGGATTCCGATTGATTTCTTTGGAGAGGGGCGTTGGAATTCGGATTTACTTGTTATAAATTTAAAAAATTTATTGACATAATTTTTTAAATTAGGTATATTATAGTCGCGAGATTAGCGATAGATAAGCGATATAGCGAGCCGGGACTATACGGCGTTTAGTTATAGATTATAGAGCGGATATTTTCTGCGATATTAATTTAGATATAGTTTTCATAGTTGTTATTCGTTCTTCTATTGTTTAATTTTGGGATTGTTATGTTTGGTTGGGGTAGCCGGCGCTTGCCGTTGTGTTTTTGGTCGGTTATTTTAGCTATTATATTGTTCTTTGAAAAGAAGCTATAAGTTTAAGAGAATGTGTGAATAATACCTTGTCAATTTATTTTTAACTTAAGTTAGGATATTTTGAGTGAGGAAGTCAAAAGCGAGACAAATAAGCTGGGAAATAATTTATTAAGATAAAGATATATCGGACGTCGCGAGACGTTCGACTTTATATGATGGAGAGTTTGATCCTGGCTCAGAACGAACGCTGGCGGCGCGTTTTAAGCATGCAAGTCGGAGGATGCGATTTTAGCAATAGAGTCGTAGACTGGCGAACGGGTGAGTAACACGTGAAAATCTATCTTAAGATGGGGGATAGTCGGTAGAAATACTGGGTAATACCGCATACGCCGAGAGGTGAAAGCTTCAACTGGAGCGTCTTTAGATGAGTTTGCGTTCCATTAGCTAGTTGGTAGGGTAAAGGCCTACCAAGGCTACGATGGATAGCCGGCCTGAGAGGGTGATCGGCCACATTGGGACTGAGACACGGCCCAGACTCCTACGGGAGGCAGCAGCTAAGAATATTCCGCAATGGGAGCAATCCTGACGGAGCGACGCCGCGTGTATGATGAAGGCAGAAATGTTGTAAAATACTTTTGCGCGGGAAGAATAATGATAGGAGTGGAAAGCCTATCAGATGACGGTACCGCGCGAATAAGCCACGGCTAACTACGTGCCAGCAGCCGCGGTAATACGTAGGTGGCAAGCGTTGTTCGGATTTATTGGGCGTAAAGGGCTTGTAGGTTGTTATGCAAGTGTGAGTTGAAATACCGAAGCTTAACTTCGAGTTTGGCTTGCAAACTGTATAACTGGAGTGTAGAAGGGGAGACTGGAATTCCGCGTGTAGGGGTGAAATCTGTAGATATGCGGAAGAATACCAGTGGCGAAGGCGAGTCTCTGGTCTACAACTGACACTGAAAAGCGAGAGCGTGGGGAGCAAACAGGATTAGATACCCTGGTAGTCCACGCTGTAAACGTTGTACACTAGGCGTTGGAGGTATCGACCCCTCTAGCGCCGTAGCTAACGCGTTAAGTGTACCGCCTGGGGAGTATGCTCGCAAGGGTGAAACTCAAAGGAATGACGGGGGCCCGCACAAGCGGTGGAGCATGTGGTTTAATTCGATGATACGCGAAGAACCTTACCAGGGTTTGACATCTATTTGCTCGGCGTAGAGATACGCCTTTCCGCAAGGACAGATAGACAGGCGCTGCATGGCTGTCGTCAGCTCGTGTTGTGAGATGTTGGGTTAAGTCCCGCAACGAGCGCAACCCTTACCGTTAGTTGCCATCAGGTAGAGCTGGGCTCTTTAACGGAACTGCCGGTGACAAACCGGAGGAAGGTGGGGATGACGTCAAGTCCTCATGGCCCTTATGTCCTGGGCTACACACGTGCTACAATGGGCTGCACAAAGGGTAGCGATGCCGCGAGGTATAAGCCAATCCCAAAAAACAGTTCGTAGTTCGGATTGGAGTCTGCAACTCGACTCCATGAAGTCGGAATCGCTAGTAATCGCAGATCAGCGCGCTGCGGTGAATACGTTCCCGGGCCTTGTACACACCGCCCGTCACACCACCCGAGCTGAGGACACCCGAAGTTATTACCTTAACCGTAAGGATGGGGGTACCTAAGGTGTGTTTGGTGAGGGGGGTGAAGTCGTAACAAGGTAACCGTACCGGAAGGTGCGGTTGGATCACCTCCTTTTTAAGGATATAATCCTTTAGTCGACTCTCGCTTTGTTTGCGCTTCTCTTTTTATAGCTTCTTATTTTTTATAGTTTTAGGGGTCTTAGCTCAATTGGTAGAGCGCCAGCTTTGCAAGCTGGATGTTAGGAGTTCGATTCTCCTAGGCTCCAAAAAGTTCTTTGACACAAGTTAGATAATATTAGAATAGAAATGAAGTACTAAAGCGTTATTAGAATGAATAGTTGTAGGATATTATAATATGGTCAGGCAAATAAGGGTTGTTGGGGGATGCCTGCCGGCGCTATAAGTCGATGAAGGTCGTGGTAAGCTGCGATAAGCGACGGGGAGCTGCAAACAAGTTTTGATCCGTTGATTACCGAATGGGGGAACCCGTATGAAGTCATGTTCATACATCGATATATGAATAGATAGTATATTGAGGTTAAACTGGGAGAATTGAACCATCTAAGTAACCCAAGGAAAAGAAATCAAAAGAGATTCCGAAAGTAGCGGCGAGCGAAATTGGATTAGCCCAAACCGTTGATATTTATATCTACGGGGTTGTAGGACTCTCGTATAGGAGTTAAAATTATATTTGTATAAGAATAGTCTGGGAAGGCTAACCAAAGAGGGTGAAAGTCCCGTACTTTAAACGGATATAACTCCTGGGAGTATCCTGAGTACAATCAGACACTAGGAATCTGGTTGGAATCTGGGTGGACCGCCATCCAAGGCTAAATACTATATAGCGACCGATAGTGAATAAGTACCGCGAGGGAAAGGTGAAAAGAACCCCGAAAGGGGAGTGAAATAGAACCTGAAACCGACAACCTACAAGCCGTAGGAGCCTATATTTATATTGGTGACTGCGCGCCTTTTGCTTAATGATCCGGCGAGTTATTGCGCGTAGCAAGGTTAAGCGATATAAGTCGCGGAGCCGAAGGGAAACCGAGTCTTAATAGGGCGATTTAAGTTGCGCGCAATAGACCCGAAGCCATGTGAGCTATCTATGTCCAGGTTGAAGCTTGGGTAAAACCAAGTGGAGGACCGAACTCTAGAGTGTTGAAAAATTCAGGGATGAGGCGTTGATAGGGGTGAAAGGCCAAACAAACATGGCGATAGCTGGTTCTCTCCGAAATAGTTTTAGGACTAGCCTCATATATTCAGTTTAGGCGGTAGAGCTCTGATTGGACTAGGGCCCTTCACCGGGTACCAAACCCAGATAAACTTCGAATGCTTAAACTTAACAATATGGGAGTCAGACTGCGGGCTATAAGGTTCGTAGTCGAGAGGGAAATAGCCCAGACCGTCGGCTAAGGTCCCAGATTATATGCTAAGTGGTAAAGGATGTGAGGCGGCGCAAACAGCCAGGAGGTTGGCTTAGAAGCAGCCACTCCTTTAAAGAGTGCGTAATAGCTCACTGGTCGAGTCGCCTTGCGCCGAAAATTCAACGGGGCTCAAGCATATAACCGAAGCCGCGGATTTTATCTTCTTGCGAGGAGGTAGAGTGGTAGGAGAGCGTTGCGTATGCCTATGAAGCATAATGGCGATGTTATGTGGAGGTATCGCAAGTGAAGATGCCGGAATGAGTAACGAAAAAACTGATGAAAAATCAGTTCGCCGAAAGCTTAAGGTTTCCTGGGTAAAGGTAATCTTCCCAGGGTTAGTCGGCCCCTAAGGCGAGGCTGAAAAGCGTAGCCGATGGGAAACTGGTTTATATTCCAGTACCTGTTATAGTAACGATGGGATGACGCGGAAGGCGATTTTGGGCCCGGGCGTTGGTTGCCCCGGGGGAGGTAGCGAGACGTTGATGGATGTAGTTAAATGCGCATTCAGAGTTGAGTTACTGAAGGAGTGAAGGTACGCCGGAACGAAGCCAAATAGTCAAGCTGCCAAGAAATAATCTCTAAGTTTATGCTATATCAGACCGTACCGTAAACCGACACAGGTAAGCGGGATGAATATTCTAAGGCGCTCGAGATAACTATCGTTAAGGAACTCGGCAAATTACATCCGTAACCTCGGGATAAGGATGGCCTACCCCGCTCGACGGGGAGGCTGCAGAGAAATGGCTCAAGCGACTGTTTATCAAAAACACAAGACTCTGCGAACGCGCAAGCGGAAGTATAGGGTCTGACACCTGCCCGGTGCTGGAAGGTCAAGAGGAGAGGTTAGCGCAAGCGAAGCTTTGAATTTAAGCCCCAGTAAACGGCGGCCGTAACTATAACGGTCCTAAGGTAGCGAAATTCCTTGTCGGGTAAGTTCCGACCTGCACGAAAGGTGTAACGATTTGAGCGCTGTCTCAACGATAGACTCGGTGAAATTGAAGTAGCGGTGAAGATGCCGCTTAACCATGACTAGACGGAAAGACCCCATGAACCTTTACTGTAACTTGACATTGATATTTGATGTAAGATGTGTAGGATAGGTGGGAGACTTTGAAGCGGGTACGCTAGTATCCGTGGAGTCGTCCTTGAAATACCACCCTTTTTGTATTAAATATCTAACTATTGACGTGAATCCGGCAATAGGACATTGTCAGGCGGGCGGTTTGACTGGGGCGGTCGCCTCCCAAAATGTAACGGAGGCGCGCGAAGGTTCCCTCAGCATGATTGGAAACCATGCGTAGAGCGTAAAGGCATAAGGGAGCTTGACTGTAAGACTGACAAGTCGAGCAGGGTGGAAACACGGTCTTAGTGATCCGGCGGTTGCGAGTGGAAGCGCCGTCGCTCAACGGATAAAAGGTACTCTGGGGATAACAGGCTGATTTTGCCCAAGAGTTCATATCGACGGCAAAGTTTGGCACCTCGATGTCGGCTCATCGCATCCTGGGGCTGGAGAAGGTCCCAAGGGTTTGGCTGTTCGCCAATTAAAGCGGTACGTGAGCTGGGTTCAGAACGTCGCGAGACAGTTCGGTCCCTATCTGTCATGGTCGTTGGATATTTGAGAGGATCTGCTTCTAGTACGAGAGGACCGAAGTGGACAAACCTCTGGCGTACCAGTTGTTCTGCCAAGGGCATCGCTGGGTAACTAAGTTTGGAAGGGATAACCGCTGAAAGCATCTAAGTGGGAAGCCTGCCTCAAGATGAGATATCCCTCCCCGTTTAACGGGGCTAAAGAATCGTTTTAGATGAAGACGTTGATAGGCTGTAGGTGTAAGATGTGAGAGCATTTTAGCCGAGCAGTACTAATAATTCGTGAGGCCTGACCATATTATTGTATCCTAACAAATAGATTGAGAGTTACAACTTATGGATGAAAAGTTTGTAATTCTTATTATAAAGACGCTTTGTTTTTCATTCTCTAATTTTTAATTTTTAATTTTTTACCTGGCGATTATGGCGAGGGGGTCACACCTGTTCCCATTCCGAACACAGAAGTTAAGCCCTTCAGCGCCGATGGTACTGCCCCGTTTGCGGGGTGGGAGAGTAGGTCGTTGCCAGGTTTTTTTTATTAATTCGTCGGTTTTTCGGGGGATGAAAAATATTTATTCCATATGTGTCAAATTATTTCCCTACCACAAAAAACCGACGGACTGCTTCGACAATTTATAATTACGTTAAGATGTAAAGTTATTTGAACAAATCTATAATTATTTTATTTACTTTTATTTCCTTTTATTATATAAGTTATCTATGAAAAAGTTGCGTATATTATCTGTTTTAATAATATTTTTTTCAGTATCAATTTATTCGCAAGACGATTTTTTTAAACTAACCGACGACGATTATCAAGTTTTAACATTAGATAAAGGGTGGTATTTTGCAACCGGTAAAAATATTGAATATGATAAAATTGAGAATTCAGATTTAAAATGGGAAAAATCTAATTTCCCGATTGTCGGTAATAAAAAGGGAAAAGAAAATATTGTTTATATGAAAAATGATTTTATTATAGCGGAAAATCATACTAAGAGAAATTTATATCTTTGGTTTGATAAAGTTGACGGAGCGTTGGAGGTTTTCGTTAACGGAGCGCAAGTCGGAGCGTTCGGTAAGATTTACCCGAAATTTTTCAAATCGGCTTTTGAAGACGATTTTGCTCTAATACCGTCGGGCGTTGTAAAAATTAATTCGACAAATCGGATTGTTATTAAATATAACTTTGACGGCGAAAAAATATTTTTTGATAAATGTTTTTTTGTTAGTAAAGAAAAATACGAAAATTTTAGGAACGTTTCGTATTTCTTGAATATCACTCTGTATCACGTATTTACCGGAATTTTACTGTTTGTAACTCTTTTTGTTACATTTTTATTTTTAAGGAATCGTAAAAATTACGAATATATATTTTTTGCGCTGGGAACTTTGTTTTTTTCAGTTTATTTGACGCAATTTTATATGGGAGATTCTTTCTTAAGTTTTCTAATGGCAAAAGCTGTTACTCAGGGGGCTATATTTCCGGCGTTGATGTGTTTTATTGTTTTTCTATCGCTGTTTTATAAATATACGGAGAAGAAACTGTTTTATGCGATAACGGTTTTCTATGCGTTATTCTTATACGCCGGTATGTTTTTTCAAAGAGATACTCAAACTCAAGGGAGCTGGTTTAATATATCGTTATCCTATCTTCTTTATACTTTAGCCGTTATTTTGATTATGTCCATAAAGGCGAGGAAAAAGGGGAACAGATACGCTTTACCTGTAATATTAGGAATAACGGCGACAATACCGGCCGCCGTTCACGACTCGATATATTCGTTTATGAATAGGACTCCTTTAACGTGGCTGCAAGGGATGGGCTTGATAGTTTTTATTCTCTCTATGTTTTATTCAATAGCAAAAGCGCTAATTGATCTTTTTCAAGATGTGGAATACAAATCAAACGAAATTTTTAGACATAAAGAAAATCTTGAATCGCTTATTAAAGAGAGCGCAAAGGTAAGCGATCAGCTAATTGTATCGGGCGAGACTCTTAACGAAAATATTAATACCGCTTCAAATATAACTAACGATTTGATGGGCTATAATAAAGATTTTAATAGTACAATTAATGAAGAAAAAAAACTTATAGATAATATAAACGAATCTATATCGGATATTGCCCGTTCAATAAAGGATTTAAATATGGATATAATGTCTCAGTCGGAATTAATTGAATCGTCGTCTATATCTATAAATGGGTTGTCTGAAAATATTAAATCAATGACGGTTTTGTCCAAAAATGCTGAAAATATATCTAACGACACATACTCTGCGGTAAAAATCGGTTACGATAAGATTATTAAAACGGAAAAAACTATTAAAGAATTAGAAACAGATTCAAGCGCTATTATGGCTACTATGAATATTATAGAGGATATATCGGAACGAACCAACATTCTTGCTATGAACGCCGCGATAGAAGCGGCTCGAGCGGGAAAATACGGAGAGGGATTTGGAATAATAGCTAAAGAGGTAAGAAATCTGGCTAGCGGTACAAAAAAGAATTCTATCGATATTAGAAAAAATTTACAAACAATATTAACCAGAATTAAAGAGTTTGTTAAAGATTACTCGGTTTTAACGACGGAATTGGAAAAAATAATGGATTCTACAAACAAAACTAAAACTATAATTGATGAAATAAATTTTGCTATTAACGAAGGCGACGCCGCTACGGCGAACATATTGGAGTCTACAAATAAACTTAACGTATATAAAGGAGAAATTATTAATATTAGCAAAAATCAAACGGCAATGAGTTCTATTATACAAAAATCTTGCGAAAATTTGGAAAAGACCAATTGCAGTATTTTAAATATTTTAAAAGAACAAAATGAAAGTAATATCAAGTTTTTTGATATAATCGCAAAATTAAAAGATATTTCGTTTAAGAATCTTGATATGTCCAGTACGTTAAACGAAGCTATAAAAAAAGAGATGTAAAAATATTTAATTATGAAAAAAATAATATGAATTTTGGCAAAAAAATATTATAAACGCATTAAGGATTAGGTAGTGAATTTTTTAAAAAGATTTTTATTAGTAGTTTCTGTCGTTCTCTTTTTCTCTGTAACGGCGGGATAGTTGTAAATGGACGAATTTGCCATCCCGCGTTGGGGTGGCTTTTTTTATATATATAGGAGGCAGATATGAGCAAAATAAGCGGTTCGCAAATAATAATTGAAGCTTTAAAATGCGAGGGAGTCGATACGGTTTTTGGCTATCCGGGAGGGGCGGTAATACCGCTTTTCGACGCCCTATATTCGACGCCGGAGATCAACGTCGTTTTGACAAGGCACGAACAGGGAGCGGTTCACGCCGCCGACGGATACGCAAGATCGACAGGAAAGGTCGGCGCGGTTATCGTTACTTCAGGTCCGGGAGCGACTAACACCGTAACAGGCTTGGCTACGGCAAATTTTGACTCCGTACCGATTGTCTGTATCACCGGACAGGTCCCGACTTCAATGATAGGGATAGACGCTTTTCAGGAAGCCGACGTTACCGGAATAACTAACGCCGTTACTAAACACAACTATTTAGTCAGTAGAATAGAAGATTTAGCCGAGACGATTAAAAATTCTTTTCATATTGCCGGAACGGGGAGACCGGGTCCGGTCGTAATTGATATACCGAAAGACGTTCTTTTAGGTTCTTACAAATTTAATTACGACGGCAAAATTAATATCAGAGGATACAAACCGCATATCGAGGGGCATCCTAATCAATTAAAGAAAGTCGTTCAAATGCTTGCCAATGCGAAAAAACCGGTCGTTATTGTAGGCGGAGGAGCCATAATAAGCGACTCAAGCCCGGAGATAAACGAGTTTATAAAAATTTGCGACGTTCCCGTAACGGCTACGCTTAACGGATTGGGATGTATAGAATACGATAATCCTTATTTTTTAGGTATGCACGGTATGCATGGGACTATAGCCGCTAACTCCGCAATACAGGAGTGCGACTTGTTGATAGCGTTGGGATCGAGATTCGACGATAGAGCGACGGGCAAACTTTCTACTTTTGCGCCAAACGCCGAAATAGTTCACATTGATATCGACTCGGCGAGTATTAGTAAAAATGTGAACGTCGATGTTCCGGTAGTAGGAGACCTCAAAGTCGTTATGAAGCAGATACTTCCTATGCTTAGCGCCGTTAAACGTCCGGAATGGATGGCTAGAATCGCCGAATTGAAAAAGAAAAGTCACCAAATGACTAGAGGTAAAGATCGCATTACTTCTATAGAAGTTTTTGATATTTTAAACAAAACTCTAGAAGAGGATACAATTATTGCAACGGACGTAGGACAGCATCAAATGTGGACCGCTCTCTATTATAAGTTTAAAAAACCGCGCACCTTATTAACTTCGGGCGGATTGGGGACTATGGGATTTGGATTTCCGGCGGCGGTCGGCGCTCAACTTGCCAATATGGATAAACAGGTTGTTTGTATTAGCGGCGACGGCTCTTTTCAAATGAATATACAGGAGTTGGCGACGGCGGTAATTAACGAGCTTCCTATAATTATTCTTATAATGAATAACGGTTATCTGGGAATGGTTAGACAGTGGCAAGAGTTGTTTAACGACGAAAGATACTCCTCGACTTGTTTGATGAAGTGCCGCAAAGATCCGAGTAAATGCCGGGGGGTAGAAGAGGAGTGTTTTAAATTTATTCCGGACTTTGTTAAGGTTGCCGAGGCGTACGGAGCGGTCGGGATAAGAGTAAAAAAAACGGAAGAACTAGAGAGCGCAATCAAAAAAGCTCTTGAATTAAAAGACAAACCGGTATTGATCGATATTTTAACCGACAGAAAAGAGAACGTCTGGCCTATGGTCCCGGCCGGAGCCAGTCTGGACGATATGATGAAAGGAGGAATGACGTTATGAGATATATATTATCGCTAATTGTGGAAAATAAACATGGAGTTTTGGCAAAAGTATCGCAAGTAATAACCGGCAGAGGGTACAATATCAGCACGCTCACAGTCGGTCCGTCGGAAAAGCCCGATACTTCCAGAATGATCATAACGTTTGATTGCGACGATAAGGTTATCTCGCAGATCATCAAGCAGATGAACAAATTGATCGACGTAATAAAAGTTTTTCTAATCGACGAGAAAGAAAAAGTTGAGAGGGAATTGGTCCTTATGAGAGTTCATAGAAAAAGAGAGAACGAAGACTCGCTTAGCAGAGTTATAGATATTTTTAAAGGAAGAATTGTAAACGTTACGCCGGGAAATTTTGTTATAGAACTGACGGGGCATAGCGGTAAAATTAACGCCTTTATTGAAAATATCAGACCTTACGGAATACAAGACCTCATGAGAACTGGACCGTTAGCCCTTCCGAGATATGAAATAAAGTAAAATATTCAAAAAAACGACGAATGAGCGCTATATTATTATATCGAGAGCGCTATCTTTAGATTTTTTTGCAGATTGATCTTTAGCAGGTTGATCTTTATTTGGCGTCGTTTTCATTTTATAAAACGGACACTCTTTGCTAATCGAGGAGTAAACTACTCTGTCGGGCAATACATTTTTTGATATAAGCCCCCAATAAGCGCATCTGTTGATAAAACAACTTCTGACGCCGGGGCGTCTGCTAAAATATTCGCAATCAAGACACAGAGACTTCATTTTGCGTATTTTTAATATCTAACTGAAATAACTGATAAATATCTTCCGCTCTTACAAAGAGCGGAAGATATTTGAAACTGTATGAATTAATCTAACTTTTTAACTGCGAATTTTAATATAAAAGTAACTATTCCCAGAGCGTAACCGGCGAACATCAGATAAAATCCCGGTAAAAAATTGACCTTTCCGGGCCAATATTTGTTTTTAAAAGCAAAGTCTTTAAAACTAAAACTGAAATTAAATTTGAAAAGAATAAAAATAATCAGAACCAAACTAACCGCCATCAATATCGAAGCGATCATGAAATTACCGTCGATTTTACTTAAAAATGTGATAACTAAAGCCGCTACGACTAAAACGAGTACGCCGAATAGAAGATATCCGTAAATGTCGTCGATTATGCCAAACTGAACCTTTTTTGAGCCGTTTCCGAGAATTCCATTAGCAATCTCGACGCCGTTGGATTTGCAACCGATCGGTAAGAAAAAGCCGACAATTACTAAGCCTAAAGCCAGTCTAAGCAAATTAATAGCCGAAAGCAAATTACTGTTTTTATACCCCATAAAAACCCCCTTAAAAATAATGAGAGAATCATAAATTAATATATTAAATTTGTCAAGCGATACGTTGTTTTGAAGGGGATTAGTATTTTTGAAATGAGGATACTAGGCGCGACAATTGTCGCGCCCCGATAAAAACGGGAATTCCCGTTTTGAATATACTAAAATGCTAAACCGCCTTTCATGCCGCGACCTTATCGGGGCGCGCCGCTCCCTAAAACAAAAATCGACGCATATGCGTTAAAAACAAAATTGAGACATATGCGGATGCATTGAACCCTCGATTTCCCCTCGTATCCGCTCACCCTATCGGATACGCGTGGGACGCGAAATCGAGGGTTACTGCCCCTATAAAATT
>Ga0208694_1001751_pt1 | contig 25093 bp, 16 predicted proteins | sample AD_UKC078_MetaG_FD_184442 | JGI IMG/M metagenome (GOLD analysis project Ga0208694, IMG submission 184442) | Active sludge microbial communities of municipal wastewater-treating anaerobic digesters from USA - AD_UKC078_MetaG (SPAdes) (version 2) | ecosystem: Engineered > Bioreactor > Anaerobic >...
CATTGACTACCAATGCTTCTGGTGTTGCAACAATTGAACTCGAAAATGGAACGTATGCATATACAGTCTCTAAAGCTGGTTATGTTGATGTAACAGCAGATGTTGTAGTTGATGGAGCAGATGTTAACGTAGATGTTACTATGGAACAAGTTACATTTGCAATTACCTTCCACGCTGTACACAATGGAACATCATTGGAGGGTGTAACAATTAACATTGATGGTGAAGGAGTATTAACAACTGATGCACAGGGTAACGCTGTAATTGAGTTAGCTAACGGAAGTTATACTTACACAGCTACAAAAGAAGGATATAACGATACTGAAGGTTCGTTTGTTGTAAACAACGCCGAACAAACAATTACTGTTAATATGACAGGAATTGACGAGTTGGCAGAAACTCTCATACGACTATATCCTAACCCAGTTGAAAGCATGTTAACAATTGAACGCAACAATAACGACGAAGTTGTTATTGAACTATACAACAGTGGTGGTGCATTAGTTAGCACATTCAAAGCTGAAAATGCAACAACTACTATAGACGTTGATATGTTAGGTTCAGGAACTTACTTTGTAAGAATAGTTGGAACTAACAAAACTACAGTACATAAATTTATCAAGAGATAAACTAATGTATTGAGGATAAGAAAAAAGAGTCGTCTCGTTCTTCGGGACGACTCTTTTTTTCAATTAGCAATTAGCAATGCGGTGCACTCGGTCGCTGAGCTTATCGAAACCCACCAAACACTCACGCAACCCTATCCCACGACTTATACCGATTGGACATACACTATAGTCCAAACTTCGCTATCGCTCTTTTGAACTATGTGTCTGTAACATCGGTATTTACCATTGTGAAATTTTAAAAAGATTGGACTATTTTAAAATTACAATTGGTATTAAAAGTCGTGGCTATTGATTTGACAATCAATCATCTAATTGTTCATTGTTAACTGCTAATTGCTAATTGCTTTTAACTTTTAACTTAACTATTATTGAATAATAAAAATAAATTTGTAATTTTACAAACACTTACGATAAAAGAGTAAGATCAATTTGGATAGTTGATATATAAACACTACTATTGCATTTCAAAACAGAATAATAAAAACACAATAACCTAAAGAGGTATGAAGCGTGTACTCTTAATAATTGGAATTTCATTGTCGGCAATATTTATGAGCAACGTTGCAGTAGGACAATGCAGTAATTTTACTAAAAAAAAATGTGTTCCCCAGCTAAGCCCATATATATTTAACGGACAAGCAAATGCAGCCTTACTTAATGAGGGCGATGTGGCAGAATTAGTTCTTACATTTTATGCAAATCAAGATTATCGTTTGTTGATTTGTTCCGAAAATCAATTAGGGAACGTAGAGTTCCGCATGTACGACACGCAAAACACGCTTTTATTTGATAACAAAAAATACAATTACGCAAAAATGTGGGACTTCTGCTCCACTGCTACACAACAGATACGAGTCGAGATTGAAGTACCTGAAAGTTTAAATATTGATAGTTCAGTAAAAAATGGGTGTGTCTCCATTTTAGTAGGCTTTAAAGATAAATAAAAATATCGTTTTCTATATCGTAGCCCGTGAGCATTGCTTGCGGGCTTTTTTATTACACGCAGACACAGATAAGATTGCTATAACGGATTTACACAGATTTTGGAACAGTATAGTCGAAAATCTGTGATAATCTGTTTAATCAGTGTGCTCTGTGTTCCAATTGTTAATTGAAGCAGCAAACATTAAATTTCGTATATTTGCAACTTAAAAATCAGTTGTTCGGTTTATTGTGAAACCTATAGTACTATTGTAAAATTTCAAAAAGATAGGACTATTTTAAAATTACAATTGGTATAAAACAAAGAGTTAACCCTTGTCAAAAAAGACAATTTATGATAAAAAATTTTGTTGAAGAGCTCCGATGGCGCGGAATGATACACGATATAATGCCTAAAACAGAAGAGGCTTTAATGAAAGAGAGTGTTGCCGGATACGTAGGCATCGATCCCACAGCAGACTCGCTACATATAGGACACCTTGTTTCTATAATGATGCTCCGTCACTTTCAAGAAGCTGGTCATAAGCCCATTTTGCTTATTGGTGGAGCAACCGGTATGATTGGCGACCCCAGTGGAAAAAGTGAAGAACGCAGCCTTTTGGACGTGAGCATATTGCGTAAGAATCAGGAAGCAATTCAAAAACAAGCAATGCGCTTTTTAAGATTCGACGATTCTGCCAACAGCGCCGTTGTTGCAAACAATTATGACTGGATGTCGAAAATGTCATTCCTCGACTTTATTCGCGATATAGGTAAGCATATAACCGTAAATTATATGATGTCTAAAGATAGTGTAAAAAAGCGCATATCAGGCGAGGAACGTGAAGGGATGTCATTTACCGAATTTTCGTATCAACTTGTACAAGCAACCGATTTTCTCGAGTTGTACAACACATACAATTGCAAAATACAAATGGGTGGAAGCGACCAGTGGGGTAATATTACAACAGGAACAGAACTTATAAGAAGAAAAAACAGTGGCGAAGCTTTCGCAATTACCTGCCCCTTGATTACAAAATCAGATGGTGGAAAATTCGGAAAAACCGAACAAGGAAACATCTGGTTAGACAAAAACTACACGTCTCCATATCAATTTTACCAATTTTGGATTAACGTATCGGACGAAGACGCTGAAAAATATATTAAAATATTTACTCTGCTTACAAAAGAAGAGATAACTGAAATAATTGAGAAGCACAGAACAGAACCACATTTAAGACATTTGCAAAACCGTCTGGCTGAGGAGATTACAATATTTGTACACGGAGCTGAAGAGTTGGATATGGCACGCAAAGCAAGTCAAATTTTGTTTGGCAATGCAACACAAGAGACTTTAACCCAAATTGACGAACAGACATTTCTATCGGTATTTGATGGCGTACCTCAGTTTTTCGTTGAAAAGTCGGAGTTGGAAAGTGGTATATCGGTTATCTCTCTTCTTGCCGAAAAAACTAAGGTTTTTGCTTCAAAAGGCGAGCTGCGCAGAATAGTTCAAGGAGGAGGATTAAGTATCAATAAAGGAAAAATTGAAGATACAGAACAGAGCGTTAACATTGACCAACTGTTAAACGGTAAATATTTATTGATACAAAAGGGTAAAAAAAACTACACGTTGATTGTTTGTCAATAATAATGGATATTTCGGAATTTGTTGAAAAAATTAAACAAGGTTTGAAAGTTGGACTCCCGGGCGAAAAGAAACATCGGATAATGCTTCCTAACCAAAGGAGTTTACAACCCACTATAAATGAAAATATTAAAGAAAGTGCAGTATTAATTTTAGTTGATTTCAACAACCATGATCCAAATTTGACATTTATTGAACGTGCCAAATATGACGGCGTTCACAGTGGTCAAATTGCTTTTCCCGGTGGTAAGTTTGAACAATCGAAAGATAAAACTTTAATTGATACAGCCATAAGAGAAACATTTGAAGAGATTGGGTATAAAACCAAAGAGAGTCAAGTTGTATGCGAGCTATCAAAACTTTTTATATCTGTAAGCAATACTGTTATTTATCCGTTTGTCGCAATTGCACCACAACTACCTGTTTTAAAACCAAATAGCATCGAGGTAGAAGATGTTTTCTCAATCCCTTTAAAAAAATTCACCAGCGAAAATATTGAAACAGGCTTATTTAATGGATATAATTACGTTGTTGAAGCTCCGTACTGGAACGTTAAAGGCAAAAGAATCTGGGGGGCAACCGCAATGATTATTGCCGAACTTACTGGATTGTTATATGAAGACGACCAAATGTAAAAGGCGGTGTACTTGGTTGCTTAGCTGAGTATTTCGACTTCACTCACTTCTACACAGTTCGATGGTTATTGATTAATGCAGACAAAACACTATAACTGAGACAATTATACGCTTTATATTACCTAAATAGGTAATACCGATTGGACAGCTACTATAGTCCAAACTTCACTGTCGTTTGTTTGAACTATGTATTTGTAGCATCGGTATTTACCATTGTAAAATTTTAAAAAGATTGGACTATTTTAAAATTACAATTGGTATAATAGATTTTTAAGATAAAATAATTTAAAATTGTTTCATAGAGATTTATAGTTTTTGACTATCATAGAACTTTTATGTTCGTAGGACAATATGTGATTAACCGTAAGCGCAAGCCTATGGGTGTGCAACAGCACACAATCCCACCCGTAGGGTGGCACAAACCAGATTAAAAATCCAAAATATTTCGCCCAATGACCGTTCCCTGTGGCTGAGTTTATCGAAGCCACCTTATATCTACTATGACGGTCACTTCGACGGTTATTGAGCTTGTCGAAATATAAACTCAGTGACCGTACCCCAGCGCACCGCCCCGTTCCCCTATTTTACCTTGTACCTTGCTCCTTTTATACTTCGACTGCGCTCAGTACATCGCCTTCTAATTTCAAATATCTATTACCTAAAAAATTAGGGTTTGGGTTTAAGTGATCTGTTTTTTTTACATATATAATCTTAACATCAAAATATTATATTAAAAACAACCATCTAAATTAGCGGAGTTAGGGTTGTAAAGGATATATTGATACAAGTGTTACATAGAAAACTTGTTTTACACATAGTAATAGTAGCTATGCTACTATGATTATTGTGTAGCTATTTTACCTTATATAAAAAAACTATGTGTCTATGTGGTTATTAATTAAGTAAGGTATTCATTCAGATATTCATTAAATCAAAATCAAACCCTAAAGACCGTTTTGGATAAATAGCTCTACAAAATCTTGATCATCGGCGCTAAAGTGCTTTAATATCCAGCTTTGTAAAAATAGCATAAACTCTATTGTATCAAAAGATTTTCCAGCTTGATACGCTTTACTGAACTTGGTTAGCTCGTCAGTAAATAACTTATGACTTAGCTGATGCTCTGAAGCATTTTCATATCCAAACTGTTTAAAGTAACGCTCTTCTGTGTTGAAATGATATGACGAAAAATCTGAAAGATTTTTAATTATCTCTCTTATCTCTTTTTTAGAACGTTCAGCGATAAATGCTTCATAAAGCTGGTTAACCAATGTAATAATTCTATTGTGCTGTTCATCAATTTCATTTATGCCGGTTTCTAATTCTGGCGATTTTTTAATTAAAGGTTCTCCCTCTGGAACTAAAGACGTAAGTTTGCCTTTATCATTAGCGCTTGTCTCTTGAGTATCTTTAGTGGACTTGGTATCTGTCTGATTATCAGCGGACTGTTTTAAATCTTCGATTTTGCTTTCTAATTTTTCAATTAGTTCGCTTTGCGTCACTATCTGACTATTTAATTTGATTATCTCTTTTTCAAATTCTTTGGCTTCAAAATCTCTTTTTTGTAAATCGGTAATTTCAAAACCAATTTTTAAAATTTTATATGGCGCTCCATCGTCATCTAGTATGGGTGTGTACGTTTCAGATAGATATATATTACGCTCATTGTACAAAAAATGTGTGACTTTTTTTTGAGGGATACCGTTTCTCAAATCATTCCAGAAAGCCTCATATTCTTCTGGAGCAAGGTTTTTGAAATCTGAGCCATCTCTATGGTATGTCCCAACAATTTGATCTACACTTAGTCCAAAAAGTTGTGCCATACCTTCATTAACTGAAATTATCCGACCGTTAAGATCATATTCAACTGTGCATGTAGAAGTACTTAGCGCTCTAAGTAAACCGCGCATTTCAGACTCTTTTCGTGAGGATTCTTCTTGCGTAGCTTGTAATTCTTCGAGGTTTTGGCGCATCTCCTCTTCTTGTGAAGAAAGCTCTTCGCGTTGTTGTTGTGATTGAAGAAGAAGTTTTTGTGTTTTTTCGTTTACACGAACACTTGAGATTGTCGAAGCCACACTTTCTCCAATCTTTTCAACGAACTCTATTTGATGTTTTTCGATATTATTAAATGAAGCTATTTCAATTATTCCATACACCTCATCGTTTAGTAATACAGGTACTAAAATTAAACATCTTGGGTTTGCAGTTCCCATTCCCGAGGTTATCTCAATATAATCTTCAGGAATATCGGTCAAATAAATTGTCATGCGTTCGTGGGCACATCGACCAACAAGATCTTCACCAATTTTTACACGTTTTTTTACAAACTTTTCGCGATTATAAGCTATTGCGCTCGTCATTTCGAGATAAACATCTTCTTCATTGTCGTCATTTATTACAAACAAAGCACCTTGATTTGCTCCCAAATAGTTGACAAGGTTTGACATTAGATGGAACGATAGTTTTTTCAAATCATGACTGTTGTTTCTCAAAATTTCGCCAAACTTTGCAAGACCTTCCGTTGCCCATCGTTGTTTTTCGCTTTCGTCTTTTCGTTTTTCTTCCTCTTCTGCTGCAATTTTTAGGCTTTTGCGCATATCTAAAAGTGCGTTGCCAAGAACGTCACCATCTCCTAAAGGCTGAAAATCTTGCTCTAAATTACCCTTACCAATCTCTTTTGCAAAGTAAGCTGTTCTGTTTAAACCTTCGATAAGCTTATTTAAAGACTCGGTCATTTGTCCAATCTCATCAGCTCTGTCTGTCTCCAATTGCTCAACTGAATCTATTTCTCCCAAAGACATTTTTTTCAACAATTGAGTAGTGTGCTGCATTGATTTACTGATATTTCTGGAAATCCTAAATATAACGACAAATAGAATAATTAATCCTACCAAGGCAACAATCATGCTGATTATAAATCCTCGATTTGCCTTATTCATAATAACTTCAACTGGCACCGTAATCGCTATTGACCAAGGTGTAGTGGTTCTTCCTATTTGAACACGGTTAAAAAACATTAAAACATTTTTGCCGGTTAACGGATCTCGTAGTACTAAATCTATGTTCTCACCACGTTTTATTTTGTCGGTAATGTTGTATTTGCTTTCTATTTCGGGCATTTGTGCGGCAAAAGTATTTCCAATAAACTCTTTATTGGGATAACTGACAAATACTCCTTCTGCCGATAAGAGAAAAGCATAACTCTCATCAAAAGGTCTTATCTTTTCAACATCTTCCTGAATTTTATCCATTGTAATGTCAACAGCAACAATTCCTGTATATTCACCGTCAACTAATATCGGTACAGACATTGATGTCATAAATTTTTTAATTTCGGTATTTTCATAAAATAAGTCCCAGTAAGGCTCCCATGCCGACTCAGTAGCCTCCTTTTTAATTTTTCCATATAGTACAGGATCACCATCCAAGCTTCTCAAAGTTGTTTGGTGCTTAATAATGTTGTTTTCACGAAAGTAAGTGACCACGTACCTTCCATGATCTTTGGTATAAGTAGAGTCTATAGCTTTTAGTTCCCAGCTGTCCCAAAGTTTATAAAATTGTGGATTTTCTTCAAAAACTTTCTCATACATTTTTATAAATAATCCTTTCCACTGTTCTTCAGGTAAATAATTGTAAACACTGTACATTTGTGCTATTGTTCGGACAACATCCATGCTTATATTAAGCTCCTTTTCTATTTGTAAAGCCGATGATTTAGAAACGTTTTTTGCTAATGTTACGGATTCGTTATACGCCACCTGTCGCGAACTGTAACTAATATATCCGATTGAGAGTATAAAAATTAACATCGTAGTTCCTAATACAAAAACCAACATCTGTCCGTTGATATTCAGGTTTCTAAAAAACTTTGCCACCATATTGCTTTGTTTTGATTTTAAAAAATCATATATTATAATCCTCAAATATCGTTAAAAAACATTATAATTCAAATATTGTAAATTAACTTTTTACTATTTTGATATTAATTCAATAATATATCAGTTAAATTTTATACGATACTGTGAAGTAAATAACTCATTCTTGTAATACTTTTATGTTTCTGTTATTTGATATGACCTAAACATAATTAAATTTGCATAAATTTTAAAAAGAATTGGTATATAAATAATTTATTAATTAGTGACATGCAATTAGAATCGTTAAAAACTATTTTGTTACGAGATATTTCCGATTTGAAAGATATTGCAGAAATACTCGAACCAGGTTACTGTTTAAGTAAAATCGAGGTACAAATCCTTAAATCGAAAATAACAAGTTTGTCAAACGAAATTGAGAATTTGTTGAACCGAATTATGGAAATAAGCAATTCGACAGCTATTGATAATGACTTAAATAAACCAAAAGTATCAATCGACAAGGAAGAAAATAGTAAAGACAATTTACAAAGTGATTCTAAAACAGCTATTAAAAAACCAACAGATGCTGTTATTACACAAAAAACGAGTGATGAAAAAACGGAAGCTCTTGTAATTGAGAAAGATAGATCTGAATTAAAATCTGACAAAACGGTTGTTGAAAAAACACCTGAAGTTGTTGATATCAAAAAATCAGAATCAACTGAAAAAATAGTAAAAGAACCGGAAGTGTCAAAGTCAGACGCTGTTAAGCAAATTCAGGTAAAAACTGAAAAACAAGCCAAAGTTGAATCAACAAAAGATAGCAGTGCAAGTCGCAAAACACTGGCGGATCAATATATTGACAAAAATTTCTCGCTCAATGAAATGGTGGGACAACCAGGGGGTACTACCGACAGGGCATCATCTTTGGGACAAAAGCCTGTTAGCGATATTAATAAAGCCATAAAAATTAATGAAAGACTTGGTTTTATTCGTGAGCTTTTTGCAGGAGATGCTCAATTGTACGCTAATACAATTGATAAGTTAAATAATTTTGAGGATTTTGAACAGGCATTTGAGTTCTTAAGCGAAAACTTTACATGGGATCAGGATTCAGAAAACTTTAAAATGTTTATAGACATTGTTTATCGCCGATATATACAATAAAATATGCTTTACGTTGTTCCCACACCGATAGGTAATTTGGAAGATATTACATTAAGGGCAATTAGAACTCTTAAAGAAGTTGACGCTATTGTTGCCGAAGATACCAGAACAAGTGGAATATTGTTGAAACACTACTCAATATCAAAACCTTTGATATCTTTTCATAAGTTTAATGAGCATAGAATGTTAACATCATTGATAGACAAGATGTTGCAAGGTGAAACATTAGCTTTGATTTCCGATGCAGGAACACCCGGAATTAGCGACCCGGGTTTTTTGTTGGTACGTGAAGCAATTAGTAATGATATTCAGGTAGTTACCCTACCCGGCGCAACTGCAATGATTCCAGCCATTGTAAGTAGTGGACTGCCCTGCGATAAGTTTGTATTTGAAGGGTTTTTACCTCAAAAAAAAGGTAGAAACAAATTAGCCGAGATGCTTAAGAATGAGCAACGTACTATGATTTTTTACGAATCGCCCAACCGCCTTGTTAAAACTCTTGAGTTATTTAAAGAGGTATTTGGAGAGGATAGAAAAGTAGCTGTATGTCGTGAAATAAGCAAGCTGCATGAGGAGATAAAACGGGGAACCTTGTCTGAGCTTATCGAATATTTTTCTGAAAATGCTCCCAGAGGCGAAATAGTAATTGTTGTTGGTGGAGCTAAATAAAATATCACCAAACCATTTTATTGTCCTCTTTTAAATGTAAACATGTTTTAGGACAATATCGACACGTAGAGACAGGGCATGCCCTGTCTCTACCTTTGATTCAAATATTTCTTCCGATAAGAAATAACACCCAACACACCTACAGCCACAAAAGCAAGAAAGATGTAGATAAATACTGCAGAAACTCCCTCTGTTACTCCGTATGAGTGCATACCGCTCAGCAAGTAGTTGACCCCAAAGAAGGTCATTAAAACCGAGGCGAATGCAAGTACTGAAAGTAGATTGAAAAGCCAAATATTATCTCGCTTTTTTACTAAGTGAATATGAGTTACAATGGTGTAAACCGCCACGGTTATAAGTGCCCAAGTCTCTTTGGGATCCCAACCCCAGTAGCGTCCCCACGACTCATTTGCCCAGATAGCTCCGAGAAATGTACCGATAGTCATCAGCGCAAGCCCCACAAGCAGAGCCATATTGTTTGTAATGCTCAACTCCTTTATTCTGAAGCGAACTAAGTCGCTCTTTTTTGCAAAAGCAATCAAAGAAAGGTTAGCAATTCCCAATAAAAAGCCAATACCAAAGAAACCGTAAGCCGCCACTATAACTGCAACGTGAAACATCAGCCAAGGCGATTTAAGCACAGGCACCAACGTCCCGATTTGTGGATCCATCCAGTTAAGTCCTGAAACAAACAGAATTATCCCGCCGAAAAGCGTTGCTAACGCCATTGTAATGGCACTTTTTCTGCCAAAGATAATCCCTGCCAAAACTGTTGCCCAAGCTACATATACCATTGTCTCGTAGGAGTTGCTCCATGGGGCATAACCTCCTATATACCAACGCATTCCCATACCAAAGGCGTGAAACAAGAAAATGCACCAGATAGCGATAGTCAAAATCTTAATCTCGACATTCTCCCATTTTCGTTTTTTAAGCAATTGCATAAAGGCAAAAACAAGAAGTAAACCTCCTAAAATAAAATATGACAACTTACACCGGTCGAAAATTCGCAGTTTATTGTAGCTGATTTCTGCTTTTATCTTTCCATCGTCAATATGCTTTCCGATGTCGTTTTTCAACTGAAACTCTTTTATTTTGTCAAGTAATTGTTTGGGCTTGCTCCACTCTCCGCTTTGTAGCGAGTTGTTAACTTCAACAAGATACTGTTTGAAAGAGTAAGCAATAAACAGAGAATCCTCTTTTGGAAAAATAGACGGATTAACGTTCGGAGGATACCAAGTGTGCGTCTCATCGTTTGGGGCGGGAAAAATTCGTAACAGACTGTAGTCCAATAGCTGAAATACAATGTTGACTCTCTCATCTAATTTCATCATGTCCTTATCGGTTGCCGAACGCTCTGCAGGCGATTTTCCGCAAATCTTTTGCATCTGATTAAGCAACTTGTAATTGCCATTCTCGTCGAAAAACTGAACATAAGAGGCGTAATTTTTGGGCAAGCCATAAAGTTTTGATATTTCGTTGTTATCTATTGCGATAAAAGGCTCATTAATCCACACTCGTGGCAATGCAAGGAAGCTTAGCAAAAACTGTTCGGGGCTAAATTGTGCCATTTTTTGCTCCTTGTAAACTTTTCTCACTATTTCTGATGAAAGTGTGTGCAGTGGCATAATTCTACCACCCGATTGCACTGGCAATGCAGCAAACTGAGCGGCATGTTCCTGTGGAATTGTAACATTTTGCACATTCTCTGTGGATTGTGCTTGTATGGTGGTTGCTCCAACCAGCAAGAATAATAAAGTGATTATAAGATGTTTACTCTCTTCTCGTAAACTTTTAAGCAGGTGGCTTAACTGACGAAAACGAGAGTTTTTTGTTATGAAGCCGAGTATAAATCCGCAGAAAAGCAAAAGGTAACCTATGTAAGTTATAGTTCTGCCAGCCACATCTTTGTTTACAGATAGAATTGTTCCAAGCTCATCTTGGTCATACGAGGCTTGAAAAAATCGGTATCCTTTTACGTCTAATACGTTATTCATAAACACTTTAGCTTCTTGCACTTCACCGTCAATATGTACCAACAGGTCGCTTTCATACGATGAAGGGCTTGCCGAGCCTGGATAACGATTTAGGCGAAAATCGGTTAGTTCTAATATAAACGGTAACTTTTCAATGCCAACCTTGTCGCCCATGCGGACAATCATTTTGTCAGTTTTGCTTCCCTCGCGAATATGCACAGTGCCCTCTTTTCCAAATAGATACGTTGTTAGTGCTCCGCCCAAAATCACAACAAAAGCCAAATGCACGGTTAAAAGTGCCCAACGCTTCTGTTTTAAGTAGCCATATCTTCTCCATGCAAAAATAAAATTAAGTACTAACAAAAACTGCAAGAGAAAAAAAGCGGGAGAGTAATAGACCCACTTTTTTGCCACCTCAGTTCCGTAATTTTTTTCGACAAAAGTAGCAATAGCCATTGCTACTGCGTAAGTCAGTAGCAAGACTATTGTTGTTTTGTATGACGAAAGGTAGCGTTTGGCTTTTTCCATAAATAACGTTTTTCGTTACGTCTATACTAAATTAACGCTTTAGCGAAAGAACAGGGACTCGATAAATAAATCCAACCGAGAGCCTGAGTTCATCGGCAGGCGTGGTAATTTGTGCCATTTTTGATTCGCTATATTGTTTAAATGTTGAAGTGACAAAGAAGTGCAAATTGTCATCTTTCAGAGGATAGTACTCAATACCAGCTTGGTAATTTAACGAAGTCAGACAACTGCCTTTATCTAAGTAAGTGCTTGATTTATAAGTAGAAAAATCGTTGTGAAAACATTTTAAAAGAACATTCCATTTGGAATGAAATCTGTAATTTACTTCGCCAAGCACCGAAAGATAGTCAACATACTCTACAATATTTATCGGATCAGCTGTCAGTTTTCTAATTTCGCCAAGATAGTCAATTTCGGAGCGTTGGTAGAAAGCATCAATATAGATGCTAAAAGGACCTGATTGAAACTTTTGTCCTCCGCTTACCATAAAGAGTGTTTTGTTTTTTGCAGGTGAAGTATAGTTTACAGCATAACGAAGTTGCAGAGCGTTGTTGAAATAGTTGCTATTCCAGCCAAGCGAATAGTATAGTGGCACGGTGGGTGCCTCAATCTGTAAGCCTGCCTGTGGTCTTCCTACGGCTTCCTCCCAAGTACCCATACGGTTGTTGAGAACCTGAAAGGTCAGCTCTTGACTCTTTGTAGGGGCGTACGCTATCTGTGCGCCTGTAAGATAACACGTTACACTGTTTATTATGCCGCTGTAATCGTAAACTTCTACAGGGTATTTGTAGTACTCGAAACCTCCAATGGAAAGGGCTTGTTTTCCGGCGATCATATAAAACTGTTCGTTAAACGAATATTTTAAATAGGCGTAATCGATCGAGGAAGGCAAGTTCTCTTTTGAAAAAATCGGTGAAACCTTATTTAATCGTTGTAAGTATTTGTAAGAGAGTTTTGGGACAACTTGTCCTGCAAAGTCAATCATTACGTGATCGAAACGGAACGAGCCATCATCAAATTCCATGGGTTTCCCTGCGAATTGTGCGTGATAAGCTGGGCGCAGATGTAGTGCAACATCCACCGATTGCTTTGTATCTTGCGTAGAAGAATCGGTGATAGATGTCTCTTGGTCAGTTGCTTGAGCCAACAGAGACGAGCAGTTCAGATAACCTACAAGAGTGGTTGAAATGAGTGCAATGAAAAATGTGAAAATCCTATTCATAATGTTTTTTTTAGTTTCGCTTTTTAGACGAATTTATTGTGGATAATCTTATTAAGATTTATTAATAAGTTTTAGTTTTAAATGTTTATTTGAAAAAAAATAGTGATATTGCACAAATATATTAAAAGAATGCATTATGTCGAAACAAAATAAGAACACACGAAAAAGAAAAATAAGCAGCCTGCTATTAATGGTTTTTGTTCTATTTGTAGGAGGCTGGATATTAGCTTATTATGCAAATCTTATCGGCGAATCACGTGCAGACAGCGGACAATCAACACAGGATTTGTTGGAGCACTATGTACACCCTGATATTTCGCAAAGTGCAGCAGACATGCCGTTTCCTGCTGAGGGGAAGTATTGCCTTGCCTGTCATCAGGGGATAGAACCTGCACGTCCCATCGGCTCAAAAATGATGCAACAGATATTAGAGAAAGGCGCATCGCTTGGTGATCCTAACGGTTGCGTTGTTTGTCACGGAGGCACACCAGCAGAATTGCACAATAAAGACAGAGCACACAGCGGAGTACCCAAAGGAAGTTTGTTGGCTGCGTTTACGCCTGTCCCTGCAGCACTACAAGTAAATGAAAATACTTGTGGACAGTGTCATGAGGATCATGTCTATAATGTTCGACTATCAATGATGAACAGCGATGCAGGCAAGATGAAAGCAATTGCGTGGAGCTTCGGCATTGGTACCGAAAACTACGATCACGTTTATGCCAACAGTACACTTGTTGATACTGACGGAGCAACACCCCGTTTTGGGACTCAACAATATATAGATTACATGAAAGAGTTGGCAGCAACTTTCCCAGGACAATTCCCATCTGAACTGAAGGAGATCCCTTCCGTTTCTGCCCAAGATATAAAGACAAACCCAGAGCTTGCAGCATTTACCTATCTGCGTAACTGCAATGCTTGTCACTTGAGTAACAAAGGGAATCAGGGCAGAGGACATTATCGGGGAATGGGTTGTGCAGCTTGTCACAGCGTTTACAGCAACGAGGGCTATTATGAGGGAGGAGACCCCGAAATTCCCAAAAACAAACCCGGACACTTGATGGTACACGCCATGCAAGGAACAAGGAAGTCAAGCATTAATTTTAATGACCACATATTAAGTGGTGTACAGGTCTCTACATGTGCCACTTGCCATGCCGGCGGACGTAGAATTGGTCACTCTTACCAAGGGTTTATGCCATTGGAATCCTCTTATAATAAAGGTCCTTTCGATGAAAAAGGGTTACCGCAAAAGCCCAATGCAGGTTACGTTTTTAAATATATGCAGGGCGATGTTCACCGAAAAATAGAAAAAGATGGCAAAATGTTTAACGGACTTCTGTGTCAGGATTGCCATACAACTATCGGCATACATGGTAATGGAAATATTGATGTTGCCTCTTTGGGTGCGATAGAGATTGAGTGCGCCGACTGTCACGGAACGCCCACTCACTATCCGTGGGAACTCCCATTGGGCTACGGCGACGAGTTTGGCAAAACGCTCGATATGAAGCAAGCACGAGGAGTAGCTGACGAGCCACTTAAAGTTACTAAAGAGTTTGGTATTACTTATCCAAAAGAGGACGGTTATCTGTTATCGGCACGTGGAAATCCGTTAGGCAACGTAGTAAGGCGTGGCGACCGTGTTATTGTGCACTCTGACGGAAGCAACAATGAGTTTGAACTTATCACACTAAAAGAGATAGCCAAGAAAAAGAGCTGGAAAAATCCGATAGATGCCAAAGTAGCAATGGTTAGCACTAAACATGTTGAAAAATTGGAGTGCTATGCTTGTCATGCTACATGGATGCCACAATATTACGGGTATAGATACGTGATTGACTACTCCAAATCATCTACAGACTGGTTACGCTCGCCACAACTCTACGGAAAGGACGGAACAACAGCCGATTATCATCAGAAGTTTGCAATGCAGCCTGGTGCACCTACTTATGGCGATTACAGCCATATCCGCTGGGAGAACGCTCCGCTTGGTGTCAATGGTGAGGGAAGAGTTTCTCCATTAGTTGGTGTAATTCAAACAGTTAGCACGGTGATTGACAAAGATGGTGAAACCGTTGTGTGGAACCATGTAGCCAAAACAAAAGAGGGTTACGACGCTATAGAGTTGGCTCCACTCAATCCACATACAACTTCTTTAAAATCAAGAGAGTGTGTCGATTGTCACGGAAACCCAGTTGCAGCAGGATACGGCATTGGTGGAGGAATTTATGACGCAACACCGGGCACACCTCGCTACGCCGATGTAGTTGACGCTGAGGGAAATAACGTAAGTAAACATACTCAGGTACAAATAGCCGCCATAAGCGAGTTACACGGAGATTTTATGCGACTGCTAACCCCAGACGGACAGCAAGTACAAACTATTGATACTCACTGGCCCACCTCTATACCGCTAACACAATCGCAGCGAGATTTGCTGACTCGTAAAAACTCGTGCGTAGCGTGTCATATAGATATTCCAAAAGGCACTATTCCCAATAGGATGCTAACAAAGATTGCCCAAATAGCAAAACTATCTTTTGCCACACCTGAACAGCATACTAAGCTATTGCATAGCAATAATCTTATGATTGCGTGGATTAAAGCACTTGGTGTTGTTGCGCTTATCATACTTGCAGGACTAATTGTATGGGGAATTATTAAGCGGAAAAAAGTGGTTCGTTTTTGGAAAAGATTTGTAAAGTTTTTGAAAACACCGGCTGAGGCGAAGTAAGTTGACTACAATTTGTAGTCAACTCATTTTCTTCTTTAAATTTTCAGTTTAGATAGTCTTTACAAGTTTTTGGACAGTATAAAGTTTGGACCGCAGTTGCTGTATAATAGGTATAAAATTAGCAACTATTGATTTATTAATCAACCCTTTAACAATTGTTCATTGCACATTGCTAATTGCTAATTGCCTATTCTTCCTCAATATCAAAGTCATCCATATACAGCTCGTCATCATCTTCCTCATCGTCCATTTTCGGATTTTCAAGTAATTGATTTATTTCGTCGGTACTTAACTTTTTAACGTTTGTAAGCAAAAAGTTATTCTCGATAAATCCGCCGTACGTATTGCACTCTTTGACAGCTCCTTTTACGACATCTCCGACGTTGAATTCTAAAGGTAAAAGACACATTATTTGAGCATACTTATCGTCAAATTCAATCTTTTCAATTTCACCATTTTGTTGTCTGAAATGAAAGTCAAACTCTTTCTCGATTATATTGCGTTGTGTGCTGTCGAAAGGATTGCCTGTTTTGTTTATAAGAGCAGCAAAAAATCGTAAAGATTCGCCTTTACCTCCAAGTCCTGTACTAATATACAACTGCTTGGTATCCAACAGAGATGACTCCAGTAACATTTTGCTCTCTTGAAGAGCTAAAGTTGTCCAATCTTTCAACTCATCCGGGGCATGTTCCTTAAAAGTTTCTATAGCTCTGAAGTATTTTGGGTTATCTATAGAAGCAAGAGTACATAAAAGCATTTTTTTCTTTGATAAATCCACTTCGGGGTCGTAAAGTTGTGCTACATCTGACAGATAGTCAACATCTTCCTTTATATTTTTTTTTGCTTTTCTTGTTAATTTAAAATACGACATTTGCAGGAGGACATCTATAGATTCCTGCAAAATATTAACCCTTTGATCTCCTTCCGATAAAATCAAACGTAATTTTTCGTATAAGTTTTCTCTTTCTATTTTCATCAATCTTAGATATGTAAGATTAAGTGTGCAAATTCCGTGCTTATTTTGCTTTTATGCTATTTTGTCACTTAATACCAATTGTAATCTATTTAAACATAAAATTTACTATTGATGCTCTATCATCGTCAGTAAGTTTATGAACATATCCTCCGGCGCGGTTTTTATTTAGTCCATCGATAATTTGTTGTTTGTGTTCTTTCGTTATGTTTCTCCATGGAAGTGATGTAGGACTACCAATCGAGGAAAAGAACTTTTCTAATAATTCAATGGTTTTCATCGTGTTGGGTTGGTTGAAAAGATATGTACCGAGTTGAGATATCTCTTTGTCAAGATGTTTGGCATGATGTTTTAACCAAGCTGGCAAAACTATACTCAGGCTGGCGCCGTGAGCAATATCAAACTGAAAACTAAGCTCGTGACCTATGCTATGCACTCCCCAATCTCCATAACTGCAACAAATTTCGGTAATTCCGTTCAGAGCACAAGTTGCGGCTAACATAAGATTAAATCTGTAGTCGTAATTTTTAGGGTCAGATATCGCCAGAGGTCCGTAGTGCATAGCTTCTGTAATAATCGAGGATACAAATCTTTTAGTAAGAGTCGGCATACCTGTTCCAAACCACGCCTCTATTGCGTGAGCAATCGTATCAACCACGCCGTAGGCAGTCTGTTCGACAGATACTGTGGTTGTAAACTCAGGATTTAGAAACGAGTGTTTAGGAAAAATCAAGGGGTCAGTTAATCCTATCTTTTTACCTGCGCTTTCACTTTGAATTACTGCTGAACAGTTCATTTCGCTTCCGGTAGCTGCCAATGTTAATACCGAGATTATTGGTAAAGCTCTGGTTGCCTTTTGTTTACGAGTCATCACTAACCAAGGGTCTAACTTTTCGGGAACGCAAATTGATACTATTTTGGCAGCATCTATTACGCTACCTCCACCAAGTGCAACAATGCACTCAACCGATTTTTCTATTGCAATTTGCTGTGCATAGGCAACTTGTTCTACTGTTGGATTTGGTTTAACTCCGTTGTATTCAAAAACTTTAATATTGAGATTAATTAGTTTATTCTTTATCAAATCAACGTAGCCGTATTTTGTAGTTGAAGTTCCTCCGTAAATCAGCAAGACAGTTTTGCCGTATTGAGCAACAGTTTGTTCAAAATCATCAAGGACATCTTTTCCAAAATGAACATTAACAGGGTTGTATATTTTGAAAATTTCCATTTGCTTATAGTTTTAATCAATTGTTATTCAATGTTTAATCTTTTTCAATCTATATAGATAGTTCCTTTTAAATATGTTTTTGCTCGACCTCCAATAATTACCCTCTCTCCCTTGTTTTCGCAAAATAGTTCGCCTTTTCGTTCAGAAACCTGTACAGCATAAAGTCTGTTTTTGTTAACTCTTTTTGCCCAAAACGGAATTAGCGAACAGTGAGCCGAACCCGTTACAGGATCTTCCAAAATAGAGGCTTGTGGTGTAAAAAATCTTGAAACAAAGTCGCAATTATCGCCTTTGGCTGTAACAATAACGCCTCCTGGATCGAGGTTTATTTGGTCAAAAATCTGTCTGTCGATTTTTATGTTTTTAACATCGCTTTCACTCTTATATACGAGCAGATAGTCACGTGATTTTAACACCTCTTCGGGCTGAATATTGAGTGATTGTTCAATAATTGTCGGCAAATTTTCTGGCTGTGGTGCTCTTGCAGGGAAATCTAATTTGTAATATTCTCCCTCGATATCAACTGTCAAGTCTCCGCTTAAAGTTTCAAAAACGATACTATCTTTCTTGTATCCCATAATTGTTTTTAAGCAATGAGCTGTTGCAAGTGTTGCATGACCACATAAATCCATTTCAATATCGGGAGTAAACCATCTTAAATGGATTTTCTCTCCTTTATCGACAAAAAAAGCGCTCTCTGCAACCGTATTTTCTTTCGCTATTTTAAGTAGAATTTCGTCAGATAGCCATTCGCTAAGAGGAACTATACAAGCCGGATTACCTCCGAATAGTTTGTTTGTAAAAGCGTCAATCTGAAAACATTGTAGCTGCATTATTTAGCTTTTGGATAGAGTTTTTATTATTCCTCAATAACAATGCCTGAAATAGAATCGCAGACCGCACCCGTTACACTTGCTAATGTGTTAACGCGGTTTGTAGTTTTTAAATATCCTAAAAAAGCAAAAATTAGGGCTTCTTTATATTCAATAATGTTTTTTTCGGGTATGACTAACTCATGTTTACACAATTGCTGTAATCGATTTATTAAAAATGTGTTATAAGTACCTCCTCCTGTTACGAGTATTTTACCTTTTGGAAATCTTGAAACAGTGTTGGCAATTTGAATACAAATATGTTCGACATATGTTCGCAACATATCGTTTACATTAATATCATTAACTTCAATTAATGGATTTATACACTGTTCCACCCATTCACGTCCTAAGGATTTAGGGGGTTGTTTAGCGTAATATTCCAACAAATTTAACCTTTCCAGCATCTCTGCATTTGTGTTTCCGAGTGAGGCTTTTTTGCCTTCTGCATCATATTTTAGCCCGACGCTTTGAGCAATACTGTTAAGCACAATATTCACAGGCACGATATCGTAAGCAACTCTGTTATTGTCGTTTGCATATGAGATATTGGCAAAGCCACCCAAGTTTAAGCAAAGCTCGTAATCAGAAAAAAGTAAATGGTCGCCAATCGGAACTAAGGGTGCACCTTGACCTCCTCGATAAACGTCTAATCTCCGAAAATCGTAAATTGTTTTAATACCTGTTTCGGCATAAATAGCTGAACCGTCTCCGACTTGTATCGTTATATTTTCGTCAGGACTATGAAATATAGTATGTCCGTGCGAGGCAATGAAAGCAATATCTTTCTTGTTTAAATGGTGTTTTTCAATAAAAGAGTTTACCTGTTTGCCAATAAATTGTCCGTATTGGTTGTTTAGTAATGAAAATTGGTAAGCATAAAAATAATGCATATATGAGAGCTTAAAATACCAATCGCTCGAATAGTTAATGGTTTCAGCTTCAATGATTTCAAATTTTGACTTATCATCTTCTTCCCAAAAACTACATAGAGCTACATCTAAGCCATCGAGAGAGGTCCCAGACATTACTCCTATACAATTGGTTTTCTTTCTACTCATTTTGCATCTCTTTTATAAACCTAATTTCTCGTTCTGATGTGTTACCTACATTATCGGATACAGAAATTTTCAAGATATGTTCTTTTCCTTCAGGAAATCTGGAATCAAAGGTATATTCCATTAAATTGTTTTTGGCATCGTAATCGAATAAAACCCATTGATTATCAATAAATCCGTCGTATTTGTTAATGCCGCTCAAGTTATCAATAATTTTTATTTTTATTGATCTTTTTGAGGTAATAGTTTCATTATTTTTGATATTAAGTGGAAGAATAGTTGGTGCAACTGTGTCGTAAGCTATTGATATATCAGTAAATACTCTAGTTTTGCCAATAACTTCATTGTTACTAACTGTAGGTTTTGTGTCAATCGAAGTTGGTTTTTCATTAGAGCAATCAATCAAAACAACCTTGTCTGATAACTCTACTGGTATTGATAAGTTTTTTAGTACAATTTCAATGGGTTTATGCAAAGGAATATTCGGATTTCCTATTCGATATACAGATGTCGCTGTATTAGCTTTTTTAGGTAAAATAGAATAGTTGAACAAAACAGTATCATAAGGGCAATTAGCAGGGGTAGTTATTTTCAATACGCTATCTTCAAATATGTTAGAAATGTTTGGTATAAATTTTTGAATATATGCTTGTTCGCGTAAATTTTCGGGAACTTGTTCCGAACCGCAAACTACAAACTTTATTGTAGAACGATTTTTATAACTGTCGTATGCTGTTATTTTAACGTTTAACGTGTCTGTGGGTTTTACTTGTAGATATCCGTTTCCGGTGATATCGGCGTAATTGGAGAACTTATTGCCCGGCTCAATAAAACATTTGTGAACTAAACGTTTTCGTTTCCGAAACAGTTCATAATCGATATGCGACTGCACATATCTTACTTCGTTAAAAGATATTTCCGGTATATTTAACTCAAACGTTTTAATATCATTCACTTCTACAATAAGATTGACAACACCACAAATATTATTACTGTTGTTTACTTTGTCGTTAACGTGAGCTGCGAATCCTATTCTATTTAAGGCTTTTATGGTATCGTTATCGGCAAGTCGAAATGTATTACCTTTTCTAACAATGTGTTTTCTAATACGTTGAGTCTCGCCGTCAATATGGCTGTTTTTCCCAAATGGATAGAAGTACAAATTGTAAAATCTTGGCGGAATATTATCAACTATATCAAAATTAAAATTGAGAGGATCTAATACTTTATGTGTTCTTGTGTTACGTATTTCAAAGTGTAAGTGTGGTCCCATGCTTGTACCGCTATTTCCGGAAAATCCAATGATGTCGCCTTTTTTAACGGGCATTACGTCTGGTTCTAAAAACAGATTAACAGCAAACGATTGTTTTTCATATTGTTCTCTTTCAATGTAGTCTGAAATCTGCAATACAAAGCCGTCTAGGTGTGCGTAAACAGAAGTGTAGCCGTTAGGGTGGTCAATGTAAATAGCTTTTCCATATCCAAACGGCGAAATATTTATACGGCTTACAAATCCATCTGCTATGGCATAAATATTATGACCTATAGCGCCATTAGTTTTGATATCAATGCCAGAGTGGAAGTTGGATGAGCGTAGTTCGCCGAAACTGCCTGATAAGGTTTGATGAATATCTAAAGGGTTTGAAAAATATGGTTGGGATTTTATGCTGTTGACGATAATTAAAAGCAGCAAATGGCAAATAGCCAAAACTTTAAAAAACATAATAATTATATTTTTGTCATAACAGCGATAGCTGTATTTGGAGCGACAAAGATAGTAAAAACCATTGTTGAATAGGTAGTCATTTATCACTGTTTTAACGATTAAATAACATGATTTTTATAATAGAAAACTTTTCTATTCTTAAAAAAGGTAAATTTGCCACCGCTTCGTCTGTTTATATTTTAACAAAACACCTAATAAAACAGTAGAAACGTATATTTATTATGTTTAAACTATTAGTTTCCATTTATTTGTTTTCGATAGTATCGCAAACGTCCTTTTGTAATTCAGAAACCAGTGTTTATGATGAAGTTGTTTTGTCGTACCAAATTTGCACAGATTCGATATTTAGCAATGTTTCAGCTTTTCGTAGTGCCAATTTTCCGATAGTTTTAGATAAAGATAAAACAATACTTTTTCAGCAAACAATAACGTATAAAGGTATTGATCCAGAATATCCTATTAAATTAAATATTCAATTTACTTCGGTATTTGTCGATTCGGTTTGGGGATTGCCCGAGTTTCGCACTCCATATACAAATAAAAAAGATCATTTAATTATTATAGGTTCAAATCAAACAGGTTCGGTAATTATATTTACTGACGAAAAAACAAGAACCACGCTTTACATTTTGCAAACCAATAAACCGCGCAACTCTAAACCGACACTTATAAAGGGCTTTTCTAATGGAGGATTTCCAATTCACTCGGCAACTATCGATATGAAAGGAGAAACCATTGTTTTTTCAAGTCGACGTGTGGGTAGTGTAGGAGGCTACGATTTATTCTACACGATTATGTCGGATAATCAAAACTCATTGTCAGTCAGAAATATATCGCGTGAGATAAATTCAATTTATAATGAAATTTATCCTCAATTTACCCAAAACGACTCGGTTTTACTTTTTTCAAGCGACAGGAAAGTGGGCTTTGGAGGTTTTGATATATATTACTCAAGTTGCTCAATTACTGATAGTTGGAGTGAAGCCTTAAATGTCGGTTCAAATATAAACACAGAAAAAAACGACGTTCGTCTTTTTACATTTGATAATGGGGAAAAAGGAATAATCACAAGGAGAGACACAAGCGACAAATTGCAACTAAATGAAGTTATTGATGTTAAAATCGAATTTGCAACATCTAACAAATCAATTATAACTCAGTCGGGAAAAAACAAGAGTGATTTTTACCCTACAATCAAAGGAGTTGTCGCTTGTAAACCAGAAATCAAAAACGCAAAGATACAAGTTTCAATTTTAGATTCACTCGGCATTTTGGTAGGTACGGATGTTATAGACAGCATTACCAAAGTTTTTGAAGTAGGAAACAACAGTGATAAAAACTCTTATGTCACTATTTCTGGCAACGAGATTAGAACCATCACACGTGAAATAAAAATACCACCAAAGTATAATTACCCTCTTTATATTGTCGATTTTGCTGCAGACACTGACAACAAAACAGATAATTCTTTTGATATTTTTTTTAACCAGAATATTGACATTGTTGACAATATGCAACTTAGCGAATTTAACGCATGGGTAAAGGAAACGAAAGTATCGAAAGGAGATTATTTAATCAGCGGGCGTAGGGCAATAAAAAGCAGCAAATCAGAAATTGCTTTTGAGCGATGGAATTATATTCACAAATTGTTGACAAACAATGAAATACCCGACAAAAATATTTCGGTTAAAAAGATTGCTAATTTTTCAAGTACTGCTGACGCAATTAATGGCAACTTAGATATTCTTCCGGAAAATAGAATTTTTACAATCTACTCATCTTCTCGCGCTTATCCCGAATACTCGGTTATTGATATTTCAGATGCAAAATATTTTAGAAACACTTCTGAAAATCAAAAATACACAATTGTCTTATCTGACAACTTAGAAGATGTTAACGCATTGCAATATCACAAAATCAACATCGTAGGTTATACGAATGTTTGGATTGATAATTCAGGAAGGAAACCACGTTACTGTCTTGGAATGTTTGAAAGTTACTGGGAAGCGACAATCGTGTTGTCAAAACTATCAAACAGCAATTTTAAGCATGCATATATTGCTGTTTATGACGAACATAGAGAAAGAATAAAACCCATAAAAGATGGTCAAATACCAACCAATCAAACTGAAAATCAGACTTTTTATGTTCAAATATGGGCTTCGGCTCAACCCATAGATATTTTTACATTGCCCGAAGCTGAAAATATTTGTACGATAATAGATAGCAACGGAATTTATCGTTATATTTATCCGTTTGATAATTTAGAGTTGGCAAGACAGATGCAAAAACATCTGAAAATATTGGGATTTAGTGGCACAGCAATTTTAATTATAACAAAATAGTTTTTTATATGAGCATTTATTTGACAGGTAAATTAGTACGTTTACGAGCAGTAGAACCCGAAGATGCGGAAATTATTTTTGAATGGGAGAACAATACAGATATTTGGCTTATTAGCACAACGTTAGCCCCATTTAGTAAAGATGAGATAATTCGATATGTCAAAACAGCAAATAGAGATATTTTCGCAATGCGACAGCTACGCTTAATGATAGAAACCAATGATAATCAAGCAGTAACCATAGGTTCTGTTGATTTGTTTGATTTTGACCCACAACATCAACGTGCAGGTGTAGGAATATTAATTGCAGCTGATGAAAACCGTAGAAAAGGATACGCTTCCGAAGCCCTTAAACTGTTGATTAACTACTCTTTTGACGTATTACTACTTAAACAACTTTACTGCACTATCCCGGCTGATAATGAATCCAGTATCAAGCTGTTCGAGTCACTTGGATTTGTCACTTGCGGTCGTAAGCGCCAATGGCTAAGAACCAAAACAGGTTGGATTGATGAAATATTAATGCAACTAATAAACCCTACTGAGTTAAAAGGCGGTGCACTGAGCAAAGCGTTGCATTGAGCGTAGTCGAAATGTCGAAATGTGTTAAAAGTTTGTAAAGTTAAAAGGCAAAAGAGTTAAAAGCGCTTCCCGTTTTTCACTTTCCACTTTTACCTTTTAACTCAATCGCAAATTGGTGTAGTTTTTTCTAGTCACTCTATAGCGATTCCTAAGAAAAAATCCTTAGTACATGACAAAAAAACAATTAATGATGCGTTGAACGTGATGGTGTAAGAGATTTGGGTGTATAGACACAATGCATGTGTCTGAATATTGAAAACATAACCTGCGTGAATAATGCGACATACTCGGTCGCTGAGCTTGTCGAAGCGACCT
>Ga0208694_1001753_pt1 | contig 25075 bp, 17 predicted proteins | sample AD_UKC078_MetaG_FD_184442 | JGI IMG/M metagenome (GOLD analysis project Ga0208694, IMG submission 184442) | Active sludge microbial communities of municipal wastewater-treating anaerobic digesters from USA - AD_UKC078_MetaG (SPAdes) (version 2) | ecosystem: Engineered > Bioreactor > Anaerobic >...
GCCGCACCGAAGCGTGCGGCAGGGAGGCGCAGCCGACCGGCAATCCCCCCCTCTCCGCCAATTCCCCTTGCCCTCGAATCAGGTATACCCGCGATCCACGCGGTGTGCTTTCAACGCATGCGAAGGCCATTCTTGCCTTCAGGCACGGATGTTGACCCGCTTACCGCTGTATTTCAGATTTCGGGTTTCTGGGTTTCATCCACATCGGAGTCGGGGTCGGGATCGCTATCGGGATCGGGAACGTCGACCCGCGACCCGCGACATTCGACCCGCGACATTCGACAGGGACGCCCGCGTTTCCGACACCGCAGGTCGCTCGTCGCGGGTCGCGGGTCGACATAAGGTCTGACGGGAGAAGCGGGCGTCCCGCATACGCACCGGTCTCCAAAACTCAGTCGATTGCGCTTGCGACGAAGGGGTGCGATGAAGTGCTGGGACGAAGAGATCAAAAAGAGCGTCGGGCGCACCGCAAAACCCAATGTTTACGGGGCTTTGCTAGAATTCTACCCGTTCAACGGCTCTTTTTGCGGTCAGGGGTAGTCCTGGCCGATGGGGCGGATCGTGATGTCACTGACGTTGACGTGGGGTGGTTGGGTCAGGACCCAAGCCACGCCATCGGCGATGGCCTGCGGGTCGAGCACGCGTCCGAACTTGGCGATGCTACGGCCGAAATTTTCGGGCGTATACCCTGCGACCTGCTGGAATCCGCTCTCCACAATGCCGGGCAGGACGGTACAGACGCGCACGCCCCGCGCACAGACCTCTCGTCGCAGCGCCTCCGTCAGTGCGCCGAGCGCGAATTTGCTGGATCCGTAGAAGCCGCTGAACGGCGAGATGTTGCGGCCCACCACCGAACCGACGGCCACGATGTCGCCGTGTCCCTGCGCGGCGAAGAGCAGTCCCGCGCGGCGCAGGAGATACGCGGTGCCCAGCACGTTGGTCTGGTACAATTCGCGCCACTGCGACAAATCACTATTCGTCACGCCGCCGGCCAAGCCGCGACCCGCATTAGCCACGACGATATCGAGTTTGCGGCCGCCCTCCTCCCAGTTTTGCGCCGCGTCCAATAGGCAGTCGATGTCGGCCGTCTCGCCCGCATCGCCCGCCACAACGAGCGCGCGTCCGCCTTTCGCAACAATCGACGCGGCCAAATCCTCCAGCCGTTCGCGACGGCGTGCGTGGATCACCACCGCGGCACCGAGGCGTGCGAGGGTTTCGGCGATGGCGCGGCCGATTCCGGAACTCGCGCCAGTAATCAAGGCGGTGTTTTCGGCAAGGGGCAGGGGAGGGGACTTTTCCATGTTTCTCTCCTTCAGGGGTTCCTAAGCTTTTTTCAGAATAGCATCGGTCCTGCCGTACCCGCAAGTCGTCCGTACCCAATCGGTTGATGGCGGGGGTGATTAAAACAAATTGAACTTTCGGATCAATTGCGCGATCGGACGAACGGGACAGCAAAGTTGCCATAGAGCGGACGTTTGAAGCCGCCGCCGAGGGCATGTGCCTTGACATAGACGCAGCGCGCCGGGACGTCCCGTGGTAATTCCAAAACCTTGACTGCGGTGCCCCAACTGCGTCCGAGGTCATCAAGCCTCTTGAGTTGTAACCCGCTCTTACCGTTGATAGCGTAAGGGTTGAGGGCCTCCAGCGTCTTGAATGCGTAGAGGAACTCGGCCGAGACATCCTCACAAGGCTCGGCGAAATCGACCTTCACATCTATCGTATCGCCAATCGAGACGTCCTGCGCATCTTCTGGTACGCGCAGATCAACGCGGTTGGCCGGCTTATCGAGGAGCGTCAGGCCGCCGAAGTCGATCTCGAGTCCGTAGTCGCGCAGCGTGATCCACTTGCGCATCGGTTCCAATGGTGGGTCAAAACGGATCGTATAGACACCCGCTTCCTCCGGTTGACCCGCAAGCGAAGCGAGAAGCTGATTTCCCCCCGCCTCCGGAGTTTCCAAACGCACATGCCAGGCCATGTACTGCCGCGGCGATTTCGGATTGAAAGCGGCGAAATCAAGGACCGCCCACTTCGGTCGGGCTTCGTTTGGCAGTTCCCAAGTTACGTTCTGCGAAATATGCGAGTCCTTGCCGTAAACGGCAAGGACGCCCTCGTCTTCAAGCGGTTTGACCTTCACGGCCACCGTTTGCGCAGCCGCCGACTGCGCCTGAGGCAACTCAATCTCGTACAGTTCGATTTCATTGCGCGTGCGCTTCGGAGCCGGGAAGGAGAAGCGCAACGCGACCGTCCGGACAGGCTCGCCGAAATCGAGTTCGCGCAGCCACTTCTCGGTCTTCACCGATTTGGGTTCCAGCGTCTGCCACTCGCCTGCACAGCGGTTCTCGACCTTCATCTGATCAAGTCCGTAACCGTATACGCGGAGCTTCTCGAATACCGGTGTGAAGTGCGGGAACGACATCTCGACGAAAGGAGCGTCCTTCCACACCGAATACGCCGCCCACATGTCGCGGCAGCCGTCTATCAACTTATAGAACTTGCCGCTCGAACCATCCATGTTGGAGGTGATCACCACATCACCGTGCTTCTCCAGGATCTGGTTGTCGCGAGAGAGCCGTTCGGTTTCCCCTTCCGCCACACGTTGCGCCATCGCCTTGAAACTCTCCAGTCCCTTTCCGCGTTCGTCCGTCGTTGCGATCACAACTTCGAATGGGTCGAGGTTGACGGCTGAAGATTGAAGATTGAAAATACGTTCGCCACGAAACTCGCGCAACACGCCTTTGACACCCGGAAATGACGCAGTCTGTTTTTCCGGCGTAAAGTTGACCGCAACAACCATCTTCTCGCCGTTCGCAAGCGTGTAGAGCGTTGTCTCCGTGAGCTTGCTCTTCGTCAGCGTCTCGCGCTTGGCAAAAAGGAGGTAGTCCTCGAGCGCCTCGATGGACTCGAAAATGTAGCGCGTCCCCTCCCAGAGCTGCGCACGGTCCCCCATGTCGTGACAAGCGTAGGGACGGACAGATTTCGCGCCGCGGAGAATCGCTGCCCAGGTCGTGGCGAGGTACTCTTCGAGCGTCAGATAGTCGTTGCGCGTCGAGTACCAGCGGTAGGCAAACGCCTGCGGAACGACCCCGATGCACTTGTCAGGACGATCTGCCGCCTCGAAGGCGTCTAAATAAGAGCCGATGTCGCACGCCTGCACGCCGTAACGCCGGACGCCGTCTTCGCAGTTGACGGGTGCCATGTAGGGATGCGTCTGGACAACGTCAAAGCAGTCAATATACGTTTTGCCGCCACGTGAATCCGTCGTGATTACGTGATACGGATCCTTCTCTGCCAGATAGTCGTACTGGTGCTTGAGCCACACGGGTGAGATATTACGGCACTCCGGTTCGTCAATGATGAACCAGCATGCGTAATCCGTATCCTTGACCTGTGCGAGCTTTTCGTCCATCTTCGCGAAGACCGCGTCAGAGGGACGGCGATCGTAGATGCCTTCGCGCTGCTCGATGCCATTGATCATGCGCATCGCTTCGATGCCTACGTTTTGTAGATCTTCAGTCAGGCGGAAGCTGGCACGTTCCTTCTGAAACTTCTCCCAGTTGGCCTTGCCCTGATGCCAGTTCATCGCATCAAGCGTACGGCGGATCACGGGCTTGCCGTTGACGACGAAGTTCCCATTCTCGATCCAGGTCATCCTCCGGCCCGTCGGCGCCAAGTTGCGGATCCTGACCTTCTCCTCCGCACCATCGGCCACGACCGTCAGGAAGGCATCGGTTCCGACCTTGAAGCCGGTCGTGTCGAAATCGAAGTCGCCCGAGCCGTCCGTGAACGTGAGCGTGCGCGTCGTGAACCCCTCGCCCGTGAGCGTTAGCTTGGCCTCCTTGCCGGAACCGACCGTGACTCGTCCCGCGATGCGGTCCGTCTTCTGACCCGGATAAAAGTTGTTGCGGTAGCCGGGCTGCGTGAGCTTGACACGAATGGGACGGAAATCAACCATCACCGGAAAATCGCGCTCGCAAGCCCTCGCGAAACCGACCTTCTGCACTTTGAAATGCGTCCAGTTTCGGCCGTTCTCCGCATAAACACACGGCAGGACGATTTTGTTGTTCCCTGCCTTCAGGTCTAGCTCGGTGTCAGCACCGCTCGATGTCACGACATGATAACGTCCCGCGAGTCCCGCAAAGACATCAACGTTGAGTGTCCCCTTGAGTTGGCCTCCCTCGCGTCCCGTGATGTTGGCGATAACCGCCAGCACCGCACAGTCTTCCTCGGCCGCGCGTTTCGGGAATCCGCTGAGCATGTTGAAGTTCTCGCTTTCTCTTACATGGAGCTTGAGCGGACTCCACGTGTAGTCCGCCGCAGGCGTCTTGCCGGTCTTCGTGGTGCGGATGAAGTTGACGAGCCACTCGCTTTTCCAGTCCTTGTTGCGCGACATGTAGAGAGACGATAACGGGATCGCAATCTCGGCCGTCCATCCCTTCTCATCCTTGGCGAACGCGTGCCTCCAGACAGGACGATATGAGTCGGGACGGATGTTGCCGCCTTCCGAATAGAACTCGGCAAAGACATCCTTTGTCGCCGGCCCGATCGCGAACTGGTAGAACTCGAATGTCGTCTTGCCGGGCGAGAGATAGATTTCAACGCATTCGGACCAGAGTCCTGTGTCAGGACGCGCGTTGAGCGCCTGCATGTCCGGCTCGGCGCACTTGACGCCGACATAGAGGCTCGTGCCGTCCTGCACGATCGCAAACGCCGTCGCCTTACGCGGCTGTCCGTCGTCCACGACGTTTTTGAAAAGCTGGAAATCGGTTATCCATTCGGCTTTCGCCCAGCACGCGTCATCGAGATGCCCGTCAATCTGCGGCGCGGTAACTTCCATGACTGCCGCCAACATTGTCGCCAGCATCATCATCTTCTCCCCAAAAAAACAAGTTGCTTCTCACACAAAACCACTAAGGTCCTTCGGTCTGCGCGGCTACGGGTGCGAAACGGCCTGCGCGGCGCGTGATCATCGTCCGGGTGCCAGCGATTTCCACGTCGAAAATCGTTGCATCGGATTTTGCATCATAGTACTGCACAAGCTTTACGGTGAACGGCTTGTCGAGCCCGCGGATCTTGCCGAGCGCGAACGCTCCCCCGGATGATGCGTGGCCGCCGACGACGGTCGAGCGCTTGTCCTTGGGAACTTTCAAAAACTCCGCTGTGGTCAGAACCTGTGCGCCGGATTCGCCCTTGCGCGGGAAATGGAACTGTGCCCGCGCTTCGGCAGGGTCAATGCGGAATTCAAAGTCTGTGCCCCCCGTCTTCGCGACCGCTCGCAAAACGAACGGCTTCTCGACATCAGCCACGGCGAAGGTCTGCGGCGGTACCGGTGCCGGCGTCTCTGCGAGCCACTTCACGCCGAGTTTTCCATCGGGATAACGCACGAGTTCACGGAAGACAAGCCAGCCGCCCCATCCGTGGAGGTGCGTGAGCCAGCCGACCATGATGCGGCGGTCACCTGACCAAGGGGCGACCATCGGCACGGAGAGCCCCTCGTAGATGTCGTCACCCGAGGCTGCCCAGTCCTCCCAGTCGCCGGACTCGTTCGGACGCGACGCCATGTGAGCGAACCCTTGGATGAGATAATCCTGTCCACCCCATGTGAACGGTGCGGGACAATCTCCGCTCACAGGCGCGCGCTTGCCAGCCGGTTTCCATTCCCAAGCGTCACCCTCCCGGTAGTAAAGCTGTCCGTTGGCCGTGCCCATGCCGAGGCGACCGTCCGTACGGTTGTAGACACTCGGGTTACGATCGGATGTGAACATCACACCCGTTTTCCGGAAGTGGATGCCGTCCTCCGACACGGCGTAGGTGCCGCCCACGGGACAGTCCTTCCCCTGCGGCATCATCCGCTCCGTATGGAGTCCGTACGCGAGGCAGTACTTACCGTCCAGTTCAAACGGCGTGCCCGTGCCGATGCACTCCCACCAGTCATCAATCGGCACCGCGAGGGGATGCTCATCCCAGTTCGCGAGGTCGCCGGATGAAAGGTGCGCGAAATAGTGACGACCCTTACCCGCGCCTGACCCGTGATGACGGCGGTCGAAGAGATAGAACACATGGAAGCGCCCTTTCCAGGTTCCTACCGCCACGTCGCCGACCCACGCATTGTGATCGTCGGGTGTCCAGTACTGGATCGGGCGCGTCACGCGCTTCGCGGCTGCCGCTTGCGGCAACGCGTCCGGTTTCGCTGGCGCGACGAACACCGCGGATCGCACGCGCGGCGAGAAAACACGCTCCTGCGCCGGCGTCGGCCACGTTACCGGTTCTTGCGGTATCGGCATGTCGTTGTCCACGTATCCGTCCACGCAGATGGACCAATGAACCGGGGAGAAGTTGAGCGTCACGGTGTGGACGCCGCCCTTTCGCGCCAAAAAGCCGAGCGGGATTCCCACGCGTCCCGCATGGTCGCAGATCGTCGCCTCGATCACCGGACACGAACCGTCCGGCATCGGGAAATTCAAATAATTGCCGCCTCTGCTGTCATACCCTTCCAGCCCTTTTGTTTTTCCCGCCAGACGGAACGCGAGTTTCACGGCGCCTGCCTCATAAAGCGTTTCGTCATCGCCCACACCGTCGAAGTCAACCTCAAGTGTCACCGTGAATCCTTTGGCGAGAATCACGTCGGCTGTTGTTGTGATCGGACGCGTTTCAAGCGCGTTAGGGATCAAATGAACCGCAGGCGTTTCCGCCGCGCAAACCGCGCCAACGAAACCGAGTCCGGCGACGATAACAGTCATACTTTTTTTCATTCGAGTGTCTTTCCATCATACATACCGAAAAACAGGTTTGCGGCAGAAAGCGAAACCACATAGCCAATCAACGCACGAGACACCAGGCACGATGACGCACATCTGTTACGCCTGTTGCGGGCGATGCCACAAGTTTCCGGTCCTTCGGGTTGCACACCACACGGCGCGGGAACGTGATGAGACCATCCTCCGAGAAGATCTCGAAGCCTGCTCGGTCGATGAAAACCCGCGCACGAAAACGTCCGTCCTGCAGCGGCCAGTCGATTGTCTCCCCCGCGCAGGCAAGCGTCTTCGAGGCACCGTCGTACACGAGATCCACGCCGCGCAGGCTGATCGCCGCCTTCGCGCCGGACACCACCACACAGTCGAGCGACACTTCGAGCACATCCCCTTCGATCTCCTCCAGCGGCTTTGCCGAACCCATCCTTAAGGTCTCGAGTTCCTTTGACGGCGTCCGCCGCAGACGCAGTCCTCCCGGTGTCTGCATGAGCGCGAGGTCGCACGGTACGCTCATCAGTTGCGTGAACAACGTCGGGTGCGGGATATTCAGATGATACCAAGCCATCCAGACACAGCGTCCGTCTGGCGCGTTCGAAAATGTCTGCCCCGCATAGTAGAGTTTCTCGCGCGTGGGCAGGGATTCGTACGGACCCTCCGCGATTTTGAATTGTTCGCCGTCGAAATCGACAACCGCATAGTTGCACGACGCATCGAACAGCACCCAGCGCCTTTCAGACGTTCCCGCCACCGGCACCTCGACGAAGTTTGGACACTCGAAAAGCCAGTCGCGGTCCTTTCCCCACACACCGACCGGCTTTTTCCCGCGCGGATCGCCCCTGATGTCGGCGACTTCCTTCCAGGATTTCAGATCCGGCGACGTGAAAAACGTTACGCCGTACACATTTTCCTTTTCCGTGTAGATCACCAGCACCCATTTGCCGGACGGCTTGTGAAAGACGATCATCGGATCGCGGTGTGTGCAGGCGAGCCGTGGCAACGCCGGATTCTTTTCATAAAGGTTCCATGTCTCGCCGTCCGTAGACCAGGCGAGATCCGACCCCGACCCCGTGCGCGTGAACATCGATACGATCGCCCCCGCGCCGAACCCCGCCGTGTTTTCGTGGTCGACCGCAGAGGATCCGCTGTAACAGGCCTGCCCGTTCACCGGCGAGATCACGTCACCACGGTCGAGCCAGCGCACGAGATCCGTCGAGACCGCATGTCCCCAGAACATCATCGGTCCCCAGTCCGCCTTCTCTCGGTTGTGCTGATAGCAGAGATGCCACACGCCGTCCTTCCAGACGAGTCCGTTCGGATCGTTGATCCACCCTGACGGCGTAGTGAAATGAAACTGTGGACGATACGTCTCGTTCATCCGGGTGAACGGCAGCGACCGCAGGAAGGTCGAGCACGGCAGGTTCACCTGATTGTAGAGGCACCCCTTCCACGGACTCGTGAAGGCGTGCCGCACCTTGATGGGCTGTAACACGCCGGGTGCCTCAAGCTCGACTGCGTTCCCATCGATGTTTCCGAACTGTGCCCAGCCGGTTTTCGCAAAGTTGACGATCTGCGCCTTCGTCCACACGCCGTCCGCACCGCATAGCTCGAACGCCGCCTCCAGCGTGCGTTCGGCGTTGTAGACGTAGAGGTCCTTCGCGTGGTCGAAGACGATCCGCACACGGTTGGAAACAACGGTCGCCTCGGCGGGGGTCGGGGAATCGGCCTCTATGTCCGAGAAACCGTAGTCGCGCTTGAGTGCGTGTAGCGCGAGGCGTTTCGCCACGAGAATCTTGTTGTTCGGATGGATGTCGCGCAGGTCGCCGAGGTCATTGATGACCGTGACGGACGCGTTCGGCTCTTCGTCCGCAAACTTCATTTGCGCCTCCTGAAAACGCGCAAACTCGCGGTCTTTTAATCCATTCATGTCCGCGCCATATGCATAGGGCGCGATCTGCACGAGGTCGAAGCGCAGGTTCGGATTACCGAAAGCCTTTGACCAGCCGTCGTAAAGCTCGTGCAACTTGCGCGTATAGAGCCAACTCTCGTGGACATTGCTCTCGCCCTGATACCAGATCACACCACGCAGGCCGAACGGCGCGAGACGCGCGATGGCTGCATGGTAGAGCCCGGCCTTCGGTCCGTTCGCCGGGTTCCAACTGTCGATGTTGCTGCCGCCGCTCGCCGCCACCACGATACCGATCGGGACATCGATCTGCGCGTACAGTTCGAGCGCGTAGTGGACTGGCAGCGCACATTTCCAGCCGCTTCGCAGAAAATCAGGTGTCAGTGCGTGCCAACCTCCGCCACAAGGCGCCTCCGCATAGCGGATGAACGGCTTGCGCGTAACCTGCGCGACCATCGCGCCGTGTCCGTCCCCGTAACGTGGCTGACGCAGCGCGATCGGCATGTGCATGTTGCTCTGCCCGGAACAGAGCCACACCTCACCCGCAAGAACATCCTCGACAACGCGTGTCTCACCGTCCGCCTTCACCGTCAGCTTCCGCGGTGTCTTTGAGGCTGCCTGCGGCGGAAGGTCCACGCGCCACGCGCCATCCTTCCCGCCGACCGTCCGCACGGTCTCACCGCCAAACTCAACGCTCACGGCCGCTCCGGGTGCCGTACGTCCCCATACCGGAACTGTACGGTCACGCTGCAACACCATGCCCTTCGTGAACGGCGGTGCGAGTTGAAGCGTTCCCGCCCCCGTTGTTCCCACCGCCATACCGACCAACGCGACTGCAAAAACTCTGTTCATTTCATCACCTGACGTAGATTGCTGTTCCGATGTTCTTTTTCAGCGGGACAAAAACGTTCTCTTTCTTTCTTGAAAGTTGGGCGTTTCCTCGGGGTCGGCCCGCCCGATCACCGCATCAGCATCACCGTGCCTACGATCTTCTTCGTGTTGAGCTTGCGCATTTCGGACCAGTCCACGTCAAAACTGCGCGAGTTCAGTGTCTGATCCTCTGCGGCCCTTTCCACGAAAATCGACCGCGTGTCCAGCGGCGCTGCCGCCGACACCTCGCTCACCGGATCCATGGCACCAATCCTTACCGCCAGTAGTACCATCGCGACAAAAGCCGCCATCCTTGTCATCTGTCTCATTGTCCTTTCCTTTCCTTGTCGGAGCCGTCGGACAGGCGTGACCTGCCCGACCGAGTTGATTCCAAAACACCGCCCGCCCCCCACCCCCGGTCTGATTCTCTTCTTTTCTCACTGGGAGAGGTTTCCGGGGTAAGGGTAGCGCCACCGCGCTATGGCAAGGTTCTAACGAGGCGGAAGCCGTAGCCACTGAACTCGGTCGACGGATCGTTCCACCGGCGATACGCCGAACGGCAACCCGTCGCGGTGCTACCCCAACTTCCGCCCCGTATCACGCGTACTGAACCCGAATCCGGCCCGATCGGATCTTCAACTGAATCCGTACCAAGGTGATCAACGAGCCAGTCCAGACACCACTCCCACAAGTTGCCGTGCATGTCATACAAGCCCCATGTGTTCGGCGCGTACGAGCCGACCGTTGCCGTAGCATTCGCTGTTGTGCAGTCCCTCGGGGGATCGCTCCACGTACCGTTATTCAATACCTTGCCGCCGTTGTACTGGTAACGGCCCACCAGATCCATTCGAGCGTCGGAGTCCGTGTTGGTGATGTTCACCGTGCCGTCGTTTAGCGCCCCGGATGTGCCCGCCCGGCAGGCGTATTCCCACTGTGCGTCCGTTGGCAGATCCAACCCGGGCATTGCAGCCCTCGCTCTCAGCTTGGCAACAAACGATTCTGCGCCGGGCAATCCGCTACCCCTCGGGACTCCCGGCCATACGCCACCACGGATAACATTCCACGACACCTGATCCACCGGGCGGGTGAGCTTGTAGTCGTTGTTACTCCATTTGGACGGCCACGAATTCATCACCTGATACCACTGGCTCTGCGTGATCTCGTAGACCCCCGCATAGAACGCCTTGGTCAACTTCACGTTATGGCAATCCTCGCGCATGGCGTCGCGACCGGTCTCGTTGGAGGGTGAGCCCATCATGAACCCTTCGCCACCTGTTGGCGGAATCTTGCGCATCAGGATACGGAACGTCTTATACAGGTCGTTGGTCACGCCCCCTGGCACCGCCTCCGCGCTAGTGTAGTAGTAAACCGGATAGTTGTCCGCGGCAGGACCTCCGGCCACGTCCACCGCGCAATACAGCGGCGGCGCGTTCGTGGACCAGGCGGTCACCCGTGCGCGGGCGTTGGTCACCTCGTGCTCGGGCCAGTCCGCACCCGCGTTCCAGATAATGGTGTACGTGCCTGGCTGGATCACGGTCGAGACCGCGCCGGAGAGGCGCGTCACCGCCGAGTCCGGGATCGCCACGCCGTTGGTCTCGATCGCGAGGGTGATGATCGCGGGCTCGCCCGTGAGCGTGTACCCGATGTCCACGATGCGCGTATTCTCGCGCTGGGTCAGGGTGACACCGCTGACCTCGGCGTTGAATCCGGTTTCCGCACGGGCCACGCCCGCGCCCAGAGTCGCCACGGCCGCAACGGCCGCAACGGTTTTCGTTATGCCTCTCATGGTTTCCTCCTCTTATAGCGGCGGACGGTCGGCCGCCGATTGGGTTGGTTTCGAGATTTTTCCGAAACTCGACGTGCGACGTATAGCGAAAAGTCCGCAGATTGATCTGACGTACGTACATCTAGCGCCTGACCGCTGAAACGCATTTCTCCCGCCAGCACCGGCTTCACGAGAACGGTGTCGGCGAACACCTTCGCGCGTGTCTCGTCGGCGCGGGAACCCGCTGTCGCAAAAACGGCAAGAAGAAAAGTACAAACTGTGGGGCGGATCATGCGAGTGCCTTTCCTTTTGTCTCGCGGACCACGAATATCACCCAGAACAGGTGGAACACCATCATGACACCGAAAAACGCAAATATTTTCCACGGCGCGAAAGCCGCTGCAGCCATCGGGAAAAAGAGCGTGATCAGCGCCGCAAACATCCAGTGTGTGAAAGAGCCGAAAGACTGTCCAAGCGCACGGAAACGATCCGGGAAGGATTCGCTGATGAGCACCCAGATGACCGTGCCCTGACCAACGGCGTGAGAGGCCATGAAAAGGAAGATGGAGGCGGCGGCGAGCGGGCCGTTCCCGATGCCGAAAAACAGGCTTGCGGCAGAAAGCGAAACCACATAGCCAATGCCGCCGATAAGCAGGAGTGTTTTCCGTCCGAGACGGTCGATGAGCCAAAGTCCCGTGAACGTGGCGATGAAGTTGAGTGTGCCGAGACCGAACGAGGAGAGGAACGCCGAGTCGCGGCCAAGTCCCGCCATCTGGAAGATCCGCGGCGCGAAGTAGTTGACCGCGTTGCAGCCGGACAACTGGTTGAAGAAGGCGACGAAGAACGCAAGCAAAATGGGGCCCCGGTTCTCCCGGGTGAAAAAAGACCGGAAGTCAGGACGGATCGGCGCCTGGTGGCTCTCTCGCATCTTGAGCCATCGCGGCGACTCCACAAGAAACAGGCAAAGCACCGTGAACACGGCCGCGGGGATCGCCTCCACACCGAGCATCCAGCGCCAAGCCGACTCGCCGTAATCCTTGAAGAAATAGTTGGATGCGTAGGCGACCAATACACCGAAAACGATGTTGAATTGGAACAGGGCCGTGAACCGTCCGCGGGATTCAGCCGGTGAGATTTCGGCGATGTAAACAGGGGCTGCGATTGTGGAGACGCCGACACCGAGACCGCCGATAAAACGTGCGATCATAAGCGTATAGGGGCCGGAGGGGAACGCACTCCAGATCGCTGAAACGAAATAGAGAACGCCCACGCAAAAGAGAGACTTTTTACGGCCCATAAGGTCAATCACGCTCCCGCCGAAGAGTGAACCCGCGACGGTGCCCCAAAGTGCCGCCGAAAGCACCCATCCGTGAAGCGCGGGGGAAAGGTTCCACAGGTCTTGGATCTGCTGTTCCGCCCCGGAAATGACGATCGTGTCGAAACCGAAGAGAAAGCCGCTTAAGGCCGCTGTAATCGCCAGAAACCAGAGTTTGGCCGGACTTTTCATGTCATAACCTCCAGTGCAGCGCCCCATGCAGCGATCTCGGCCACAGGAGGCACAACGCACGGCATTTTGAAACGTTCTGCCACGGCCGTCTTCAGACAGGGATTGCGCACAAGGGCATTTCCAATCCCCGCGAGACCCGTCACGCCAGTAAGATCAAGGTCGCCTGCCAGGTCATCCGCGATGCTCCGCACACAGGCGGCAATGCGCGGATCGGATTGGGCACGCGCATTCATTTCGTCCCATGAGAGGCCGAGTTCTTTCTTCAATTCGGCGAAGGCGCGGCCCCCCACGAGGGAGGCGCGGCACCGGAGCACCCGCCCGCCCGGGAAAGGACGCCGCTCGCCACCGTGTCCCTCGCCCACGATAGAAAGCTGTCCGCTTGTTCCCAGATTCACCACAGCGTAGCCGGGCAGTATGTGTTGCACGGCAAACACGCCGGCCTGATTGTCGCCGATCATCGAACCGGGAACCAGATCGGGCAACCATTCTTGCGGCACCTCTCCCGCCTTCTCCAGATGCCATGAATGCAGAAAGGTTTCGTCGATAACGCAACGTCCCGTCCGACGCGCGATCACGTAGCCGGGCAGCGGCAGGCATCGGAAAAGCTTGCGCCCCGCACGCGCCCAGCCATCCATCACATGGCCGCCGTAGCGCCGGGCATCCCGCCACGTGACGAACGGCGTGACCGCCTTGAGGTTCTCGTCCACGCCCACGACGCCATGCATCTGACCGGTCCAGCCAATGCGCCGGACAGAGCCGCCCGCTGCCGCCTCGAGTTCGGCCACCAACTCCTCCGCCATGTCCGCCATCGCGTCCGGATCCTGTTCGTGAACATCCGGCGGCAGGCCTTCGTTGGTGCAGCCGTTCGGGTGCGTGAGCGTCCTTAACACCTCACCTTTCTCATTCACGAGCACAGCGGCGAACGATGTGGTCCCCATGTCTACCCCGATGAACATGACCCCATTATCCGCAAAGTTCGTTTACTGATGCAAGGGCCAAGTCATTACAGCTTTCAAAAAGCTGTAATGTCAATTAACAAACATTAGGGAACGTGGTACAATACGCGCGGTGAAAGTCAAAAACATAAAGTGGCGAAACGTTTTCGAGACGATACGCTCTGAGATTCTGCTCGGTAAATTCGATGTCCGGGAACGTTTTCCGAGTGAAGTGCAGCTCTGCCGCCGTTTTGGCGTTTCACGGCCGACGGTCCGGCTTGCGCTTGATGAACTGAAGCGCACGGGCATTCTCGAAGCGCGCCCCGGTTCGGGTACTTACCTGAGCGATATGGCGCGTAACTTAACCGGGCACCTTGGCCTGATTGTTCCGGGAATCGCTTCCGGAGAAATTTTCCCGCCGATCTGCGCGGAAATTGCGCGCTATGCCCGTGAGGCGGGCTATACGCTTATTTTCGGCGACGCTTCTTCAAAAGATCCCAAAGTGCGCGCGCGTCAAGCGATCGACCTTGCACGCCAATATGCGGATGAGCGAGTGGCGGGTGTTTTTCTTGAACCGATTGAACTCGTGCCGGGTGCTGCGGAAACGACAGAAAAGATTCTCACGATTCTTTCTGATCACAACATGCCGGTGGTTCTGCTGGATCGCGATGTTGTGCCTCCGCCGGACCGCAGCGGTTATGACCTTGTGGGGATAGACAACGTTCAAGCCGGTTACCGCCTTGCTCGCCACCTCATCGACTGTGGTGCGCGGCGTATCTGTTTCTTCATGCGCGTCGGTTCCGCCCCAACGGTATCGCTCCGTATTCAGGGTGCGCGTGGTGCCGTCCTCGATGCCGGACTCCCTTGGGCTTCCGCCAGTGTGTGCGTAGCGGAGATCGGGGATGCGGAGCCCATCAAGAAGCTCGTTGGCGGGCGTTGCCTGCCGGATGCCTTCATCTGCGGGAACGACGCGACAGCGGCTGCCCTTCTTCAGACGCTCAACTCCCTCGGTAAACAGGTTCCTCGTGATTTTCTGCTGGCTGGTTTCGATGATGTCAAAATCGCCACGCTCACGTCACCGCCGCTTACCACGATCCGGCAGCCTTGCGATCTCATCGCGCGCGCGGCGGTGGATACCCTGCTTACGCGCCTGAGAGACCCCTCGCTTCCGCCGCGGGAAGTCCTTCTCGACGTTTCCCTCGTCGTTCGCCACTCAACCGTAAGCAGAGTGTGCGCGGATCAACGTTTTCGGGCAGGACGCAACCCGATCCCGTTGTAAAGGTGCGGTGTTGCCGTATCCCGGCTGCATGGCTGCCACGGCTGCGGTCATCACCATGACCGCTCCGTCGCGTCGGAAGCCGAAACGGGGATTTACGCTCTAGCGATTGAGCTGGTCCGCTTGACGTCTGTTGCCCCTGCTGATATCATCATCGCATGGATTGCGGCATGGTGTTTGGGTGTCGAGACGCGTCAGGTGGACGAGCGATGTCGCATGGACGGATCGAATGAGGATGGGATGCGTTTAAGGAGAATATGAATACGGCGATCATAGTGGCTGCGGGGAAAAGTACGCGGATGGGCTCCAATACCGATAAGGCATTTCTGAGTCTGGGGGCGAAGCCGGTGTTGGCCTGGTCGTTGCTGGCCTTTGAGCAATGTACCGATATCGACCAGATTGTGTTGGTTGTGCGGAAGGATCAGGTGCTGGCCGCGAAGAGCGTGGCGCAGATGTTCGGCATTTCCAAGATCCGGACAATTGTGGCCGGGGGTAGTCGGCGTCAGGATTCCGTGCAGAACGGCATGCGGGAGATGGATCCTGATACCCGCATGGTGGTCGTGCATGACGGCGCGCGGCCCTGTGTCACGCCTCAGTTGATCTCCGATACCATCAAGTGCGCCAAGCGCAACGGTTGCGGGGTCGCGGCCGCGCGGATCTGGGACACGATCAAGTATGTCGAGCGTGGTTCAACGGTGGATCACACGGTCGATCGCGCCAAGTTGTGGGCGGTACAGACGCCGCAGGCGTTCACGACAGCCCTGTTGCAGCGGGCCTATCAGGCGGTAGAGGAACAGAAGGTGACGGTGACGGACGAGGCCAGTGCCGTGGAGTTGCTGGGCGAGCCCGTCCGGCTGGTTGAATGGCGCTATCCGAACATCAAGATCACCACGGCGGAAGATTTGCCGCTGGCCGCGGCTGCGATGAAGATTATGTGAGCGAAGCGAGCGCATGGACAGAAAATACGCTATATTGGGCGACATCCACGCGAATCTGGAGGCACTGACTGCGGTGGTGGGGGATGCCAGGCAGAAAGGGGTCACCGACTTCGTGTGTGTCGGAGACGTGGTGGGGTACAACGCCAGCCCGTCGGAGTGTATCCGGATGATCCGCGAACTCGGTTGCGTTACAGTCCGGGGCAACCACGACCACTATTGTTCGTACGATGAGAGCCTTGATGATTTTCAACCTCTGGCCGCGAGCGTGATCGCCTGGACACGCCGGCAGCTCTCGGAAGAGGACGGGAAGTGGCTGCGGGAACTGCCCTATCAGAAGGCGTGCGGCGGGTTCACGTTGGTACACAGCACCTTGGACATGCCGGAACGGTGGGGCTACGTTTTCGATACGCTGGCGGCAGAGGCGAACTTTAGTTATCAGATGACCGCGCTCTGTTTCCACGGACACACCCATGTGCCGATGATTTACGAGAAAAAACGCGAGATGATGCGGGTCGAGCCCTGTAAGGTGAAGGTGGCGTTCGGCCAGAAATTTTTTGTCAACGTGGGTAGCGTGGGGCAGCCGCGGGATGCGGATCCGCGCAGTTCGTATGTGTTGTATTGCGCCAAAACGAAGGAATTTGAGTTCGTCCGGGTGGCGTATGACATCGAAACCGCGATGGAAAAGAATCTGAAGGCGGGTCTGCCTGAACGGTTGGCGCTGCGTCTGGCCCAGGGCCGGTAGCCGTCGGTTCCGGACTGCGCGGACTTGAAAAGAGGCTGGCTTTTTCCCGCGTGTCGCGTTACGCTTTCTCCTCAATTTTTTTTGGGGGGATGTAGGGTATGAAGGTTTTTTCTATTGTCTTGCTTGTTGTCGCAGGGATCGGGTTTGCGGATCTGGCCTATGGAAATACGGCCACTCCCGCAACGGTATCTAAGGAGTCCAAGAACGTGCAAATTGTGATGGAAACCAGTTTAGGCGCGATCACGGCCGAGTTGTATCCCGACAAGGCGCCGGTGACGGTCAGCAACATGCTCGCGTACATCGATGCCAAGCATTACGACGCAACCATCTTTCACCGGGTGATTGACGGTTTCATGATTCAGGGTGGCGGGTTCACGCGTGATATGGTGCAGAAGAAGACCCGTGCACCGATCCGGAACGAGGCGGATAACGGACTGCGGAACGAGCGCGGTACGCTGGCCATGGCCCGGACCCGGATCGTCGACAGCGCGACCAGTCAGTTTTTCATCAACCTTGTTGACAACGGCGCCCATCTCGATTTTAAGGAGAAGAGTGATCCGGGGTGGGGGTATTGCGTCTTCGGGCGGGTGATAGAAGGGATGGAGGTGGTCGACCGGATCGCCAAGGTGCGGGTCGGGTCGTCCGGCCACCACCAGAACGTGCCGCTCGATCCGGTTGTGATGATCTCCGTCCGTCGCAAAGATGCGTCACCCGCGTCCGCAACTCCGAAATAAGAGCGGTTCGGGATCGCGGCGGCGCCGTAAACATTCCATGTGGACGATGGCGGACCGGTTCGGCGCGGATGTCCGGGTTGTTTTTTCACGCACCGTTTTTTCAGTTTCCCATGTCAGCCAGCACGTACGACGATAAGCACATCCTGACGCTTTCGGCTATTGAGCACATCCGCCAGCGCACCGGCATGTATATCGGCCGGACCGGCGACGGTAGCCAATACGAAGACGGGATCTACATCCTTCTAAAGGAGGTCATCGACAACGCTGTAGACGAATTCATCATGGGCTACGGCAAGCGGATCGAAATCTCTCTGGAATACGACACCGGCGAGGTCGTTGTGCGCGACTACGGTCGCGGCATTCCGCTGGGCAAGGTTGTGGAGTGCGTCTCGGAGATCAACACCGGCGCCAAGTTCAACGATGATGTCTTCCAGCTTTCTGTGGGCATGAACGGTGTCGGCACCAAGGCGGTGAACGCCCTCTCCACACAGTTCGAGGTGCGTGCCTTCCGCGACGGCGAATACTCGGAGGCCTTTTTCGAGCGCGGCGATCTTGTTTCGCAGAAGCGCGGCAAGTGTGCCTCGCCACAGCGCAACGGTACCTATGTGCGCTTCACCCCCGATGCCGACATCTTCAAAAAGTTCCAGTTCCGCGAGGAACATGTGCTGCGCCGCCTGCGCATGTACGCCTATCTCAATGCCGGGCTGACTCTGGAACTGAACGGCACCAAGATCGTCTCCGAAAACGGTCTGCTGGATCTGATCCACGATGAAGTGCAGTTTGAGAAGCTGTATCAGCCCTTCCACTACCGTTCTAAGATGCTGGAGTTGGTCTTCACACATACGAACCGATTCAGTGAAGACTACTACTCGTTCGTCAACGGCCAATTCACCAATGATGGCGGCACGCACTTGTCGGCCTTTAAAGAGGGCCTGCTCAAGGCGGTCAACGAGTTCAGCAAAAAGCGGTTCGACGGCGACGACGTGCGCGAAGGCATCGTCGGTGCGATCGCGATCCGGCTCAAAGAGCCGATCTTCGAGTCGCAGACCAAGAACAAGCTGGGCAATCAGGAGATCCGCTCCGAGCTGGTGGCCGAGGTTAAGCGTGTGGTCGAGGAGATGCTGCACCGCGACCCGGATGAGGCCGCCAAGCTCATCAGCAAGGTCGAAGAGACCGGCAAGCTGCGCGCCGAACTCAACGCGGTCAAGAAGCTGGTGCGTGAGCGCTCGCGCGCGGTCACGGTCCGTGTGCCGCAGCTCAAAGACTGCAAGCGCCATCTGCACAAGAAAAAGGGCACTGGGCTCGACACCATGATCTTCATCACCGAAGGCCAGTCGGCTGCGGGATCGATCGTGAGTTGCCGCGACGTCAACACACAGGCGATCTTCACGCTCAAGGGGAAGCCGCTCAATGTGTGCGACTCAAAGCGCGACGCCCTGTACAGAAACGTCGAAATCTATAATCTGATGCAGAGTCTCGACATCGAAGAGACCGTCGACCGTCTGCGCTACCAGAAAGTGATCCTGGCCACCGACGCCGATGTTGATGGTTTGCACATCCGTAATCTGATGATCACCCTCTTTTTGCGCTTCTTTGACCGGGTCATCAAAGAAGGTCACCTCTACATTCTGGAAACCCCCCTCTTCCGCGTGCGTAACAAGAAGAAGACCCTTTACTGTTACAGCGAAGAGGAGCGCGTTGCAGCGATCGAGGCCTGCGGGCGGAATCCAGAGATCACCCGTTTCAAAGGCCTGGGCGAAATCTCGCCGGACGAGTTCAAGGCGTTCATCGGCAAGAGCATGCGGCTGACACCGGTTGACAGTTCACGTGACCGCGACCTTAAAGATACGGTCGATTTTTACATGGGGCGCAACACTCAGGAGCGGCGCCAGTACATCATGGACAATCTGGTGATCACCGAGGAATCGCTGTCGTGAGCAAGTCTCCCAAAAAGCCGAAACGCAAAAAAAAGGCGGACGCGGACGCCATCCAGCCGCCCAGCCTGTTTGACGACATGGATCTTTTCGACGCCATGCCGACCGCATCCGCCGAAGAGGGGGCGGACGACTCCGAACAAGATGGCGGCTCCTCGTCGTCTGCGGCCAGCACGCACGGTGGCGAAGGCCCGCTGCGCGATTTGATGGACGACAACTTCCTGCAGTTCGCCTCGTACACCATCTGCAACCGCGCCATCCCTACGGTCGAAGACGGACTCAAGCCCGTGCAGCGCCGCATCATGCACAGCCTGTGGGAGAAGGACGACGGACGCTTCATCAAGGTCGCGAACGTGGTCGGCCATACGATGCAGTACCATCCGCACGGGGATGCGTCGATCGCGGACGCAATCGTCAACCTGACGAACAAGCGCTACCTCATCGAAGGCCAAGGAAACTACGGCAATATTTTCACCGGCGATCCCGCCGCCGCCTCGCGTTACATTGAGTGCCGTCTCACAGAGCTTGCGCGCAGCGAACTCTTCAACCCCAAGCTGACCTCCTTCATTCCCAGTTACGACGGACGGAACAAGGAGCCGATATTGTTGCCCTGCAAACTGCCGCTGTTGCTGATGCTCGGCGCGGAGGGCATTGCAGTGGGGCTCTCCACCTCGATCCTGCCGCACAACTTCATTGAGCTGCTCGAGGCCCAAGTCGCGATCATCCAGAAAAAACCGTTCCAAGTCTTCCCGGATTTCCAAACCGGCGGCATCATGGATGTCTCGGAATATGCGGACGGCAACGGCCGTATCAAACTCCGCGCCGTGATCGAGCACCGCCAGAACAACAAGCTCGTGATCACCGCGCTGCCGTCCGGGCAGACCACCGAATCGCTGATTGCCAACATCGAAGATGCGATCAAGAAGAAAAAGGTGCCGGTCAAACAGATCAGCGACTACACGGCGGAAAAGGTTGAGATTGAGTTGACGCTCAATGCGGGTGTCACGCAAGACAAGGCAGTCAAAGCGTTGTACGCCTTCACCACCTGCGAGTCTTCCCTTTCCAGCCGACCGGTCGTCCTGTTCGGTAACCGGCCGCGCGAGATGTCGGTCAGCGAGATCCTGCGTGCCTGCACCGAGCAGCTTATGGAGCTGCTGCTGCGCGAACTTGAGCTGCGGCGTGATGAGCTGGACAACCTCTTCCACAGCAAGACGCTGGAACAGATCTTCATCGAAGAGCGCATCTACAAGCGTATCGAGGAACAGACCAGTTATGAAGCGGTTCAGCAGGCCGTGCTCGACGGATTCGTGCCTTTTCTCAAGCGGTTACGCCGCGAGATCACGCTTGACGATGTCGAGGCGCTGCTGAAGATCCAGATCCGGCGCATCTCACGATACGACATCGAGCGCAACCGCCAAGAGATCGAGGGGATCTTGCGCGAGGAGGATGAGGTCGCCAAGAACATCAAGGGATTGCGCGCCCATGCCGTGCGCTACCTGAAAAACCTGATCAAGAAATACCAGCCCCTCTATCCGCGTCTGACCCAACTCACCGAAGCCCCCTTCAAGCAGATTGAGGTGCGCGCGCTCACAGCCAGTGAACTGTCGCTCAGGATCGATCGTGAAAACGGGTATATCGGCACCGACATCCGCAGCGGCGAAGAACTCTTCAAGTGCTCGTCACTCGACAAGATCATCGTGGTCTGGAACGATGGCCGGTACAAGATGATGCCGCCGCCCGATAAGTTTTTCGTGGACAAACAGGGTGGCAGCTACTGTCAGATTTATGACCGCGAGAAGACGTTCACCTGTGTCTACACCGAGCCGCATTACGGGTTCACATATGTGAAACGCTTCGCCTTCGGCGGTGCGATTCAGAACAAGGAGTACCGTCTGGCACCGGAAGGCAGCCGGATCCTGCTCTTCGAGGAGGGGGTGCCGGACGCGATTTTCGTGAAGTACAAGCCTGCCAAGTCGCAACGCATTCACCAACAGATGTTCACCCCGTCCGAAGTGCTGGTGAAAGGTGTGTCGGCGAAGGGCATTCAGATGACGTCGAAGAACATCGCGCGTATCAGTTCCAAGAAGCCCGGTTGGTGGGATGAAAAGGAGGCCTCACCCAAGGGGACCTTCACCTGAGCGGCACGGCGCAGGGCAACGGGTCACCCGCGCACCACGCGCGCGCCGTCGGAAGGACGAATCACGCGCACGTCGCACGGCGTGCCAAACCGCGTGGCGTACGCCTCCGCGAGTTGCGCACCCACGGACTCCGCCCGGTCAGGATGCGTGAGCGCCACAACCGAACCGCCGAATCCGCCTCCCGAAAGCCTCGCGCCCAACACGTCCGGCAGGGATCGGGCGGCATCGACCACCGCATCCAACTCGGCGCAGGAGTTGTGGAACAGGACACGCGAACTGGCGTGCGAATCGTACATCAGCGCTCCGAACCCCGCTAGATCGCCACGGGCCAGCCGTGCGGCACCCGCGAGCACGCGCTCATTCTCGCCGATCGGATGCGCCGCACAGTCGGCCACGTCCTCCGGAAGCCCTTTACGGTAAATCGCCCATTCCGCCATGGAGACATCGCGGAGCGCGCGTACCGGGTGGCGCAAGACCCGGGCGAAATGCGCGGCCGCAGTTTCGCAGGCCTCACGCAACCGATTGTAGGCACCGTCCACAAGCGCGTGCTTGGCGTGGGTGTTGCACATCAGGAAACAGGCGTCTTTACCCAGGGCGACGGTTGTGTGGGACACGGAACGGAAGTCGGTTTTCACCAGCTTGTCCTGTTCACCCGCCAGACTGGAGATCTGATCCAGAAGCCCGCACTTGCACCCGGCAAACAGGTGTTCCGCACGCTGGCCAATGCGGGCAAGCTGCACGGGTTCGACTGTGATCCCGTAGAGCCGGGAGAGCGCGAGCCCGGTAGACATCTCCAGCGCTGCGGAACTCGAAAGCCCGCTTCCCAAGGGGATGTTACCAAAGAACATGCCGTCAAACCCGTGCGTCGCCGGGCACTTCCCGGTCAACCCGGCGAAGGTCCCCTTGACATAGTTCTGCCAGGTGTCGTCGGATGACGGCGTGATGGCGGTGCAGTCGAAGGAAACCTCTTTCATCAGGTCGCCAGCGATCAGGCGGCAGGTGGTGTCGTCGCGTTTTACGGCGGCGAAGAAGGTGCCGACGTTGATCGCGGCCGAGAAGACAAACCCTTCGTTGTAATCGGTGTGGTTGCCCAGCACCTCGATGCGCCCCGGCGCGTAGGCGATCACTTCGGGCTCACGTCCGAAGTGCGTCTGGAACTTTTTCAGCAACTCGTCGTGTACGGCTTGGTTGACCATGCTGTCCTCAGCTTTCAGCGGGGGGGTTATTTCCGGATGACCGCAAGGAGTTCGTCACGTTTGGCGGCCATCAGCGTTGCATCGCGGGCTTCGAGATTCAGGCGCACCAGCGGCTCGGTGTTCGAGCATCGCACGTTGAACCACCAGTCGGCGTACTCGACGCTGACACCGTCTAACTCGAAGACGCGGCCGTCGGCGTACACGGTACGCAACTCGTCCAGAATCGTTTTGGGATCGCGCGTCACGTTGGAGTTGATTTCACCGCTCGCGACGTATTTGCGCAACGGTGCGATCAGTTCGGACAATGGCTTGCCCGTCTGGCTGACGATGTTGGCCAGGGAGAGAATCGCGAGGGCGGAACTTTCAGCCGTGAAGTTATCTTTGAAGTAGTAGTGGCCGCTCAGTTCACCGGCGAAGAGCGCGTCGTTTTCGCGCATCTGCTGCTTAATGAAGGCGTGGCCGACGCGGCTCATCATCGGGGTGCCGCCTGCGGCTTCGATCGTCTCTTTGACCACCCAACTGCTGCGCAGGTCATAAAAGATCACGCCTTTGCGTTTGGCCAGCACATCCTGCGCGATCAGCGCGGTGACGAGATCCATCGGGACGATCTCGCCGCGCTCGTCGATAAAACCGGCGCGGTCGGCGTCACCATCGTAAGCCACGCCGAAGGCGTATTTACCGGCGCGTACCTTGGCTTGCAGATCCGTGAGCGTGGCGTGGTTGAGCGGGTTGGCCTCATGATTCGGGAAGCGTCCGTCCGGTTCTTCGTACAGGCCGTCCCAAGTGAGCAGGCCTTGCAGCGCCTTGACCTCCCAGATGCCCATGCCGTTGGCGAAGTCGATCGCCAGATGCACCGGTTTCGGCAGTTGCGCGAACTGGGCTACATGGCGGCGGTAGGCCTCTTGGACATCGGCCTGGCTGATCGTGCCCGGAGTCGCGGCTTTGGGCGCGAAGCTGCCTTCGTTCACGATGCGCTCAATCTCTTTGATGCCGGTGGCGCCGCTGATCGGCACCGCCTGTGCGCGGCACAGCTTGAAGCCGTTCCATTCGGCGGGATTATGCGAGGCGGTGATCATGATGCTGGCGTCCGCACCCAACGTGCCGTTGGCGAAGTAGGACATCGGCGTGGAACCGTAGCCAATATCAATGACATCGGCACCCTGTTCGGTCAGGCCCTTGGCCAGCGCGGTGAACAGCGGCTCAGAGTGGGGGCGGATGTCACGGGCCACGACCACCTTTTTGCAGGTGGTGAAAGTCACAAAAGCGCGGCCGATCGCGTATGCGATCTCCTCGGTCAGATCCTGTCCGTAAATGCCGCGGATGTCGTATGCTTTGTAAATGCCTGCCATAAATTGATCCCTTTCTTTTGTTCCGTTACCGACCGCCCCATCCCAGTTTGCGCCTCAACACATCGCACGGATTATACCCGTGCAGTTCAATCAGCGGCATACTGTGAGAACTTTTGACAATCTCGACCGCATCGCCGCACCGCACCGGCTGTTGGTCGCGGCCATCCGAACTGACGCTCACCGGGACGCGGTCGGAAACCACCTTTACCGCAATGTGCGACGTTTCAGACACAATCAGCGGGCGGGATGTGAGCGCGTGCGGGCAAATCAGGCTGATCACTAGCGCGGGCGTGCCCGGCAGAACGATCGGCCCGCCTGCGGAGAGCGAGTAGGCGGTGCTGCCGGTCGGGGTCGCCACGATAATGCCGTCGCAGAGGAAACGCGACACGGGCTGCCGATCCAACAACAGATCCAGTTCGGCGGCGTGCCCCGACTCGCCGCGGTACACCACCACATCGTTGAGTGCGTCCGAAAGCAGGCTGCGTGTACCATCCTGATGGCGCACGGCGGCGGCGAGCGCCGACCGGCGGCTCACGGCGTACCGGTTCTCGCGCAACTGTCGCAGGGCCTCCTCGAACTGGTGCTCCTCCACACTGGTCAGATAACCCAGGGAACCGATGTTCAGGCCCATGAGCGGCAGACGTTGTTCAGCAACCTTGTGGGCCGCATCCAGTAGCGTGCCGTCTCCGCCCAACACCACCACCGCCTCGACTTCCCGCTGTTTGAACTCGCCCGCCGGACAGGATGGGACATCGGGAAGCAGGGATGCGGTCCGTTCCTCGGCCAGCACAATGAACCCCATATCCGAAGCGAGCGCGGCAACATGCCGGACGGCTTCGGCAGAGCGGGCCTTTTCCAGATTGGCGATCAGTCCGATAGTTTTCATGCCGGTTTGCAACTATACCGGCAACAACACGGGAAAACAAGCGTGGAAACGGGAATACGCCCATGAGCAGGGGCGCCCCGCGACGCTTTGTTTGGTTGCTGGGTTATCGCGATCGCGATCGGGTTTGGTTCCCCGTCCTCGTCCCGTTTTCGT
>Ga0208694_1001763_pt1 | contig 24991 bp, 17 predicted proteins | sample AD_UKC078_MetaG_FD_184442 | JGI IMG/M metagenome (GOLD analysis project Ga0208694, IMG submission 184442) | Active sludge microbial communities of municipal wastewater-treating anaerobic digesters from USA - AD_UKC078_MetaG (SPAdes) (version 2) | ecosystem: Engineered > Bioreactor > Anaerobic >...
AATTATCGCATCAGGACTTGATTCACAATGGATTGCCGGATGGAGATGGATTTTCTTTTTTGCGGTGATAGTAGCTGTTATTGCTCTATATATGACCAAAGAGTTGCCGGAAAACAAGCGTGAAGGAGCAGGCAAATATAAAATTGACTGGGGTGGAATTATTATGTTTATGATTGCCATGATTGCCCTGCAGATTTTTATAACCAACGGAAACAAACTTGGTTGGACAAATTGGATAACCTTAGTTTTGGTAGCTATTACAATTGTGTTTGGTTACTTATTTATTTATATAGAAAAGAAGGTGCCATTTGCTTTTGTAGATTTCGGCTTGTTCAAAAATAAAATATTTACAGGAGCCAGTTTGGCAAACTTCTTCATTAACGGCACTTCAGGTATGCTTATCGTCTCTCTTACATTGATGCAACGCGGAGCACAATTTTCAGCTATGGAAGCCGGATTGCTAACATTAGGTTTTGCTATTGCCGTGATTTTGTTTATCCGTGTGGGTGAAAAGCTGCTGCAAAAATTTGGTGCAAAAAAACCGATTATCTGGGGAGCATTAATAATTTGTGCAGCCATTATACTGCTTATGCAAACACAGATAATGACAGGACAATACGTAGTATTAGCAATTATTGCTTACTCGCTTTTCGGATTAGGCTTAGCTTTCTTTGCAACTCCTGCTACCGACGCTGCTTTATCTAACTTGCCCGATAGTCAGGCAGGTAGTGGAGCAGGGATTTTCAAAATGGCATCATCGCTTGGAACAAGCTTCGGAGTTGCCATTGCAGCAGGAATTTACACAGCAGTGATCTCCAGAACCGAGCCAATCGCCTGGTTAAGCAATATCATAGGCTTCGTAGGCAGACAAGATAATGTGGTAATTCGACAGGGAGCAATGTTGGGATTAGCCTTCTGTTTGCTTTTGGCAATTTTGGTGATTGTAACGGTGGTAGCAACTATACCGGATAAGAAGAAGGCTTAATACTTTGTCTTCAAAATAGAATTATTAACATCACCCAATCTTCTTGTTTTGAGAGGATTGGGTGATGTTTCAAAACCACTTCTTTCTGCGAAAAAATATAATCATTCCGAAGGAAATACAAATAATAACCAGCCATATTCCCAAATAACCGTATTTCCATTTAAGTTCAGGCATATACAAAAAGTTCATTCCGTAAATACCTGCAATGAAGGTCAAAGGAATAAATATGGTTGACACGATTGTAAGGGTTTTCATCACCTGATTCATGCGATGCCCTTGCATAGAAAAAAATAAATTGGTTTCACTTTCCAGCGATGAAAGAATTATATCGCAATTATCAATCAAAGTCAAACACAAATCCTTAATTTCGGAAAAATACTTGATGTGTTTTTTCTCAATAAATTGACATTCACCACGCTCAACCATCTGAGTAAATTCCTTGATGGGCAGAATAGATTTCTTGATAAAAGCAACCAATTTTTTATCATTCTCTATGATTTCAAGCGCATTGGGAGATGGTTCCTTTTTAGTGTTCATGAAGTCAAATTTTTCAATCTCCTCATCCAATTTCGTAAGGGCTTTGAAATAATTGTCAAGAATTGATTCAAGCATTGTGTAAAGCAAATAATCCACGGCACGCTCTCTTAAAATTCCTTTGTTTTCTCTTAGCCTGATTCTTATGTGTTCAAAGAAGTCTGCCTTTCTCTCCTGAAAAGAGATCAAATGGTTTGCTCCGAAAACAAAACTGATTTGTTCTGTTATCATCTCTTCTTCGGAAGGGGCAATTGATTTTAAAGTCAGGAAAGAATAATTTTCAAATTCTTGAAATTTAGGTCTTTGATCAACATCAAGAATATCTTGAATCACTAAACTATGGATACCTTGTTTTTCACAAATTGAAACGATGGATTCCGTATCACTTAAGCCATAAATGTTTAACCAGTAATTATTTCCATCTTTTTTAAATGCATTGATGTTCTCCGGTGAGATATTACTTATTTCATCACAGCCTTCTTTGCTGTACTTAAATAGTTGGATAGCTAATTCATTGACCTTTAAATCCCCGGTAAAGGTAAACTCCCTCGGATCGTTCTTTTTTCGATTAAGAGCCGATATAAAAGGGGAGGGATTGAAGAATTTCATTGATTTGTTTTGCCTGATTTTTCTCATGATTTTTCAGTTAATTGTTGCTACATAGTTAGTTATATATGCAATATAAAGTCACTCTTTTTCAAAATAGACTTTCGCTGTTTCATCTTTTAACCGGGATTTTGTCCAGTTGATAATTTTATTTCTATCGTTTCTGTTTAATACGGTATTTGATGTGTAAATGACTAAGGGTATTTTTGTGGTATCGGGATGAATAAAAGTAATGGTGTAAGCACAGGATAAAATTTGCGGATAAAATTCTTTCAGTTCATTTAAAATCACTTTCCCTTTGAGGTCAATATCTTTGATGCTGTCCAGGCTTGCCTCTGCTTGATTTAAAGCAAATTGAGTTGCAATCAACTGGTTGGAAATAACATCCGTTTCCGATTGAATTTTCTGAGCTTCTTCACGCAGGATATCCACATCTGTTGCGCTTAGAATAGTCAATTTAGAGGTATCAATATCCAATGCTAAAGCTTTTTGTTTGATTGTTGATTTGGCATCATCGGAAACTCCGTAACCTGAATAAATCAGTTGAATACTTTTATTGTTAACATTTATCTGATTTTCAATCAAATATGATCTTTCCTGTACTGAAACTTTTTCTACCAAACGTTTGGCATTGTTAGAAAAATTTTCATTTTGCACCAGTTGGTAACCAAAATAAACGCTTGGAATGGTTGTAACCAAAAGTGTAGCCGTGATATAACGATTTATCTTTTTTGATCGCACTTTGTCCACCACATTACGGATAGGGAACTTCAAGATTTGCGAAACCACTAATGAACCTACGGCTATAAATACAGTATTAATGGTAAAAAGATACAAAGCGCCAAAAAAGAAACTGAACTGCAATGTAGCCAATCCGTAGCCCGCCGTACAGATAGGCGGCATCAAGGCCGTAGCAATTGCAACTCCGGGAATTACATTGCCCTTGAGCTTACTACTCAAAGCAAGCATACCTGCCACACCACCAAACAAGGCAATAAACACATCATAAATTGTAGGACTGGTACGTGCTAAAAGTTCCGAATGGGCAGAGCTGACCGGTGATATAAAAAAATAGAGTGCCGAGGTAAGCAAGCTCACCAATATGGCAAAAGTTAAATTTTTAACGGATTTTTTGAATAAATCAAAATCATAGGTTGCCAGACTGTAGCCCATTCCGTTAATCGGTCCCATCAGTGGTGAAATAAGCATAGCACCGATTATCACCGCAGTTGAGTTCATGTTCAACCCCACAGAGGCTACTAAAATAGCACAAATCAGAATCCAGAGATTAGTTCCCTTAAAGACAGTACCTTTTTCGACCTCCTGATGGATGGCTTCAAAATCTTCCCGTTCATCCATCATATTGAAATAGCGCAAATACTTTAGTAATTCTTCTTTCATATCTATCCAGTTTATAAATGTTAATGCGACAAAGTTAATAAAAAGTTTATTTTTCAAGCGAAGCGGGCGTAGTCTTAACTTTTTTGCTTCGTTTTTTTATTTTTCAAATAAAACTCTTATATTAGGCCTGCTTTTTATAAAAATTTAATTCAATCAAATATGAAAACAAAAATTTTATCAATTATTTTAATCTGTATAGGATATTGTAGTATGAACGCACAAGAAATTAAATTACCGGCTCCCGATAGGAGTGGCGGACAACCTTTGATGAAATCATTAAATGAGCGAAAATCAACTCGTTCGTTTTCAGAGAAGGATCTCTCTGATCAGCAATTATCTAATTTATTATGGGCTGCCAACGGCTTCAATAGGGAAGACAAACGAACAGTTCCCACAGCTATGAATCGTCAGGAGTTAGAGCTTTATGTAATTTCAAAAAAGGGTGTCTATTTTTACAATGCAAAGGAACATAAGCTTACTTTGGTAAAAAATGGTGATCATAGAAAAAGCGCAGGACTACAAGATTATGTGTACGATGCACCGCTTAATATTATGATTGTCGGTGATATGGAAAAAGCGGCAAGCCAACAATACTCCTACACAAACTGTGGATATATTTCGCAAAATATTTATCTCTATTGTGCTTCAGAGGGACTAGCAACGGTTGCGAGAGGTTCTTTCGATAAGGATGAACTTCATGGCTTATTGCAATTGTCTAAATCTCAAGAGGTGCTGTTAGCACAGACCGTAGGTTTCCCGAAATAATAATTGCGGGGTAATAATTATACTAATTAGAAATTAACGTAGTAGTCGGACACTTCTGAGACACCGCCGTTTTTTGAGTATCAAACTGCTTTTTCAGGTTTTCGTATTCTGTTTTTCAGAAATAAAGTCACCCAAGTAGCCAAAACAAATGGGAATGTAAGTTTTGTAATCCCTATTTTTAGCATCAACAGACTGATGGCGAGGGCAAGCACAAGTGAAATCAATACCCATATACCATCCTTGACTTGTGGTCCTGCAAAGACAATAGCACATAAAACCGCATTAAAGCCGTAAAGTCCGAGGTTGATATCATTAACAGGTATAGAGACGTAAAATGCTAAAATGGCGGAAATAATTGCTGCTGCAAGTCCGTATAGGGCCGAAATCGGTGAGTTGATAAAGACTGCCAAAAAGAATAATATACCTGATAACAAGCTACTTTGAAAGATCACTTGTCCGAAGCTTTTAAATCCGTCAGTTAGTGAGTCACTTGCTTGTGCGATGGCAGGCACGGATACTGCAAATAAATCGCTATTAAGCAGATTGCAGACGAATAGTATCAGCCAGGTCACTAACACAAAGGGTAGGGTATAGGCGGGAAATTTTCGTTTTATAAAAAAGTGCTGTAAGATTGCTGCCAACACCGCACCTATTACAACAATGACCCAAGACCAAAATACCGGTTTTAAGAACAGCATCACTGCCACTCCAACCAATGCAGCGCTGAACCCGTAAAGTCCCTGATTGATTTCTGTTTGATCGTATTTCAGCAGATAAGCAATGGCAGTTCCGCATACGGTTGCCAAAAGTGCGGCAAAGCCCATGGCAAGCGAGCCATAGAAAATCCCAATCAGAAACAGCAAACCGGTCATGCTGTTTTCCTGAAGCATGATTTGTCCAAGTCCTTTAAGAATTACGGAGATAATGGCTGTGGATTTGTGCAGCAGGCCGTTTTTAGAGTTGAATTTCAAACTCATTTTGTTTTATTTTTTGGTCTGAAAATTTTCTTATCGATCTTTATATCCCCGTATTTTGCTGTTGGGAGTTGAATTTTATACTTAACAGCAATAAATCTGATCAGTATTACTGTAAAAGCTGAAATAAGGTCAATCAAAGCACGGTCTACTTCGAGCCAGTAACACAATGCAAACACGAGACCTCCGGCAATACAAGCTGTTGCGTATATATCTCTACGTAATATAAGGGGCATTTCGTTGATTAAAACATCTCTGATCAAACCTCCAACCGAGCCTGTGATCATACCCATAATAATGGCAACCCAAAATGGATAACCTACAGCCAGGGTTTTTTCTATTCCGGCCACTGTAAATAGTCCGAGACCGATGGCATCAAACAAAAACAGGGCTTTGTTTAATCTGAAAATGAATCTCTTAAGAGCAACAAATGAAAACAGAGCTACTGCCGTCACGATTAAATAGGAACTGTTTGACATCCAAAAAGGAGTTACACCCAACAATAAATCGCGGGTAGTTCCACCGCCAATTGCAGTGACCAATCCCACCACATAGGCTCCAAACCAATCGAATTTTTTTTCGGCAGCCAGTTGAATTCCACTTAAAGCGAATGCAAATGTACCCGCGTGGTCTAATAGCACGATATAATTCTCTCTGATATAGTCTATTAGTGATATTCCAAATAACATTTCAAACATAGTTTTATAAGTTTATTGTTTGTGTATATTTTACAATGGTTATCTGAATTAATACTCTGATCGAGTTGTTCTGAATTATATTTAAAAATCAATCCGCAAATATATTCAATTTTATATTAATATTTTGATGGTGCCTCATATTGTTAGAACACAAAAACAGCTACCACCCTCAATGAGCAGTAGCTGTCTTTTTTGTTTCGTTTTTTTGTGTCAAGACAAAAAAATGAAGAGAAGAAATCAATAATACTTATCGCATTTAGGCTCAAAATAGGCTTGTGGATGCAGGCAAGCGGGACAGGTTTTCGGTGCATTTTTACCCTTATGAACATATCCGCAATTGCGACATTGCCATTCAATTTCCCCATCACGAGAAAATACGGTTTCGTCTTTCACACGTTGTAACAGTTTTAGGTAGCGTTCTTCGTGAATGGCTTCAGCTTTCGCTATCATTCTGTACATAACGGCGATTTCTTTGAATCCTTCTTTTTCCGCAATGTCGGCAAACATGGGATAAAGTTCTGTCCACTCTTCGTTTTCTCCTGCAGCAGCAGCTTCTAAGTTTTCTGCTGTGGTGCCGATAACCCCTGCCGGATAAGTTGAAGTAATTTCAACCATTCCGCCTTCTAAGTATTTAAACATGCGTTTTGCGTGTTCTTTTTCCTGCTCGGCGGTTTCCATGAAAATAGCTGCAATTTGCTTAAAGCCTTCTTTATCAGCCACTTTTGCAAAATAAGTGTAACGCATTCTCGCTTGAGACTCTCCGGCAAATGATTTTAACAGATTTTTTTCTGTTTGAGTTCCTTTAATACTTTTCATAAATGCTTTTTTTAAAAAATATGATTAATGAAAATTGAGTTCGTAAAGATACACATTTAAATTTAAAGATATAAATTTTACTGCTTTATTAAATCCAACCCGTCTTGTGCCGATTTATCGGTTGGGGAAATAATTAAAATAGTTTGTATTGTGTTTTAAACTATAGGGCTGTTAGACTTTAAGACAAAAGATGAAAGATGGTTTGAGTTCTGAGTATTGAGTTCTGAGTATAAGGCATTTAACGTAAACTTTATAGAAAACCAAATTATATTAACACCATTGTTATATGATTATTTTTTCTAAATTTGCGGAAGAAATATTCGTGAAAATTCAATGGATGATGAGGAATCTGATAGTTTTTTTAGTGTTTTCTCTGGTGTTTGTAATTCCGGTATCGGCGTCAGACAAAGAAACAGACTCGCTGATGCAGGTGTATGACGAACTGCTGAGCAAATACGAAATATATATCGTTGAAAGGCACGACCGCATTGATAATCTGAAATTCGAAGCAGGAAAACAGTTCCTTACGCCCCAACAGCTTTATTCTGTCAATCAGCAAATCTACAAAGAATACCGCCCTTATATTTCTGATTCTGCTATTGTGTATTTGAAAAAAAACATTGCTCTTGCAGAAGATATTAATAATGTTGATTCGCAGATAGAATCGAAAATACAACTGGCTTACTTGCTTGCATCTATCGGTTTGTATAAAGAATCAGTAGATTTACTGGATGAAATTAGTGAAGCTGATTTAACGGCGAACCTTCTACTTGCATATTACAGTTGCATGGAGCATACTTACGGAGAACTTTCATTTTACAGTAAAGATCCGGAGTTGAGTAACGCTTACTGGAAGATAGCTGATAAGTATAAAAAATTGCAATTGAATATCTTGCCCCGGGACGGTGATCTTTATTTATCTATCAAAGAATCGGATTTTCGAAGCATCCGGGATTTCAAAGTTGCACTTGAATTTAATGACAAACGCTTGCAAGGTGTTCCGGAAAACAGTCATGAGTATGCTATTATTACTTTTCTGAGATCATTGATTTACAAGGAAAGTGGTGATATAAAATCTCGCCAGAAATGGCTTTTTAAATCAGCTATTGCCGATTTGAAACTTGGAATCACTGATAATGCTTCATCGTGGGAGCTTGCCGGGATCATGTTTGAGTTGGGTGATGTGAATCGGGCATATCAGTACATTAACTATTCTGTAAATAATGCCAACATCTTTAATGCTCGACTGAGATATACTCAAATAGCGGAAGTTCAGGCTATTATCAACAATGCCTACCAATTAAATAAAGCACAGCAGGAAAAGCAATTGCGTACTTTATTGAGGTTTATCAGTCTCCTGAGTTTGTTGCTCCTGCTTTCAGGGGTAGGGATTTTATTGCAGAACAGAAAGATTTCAAAAGTAAACAAACAGACCGTGAAAATTAATGACCAACTGAATCATTTGAATTGGGAATTAAGAAGTTTAAACGACAAGATTAAAAACACAAATGCCGAACTTTTAGAATCGAATCAGGTAAAAGAAGAGTATATCGGACACTTTTTGTCGCTTTGTTCATTTTACATTGATAAAATGGACTCGTATCGAAAAAATGTAAGAAAGAAACTATCGGTTGGTAGGCTGAAAGAAGTGATTGATGATGCTAAATCAACTGATTTTATAGAAAACGAACTGAAAGAATTTTACGATAACTTTGATCGGTCGTTCCTGAGGCTTTATCCCGACTTTGTAAGTGAGTTTAACGACCTTTTGATGGATGATGAGAAAATTGTGCTGAAAAAAGACGAACTATTGAATACCGAATTGCGTATTTTTGCTCTTATCCGTCTTGGAATTGACAATAGTGCCAAAATTGCCGAATTACTCCACTATTCATCCAACACCATCTATAACTATCGTGCAAAAATCAAAAACAAAGCAAAAGTTTCAAGAAATGATTTTGAAATGATGGTGAAGAAAATAGGAACGTTCACAAAATAAGCAATAAACCCATAAAAAACTTACTTAGAATCCACTTATTTTGACTCTAATATTTTGTTAATATGCTTATTTTCAGCAGATTAACATTTAACAATTTCCCCAAATTTTTCCAATTAGAAGTTTTAGCCATTCAATTTCGTATTTTTGCTTAGAGAGAACTCTAAAGTTTAAGTAATATGCGATTAAAATCTATTTTCTATTTAACAATAGTCGTTGTACCATTTCTTTTTTACAGTTGCAAACAACAAGGGAACTCATCGAAAGTGGAGCAACTCCTGTCTAAAATGACATTAGAAGAAAAAGTGGGACAGATGGCTCAAATTACTTTGGATGTAATAGGTACGGGCGATTCCAGATTCAGCAGTGACGAACCATTTATTATTGACACTGCCGCTTTGCGTCGTGCAGTAGTAGAATACCACGTAGGTTCGATATTAAATACGACTAATAACAGAGCTTTGCCTGTACTGGAATGGAACCAAATATTATCTCAAATCCAACAAGTTGCAGTAGAAGAAACAAGATTGTCTGTCCCCATTCTTTATGGATTAGACCAAATACATGGCACAACTTATACGGCGGACGGCACATTATTCCCTCACGAGATAGCGTTAGCCGCTACCTTTAATCCTGCACATGCTTATAGAATGGCTCAGGCAACAGCTTACGAAACACGGGCTTGCGGCATTCCCTGGAATTTTTCACCGGTTTTGGATCTAGGTGCTGACCCAAGATTTTCGAGACAGTTCGAAGGTTTTGGAGAAGACCCTTATGTAGGAACCGTAATGGGAGCTGAAATGGTTAAAGGTATGGAAGGAGACTCGAAAAATGGAATAGATGCAAACCACGTGGCAAGTTGCATGAAACATTTTCTGGCATATTCAGTGCCTAACAGCGGAATAGATCGTACTCCTGCCTTTGTTCCTGAACACATTTTAAGAGAGTATCATCTTCCACTGTTCAAAGCAGCAATTGAAAGTGGTTCGCATACAATCATGATCAATTCCGGTATAATCAACGGAATTTCAGTTCATGCCAATCCTGATCTTTTGACAAAATTGCTGCGTGAAGAATTAGGATTTGAAGGCGTTATGGTGTCCGATTGGATGGACATAGATAAATTATACACCCGGGACAAAGTAGCTTCTAATATGAAAGAAGCCATAAAATTAGCTATTGATGCCGGAATAGATATCTCCATGTCCTCTTACGATTACGAAACTTTCTGTGATACTTTGGTAGTATTGGTAAAAGAAGGGGCAATTTCAGAAAAAAGGATCAATCAATCTGTCAGACGGATCTTAACTTTGAAGGAGAAATTAGGGTTGTTTGAGAATCCAGTCACTTATCTTAAAGATTATCCGGAATTTGCTTCTCAACAATTTGCTGATTGGTCTCGTCAGGCGGCTTTGGAAGCCATCACTTTATTGAAAAATGAAAACAAAGTGCTGCCCATTGATCCCGGCAAAAAGATCCTGGTTTGTGGTCCAAATGCCAATAGCATGAGAACGTTGAACGGTGGCTGGAGCTATTCCTGGCAGGGAGAAAAGACCGATTATTATACCGCTGGTTTTAATACCATCTATGAGGCCATATCCACCCAATTTGGTCAAAAAAATGTAAAATATTTGCCAGGCGTCAGTTATGTTAACGAAGCCAACTTCAATATAGACAGATTTGATAAATTGCAGGAAACGATTAACGCAGCAGAACAGGCAGATTATATCATTCTATGTGTGGGAGAAAATTCTTATGCTGAAAAACCCGGAAATTTGCAGGATTTATATTTAAGCGATAATCAGGTAGAGTTAGCAAAAAAGTTGGCGCAAACAGGAAAACCCATTATCCTTGTGATTAATTCCGGTCGTCCGAGATGTATCAATAAAATTGAACCCTTATCTGCTGCAATAGTCAACATCTATTTAACGAGCAATTTCGGGGGAGATGCTTTGGCTGAAATTTTAGCGGGAAAAACTAATCCTTCCGGTAGGTTGCCATACACTTATCCGCGTTATCCGAGTGCTTTATATACTTATTATCACAAACCTTCTGAAGATATGGGAGCTATAGAAGAAGGAAAAAAGATTGATGGCGATTACCTTCCTCAATTTGAATTTGGACATGGATTAAGTTATACGACCTTTGAATATAGTGATTTGATTGTAAATCCTTCTGTTTTCTCAGATGGAGACTCAATCTCAATAACTGTTACAGTAAAAAATACCGGCGATAGAGAAGGCAAGGAAAGTGTTTTATTATATTCTTCAGATGTATATGCTTCTATTACGCCGGATGTAAAAAGGCTGAGACGCTTTCAAAAAATTGATTTGAAGCCCAATGAAAGTCGTCAGGTTAATTTTGTAATTACTTCACAAGATTTGGCATTTGTAAACCCTCAAAATGAATGGGTATGTGAAAAAGGTGATTTTATCATACAAGTTGGAGAACTAAAACAAACAATAACGAAGAAGTAGAGAATCAATTTACCGGTTATGAATTTCAAACTTAACACAACACATATGAGAACACAAAGTAAGAATGTTTTTTTCCTGATGGTGTTGATATTGGCGCTCGTTACAACAGCAGTATCAGCACAATCAACAAGTCCTTACCGGGGTACCGTAAAAGATGCCGGAGGTGAACCGCTTATCGGTGTAAGTGTGCTTGTAAAGGGTACAACCAGTGGTGTTATTACCAATATTGATGGAGAATACAGCATCCATGCCAAGCAGGGAGATGTGCTGGTTTTTTCCTACGTTGGAATGAACACCCGGGAAGTTGTCTTGTCATCACAGTTGGTCAATGATATTGTTCTGACGGAAGAAGCCACGGGTCTGAATGAAATTGTTGTAATTGGCTATGGTGTTCAGAAGCGTGGAGACCTGACTACTGCCGTTTCATCGGTTTCTACCGAAGATTTAGACATGCGCCCCATCACATCAGCAGCGCAGGCAATTCAGGGAAAAGCAGCCGGAGTTCAGGTAATTCAGCCCAATGGTCGTCCGGGTGCAGGAATGGTAATTCGGGTACGTGGAACAACTTCTATGAATGCCAGCAACGATCCGCTCTACGTGGTGGATGGCGTGCCGATGAACAACATTGATTTTCTTTCGGCGAATGACATTGAGAGCATGCAGATCATGAAAGACGCATCGTCAGCAGCTATTTATGGTTCGCGTGGTGCAAATGGTGTAGTGATGATCACCACCAAAGCCGCGGCACCAAAAGACCGCTCATCTATTTCATTCAGTACTTACAAGGGTATTACCAATATCAGCAGGAGGATAGAATCGCTGAACTTAGCTGAATACAAAGAATACCTGAGCGATTTGCAATCTTCCGTAGTGCTCCCCGACGGTCTTACTGACCAGACCAATTGGTTTGACGAAACATTTACCACAGGTATTAGGAGTAATTATCAGTTGTCTGCGTCAGGAACTTCCAATAAGGTAAACTATTTCTTGTCCGGTGGATATACAGATGAAACAGGAATTATCAATACCACCGCTTTTAAACGGTTTAATTTCCGTTCGTCAGTAGATGCCGAATTGTTTAAATGGCTCACTGTGAGTGGAAATATTTCCTATTCAAACAATATTTCCATTGGTGATATTATTTCCGGAACAGGTTCTAACCGTGGCGGAGTAATATTATCTGTCATAAACACACCAACTTACGCTCCAATTTGGGATGCAGATAATCCGAAACATTATTACGGTCGTTTCTTTGGTGTGAGCAATTTAACTCATCCGTTGGAGAACTTAGCCAGAACAAAAAACAATAAACACAATACGCACAGACTGCTTGCAACGGGTAAAAGTGTGATTTCATTTATGCCTGAACTAAAACTAACGTCTTCCATCACGGGGGATATGACTTATTACAATTATACATCTTTCTTAGACCCGATTTCCACCAGTTACGGACGCGGACAGTTTGGAGAAGCACAGGACAACCGCTCGTTTGGGGCTGTGATGATATTGGATAATATTCTCACCTATAATAAGAAGATAAATCTGCATGGTTTTGAAGCTATGGCAGGGACATCCTATACTGTTTCGGACTGGTCGCAAAGCTATCAGTTTGCATCTCACTATGCCAATGACCTGGTTCAAACATTGAATGCAGCGAACAAAATAAGCCCGGGAAATGGAACAACGGCTTCTCAATGGGCGATCATGTCTTACTTAGGGCGTATTTCCTATAACTACGACAGTAAATATTTAGCTACTGTCAATGTTCGTGCTGACGGATCAAGTAAACTGGCTCCATCGGGTCGGTGGGGATATTTTCCATCGGTTTCTGCTGCATGGAGAGCGTCATCAGAAAAATTTCTGGCTGATGTTCATTGGCTGGATGACCTGAAACTACGTGCAGGATGGGGACAAACCGGAAATCAGGATGGGCTGGGGGATTACGCCTACCTGGAAAGGTACAATTTTAATCGTATAGAATGGTGGAAGCCGGGGCAAGGAGATGCTGTTCCAACCTATTCGCAGGTAAGTTTGAGTTCGTCTGATCTGACTTGGGAAACGACTACACAAACCAATATTGGAATGGATTTAACTGTGTTTCAAAGCAGGCTGACCATGAATTTAGACTACTATTTCAAACGGACAACCGACATGTTGATGTGGGTGACCTTACCGGCCGGCTCAGCGGCTGTAAACTCTATTCAGCGCAATGAAGGAGAAATGACAAACCGCGGTATTGAATTGAGCATGAGTTCAAAAAACTTGATTGGGGACTTTAAGTGGACTACTGATTTTAACATTTCTCACAATAAAAACAGGCTTGAAAGTCTTGTGTTTAAACAAGTGTATTATGATGCCCGTGTAACTGATATCCTTTCTGATTATGCTGTAAAAAATATGCCGGGAAGACCATTGGGTGGTTTCTGGGGGTATGAATCAGCGGGTGTAGATCCCGAAACAGGTGAGCTGATGTACGTGGACAAAAACAATGACGGGGTTGTCAATGCGTCGGACAGAACCTACATCGGTGACCCAAATCCGGACTTCACTTACGGTATGACCAATATATTTTCGTATAAAAATTTTAACCTAAGCATTTTATTGCAAGGAACTTACGGGAATGATATTTTTAACGTATCCAGAGTTGAGTCGGAAGGGATGTACGATCCTAAAAATCAAAGCAAAAGAGTTATTGATAGGTGGCGCAGACCGGGAATGATCACATCTATCCCGAAAGCCGGTTACGACATGAAGATTTCATCCTATTTCGTAGAAGATGGAAGTTATCTCCGTATCAAGGATGTTACTTTATCCTACGATTTTGATATGAAATGGATGAAAAAAGTGGGTGTCCGAAAAATACAGCCGTATGCCACTGTTACTAATTTATTCACCTTCACCAAATACCTTGGATTCGACCCGGAAGTAAATCAATGGGGAAATTCAGGTAATGTGCAAGGAATAGATTATGGAACTTATCCGCAAACACGCTCCTTTATCGTTGGGCTAAATATTGAAATTTAATTTGAACCACATCTAATTTTGAAATTATGAAACATATGAAAAAAATAATAAAATTAAGTATAGGGCTGTTCATTTTACTTTTCACAGCCTGCGATCTTGACTATGAGCCCGTGTCTCAACTTTCTGAGAATACATTAGGCACGAAAGATACAACCGGAGTGGAGATAAAATATAAGGACCGTGAAGCTATGCTTGCTGTTTACAGAAACATTTATCAACGTATGACGGGTAATCAGGAGCATTGGTATCTTGATTATTTGCTGTTTTCGGAATGTCGTTCGGATAATGCATACGCCGGAACAACAGGTGCAGAGGTGGTACCCGTGGAAACTAACAACCTGGATGCCAGCAATAGTGTAATAGCCCGCGACTGGGATCGGTATATGGGTGATATAGCCGCAGCTAACAGTATTATCAGTAATATTGACCTGGTACCCGACGAGTCTCTGACTGAGCCTGAAAGAAATCAATGGAAAGCCGAGGCCAAGATTTACCGGGCCATGATTATGTTCGACATGGTGAGGTGGTTTGGGAACTTCCCGGTTATTACCCAAGAAGCCGGGAAAATTACGGCAGAAAATATCGAGGAAGTTTATCCGCTGTATTTTCCAAAATCCAATACGCCTGCAGAAGCTTATGCGCAAATTATCAGTGATTTGAGAGGTGCCTTGGAACATGCTCCGGCCAATAATAACGCAGATAAAACCATTCTTTCAAAAACGGTGGCAAAAGCGTTGCTGGCAAAAGTATATGCAGAAAGACAAGTTCAAAATCCTGACAGCGTGATTTATTTTGCCGATCAGGTGTTGGCAGACGGAATCAGTCTGGTAGCCAATTATAGCGATTTGTTCGGATTGAATGATTCAGGAACAGATGCAAAAGCAAGAAATACTTCTGAATCCATACTTGAACTTCAATATTTTACCGGAAGTGGAAACTGGGTAACCTGGATGTTTGGAAGAGATTTGCTTGATTACGATTTCTATTTTACCTGGGCTAAATGGGTGACACCATCGAGAGACCTGATCAAAGCCTTTGACGATGCGGGTGATATGAAACGTAAAAACGAATCCATTGTATATTATGAGACTACCTGGTCGAATTACTATGATTCGAAAAACTATCCGTTTGTATATAAATGCCGTTCCAACGTGAATTCAATTATCAAACTACGCGGTGCGGACATTATGCTTTTGAAAGCCGAAGCACTTGCCAGAAAAGATCAACTGACGCAAGCTGCTCAGGTGGTAAATACCGTACGTCAGCGGGTAGGTTTACCAGCATTGTCGGCGGTGGCGGTAGAATCTAAAGAAAGTCTACTCGATGCTATTCTGCTCGAAAGAAGATTGGAATTGGCATTTGAAGGTCACCGCTTGTTTGATTTGATTCGACATGAAAAACTGCAAAGTGTGATGAATACTTTGAATCAGCGTGACACTGGACGATTAAAACAAGCCCGTGAATTCTCTGTTGAATTAGAGTTGCTCCCTATTCCCCAACCGGTGTTGGACGAAAATACTAACCTGGTGCAGAATCCAGGATACTAATTAGCCCCCCGACCCCCAAAGGGGGAGTTGTGGTCCACTATAAAACAAAATGTTGTAAGTATGATTACTATTAATCGTTATCGTTTTTCCATAATATTTAGAACAAAAAGAAAATGAAGAACATACATTATATCATCATTATTTTGGCGCTTGTTTTTGCAAGTTCATGTCAGGATACCGAATTTAGAACACATTATCCGGAAAGTTTTCCTTCCCTGACTGCCAGTGTTGCCGAAAACTCCATTCAGTATGGCGATTCCATTACGCTGACTGCTGATGTGAGTGATACAAACCCACTTTCCACACTGGAAGTTAAAATTGCGGTCAGCAATCAACTGATTGCCTCTGAGTCTATCCGAACAAAAGGAAATACAGCGAGTATTACCAGGAAATACCATATTCCTTTTGGGGTAGGAATGCCTGATAAAGAGAAGGTTAAAGTTTTCTTGACAGCAATAAATGTGGAAGGTTTTAAAACGGAAAAGCTAATAGATAATACCATAGGCAATAGACCGGAAATAAATAATTTGTACCTGATTCCTTCTTCCATTACAAGCGGATTACCCACGAAAGAACTGATTTTAACTGATCCGGAGAATTTAATTTACTCGTTAAGCGGTATTGAATTTCCCAACAAATTCTCCTGTTACGTGGCATCGAAAAAAACTGCGTTCGGACGTGTAAATTGGTCGGGGTTTGTTTTTGGGATGAGAAATGGTGAAATAACATTGATCGCACAAGGAGAAGATCCTATTTCGGTTGTAGATGAATCATTGGTTAATGTTTCTTCTTGCACCTTTGATGCCATCAACTTTAAATTGGATGTAGCCGGAAAACGTCTTGAACCACTTACTGCCCTTGATGTAAATGTTGATTTGGCAGCTTCTCCGTCTTCATTGCTTGGTTCGGATGCAAAGCAATTCCGTGGTGCAACTTTGTATTTCGGACAAGATGTGGAAGTTAGTTTCACAGGTATTGCAGACCTTTCAAACGGATTAGCTCCTGATTATTTTGAAATAACCGGAGAGAACAAAGCAAAATTCCTGGGTGAAACAGGTATGTATAAAGCTTATTATCACATTGCAGGCGATTATCTTTACATCGAACCCATGCCAACCGTAGAATTTCCGGATGCGTTGTGGATTTGTGGAATGGGAATGGGTCGCCCGTCGCAACCGTATGCTATTACTACAAGCTGGAACTGGAATACACCACTTGACTATGTGCCTTGCCGGAAAATTTCAAACGGAGTTTATCAGGCTACCGTTTATCTTGAAAACGAAGATAACACAGAAGGAACCGGTTTTGGAACATGTAACTTTAAGTTCTTCCACTACAGAGGCTGGGACCATGGCGAAGAATCATCAATCGCTTATACAATAGAATCTCCGCTTAAAAGCAGTGCTGAAGCCGGCAACGTAGGTAACTGGCGTGGTTCTGATGTGCCTTTCAAAGGTGTATATCGCATTACGCTGGATGTAAATGCCAAAACAACTAACATTGTAAAAATAAACTAAATTCAATTTCATGAGAAAAATCGTTAATTATCTGTATATTATTGTGTTATTGCTCACTTTTATGAGTTGTACATCCTGCGAAGGAGGCGATGGCCCGGACAACGGTAAGCCCGATGAAAAGGAAACAAAAGACGTGAGCACCTACGTAACTACTGCTGATAAAACAATGTTGTTCAATTCGGTTTCCAAAAGTTTTGGCACAGGAATCAACATGAATATTGAGAAAACGCTTACTTTGAAACCTGAGCAAACCTTTCAGACTATCGATGGATTTGGAGTGGCAATTACCGGTTCTTCGTGCTATAATCTATTGAAAATGAGTAAGGAAGATAGAGCAAAACTGCTGGAAGAATCCTTCAGTCCTGATAAAGGGATGGGTTACAGCTATATACGTGTATCCATTGGTTGTTCGGATTTTTCGCTGGATGAATATACCTGCTGTGATGAGCCGGGAATTGAAAATTTCGCGATGCATGCGTACGATGTGCGTGATCTTTATCCTATATTGAAAGAGATCCTGGCTATTAATCCAACAATAAAGATCATGGGGTCTCCCTGGACACCACCAAGATGGATGAAGGTAAATAATCTGACCGATTTACAAGCTTATAACTCATGGACAAGCGGTCAACTGAATCCTAAATACTACCAGGATTATGCTACTTATTTTGTAAAATGGATTCAAACTATGGAGAAAGAAGGCTTTCCGATAGAATCAATTACGATCCAGAATGAGCCTTTGAATCATGGAAATTCTGTTTCGCTCTACATGACTTGGCAGGAGCAGCGTGATTTTATTAAAACTGCGTTGGGACCTAAGTTTGCCGAAGCTAATTTGAAAACTAAAATTGTGGTTTTTGACCATAATTTTAACTACGACAACATTGCTGACCAGCAAGATTATCCCCTAAGAATTTACGAAGATCCCGAAGCAGCTCAATATATTGACGGTGCTGCTTATCATGCGTACGGAGGAAGCAGTTCGGAATTTACCAAAATTCACAATGCTTGTCCGGATAAGAATCTTTATTTCACTGAAATGTCTATAGGAACCTGGAATTATTCCTTTGATGGTGATTTAATGTGGACAATGAAAGAAATTGGAATTGGTGCATTGAACCGCCACTGTAAAGCTGTGATTGTTTGGAATTACATGCTGGATAATAATCGCGGACCCAATCGCCCCGGCGGTTGTACGACCTGTTACGGAGCTGTGGATATCAATTCGTCCGATTATAAAACATTGGACAGAAAGTCACATTACTATTTCATAGGACATATGTCAAAAGTGCTGTTGCCCGGCTCTCTCCGTATCGGCACTTCCGGCTACATGCCGAGTGGTGTGCATGCCACTGCAACTCTGAACCCTGATGGAACTTACGGAATTGTACTTCAAAATGAAAATGCAACATCTTTTCAAATGACCATAGAGGATGAAAATCATCATTTTGACATTACTTTACCGGGTAAAAGTTTAACTTCCTGTATTTGGAAGAAATGATACAATTTAAAAAATATTTTTACTAACATTTAAAATTTATCCTTATGAAAAAAAATTATGCTTTAATGGTGCTAATTGCTTTATTTGCAATAGCTAATGTTGGTTTTGCTGACCAAACAGTAAAATTAAAAGTTCAGGTGCCTGATTCAACTAAGGTGGTGTATGCTACTGGTGGTTTTAATGGTTGGAATCCTTCTGCTACTCCAATGACCAGAGTTACGGGATCTCTTGTGGAGTTTGAAGCTGATATTACCGTGCCTGATAATGTTGAAGATGGTTACAAATTCAAATTTTTAGCAGGACCGGATTGGAAGTATGAACAAGCTGACCCGGCTGCTGATTTTACTTACGGCGCAGTTGGATGGCAGGGAGCTGTGGTGAACTCTTTCAAGCAATATTTCACACCTGAAACTCCGAGAGACATTAAGATAAACGTAATGGTTCCGAAAACCACGAATTTCTGCTACATTACCGGAAGCTTTGTCAATTGGGAACAGCCCATAAAGGAAATGACTTTTGTTGAGGAAGATGAGGATGGAAAATCCTACACCTACACCGTGCCAAACATTGACCCGCAACTTCTTGAATTCAAATTTGCTTCCGGTCCAAGCTGGTCATACGAACAGACACAGAGAGAAAACTTCTCTTACTATGGTAACGGTGGTGAGAATGATGAGGTGAGTGTAGTTTGTGCGGAATTTAAAGCAATTTATGATCCTGTGAATGTGGGTGATATTACCGTTAATATCACTGCTGTGCCTGCCGGAACTGATAGCGTGTATTTAGTGGGTAGTTTCAAAAGTGGATGGAATTTGGGTGAAGCAATACCGGCAGTAAAAAATTCAGACGGGACATTTACCGCCGTAATCGAAAACGTTGCAGACGTAGAATTCAAGTGCTGGAACAGAAGAGACTGGGATTACGAGGAGTGCCTTGCTGATGGAAGCAGTTTGCCTGAAAACCGTAAAGCTAAGTTCAAAGATAATCCTACTGTAAACATTACTGTGGAAGGATGGAAAAAAATGGCTTCGGGAGTTGAAAGTATAAAATTAGACAACGCTATGACCATCGTTGACCAAAAAATCACTATTAGCGGAGTCCAATCTGCCGTGAATATTTACAATATCAACGGACAGTTGCTGCAATCTTTCAAGGGAAAAGGTGATTTTACGAGCCGGGTTTTACCATTGGGAGTTTACATCCTGCAAGTGGATAATTCACGGGTAAAGGTTATTGTTGATTAATACGACACTAATCTGGGCGTTGTCTTATAGCGCCCAGATGCTGCACTTCGACTCCGCTCGGTAACCACGTTGCTTTTGATATTCAGCGATTGACAGTTGAAGATGCTTACAATAAATATTTTTTATTGACTTTTAAAATTAATTCGTATGAAAAAAAATTATTTTTTAATGGTGCTGATTGCACTGTTTGCAACAGCCACTCTTAGTTTTGCTGACCAAACAGTAGCATTAAGAGTTCAGGTACCTGCCGCAACTAATGTGGTGTATGCTACCGGTCCGTTTAATAGTTGGAGTACCTATGCCACTCCCATGACCAAGGTGCAGGATTCTCCTAAGATTTTTGAAGCTGAAATTACTGTGCCTGATAATGTTGGAGGTGATTACCAATACAAATTTTTAGCTGGACCGAGTTGGGATTATCAACAAAGTAATCCGTCTGGCGATTTTACTTATGGTACAGATGGATGGGATGGAGCTGTGGTAAACTCTTTCGCACAATATTTAACTCCTGTAAATATTCAAGTAAATGTAAAGGTTCCGAAAACTACACATTACTGCTATATTACCGGAAATTTTGTGAATTGGGAAGAACCCAAAAAGGAAATGACTTTTGTTGACGAAGTTGCGGATGGAAAAAACTATACCTACACGGTGTTAAATTTTGACCCGTCAGTCCTTGAATTCAAATTTGCTTCCGGACCAAAATGGAAGTACGAACAAACACAAAGTGCAAACTTCTCTTACTCTGGTAACGGTGGTGCCAATAACGAGGTAAGCGTGGTATGTACAGGATTTAAGGATATTTATGAACTTGGTAATATTACTGTGAATATCATTTCTTATCCTTCCGGAACTGATAGTATATACTTGGTAGGTAATTTTTTTGGTCCCGACTGGAACATAAATGAAGCAATACCGGCGGTGAAAAATTACGATGGAACATTTACCGCTGTAATCTATAACGTAGCAGATGTGGAATACAAGTGCTGGAAAAGAAAAGACTGGGCTTACGAGGAGTGCCTTGCTGATGGAAGCAGTCTGCCTGAAAACCGTAAGGCTACGTACAGAGATACTCCTACTGTAAATATTACTGTGGAGAGATGGAATTTACCGACTGGAATTGAAAGTGTGAAATTTGACCATCCTATATCCATTACTGATAATAAGATTATGGTGAGTGGAGTGCAGTCGCTTGTAAATGTATATAACATGAATGGACAAGTGATACAATCTTTCAAAGGAAAAGGTGATTTTACAAGCCGGGTTTTACCATCGGGATTTTATATCCTTCAAGTGGATAATTCACGGGCAAAGGTGATTGTTGATTAGTACTCAATAAGTTGAACTAAAAAAAGACCGTTAGAATCAAAACTAACGGTCTTTTTTTACCATAGCAAAAGAAAAAGAATTTTATTTTTCCTTTATCATTTTGGGGATACTACCAACACTACTCCTACGATGAGCATCAAATACCATCGTTTGATGGCTTTTTCAATTTTCTTAAATGTTTGTTCCATAATTTTGAATTTAATGTGTTGTTTATTTTATTTTTTATCCTCCAAAATTTTCATAAATTCCTCTCCCGTAATAGTTTCTTTTTTAAGAAGATATTCTGATAACTCATGCATTTTAGCCTCATTTTCGCGAATGATTTTTTTTGCTTTTTCGTGCGCATTTTTCACTATGGAAAGCACAACATCGTCAATCCGGGCGGCTGTTTCCGGAGAACAACTCAAGGATGTGTCGCTGTTTAAATAGGGGTTGTTGACTGTTTCCAGCGCTACCATATCAAATTCTTTGCTCATTCCATAGCGGGTAACCATAGCACGGGCAATTTTTGTAGCTTGTTCGATGTCGTTGGATGCACCCGTGGTAATTCTGTTAAAGATAATCTCTTCAGCAGCACGTCCACCGGTAAATGTGGCTATTCTGTTTTCCAAATCTTCTCTACTATACAGGTTACGTTCGCCTTCATCAATTTGCATGGTGTAGCCAAGTGCTCCCGATGTGCGGGGAATAATGGTGATTTTGTGCACGGGAGCTGAATGCGACTGCATGGCGGCAACCATAGCGTGTCCGATTTCATGATAAGCAATGATGCGTTTTTCTTCGTCGGAAATTACTTTTCCTTTGCGTTTTGCCCCGGCAATCACAGTTTCGATACTTTCCTCCAAATCATTTGTTGTTACGCTGCTGCTTCCGTTTCTGACGGCTCTTAGGGCAGCTTCATTCACAATATTGGCCAATTCGGCACCTGACGCACCTGATGTTGCCCGAGCGATCAAATCCAAGTCTATTGCTTCGTGTTTTACTTTTTTCAGATGCACTTGCAGGATGGCTTTTCGTCCTTCCAAATCGGGAAGTTCCATTTGAACCCGGCGGTCGAACCTGCCCGGACGAAGCAATGCTTTGTCGAGGCTCTCAGGACGATTGGTAGCAGCCAGAATAACGACTCCTTTTTGTCCGTCGAAACCGTCCATTTCTGTAAGCAATTGATTCAGCGTTTGCTCGCGTTCATCGTTAGAAGTCATTCCATCGCGTCTTTTGCCAACGGCATCAATCTCATCAATAAAAATAATGCAAGGTGCTTTTTTATTTGCCTGGCTGAATAGGTCGCGTACTTTGGCAGCACCCATCCCCACGAACATTTGAACAAATTCAGAACCGGAAAGGGCAAAGAACGGCACTTTAGCTTCACCTGCAACTGCTCTTGCAATCAGCGTTTTACCGGTTCCGGGAGGACCAACCAATAAAACACCTTTGGGTAGTGCAGCACCCATTTCATTGTATTTCTTGGGGTTGTGCAGGAAATCGATTATCTCGTGTAGGGACTCTTTGGCTTCATCTTGACCTGCCACGTCGGCGAAAGTTGTTTTTATTTCATCTTCGGCGTAAATTTTCTCTTTATTCTGTCCGAAACTCATGTAGTTTCCACCCAATCTTCCACCCATCGACTTCATCGCATTTCTCCAAATAAAATAGAAAATTGCTCCCGGTAATACCCAGTAAAGCAAGAAATTTAAAATAGGAGAGTTTTCGCGGGGGATGGTTTCGCTAAATTCAATTTTTCCGTTTTCGTTGGGACTGTCTGCCATCAATAGCCGGTCAACTAAATTGGCATCATCCATTTTTCCCGTTTGAAAAATGTAGTCTACTGGATTACCCTTGCGGTCGGTTGTGTCGCCAGAAGCAGTAAAATAAATCTTGTCTCCTTCAATGTTTACCAGTTTGATTAATCCCGAATCGACTTTGTTGATAAAAGTGCTGTAGGTTGTCGGAATAATTTTAGGCTTAAACAGATAAGGGAATACTAAAGAATTAAGTATCAGCAATAATGCAAGTGTCCACAAGAAACTTTTCCAATTAATATTGGGTCTTTGTGAAGGGTCATTGGTAGCGTTGTTTTTATCCATTTCAATAAAATTTATGATTGTTTATTTTTTGAGACAATTTCTATTTCCCCGGTCTCCACCGTTTAAAGAATTTGACGGTTTTAGGGAAAATACCATTTTGGGCTGTACGGACATCCTCAGTTACATAGAACGCGTTTTCGTCGAAATCATCGATTACCTGTTCTATTTTTTTCATTTGCTGTCGTGCCACTACCGTTTCTATCACATCCACTTTGCCCACTGAACCTTCGCCGCGAATCATGGTAGCTCCGAATCCGTTTTCATTCAGCATTTTTACAAGCTCGCTACCGCTCTCTTTGGTGTAAACCCGATATAATAATACCCCGAATGCCAATTTGCTCTCTATCAGCATGCCTGCGTAAGTGCCTGTGGCGTAGCCAGCTGCATAAGAAAGATAAGCTATCAAATCATTGGCATGCGAAAGAATCTGAGAAATAATTACAACCCATATAAACACCTCAAAGAACCCAATAATCGGTGCTATCGTCCTTTTTCCTTTGGAAACAAAGATTATTCTCAAAGTACCCAACGTAACATCAATAATTCTCCCAAAGAAAATCACAAAGGGTAACACATAAGGATATTGCGTTATTAGTTCTGTCATATTAATTCATCTTATAATTTGTGTGTAAAAATTGCTTTGGATTTATTCTTTCAATAAAGCCAAACGGGCTTCCAATAATTGAATATATTTCATCTGATTTTCAGAAGATAAAAAAGATGACTTTATCTCTAACTTCATTTTTTTTTCTGCCTGGACAAAGCGCTTAAAAGTATTCAAAATTTGTTTTTCGGTCAATTGAAAACCTAATCCTAAGTTAAAAAAATCATATTTTGTAAGTTTTCTTTTTTTACCACAGATCGTAAGTGCCATCTCTTCCGTGTCTTCCGGAATGTGTAGATTCACATTCAATAAATCATAGGCTGGTGCAAGCATCCATGCTTCATTAACTAAAATCAGCGAAAAATTTTTCAGATGCATATCGTTATTTCCTGTGATATAACTGAAAAGTACTACTTCAAAAAGTCGAAGTAAATCAAGTAAGGTGTTGGATGAGTAGTCAGCAACTGCTTTTCCGACTTTTTCTACCGAACTTTTATACTTATCAAAGGCTTCTAAAATCTGAAACATATCCAGCATATGAATTTTTTCTCCTGTTTCTGTACGGTCTATTCTTTTAGTAAGGTAAGAAATTTCTCCCGATTTTAGTCGAATTTGCGTGGATGGAACTACAGAAATGCCACAAAGTTCAGCCATTCTCATGGTAAGATGTTCGTTTTCGGGCATTTGCTTGAAAGTCTCATTTTGCGGTTTGAGAATGTAGTTTCCGCCCAATGCACCCATTATGGTTAATCGGCCCTTACTTCCGTCTCCCAAAACGTTTTTAATAAAGCCTAACGAAAGTTTTGGCTGTACTCCGGGTACGGTTACCGAACTTTCTACCACTTCTTTGGCTAACTCCGTCATTTCTGATAGGGTATAATCTAAAATT
>Ga0208694_1001770_pt1 | contig 24909 bp, 25 predicted proteins | sample AD_UKC078_MetaG_FD_184442 | JGI IMG/M metagenome (GOLD analysis project Ga0208694, IMG submission 184442) | Active sludge microbial communities of municipal wastewater-treating anaerobic digesters from USA - AD_UKC078_MetaG (SPAdes) (version 2) | ecosystem: Engineered > Bioreactor > Anaerobic >...
CACGGTTTCCATGATCTTGCCCACGCGCTGACCACTTTTGGCCGAGACAAACACGATCGGCGCATAGGAGAGATAACGGAACTCCATCCGGATTGTTTCCACATATTTGCCAAAAGTGGCGTTGTCCTTTTCCAGAACATCCCACTTGTTGACCACAAATACACAGGCCTTGCCCGCCTCATGCACATAACCGGCAATGCGTTCATCCTGTTCGGTTATGCCGTCTTCGGCGTTGAGCACCACCAGCACCACATCGGCCCGCTCAATGCTGCGCAGGGAGTCAACCACGCTGTACTTTTCCAGTTTCTGGGTGGTCTTGCCCTTGCGCCGGATACCGGCCGTATCAATCAGCAGATAGGGCTTCTTGTTACACATGAAGACCGTATCCACCGCATCACGGGTGGTGCCGGCGGTCGGGTTGGCCACCACCCGCTCATAGCCCAGCAGACGGTTGACCAGCGAAGACTTGCCCACATTGGGGCGACCGACAACGGCAATTCGGGTCATCTCCTCGGCTGCCTCGGCAGAGTCAGATTCCGGGAAAAGCTCCATCAGGGCATCGACCAGATCAAAGACCCCGCGATTATGCTCGGCGGAGATAGTGTACAACTGGTCCACACCCAGTGAATAGAACTCGGCTGAGTCGTTCTCCAATTTGTCACCATCGACCTTGTTAACCACAAACAGGACAGGTTTTTTAACGCGGCGCAGCATCTTGGCAACATCCATATCAGCCGGGGTCAGACCGGTGCGGGCATCCATCATAAAGAGAATTACATCCGCCTCGTCGATGGCCAGCCTGGACTGCTCACGCATCTGCTGCAGCAGACGGTCATCGGTGACCGGCTCAAATCCGCCGGTATCGATCAGAATGAACGGCTTGTCAAAGCGTTCGATGGCAGCGTAATTGCGGTCACGGGTTACGCCGGGGGTATCATCCACCATGGCGCGCCTGCGGCCCAGCAATCTGTTGAACAATGTTGATTTGCCCACATTGGGGCGCCCTACCAGTGCAACTATCGGTTTCATAAATTTCCTTGTAAAGGCCGTTCTCAGCCTTTTACGTCTTTACCAGTCCCTTGTCCCCAGTCCCGGTTTTACTCGTATCCCAACTCTCTTAAAACAGCAGTACGTTCGGTCCAGCGTTCCTGCACCTTGACAAACAGCTCCAGAAATACACGCGTGCCCAGCAGGCGTTCGATATCCCGGCGGGCCTGCTCACCGATCTTCTTCAGCATGGCCCCTTTCTTGCCGATGACGATGCCCTTCTGTCCGTCACGCTCCACCAGGATGGTGGCAGAGATGGCCACCACACCGTTTTCGCGCTCCTTGAAGGCATCCACCATCACCGCCGTGCCATAGGGCACCTCGTCACTGGTCAGTCGGAAGACCTTCTCGCGGATCAGTTCCGCACAGATCACCTTCTCCGGCTGATCGGTGAGGATATCATCGGGGAAATAGGCTACCCCTTCCGGCATCCGGCTGTGCACCAGTTCGATCAGGCGTTCCACGTTGCTGCCGCTCTGGGCGGAGATAGGCACGATCTCTTCGAACTTGTAGATGGCGGTCAGCCTGGCAATCACATCCAGCAGGCGCTCCTTGGGCTCCACCAGATCGATCTTGTTCAGCGCCAGGATCACCGGGCAGCCCGCCTTACCTGTAATCTGGCGCACAAAATCCTCATCCACCCTGGCGGTGGCATCCAGCACCAGCACCAGCAGGTCAATGCCGGAAAGCGCATTAAAGGCGGCATCCACCATGGCGCGGTTGATACGGTTGCGAGCCTCGTGGATACCAGGGGTATCCACGAAAACGATCTGGCTCGTCTCGTCGGAAAGGATGCCGCGAATTACCGTGCGGGTCGTCTGCGGCTTGTCCGAAACCGCCACAATCTTCTCACGCAGGATGCGGTTGAGCAGTGTCGACTTGCCCACATTGGGACGGCCGACAATTGAGACGAAACCAGATTTAAAGTTATTGTTTTTCATTTAGTTAAACACCTTTGTTTGTATGTGGGCTTAAAGAATTTGCCAGTCCCCTGTCCCCAGACCCTGTTTCACTTCTTCGCCCACGTATCCTTCAACGTCACAATGCGGTTGAATACCAGCTTCTCAGGAGTCGAATCCACGGAATCCTGCTTGAAGTACCCCATGCGCTCAAACTGGAAGGCCGTTGCTGCATCACTGTGCGTCAGGGATGCCTCCAGCTTGCATAATGATAATTTTTCCACCGAAAAAGGGTTTAAAAGCTGTTTGTAGTCTGCGCCGCCCCGGTCCGGGTTGGCATCGGTGAACAGCCTGTCGAACATGCGCACCTCTGCCTCCACCGCATTGGCGGCAGAGACCCAGTGGATGGTCCCCTTGATCTTCCTGCCGTCGGCAGCAGAGCCGCCACGGGAGGCCGGATCGTATTCGCAATGCACCTCAATGATCCTGCCGCTGTCGTCCTTGACTACGCCGGTGCAGCGCACGATGTAGGCATAGCGCAGACGCACTTCGCTGCCGGGTGTCATGCGGAAGAACCCCTTGACCGGCTCCTCCATGAAATCGTCCTGCTCGATGTACAGCTCCCGGGAAAATGTGACCGGACGGGTACCCATTTCCGGCTTCTGGGGATGGTTGGCCCCTTCGAACAGCTCGGTCTGTCCCTCGGGATAATTATCCACAACCACCTTGACGGGCCTCAGCACCGCCATGGCCCGCGGGGCGCGCTCGTTCAGGTCCTCGCGTACGCACTCCTCCAGGATGGACATATCGATCCAGGAATCGCCACGCCCCACGCCGATGCGTTCACAGAAATTGCGGATGGATTCCGGCGTATAGCCGCGCCTTCTCAGTCCCATCAATGTCGGCATGCGCGGATCATCCCAGCCGCTGACGGTCTTGCTGGTCACCAACTCCAGCAGCTTACGCTTGCTCATCACTGTATAGGTCAGGTTCAGACGGGCAAACTCGTACTGGCGCGGACGGTTGGGCACCGGCAGATTATCCAGGAACCACTCGTACAGCGGTTTGTGGTCCTCGAACTCCAGGGTACAGATAGAGTGGGTGATCCCCTCAATAGCGTCGGACTGGCCGTGGGCAAAATCGTACATGGGGTAGATGCACCACTTGTCCCCCACATGGGGATGGGGCTCATGGATGATGCGATACAGCACCGGATCGCGCAGGTTCATATTGGGCGCAGCCATATCGATCCTGGCGCGCAGCACCCTGGCGCCGTTGGGGAACTCGCCGGCCTTCATGCGGCGGAACAGATCCAGGTTCTCCTCCACCGGACGGTTGCGGTAAGGGCTCTCCTTGCCAGGCTCGGTCAGGGTGCCGCGATAGGCGCGGATCTCGTCGGCAGTAAGTTCCTCCACATAGGCCTTGCCCTGCTGAATCAGATATTCGGCCCACTGGTAGAGCTGATCGAAATAATCGGAGGCATAGAACAGATGCTGGCCCCAGTCGAAACCAAGCCACTTGACGCTCTCCTTGATGGACTCCGTATATTCCAGATCTTCCTTGGCCGGGTTGGTATCATCGAAGCGCAGATGACAGTGCCCGCCGAAATCCCGGGCCAGGCCGAAATTGAGGCAGATGGACTTGGCATGGCCGATATGCAGGTAACCGTTGGGCTCCGGCGGAAAACGGGTCACAATCGACTTGTGCTTGCCGCTCTCCAGGTCATCGCTGACGATGGTGCGCAGGAAGTTGTTGGATGAAGCTACTGTTGCAGATTCGGTAGACATATACTTTACCTCTTGAAGTTATAAACATCGATAAACGGCATTTCCATCCACTAAAAGCACGAAAATACACGAAAAGTGCAATATTTCTTTAAACCAAACGGAAACTAGAATATTCCAGCCGAATTATCTGGTTTTGTTTGTGTATTTCGTGTGTTTCGTGGACAACTGCTTGTGAATTATACCACTTCCCCTAGGAACGAATTCCGGTTAACCCTGATAATTTTCACCTGTGCAAACCTGCCAATCATGGCGCTGTCACCGTCAAAGTTCACCGTACGGCCGTTGTCAGCCTTGCCGCAGACCTGGCCGGGATGTTTCCCCTCGCCTTCCACCAACACCGACTGAATTGTACCCAGAAACTCATTGCACACATCTCTGGTGATCTGTTTCTGCAAAATCTGCAGCTTTTCCAGGCGGGCCTTCTTAACTTCATGCGGGACGTCATCCCCAATCTCCGCCGCCCTGGTGCCGGGACGCACCGAATAGGCAAAGGAGAACAGGTCAATGTAGCGCACCGCTTGCATCAGCTGCAGGCTCTGCTCAAAATCCTCATCCGTCTCGCCGGGGAAACCGACAATCATGTCGCCGGTAATGGCAATGCCGTGACGTGCCGCCTTGAGCGCATTGATCTTCCTCAGGTACTCCTCCCGCGTATAACCACGGTTCATGCGGGCCAACACACTGTTGCTGCCGGACTGCGCCGGCAGGTGAATCTGCCCCGCCAGTTTCGGCATATTGGCAAAGCAGGAGACCAACTCATCGGACATATCCTTGGGGTGGGAAGTAATGAAACAGATGCGCCTGATGCCGTCAATCTCAGCCACCTGCTTGAGCAGACCGGCGAAAGATGGTTCACCCGGCGACTTAAGGCCGTAGGAATTGACATTCTGCCCCAGCAGGATTACCTCCTGGATACCCGCACTGGCCAACTGCCGCACCTCGGCGATGACTTCGGCGGAACGGCGGCTGATCTCACGGCCACGTACATAGGGCACGATACAGTAAGAACAGAAATTGTCACAGCCCTGCATGACCGTCACAAAGCTGCTGTGGCGGGATTCGCCGCTCAGCACCGGGAACAGGTCCAGACGTTTTTCGTTGTCCAGAAAAGCGGTTTCGCAGCGGTGCACACCGTTTTCGGCATCATGCACAATATCCTTGAGCAGATGCAGGTTGTGGGTGCCAAAAACGATATCCAGCCAGTGAAATCGCTGCTGCAGTGCCTCGCCCTCCTGCTGGGCCACACAGCCCCCCACACCGATCAGCAGATGTTTTTTGCTGCGTTTGAAGACGCGCAGATTTTCCAGACGGCGATAGACCTTCTCCTCTGCCCCGCCCCGCACGCTGCAGGTGTTCACCAGGATCAGATCGGCCTCTTCCGGCTTGTCGACAGATACATACCCGGACTCGGCCAGCATAACGGCAATACGCTCGGAATCGTTCACGTTCATCTGGCAGCCGTAGGTTTCTATGTACAGGTGTTTAGCGCGCATGGGTAATCTGTTTTTATACGCGATAACTGCCTGCAAAGTCAAACAAATAGGCGAATTATGGAAGGTTATCGGAGTTCTGCTACATTTATTTTCAGACAGGCGGATTGATTGCCCAGTTTTTGGTCTTGTGGGCAATTGTAGACTTGATTATAAAACAAGGCATTGTCAGCACCTCTTAACAGGTGCTATTATGAGACACCTTAACAATACAGTTCAGGAGGATGTTATGCAGCGAGCAGCAAAATTTTCCGAAGATGTCGTGCCGCTCAGCGACCTGAAAATCAATCCAGGCCGGATCGTTAGCCAAGTTGATAAAACCCGCCGTCCGGTGCTCCTCACCAACAGGGGGCGCGGCATTGCGGTGCTCCAGTCATTGAAGGAGTACGAGGCGGAAACCGAGGAGTTGTCCTTTCTGCGAGGGGTTGTCCAGGGGTTGATGGACTTGGATGAAGGGCGTGAGGTTGCTCTGCCCGAGGCAAAAAAGCGCCTGGGAGTGGCTTGACCGTGGCGCGTCAAGCAATTATCTCCTTTGCCGAGTCCGCCCTCTCGGACCTGCACAGCATCCAGGAATGGTACAGGGAACAACGTGTGCCCGATGTGGGGGATCGGCTTGTCGCCGAGGTATTCAACCAGGTGGAACGCTTGGCCGACAACCCGGAAAGTGGCCGGATCGTGCCGGAATTCAATATTGCCAACCTGAGAGAGATCATTCATCCACCTTTCCGCATAGTCTACCGTCTGGATGGCAGCCAGGTGCGGATTGTGCGCGTATGGCGAAGTGAGCGGCTGTTGAAGCTGGCACCGTAGGGCGGCCGTCCGGTAACCGGAGAACCCCATAGGGGTCTGCCCTTGACATGAGACAACCACTTAAAATTTGAAAACCAAGGAGATGCCTGATGCTAAAGAAAGCCATGTTTCCGGGAAAATACATCCAGGGCGCCGGCGCACTGGGCGAACTGCCCGCGCTGATCAAGCTGTTCGGCAGCAAGGGACTGATCCTGGCCTCGCCCTCGGCACACGACAGGATTCTGCCTGCAAGCGGCATCTGCACGGCATCAGACAGCCTGATCACCGAGCGCTTTAACAGAGAATGCTGCGAAACGGAGCTGTCCCGATTGGCCGGCGTCATAGCAGCAACCGGGGCGGATGTGCTGGTCGGGATGGGGGGCGGAAAGGCGATCGACACGGCAAAGGTCGCCGCCGACCGGGCGGGTATACCAGTCATTATCGTGCCAACCACCGCCTCGACCGATGCCCCGTGCAGCGGCTGCGCGGTGATTTATTCCGAACAGGGGGTTTTTAAATCGGTCTACAACCAGACATCGAACCCATCCGCCGTGCTGGTGGATACGGCCATCATTGCCGCCGCGCCGGTCCGGTTTCTGGTCTCCGGCATGGGCGATGCGCTGGCCACCTGGTTCGAGGCGCGTTCCTGCAGCTTAACGCAGTCGGAAAACGCCTGCGGCGGTCTTGGCACACTGACCGGGCTCAATCTGGCCCGGCTCTGCTATGACACCCTGCTCCAATATGGCGTTACGGCCAAGATCGCCGCGGAGCAGCATATCATCACGCCGGCCCTGGAAAAGATCGTGGAGGCCAATATCCTGCTATCGGGGATCGGCTTTGAGAGCGGCGGCCTGGCCAGCGCCCACTCCATCCACAACGGATTGACCGCGCTGGCGGAAACACACGCATTTTACCATGGCGAAAAAGTGGCCTTCGGTACCCTGGCCGGACTGCAGCTTACCGACGCACCGCCGCAAGCATCGGATGAGGTCTACGCTTTTTGCGAGGCGGTGGGACTGCCCACCACACTGGCGGACATCGGCCTGGCAAACTGCGACCGTGCCGGGCTGATGCTGGTTGCCGAAAAGGCCTGCGCCCCGGTTGAATGTATCCATCACGAAGCAGGTGTCATCACTCCGGAGAAAGTGCTGCATGCCCTGATAGCGGCTGATGCCATCGGCCAACAACGCATGGGCAAGAAGACAATGCGATAACCAACGCATTTTTATCGTTGTGACATTCGGCAGCTTTTTAAGATCAGGGAGAGATTGATGAGATTATCAGTAAAGGCTGCGGCGGCTCTGCTTATCCTTTCACTGCTTCCGGCAACAGGCTATTCAGGTGAAGCTGACAGCCCCGCTTCGTCTCTGGCAGGGACGGTTGTCACTGGCAAACAGTTGCTGGTTGCAATAGCCGAGTCACGGGAGACATCACAGCTGAAACTGTATGCCCTTGAACGCACCACCAGCGGATGGGAACTCCGCAAAGGGCCGTTGCCGGGAATAACCGGACGTAAGGGCTTTGCCCCGCCGGAGGAAAAACGTGAAGGAGACGGACGTGCGCCAAGCGGCTATTTCCCTCTGGAATTTGCCTTCGGCTATGCCCCGACATTTAAGGGCAAAATGCCTTACCGCCAGGCAACGGAGAACGACCTGTGGGTGGATGATGCGCGATCACCCGACTACAATACCTGGGTCAAGCGCGGCGAGAGCAGCGCCACCTCGTTTGAAGTGATGAAACTTGCGGATAATCGCTACCGTCACGGCATAGTGATCGGCTACAACCGCAGTCCGGTAATCAAGGGGCATGGCAGCGGCATTTTTGTCCATGCATGGCTGGAAGAAGGCTATACAACCACCGGCTGCGTGGCCATAAACGAGACCGAGCTGGTCAGCATCCTGTCCTGGATCGATCCGGCCCAAAAACCGCAGATCCTGATGGGAACCCGTCAGGATCTTGCCGTTGTAAAGTGGCTGCCGCCATTGCCGGCGGGCACTGATCAGGCGGGGATGGTGGAGCGCCAGATTCGGGCCAAGGTGAGCAGGTCTGACGGGCGACTCGTCGAGTATCGCGCTGCCGACGGCTTTTTCGGCATGGCACTGGAAGTGCCGGACGCAATTGCCAACCGCATGCGTCTGAAAAAGAGCTGGCATGAGGGCTGTCCGGTGCCGCTCACTGACTTGAGCTATCTGGTGCTGACCTACCGGGGGATGGACGACGCTCCAAAGGTTGGTGAAATGATGGTACACAAGAAGCTGGCGCTGCCTGTAATCAAGGCCTTTGCCGAACTTTTCAGCGCTCGGTTCCCGATCGAGAAGATGGAACTGATCGATGCCTATGATGCCAATGACGACCGATCCATGCAGGCCAACAACAGCTCTGGCTTCAACTGCCGCGAGATCACCGGCAAGCCCGGTTCCTGGTCCAAGCACAGCTACGGAGGGGCAATCGATATCAACCCGCTGCTCAACCCCTATGTGTCACCCAAAAAGGAACCACTAACCGCCATGGGCTGGGACGGCGCCGAGGATAAGGGCAGCTTCCTCGGCCGCAACGGGTACACCGGCCCTTCACCGGCCTTTATCTTTTGCACCCAACGGCCAGCCGACTGCCTGGTACTGCCACCCGCCGGAGTTGCCCATCTTGACCGCAGCCAGACCGCGCCGGGCTATCTTCTTCCAAATTCAGCTGCGGTCAAAGCCTTTACCGGACGGGGCTTCGACTGGGGCGGCAGTTGGGGACGACTGCTCGATTACCAGCATTTCGAATATGACACAAAGAAACTGCTGCAATAAATGTATTGATGTGGCTGCTGCCAAAGTATTCTGGACAAGAATTTGATTTTTCGGTGTAGAATTCGATTGAATTTTCTGAACATCGACTGCCAAGCAACAGAACCATCTTGTTACGCCCAAATGGAAAGATGAACCATGAGCGAAAATCTGCTGTTTGCATTCGGCATTACCGTGTTTGCCGGTCTCTGCACCGGCATCGGCAGCCTGATCGTATTTCTGTCCAAAGAGCTCAACACCCGCTTTCTGACACTATCCCTCGGTTTTTCTGCCGGGGTGATGATCTATGTCTCCTTTGTCGAAATCTTTGGCAAGGCCAGGACGGCTTTGTCCGCCAGTCACGGTGACAAGACCGGTTACATGCTGACCGTGATTGCATTCTTTGCCGGCATCGCCCTGATTGCCCTGATCGATAATCTGATACCGTCATATGAAAACCCGCACGAAGTCAACCTGGCCCAAAAGATTGAAGAGTGCAGCAAAGAGCAGAAGAACAAACTGATGCGCATGGGTCTTTTCTCGGCGCTGGCCATCGGCATTCATAATTTTCCTGAAGGCCTGGCCACCTTTATGAGCGGGTTGTCCAACCCGACGCTCGGCATCAGCATTGCTGTCGCCGTTGCCATCCACAACATCCCGGAAGGGGTGGCTGTTTCCGCCCCGATATTCTATGCCACCAAAAGCCGCAAGAAGGCCTTTGTGTTATCATTCCTGTCAGGGCTGGCCGAACCGCTGGGGGCGCTGATCGGTTACTTCATTCTCAGGTCTGTTTTCAACGATACCACCTTTGGAGTTACCTTTGCCGCTGTGGCCGGGATCATGGTTTACATCTCACTGGATGAGCTATTGCCCACGGCAGAGGAATACGGCGAACACCACATTGCCATAGCTGGCCTGGTGGCCGGCATGGTTGTGATGGCAATCAGTCTCCTGCTGTTTGCCTGATGTGCAGCTTAAGTGACAGATAACGGAATAGAAAAGCAAATGATCATCAACTGGAACGACATCGATACCGTACTGCTGGACATGGATGGCACCCTGCTGGACAGGCATTTCGACGATCACTTCTGGCTGGAGCACCTGCCCCGGCGCTGGGCGGAATGCAACGGGACAACGACGGATAATGCCGTCAAACACCTGCACGCCCTGTTTGATTCCCAGGAGGGCACCCTCAACTGGACCGACCTGGATTACTGGTCGGAACAGCTGGGCATGGATATTCCGCTGCTAAAACAGGAGGTGGAGCACCTGATCGCCGTTCACCCCCATGTGATTGAGTTCCTGCTGTTCCTTAAGCAACACGGTAAAGCGGTATGGCTGGTAACAGCGGCCCATTCAAAAACACTGGATCTGAAACTGAAAAAGACAAACATTGGGGATTACTTCGACGGCATAGTGTCTGCCCATCAGGTGGGGTTACCGAAAGAAGATGCAAGATTCTGGAAGGAACTGCAGAATTTGATCGTATTTGATCCGGTCAGCACCATGCTGGGTGAAGACAGCGAGGCCAGCCTGGATGCGGCCAGACGTTTCGGCATCAGACACCTGGTCCATGTCGGTCGCCACAGTTCGAGATCAGGACCAAAAAAATCGGAGCGTTACAAGTCAATCGACTATTTCAGCCGGCTGATACCCCCCAACGGGGAGATGCAGATTGCCATCCCGGACGTGCTTTAACAAAATGCCGGGGCCTTGACAGGCACCCGGCATCTATTTCGATCAAACCGGCAAAACGAGCTCTGTTATTTGCCCAGTTTGGCCCTGAAAGCCTGAAGTTTGGCCGTGCCATCCTCAATCAGCTGGATCAGTTCACGACGTTTACCGCCGGCAAGCTCTTTGCCTTTGTCCAGCAGCTCTTCAGCCTTATCCTCAAGGCTGTCAACCAGATCAACTATATTGTCCGACAGCTCGTCCACGGTTTCATCAGCCTTCTGCCTGATCTTTCTAGCTCCCCTGCTGATATCCCGCCTGGTTCTTTCACCGGATTGCGGCGCAAACAGCAGGGCCAGACTGGCACCAATTATTCCGCCCGCCACCATCAGTAAAGCCGCAGCTGCAATTTTGTCATCCCTGCGATTCATAAAAACCTCCTTTGCGCTTAAGCTGGATTAAGTCTGCCAAGAGTTCTGCACACCCTCTGACAGGACGTTTGGTGACAACTATACCACAGTTCGGCATGGATGTCTGTGCAGCCCCTGACAAACCGGACAAATGTAATCCACATGCACTTTTACCACTTTGTTTTTGAAATACTGCATGATATCTTTTCCATATTGCATCTTCCAACCCAACAAGAAATGAGAGCAACCATGGGTACAGTTTACGATATCGTCATCGTTGGTGGTGGTCCGGCCGGCATGGCAGCAGCATATCTCTGCCACAAATCCGGTCTTTCCTACCTGCTGCTTGAATCCGGCAAAGCTCCGTTCCAGGGTATCGCCAATACCTATCCCCAAGGCAAGCTCGTCTACGCCACCAAACCAAAGGACGCTCCGGAGCCTTTTCTGGTGGATGAACTCAGGCCTCCAGACAAACCGGTGACAGTGGAAAGCTACCTGCAATACATCCAGCACTTCGTTCAGCACGAAAACATCAACATCAGAACCGAGGCCAACCTGGAGGATATCAGGGACGAACGTAACGGCCTGACCGTGGTCAGCTCAAAGGGAAGCTTCAAGTGCCGCAAGGTAGTACTGGCCTTCGGCAGCAGCATTCCCAGGGAGTTGCTGGTTTACGGTGATGCCAAGATGGTGGCCAAGAACATGGAGGATCCCAGCGATTATATCGGTATCAAGACACTGGTAATCGGCGGCGGCAATACCGCGGCTGACGTGATTATCGGGCTGCTGAAAGCAAAACGCGAAGCCGGGGACACGCAGCCGGTATATTGGGCCCACAAGGCCGAGATATTTGATGTCAACAAGGAGACAGCCCAGCGTCTGGGCGAAGAAATCCTGCTGGGCGGCAACATTCGCCTGCTGCCGGGCGCTACGCCGCGTATCGGCGAGGTAGACGACGCCGGCGTGGACAGGCTGGTGATCAGGATCAACTATTTCAAACAGCCGGACGGCATCGACCTGTCCCACTCACTCAGCTTCCCGATGAAAAATGTAATCGCCTGCATCGGTTCCCAGGGGCCGGTACCGATCTTCGACAAGCTGAATATTCAGACGATTACCTGCGCTGCCAGTGTTTGCAAGATCGCCAAGGAGGGTGAACGGCTGATCCTGCTGACAGAGGAATACGAATCCACCCGCAAGGGCATCTATGTCATCGGCGGCGCCATTGCGCCCTCCTACATGAAGATCAGCGCAGGCGCCATAACCGAGGCCAAACACCCCAATCTGATCTATACCGCCATCAACGACGCCTATCATGTGGTGGAGGTCATCAGAAAGCAACTCGCAAAATAGCGTCCGTCCGGAAAGGGTACTTTTTCCCCTTGAAACAAAATTGCTGTTGCTGTTCACAAGCGGGGGCATTTTTTGCCCCCGCCCCTTGAAATTTGTCCCGCCGATGATTAGCTTGTCTCAGTAATAACCGTACACTTCCCATTCGGTAACGAATTCAAACCGGTCAAGACACCAATACCAATATCAAGGAGATCCATCTGCATGTCCAAAACCACCAAACAGTTCCAGACCGAAGTCAAACAGCTGCTCGATCTGGTCATCCACTCACTCTATTCCAACAAGGATATCTTCCTGCGCGAACTGATATCCAACGCCTCTGACGCCATCGACAAGATCAGGTTTGAATCGCACTCCAATGAAGCGCTGCTGGAAGGCAACAGCGGCTGGAAGATCAAGCTGATTCCGAACAAGGATGCCGGCACCCTGACCATACTCGACAACGGCATCGGCATGGGCATTGAAGAGGTGGAAGAGAACATCGGCACCATCGCCCGTTCCGGCACCAAGGCTTTCATGCAGGCCCTCAAGGACAAGGCAACCACTGATAACCCGGAGCTGATCGGCCAGTTCGGCGTCGGCTTCTATGCCTCGTTCATGGTGGCGGACAAGGTCACCATGGAAACCCGCAAGGCCGGTTCACAAGAGGCCGGCTGTCGCTGGGAATCGGATGGTGACGGCGAATACACGATTGAAAGCTGCACCCGTGAACTGCGCGGCACCGAGATCACACTGCATCTCAAGGAAGAGTTCAAACAGTATCTGGACGAATGGAAGATCCGCTCCATCGTCAAGAAATATTCCGACTACATCCAGTACCCGGTAACCATGGATGTCACCCGCAGCGAGCAGGTTAAGGATGCTGAAGGCAAGGTGATCGAGGGCGCCGGCACGATTGAACAAACCACCGAAGAGACCCTCAACTCCATGAAGGCCATCTGGACCAGGCCGAAAAGCGAGGTAACCGAGGAAGAGTATCAGGAGTTCTACAAGCATGTCTCCCACGATTTCGAGAACCCCTTCAGCACGATCCACTTCTCCGCTGAAGGCACCAGCGAATTCAAGGCCCTGATCTATCTGCCCGCCAAGAAGCCGTTTGACCTGTTCATGGCTGATCGCAAGAAGGGATTGCAGCTTTACGTCAAGCGCGTATTCATCACCGACCATTGCGAAGAGCTGATCCCGGACTACCTGCGCTTCGTCAAAGGGGTAGTGGATTCCAGCGACCTGCCTTTGAATGTTTCCCGCGAAATCCTGCAGGAGGATGTGCAGATCAAGCGCATCCAGAAGAACCTGGTTGGCAAGGTGCTCTCCACACTGGCCGACACCAAGGAAAAGACTTACGAAGAATATGTAAAATTCTGGAAAGAGTTCGGACCGGTCATCAAGGAAGGCCTGCACTTTGACTATGCTAATAAGGAGAAACTGCAGGAGCTGGTGCTGTTTGAAAGCACCCAGACCGAGGCCGGCGGCTACACCAGCCTGAAGGAATATGTGGAACGCATGCCGGAAGGCCAGAAGGAGATCTACTACATCACCGGAGACAGCCGCGAACACCTGGAGACATCACCGCACCTGGAGATCTTCCGCAGCAAGGGCTACGAAGTGCTCTTCATGACCGATGCCGTGGATGAGTGGGTCGTACAGTCGCTGACGGAATATCAGGAAAAGCATTTGAAGGCAGTGGATCGCGGCGATCTGGATCTGGACAGCGAAGAGGAGAGGAAGGAAAAAGAGACCAAACAGGAAGAGGCACAGAAGCAATATGGCGATCTGCTGTCATTCGTCAAGAGCAGCCTGGACAGCAAGGTCAAGGAAGTACGCCTCTCCAAGCGCCTGACCGACAGCGCCTGCTGTCTGGTAGCCGACGAATACGGCATGAACGCCAATATGGAGCGCATCCTCAAGGCCATGAACCAGCCGGTGCCCGAATCAAAGCGCGTACTGGAGCTTAACCCGGATCATCCGATCATGCAGGTCATGACCGACATCCATAAGCAGAACCAGCAGGACAGCCGCCTGAGCGACTATGCCGAACTGCTCTACGATCAGGCCCTGCTGACAGAGGGGTCGCCGATCAAGGATCCGCTGCGCTTCAGCAGGCTGGTCAGCGACCTGATGGTCAAGGCCTCCGGCAAGTAGGTAAACCGGTTTTTATCAAGAGCCTGCAGGGGATACCTACTGCAGGCTTTTTTATTGCCATGGCTTTAATCCATGCCTGGTTGCGGGAATGTTTACATTGCCAGATCAGCCACCAGGGTATATTGTGTCAAATTACAAGCAACTATCTGATTAACCAGAAGAAGGAAAATGAATGCGATTTGAAGAACTGACCCTGCCCGAATCACTCAGGAAGGGTATTGCAGAAACAGGATTCACGGAATGCACCCCCATACAGGCCTTGACTCTGCCCATAACCCTCAGCGGGAAAGACGTGGCCGGACAGGGACAAACCGGCACCGGCAAGACAGCCGCCTTTTTGATCACCCTGTTTGATCGTCTGATCAAAAACAACAACAATACCGGAAAAAATCCCCGCGCCCTGATACTGGCCCCAACCAGAGAACTGGTGGTGCAGATTGACAACGACGCCCAACAGCTGGGCCGACACTGCGGTTTTACTGTGCAGGCCATCTACGGCGGTGTTGATTACATGAAGCAGCGCGACGCCCTGCGCAACGGCGCGGATGTCATTATCGGTACGCCGGGCAGACTGATCGACTACCTCAAGCAGAAGATCTACAGCCTCAAAGAGGTCGAGATGCTGGTGATCGATGAGGCTGACCGCATGTTCGACATGGGTTTTATTGCCGACCTGCGCTTTATCCTGCGTCGCCTGCCCCCCTTTGACAAACGCCAGAATCTGATGTTTTCCGCCACGCTCAACCAGCGGGTCATGGAACTGGCTTACGAATTCATGAACCTGCCGGAAAAGGTCAGCGTGGAAAGCGAGATCATGACTGCCGACAATATCGAGCAGGTGATCTACCACGCCTCACGCAAGGAGAAGTTCCCGTTATTGCTCGGCCTGCTGAGGCGTGAGGGCATGGTCCGCACCATGATCTTTGTCAATACCAAGATCGAAGGTGAATACCTGCAGAACAGACTGATTGCCAATGATTTTCCCTGCCGCATCATTTCCGGCGATGTTGAGCAGAAGAAAAGGCTGCGCATCCTGGAGGATTTCAAAGCCGGTAAACTGCCGATCCTGATCGCTACAGACGTGGCCTCGCGTGGCTTGCATATCGAAGGTGTGTCGCATGTAATCAACTACGACCTGCCGCAGGACTGCGAGGACTATGTACACCGTATCGGCCGCACGGCCCGCGCCGGTGCAGAGGGCAAGGCTATCTCGTTTGCCGACGAAGACGGCGCGCTGTATCTGGAAGCGATCGAGGAGTATATCAGACACAAGATCCCCACCGAATGGGCCGAGGATGAACTGTTTGTCAATGACTTTATAAAAGTTCCCAAACCCGGGCATAAACGCCTGCAGAAAAAAGAATCAGCCGCTGCGTCGCATGCTGGGCACCGCAAACCAGCGCACCGCAAGGGAGATATCAAGAAAACCTCAGTCAAGCTACCTGCAGAAACCAGTAAGCCAATTGCGGCTGTTGAAGGGACCGACGGAGCAGCAAAGAAGAAGCGTCGCAGAAGAAGCAGAAAAAAACCGGCGACCAGCACGGAGTCCGTAACAGCCGAGCAATGATGCACCAAGGCAATTACTGGTGATTAGCCTGAATTTTCTGCTGTAAACAGTTTTTAACACCGGCAACAGCCACCTTACGGAAAAGGCTGTTACCGCACATCACACTTTCACATCTCCGGGGGAATCATGTCAAAAGTCCTTGTACTGCTTGCAGACGGGTTTGAAGAGATCGAAGCACTTGGTGTGGTTGACATCCTGCGACGGGCCGGCATCGAAACCGTTCTGGCCGGATTGCGCGAGGGACAGGTCGTCAGCGCCCGCAACATCAGCATCATCCCTGATACAACTATCGACGCCGTTAAACCGGATGGTTTCAGCATGTTGATCCTGCCCGGCGGTCAACCGGGAACCACCAACCTGGCCGCTGACAAGCGCATAAAAAAACTGCTCAAACAGTTCAACGATACCGGAAAGCTGATCGGGGCTATCTGCGCCGCAACAACGGTGCTGGCTGAAGCCGGGATAATCAACAACAGACGAGTAACCTGCTACCCTACTTACAAGGACAAGCTTGCCGGGGCGTTATATGAAAACAAACCGGTTGTCAGCGACGGCAACATCATCACCAGCCAGGGCCCCGGGACAGCAATCCCGTTTGCCTTGGCAATTGTGGCGAGGCTTTGCGGCGAGCATGGCGCCAATGAGCTGAGGGATGCCATGCTGGTTAATAGTGAGTCGAACCAGGGCGCAATATGGGATCCTTACATCTTCAACAGCACCATCCAGGCGCTTGTCTGGGCCCTGGAAATGAAAGACCCGCACACCCAGGGACACACCAAGCGTACCGCCGAATATGCGCTTGGGATCGGTAAACAGCTGGGCATGCCGCCACATGAGATGCGCGACCTGTACCTGGGTGCCATGCTGCATGATATCGGCAAAATCGCCATTGCACAGGATGTGCTTAAAAAGGTTGACAGTCTGAATCTCAGGGAAGAGACCATCATCCGCGAACACACCTTGAAAGGCACCCTGTTCATTGTCGGCATCGACAATCTCAGCCATATTCTGCCCACTATCCTGCATCACCATGAGCGCTGGGACGGAACCGGTTATCCGGGACGCCTGAAGGGAGATCAGATCCCGCTGCATGCCCGCATCGTCTGTCTGGCTGACGCATTCAGCGCCATGCAGTTTCCCAGGACATTCCGGCCGGGCATTACCAAGGAAACAGCTCTTGAGGAGATTCGGAAGGAAAAAGGGGGCCAGTTTGATCCGTACCTTACCGATATACTGATCGAATCACTCAAGGACACACCCTTCGATACGAAGGATTTCAGCTACTTCTTCTAGCCGTTGACAGATGTCTGGCCAGACAGCAGAGGCCGAACAGCAGCAGATTAATGAGCACAATTGAAGCACTGGTCGGCAAATTGGCCACAAAGGACACGTACACGCCGGCCAGCACCGAACTTGCGCCTTGCAGAGCCGCAATCAGCACGCAAGACCTGAAACTGCGCGCAATCTGCAGGGCGGAAGATGCGGGGATGATCAGCAGTGAGGTGATCATCATGACACCGACCAGTTTCATGGCCAGCACAACCGACAATGCGGTCAGCATCACCAGCACGGCGCTGATCAGCCGGGTGCGAATGCCGGATACACGGGACAGTTCCTCACTCAGGGTTATTGCGATCAGATCGTTATAAAACAGCACCATCAGCAGCATGACTACGCAAAAGAGCACGATCGCGATGTAAACCTCTTCACGGGTAACCGAAAGGATATTGCCGAAAAGATAACTCAGCAGGTCAACGTTAAACCCTCCGCCTATGCTTGCCACAATGATGCCGCCCGCAACTCCGACGGACGTAACAATCCCAATCGCCGCATCACCATTGAGCCTGGCCTTTTCAGTAAGCCTGAGAATGCCCAGAGAAGAAAGCAGCACGATCGGCAGCGAAACCAGCAGTGACGACGCCGCGTAAAGTTTGAGCGCCAAAGCCAGCGCAGCGCTGCCAAAGGTAACATGGGCCAGTCCGTCGCCGATCAGCGACATGCGTCGCAGCACCAGAAACACACCCAGCACCGAACATAGCACGGCCACAAGTGTGCCGGTCAGCAGTGCGCGCTGGACAAAGCCGTATGAAAACATCTCGATCAGTGGCATTTCAGTGTCGGTGGCAGATGATGTGCTGTGACTGTTCGCCGAACAGCAGTGACATATCGCGGGAATGGCAGAACTCTTCAAAGCTGCCGAAGAAAAGCATCTTCTTGTCCAGGTAAAGCATTTTAGTGGCATGGGCGCCGATCACACCCATATCGTGCGTTACAAACAACACGGTGGTGCCATGCAGAGCATTGATCTCAGCGATCTGGCGGTAAAAGCGCTCTCGGGTCTCCGGGTCAAGCGCAGATGTCGGTTCATCCAGTATCAGCAGTTCCGGGTCGTTGACCAGTGCCCTGGCCAGAAACACGCGCTGCTGCTGACCGCCGGACAACTCACCGATCAGCCTGTTTCTCAGCCCCTGCACCCCCAACCGTTCCAACATGGCGTCGACCCGCTCCCGGTCAGCAGAGTTCAGACGACGTGGAAAGCTCTTCCGGGACAACAGTCCCAAAGCTACGGTTTCCGCGACCGTGGCCGGAAACAACGGATTAAGGATCGCAAGACTCTGCGGCAGATAACCCACCCTGCCCCATCCGGAAAAAGCTTCCAGATAAGAGCCAAAGAGCGATACCCGTCCGGCAGTCAGTTCACACAGCCCCAGGATGGCCTTCAACAGCGTGCTTTTGCCTGAACCGTTTGGTCCGACAATGCCGACATAATCACCGGCGCCAATGGTCACGCTGATATTCTCCAGCACCATGCCGCCGTTGTAGCTGCAGCAGAGGGATTCTGTCGCTACGACTACTGGCCGCATCCCAACCCTTTTTGCAATGTGGCAAGATTCTTTTCCATCAGCCCGATGAACGTCACACCACGCTTGAAATCATCACGGCCAGGATTGTGGCCGCTATCCAGCATCAGCACGTCAACCCCCGTCTCGGAAGCCATGGTCTGGGTCAAGCGCGGCGAAAGCAGTTCCTCGGCAAAGATGTAACGCACCCCGGTTTTTCTGATCTGGCCAACCATGTCCGCCATGCGCGCCGCAGACGGTTCCGATTCGGCGGAAACACCGCTCAGCGCCCGGTAATCCAGTTTGTAACGCTGCGCCAGGTATCCGAAGGCATAGTGTCCGCCATGCACGAAGCTTCTGCTGGCACAGGACGAAAGACTGTTGCTGTATGCCTTGTCCAGATCGGCAAGCCGCTGCTTGAGTCGGGCAGCATTGGTTCTGTAATAATCCGCATTGGCCGGATCAGCAGCCACAAAAGCCGAAAGGATATTGTCAGTCATTCTGGAGGCATGGGAAAAATCAAGCCAGATGTGGGGATCAAGCGAGGCCTCACCACTACGCCCATGGTCATGTCCGTGGTGATGGTCGTGACCGGCAACCGGCAGGTATGTGACCCCCTCTCCGGCGTTGACAACTCTCAGCTTCTTGCTCCCCAGGCCTTTCACAATCTTGTCTGCCCACGGCTCCATATAAGGATTGGTGTAGACAAACAGGGCCGCCTGGTCAATGCGCATCAGATCGTCCGGCCTGGGTTCAAAACTGTGCGGTTCCAGGCCGGGCGGCAAAAGCAGACTCACCTCGGCCTTGTTTCCGGCAATTGTTCGTGCAAAATCATAAAGCGGAAACAGCGTGGTTACGACCTTCATACCGCCAGCGGCCGCATTTTGCGGATGTTTATTCTCGCCGCAACCAGTCATGGTTAGAGCAGCAAAAACAACGGCCATCATTATTAACGTCAATTTCCTCACGCCATCACACCCCTGTTTCTGTCATTCCGCAGACCTTCACTTGACCTTCTCCAATGCATAAGGCCCAGGTGGAATGCCAGGCCCGGGATAATTCACCAGCGCCCTGCTGCTGGCCTGTCTGGCCAGCGGCACGTAATTGGGGGCCGCTCGCGTAATGGCAGCCGATGCAGCACTTACAATCAGACCAGCCAACCCGCCCCCGCCGCCGTTATCAGAGTTGTGGACCATGTGCTCACGCTTCCTCCAGATCACCTGATCGGTTTTGCCATCACGGATTTCATAGTTGATGACAACCGTTACGGACGTATTGAACACCAGATAACGGGCATCCCAACGTTCAACTGTCGCATACAGGACCGCATCGGCCCCGAAAAGGGTGCAGAGTCGGGACGCCGGAGCAGCATGCACCAGAGAGCTGTCAGCCAGCCCATCGTCTTCCAGCACACGCTTGACCATATGAACTGGAAAGACATAATAACCCCGTTCGGCCAGCGGTATGGTGATGGTCGACAGCATATAATCCGACGCGGTGATATCAATACTGTTGTTCACCACCGGCACAACCAGGATAGACCGCGGCGCGGCAGCCAGAAACTGCTCCTGCCTGTTCATATCCCGGTGGGCGCAGCCGCCCAGCAGCATGATCATCCCAATCAGAAGCAAGCCATACCGCGTCATTTGGCCACCTCCGCCGGTTTAGTGGTCACAGCATCCGCCGCTGCCGGAGGCTGCGGCGGAGCCGCTTTCCTGGCCTTGCGTTTCTGCGCCACGGCAATCATCTTGTTCATAAACACCCTGGATTCGGGCCAGTTTTCCGCCTCTTTCTGGTAATACTGGATCGCCAACGGACTGTTGCCCATCTCGTACATCAGAAAACCGTATTCGGCATAGATGCCGGGCGGCACGCGGCGCCCACCTCCCTGGGATTCACCCTCCTGAATCGTTTCCTGCAGCGCCTCGGCGAAACGCACCTGCTCGGACGGGGTCTTGTAATAGTCGTAGAGCGAGGAGTCGTAGTTGTTCCACTCATAGCGGGTGGAGGCACAACCGGCAAGCGTAGCAATACAAATGACAAGGATGACTGTTTTTACAAATCTGCCCATAAACATGACCACCGGGTTTGCTTGATGTCTGGAAACAAACCGATCCGGTGGCTAAAACTGCGACCACCGGACCAGTTGTAACAGGAATACACGACAACACAGATAAAATGAGGGGGAGGGAATCAACTCACCTCAGTCTGATCGTCTTGAGCGAGCTTTCGACAAACACTTTCTGGTCATAGAGCACCTGGTCTCCGGCAACAACCCTGACCGCATGGGTACCCGGTTCAAGCGTCAGCACATTCGGCTCGGCGTTATACTGAACCGCCTGTCCCATATTGATGCCGTCAATAAACAGAAGCGCTTCCGGCGGTGCGCCGACAATAGCAACAGAAGGCCGGTCGTCCACGGTTTTTACCACCGTACTGGGCATGCTACAGCTACAAACCAGCAAGGTCATCATAACAACAAACAGCAGGGCTGGTAACTTTTTCATATCCGGGCCTCCTCGACATAATAAGCAGCGGACGATGCGGCATCAACGCTGCCTGAGACCAGCTCGCAGACCGCTCCCTCGTCACTTTCACTGTCACCGAAGAAGGACACGACCCTGATCTGGGCCACCTGCCTGCCCGGCAGGGTAATATCCAGCCCGGTCTGACGGCTTTTCAACTTCTGGCCAGGCGCCATCACCCGCAGCATATCACCCGTCTTGAGTCCCTGTCTGCTGCCGCCACTGATCAGCACCTGCCCTCCCCTGGCTTCCAGGATATCGGTGCGCCATGGGCGTTCCTCCAGCGTGGAGACCAGTTTGTCGATCACATCCGTAATGGCCGCGCCAATGGCACGATCGTTCAGGGTGGCGTCGTAATCCGCACGGCTGCCGAAACCGGCGATCTCGCCAGATTCGGTGCTGGCCTCACCGGCGCCGGTGGACGAAAAGAAGGACTGACCGGTCGCAATATTGACCAGCCTGATCTCAACCTTGGCCTTGGCCGTCTGCACCTTGGTGGAACTGAGAAAGCCGGTCTTGCCGGTGATGGAGCGGCCAAACTCGGTCACAGAGCCGACAATCACCGTATCAACGCCAACCAGCTTGCCGCCGGAAATGGCCTGTTCGCGTTTCAGCTTTTCCATGTCGGCCCGTTCAAAGACCATGAAGTTGCCGGATTTGACTAACCGGCTGGCCAGCATGTCGGAGGCCTGCTTGCCCAGACGGTCAAAATCCGCATCGGTCATCAGCGCCTTGCCGTAGTTGGTTTCATTGGTAAAACGCACAATCGCCACCTTGCGCTTGTAGCGCTTGACAACCGGCGCCTCAACACTCTTCTGCGCCTTGACCTGCTCCATCCTGGTCACCGGCGCCTCAACCTGCTCGATCTTGGGATCAGTCGTGGCACAACCCGCCAGCAGAATACAGGCGGGAATGGCAAGAAACTTTTTCATAATATCTCCTTGAACTTGCGCAGATCACACCTGCTTACAATGATACCTAAGCTACTACCGGTTGTCAAGACAGCAAATTGAAGAATTTAAGTTTGGTTCAGCTCAGTTTTCCGCCTGCTTTTCAGGTCTGTTTGTTCAAGAACGCCTTTGAAGTAAACCTCAGCCGGGGTCAGATAACCGAGTGACTGATGTTGCCTTTCGTTGTTGTAATAATCAAAGTAGCGCTTGATTCCGTTTCTGGCCTGTTGCACCGACTCATAGTCATGGAGGTAGATTTCCTCGTATTTGACTGAGCGCCAGAGTCGTTCGACAAAGATATTATCAAGTGCTCTGCCTTTGCCGTCCATGCTGATCCGCACGCCTGATAGATGAAGAATCTCGGTGTGCCGTGGGCTCGTAAATTGAGAGCCCTGATCGCTGTTGAAGATCTCCGGCGTGCCTCTCACAAGAGCCCGTTTGAGTGCCTCAATGCAGAAATCAGCTTCCAGAGTTATGCTGATGTCGAAAGACAGGACATAGCGGCTGTACCAGTCAACAACAGCCACCAGATAGACAAATCCGGTCTTGAGCCTGACGTAGGTTATGTCGGCACTCCAGACCTGATTGACCCGTTCAATAGCTACCCCACGCAGCAGGTAGGGATAAAATTTGTGGCCGGGAGCTGGCTGGCTCAGGTTGGGGCCGGGAAAAATTGCCATCAGCCCCATAAGCCGTAGCAAACGCCGTACCCGACGATGGCCCACGTGGCGGTACCCCCGACGTCGTAGCCAGTTTGTCAGCTTGATGACTCCCAAGAAGGGGTGCCGGGTGTATTCCTCGTCGAGCAGTCTCATCAAGACCAGATTCTCTGCTGATACCGGAACAGGTTTATAGTAAAGACTGGAACGGCTTACACCAAGGAGCCGACACTGCCGGGCAACGCTGATCTTCGGGTGATGCCAGTCGATAAGTTCACGCTTCCGGGAGGCACTACAGGCCAGATTTTTTTTTGAGCCAGTCAAGTTCAACCTTGAGCTGGCCAATCTGACGGAAGAGTTCTTCCTTCAGCTTTTCCTCGGATTTGGAAGCATTGACTTTCTTGCTGTCAAAGACCGCGACTAACTGATCCTGGGCTTGTCGCTTCCATGCCGTGATCTGGTTGGGATGCACGCTGTACTGCGAGGCCAACTCATTGACCGTCTTGTCACCCCGCAGGGCAGCCAAGGCAACCTTAGCTTTGAATTCCGGACTTCGTTTCGTTCTCATACTTGCAATCATAATTGCCTCCGCAATCATGAGCAAACCAAACTTAACTACCTGTCCGAAAAACCGGGAGTATTATACTGATTCCAGCAGACCTGGTCCCAGGTCGGTATGAACTTTAAAACAGGCATCGATGATGCTTTCTGCAATATCATTTTCGTGCATATAGCAGTTTACCCTTAAGGAAAACCATGTTTCTCGCCCGTTCGCTGTGCTCACTCAAGACGCGGAGCACGCTAAGAAAATCGTAACAGAAATCATTTTAGGGTTTAACCCATCAAAAGGTCTGATGCCTTTCTTTGCGTCCTTTGCGGCTTCGCGAGAGATAAAAGCCTGGTTTCTCGCCCGTTCGCTTTCTTTAAGATGAATCAATCAGAGACTACATGAAGGTAACTTAAAAAGCCTTAAGTCGTCGATATACTTAAAGTCCTTGATATTTAAAGTCAGCAATTCCGAACCATTTTCCATCGCAGTTGCTGCGATTAGTGCGTCCGGAATTTGAAGATTATGGCTTTTGGAGTGTTTTTCGATCAGGGCTGTAGCTGTAGCCGAGATGGAAGTTGTCAGGTGATAAATGTCAAATTGACGTAGATTTTTCTTGATTCGTCGCAATTCAAGTTTATTTAAAGCTCCGTAGTACAATTCCATTTCGGTAATGGAGCTTAGCGCCAGACTATTTGAGTCCAAGCTTTGAACGATACCGATAACAAACGGGTTTCCTTTAAAAACTTCAATAAAAATGTTTGTATCAAGAAAAATCATTTTTCCAATCTTTCCCAGGCTCTTTTTCTGATATCAATAATCGAGATGCTTCGATCTTTCCATATTCCAGAAAGCTGTAGCAAAGCATTTGCAGCGCTGCGATGTTCAACCTGTCTGGTCTCTTTTACCTGAACACCGTCCATCGTATCTAAAATACTGAGCAAGAGCTGTTTAGTTCTATTATCATTAACTGTTATACGCAATGTCTGCATATATACTCCCATGTTTAAGGCCGTTGTTGTATTTAAAGCTGTAACACCCCGTCAGTAACGACTGTTATCGGGCCAAAGCATCTGCCTTTAGGTTTACTTTGCGTCCTTTGCGGCTTCGCGAGAGACAATAGCCTTGTTTCTCGCCCGTTCGCTGTGCTCACTCAAGACGCGGAGCGCGATAAGAACAACCAACACATAAAAAGCAGTTTACACAGAGGCGCAGAGTTCACAGAGCAAAATATATCTGAATAAACGCCAAGTTATTGTTTACCGAATCAAAAAGCAGTCCATGCTTCAAGTAATTGCATGATCTCTTGCTTTTCATAAAAGTCAAAACCTTCGATGAGATCCTGTACGGCAGCATCAAGAAGGCGGATCTTCATGATAATGATTCTCGGATCTTTTTCTTTGCCTGATACCAATCGAGGAATTGAGCCTCACCAGCCGTGACCGATTCTTCGCGCTGAGTGAGA
>Ga0208694_1001775_pt1 | contig 24891 bp, 21 predicted proteins | sample AD_UKC078_MetaG_FD_184442 | JGI IMG/M metagenome (GOLD analysis project Ga0208694, IMG submission 184442) | Active sludge microbial communities of municipal wastewater-treating anaerobic digesters from USA - AD_UKC078_MetaG (SPAdes) (version 2) | ecosystem: Engineered > Bioreactor > Anaerobic >...
GAGCCTCGTCCCCGTTTCATGGCTGTCTGGGCAGTCTGTGCGGAGATTATGGAGCCCACTTCATTGCGCCTGATCGATTCCCAACGTATAGGCTTCATCACATCGATCTGCAGAATCCGCCATCGTATGGCGGGCTTCCAGAGGATTGCCTCAAGAATCCCTCGTGCAGCCGATGGCGTCATAACCTCGTAACTGACCCTCTCAACTTTCATCTCAGGTCGGGTGAAGCAGGCATTATCGCCGTACACCCTTAAACGAAACGGTCTGCTTCTTTCATTCATATACCCTCCTTCCATCAAATGATGAGACCATCAGGATCCAGAAAGCCCTGGTCTGAAGGCTGACAGAATCCGATGTCCTCGCGGTAGATTCCCGTTGTTTCCTGTATATAAATACCTTCAAATCCTTTGAGCTCCGAGATATGACCTGCATGCTGCATATCACGGTGGACTCTCTCAGGAAGGTTGATGACATAGCGCTGAAGTTTCCGGAGGATCTTCCTTGCATTCCAAGGGTTCTGACTGAGCTCTTCGAGTAACTTCACGCTCTCTCCATACTGGACAATCACAGGGAGATATTTCTCATCGATGAGTCTGAATACTGCAGCCGCCGCCCGGAATGCATATTCGAGGGTTTTATCGTGAGGGAGCAGTTTCAAGATGCCCTTCCTGTCAAGACCTTCATCACCCTTCATCCAATAGAGTTGATCAAAAAACTCCCTGATTGCTCCAGGGGACAAAGGGTTGTCTGCATGGCGGGCAATCACCTCCTTGCCTGCGTCTGCAGCTTGGGCAAGATGCCCACGAGGGATCTGGGATGAAGGGATATAGACAACAGTCTTACCGTAATGAGGCAACAGGCCCTCTCTGTTGCAGCGACCGGCAGCCTGCGCAATGGAATCAAGGCCGGCCAATGCTCTGTAAACGACGGGAAAGTCGATGTCTACCCCGGCTTCAACCAATTGGGTGCTGATGACCTTCGTAGGTATTCCCGCCTTCAATCGCTGCTTGATTTCACGGATAACCTTTGAACGATGCTCGCCGCACATCAGGGCGGATAGATGTATGGTACCTACAGGCATGAGGCGGTAAAGATCCCTGCAATCATCTCTTCGGTTCACAATACACAAGACCGTCTCATGCTGCACAAGTTCCGATGCAAGATCTTCCCAGGACATGGGATCAGGCCATGATTTGTGAAGCTCGATATCAACCCGTTTCAATTTATCATACAGGCTGACGGTATCCTGTATTATTTCACAAGTTGCTTCAAATCCTTCTTTGAATTGGAAATCGAGGTTCTTACGAATACCGAATTCAGGTTGTGTCGCTGTGCAAAGCACAGGCGTGACCCCATAATACAAATGCAATTCCCTGACAGCGAAGACAACAGGCATGAGGTATTCGGGAGGCAGGCATTGGGCTTCATCGAATATAACAACACTTTCGGCTATGTTATGCAGTTTTCTGCATCGGCTCGAACGGTTCGAGTAGAGCGACTCGAAAAACTGGACAGTGGTCGTGACGATCACAGGTGCATCCCAATTTTCTGCGGCCAGACGATCCCGCAATGAGTCCCTTTCGTCTTCATCATCCCTCAGATTGGAATGATGCTCGATGACCGCATGCTCAAAACCGGGTATTGCACGAAAGACATCGGCTGTCTGCTCGATGATGCTTGTATAAGGAATTACGTATATAATTCTTCTCTTGTTGTGCTTGACGGCATGACGCAGAGCGAATGCCATTGATGACAGAGTCTTTCCCCCTCCCGTGGGGACGGTAAGGGAAAAGATCCTTGGGGATTGCTCAGCTGCATTTAAACATTGTTTCAAGATATCATTTCGTATCTTATTTACAGGTGTCTTTTGTGCGTTATTACCGAGAGTTTCCATGAACCGATTGAAAAGAGTTTCTAGTTGCTTCAGTTCCGGATATTCCTTCGAACGCACGCCGAAACGATCTTCGTCCATGAAGCTTTCCGTATCGAGATAATCAGCGTCAACCAGACATGAATAAAGCATCCGTATCCAGAAAGAGGCATCACCTCTGATCAACTCTCTTGGAGGGTCTATATTCAGAATATGGTCTGGTATTCTTTTCAAGAGCAAATTCACTCCTTCGGACTCGCGCATTCTTTTCTCTAGCGATGCATTGCCAGCGTATTCGCTGTGATAATCAGTAAGACCTGCATGGTGCCCCATAATCAGGTAAGACAAGACAAGGGCATGGCCCCTGGGAAGCTTTTGCATTGCGTACCAGCCGCCTGCAGAAGAATGATTGACTTTTCCTTGGGATATTTCTTCTGAGGCCTCATTGGTATTCTCCCGGATAAGTTTTCTCTGAAAGAGTTCTGAATATTTCCCCAGGTCGTGCCATAATCCCGCAACATATCCCCATTGCCTTGCTCCGAACACATCGGCAAATTCTCCGGCAAGGCCGGCGACATTCTTCAGGTGCGTTTCAAGTTTCTGCCACTTTTCAACTGGTGCCCCTTCTTTCGAGTGTGCATAGAAAACGTTATCTGCGCTTTTCATTACATTCATCCTTGAACAGCACTTCTACCTGCTCCGGCGTAGGCAGCCTCCATCTGAGTATTCCTTATCGCTCGACCGAAGCTGACACTGGCTGCCGAGGAAAGTGAAATTGCCGTCCTCTTATCTATCCTTTGTCCAGCATGCCGTTCTTTTCCTAACACACCAACCCCCCCATAGAGTGTCCTAGGTGTAGAGTTTGTTCATTTTTTTGATTTCATCTCTCATCTCGTCTCTGAGGGCCGGGGGTGAGACCACTTCCACCTGTGAGCCGTATTTGAGGATTTCCCTTTTTATTTCGCGGAAATCAGCCACCGAGAATCTGAGAAGGAGCGATCCGTCCGGCTGATGCTCCACGGTCTGGTTTGCGTGCCACACCTGCTCTTGAATCCAAGGGGCGATGCCCGGGGCAAACCGGATGCATACCTCGATAGACTCGGCGCTGCTCAGGATGCCGAAGTTCCACCTCAGATATTCCTTGATAGAATCTGTTCCGGGAGGCACGGGGATGTGGATGGCGGACGGCTCGATGGCACGTATCCTTGAGAGCGCGAAGTCGCGAAGCTCACCCCTCAGGCTGCAATGGGCGATGATGTGCCAGGTGCCCATGTAAGAGAGCAGGTGCAGGGGCAGGATATCGCGGCTGGTGATTTCATCCTGGTGGGGCGAGTAGTACTCGATCCTCACCGTCCGGGAGTGAAGCAGGGCATCGAGCACCTGCTGGAAGGTCTTCTCGCTCGTTATGGAATACTCGATATTCTTGACCGAGACCTTCTCTCCAAGCCCTTCCAGACTGATGGGCACCTCATGCGTATACAGGGAAAGCACCTGGTTGAGAAACGTCTTTATCCTGGTCTTCATACCTCTGTCTGGCACGGTGGATGCCAGCCTGAATGAGATGAGCAGGGCCAGGAGCTCATCTGCACTGAGCCATGAAGCGGGCAGTTCGTAGGTTGCAGCTTCATATGCATAGCCGCGCCTCGAAAAATCATATGCCAGGGGCGCAAAGAGCCTGTCTTGCATAAAAGCAATGTCACGCTGTGCTGTCTTGACAGAGATCTCGAAACGCCGTGCCAAGGTGGCTGCATTTGGATACCTCCCCCGCTTCACCTGGCTGTGAAACCAGAGAAACCGCTCATAGATTATCTTTGACGGCATGAAACCCCCTATGCAAACCCGGATCTGTCGAGCCGGAACATGATCTGAAGATTGACCGGCACCACCCCTTTAGCCGCAGCCTCCGGCAAGTTTCTCATTTCCGTTGCATTGCTGCTCAGCTTACGAGAAAGACAGGTCGATCAAGCCTTTTTCTGCATCTTATGCACGCCTTGAAAACCTGAGCCTGCGTCTGTCCCGGCAGAAAAAAGGCACACGTCCGTCCTTCAGGGTGGTCTTGTAAGCCCCGGGTGTGGTTGTACTCTTCATCTCCTCTTACAAATCTTCCAGAAACAAACAGGGGAAAATCCCCAGTCATACGATCATATTCATGATGAGCAGCAAAGATGGGTGAAAAAAGAGTACCATGGTTCAACCGGTATGTCAAAACCGGTTTTCTGTTCTAATGCCTGCCTGTACCTTTCCGTTTTCGAATTATCCGAAAAGGATAAGGTGGTTTTTCATGCAGGTCATGGGGTCAGTTAAATGGTCGGATTTCTACATATGACATTGGCGGTGTCATCTGTATGGACGACCCCGATACAGGCACAGATTTTTCTGTAATCCCTTGGCTTAATGTTGGTAGACCCAAAATGAGTCGAACCCCTGTCTCCGGCGTGAGAGCGCACTGTGACGCCTTATACTGCCAATTTTAGATGACTTGAGCCCCGTTAAGACCGCTTTCTGAATGATAATCCCGACCAGATTTACGACCAGGGAACATAAAGATGGATTATAATTCTATATGGTTACCTTAGGACAACTTATCCGTTGATTAGAGCTTCACCTCCCAGACTCCATGCATTGCTTTACAGGTGCTACAAGGCACTCTCCGGACCGCAGCCATCTCTATTTGTAATACGAAAGGAATTCTTCTTCAGTTAACCCGGAGACCTCAATGAGCTTGCAAAGTAAACCGTGTTTGAGGGGCTTACCCTTATGAACTGGAACGGACAATATCAACGGATAATGCTCCTTGCCTAATATGATATGACTTCCTGTTTGTCTCTTCACTTCCCAGCCAGCTCTTTCGAAAGCCTTGATGACTTTCTCAGGCTTTAAATTATGAAGCCCCTTCATAAGGCCTTGGAGATGTTCTCATTCTGTTTGATCACATTAAGGCATCCATCGATAGCGTCCTTGATCATCTCAAGGGTTTCTCTGATAGTATCGCCCTGAGACACGCATCCCGGGATCTCAGGGCATTCTGCCCAATAGCCACCATCCTCGGTATCTTCATGGAGTATAACGGGATATTTCCGCCCCTTGCAACTTACCTCATACTTTCGATGACTGTAGAAGGGCTTCACGGTGCCTTTGAGTTCATTAATGATGTCGTCCAGGAGGAACGTGAACACCACCTGACCACGGTTGAGTGTATCGATTATCGTTTTTTTATCTTTGGTAATGACAAATATCGATTCCCCATCAGTTAAGAATTTGAGGTTCGCCAGGGGCTTATCGATGTCTGGCATATTCTTTTCCAGGTAAATGAGCGCTTTTCTCATTTTCTGAACACTGATACCCGCATCCTTGAGCGTCTTGGCTACTTTCAGCTGGATGAGATCAGAAAACGAATATAACCTGACACTTCCATACCCGGCAGCTTCTTGCACCGAGGGCTTGATCAGATTTGTTTTGTCCCAATAACCAATTTGTCTGGTTGTTAATCCGAGAATACGGGCGACTGTTTTAGTATTGAAGTTCATAATCACCCTCCTTGATAATATAAATACACTAGTGTATTTATATTATCATAATGGTTATTGTCAAGCTTATTAAGATAGAAATAGAAGATGATATGTGGGAGGTGTGGGATTCGAACCCACCAATGAGGTGCCAGGTCATCAACGGCAGGCCGGCGAAATAACGAAACGCCAGATGGATCTCTATGCCAAACTGGGCGTCACCACCCCTGCCTCGTTACAATAACTCGGGAACTCAGCAGATATTGGGGCAGCATAAGTAAAGAGAAGTGCGGCAGGATATTGCCGCACTTGGGTGTCCTGTATGGCATGGGCGGCTCAGCCCTGCTCCGTCCCTGGGTTATCCCCGGTGCCCTGCCACTGCTGATTCCATCCGTTCCAGGGCTCGGGCCAGGGTGCTGCGCTGGCATCCGAAGTTCAGGCGCACAAAGCCGGGTGCGCCAAAGTCCTTACCATTCGACAGGCATACGCCGTGGCGTTCGAAGAATGCCGCAGGGTCCTGCATGCCGAGCTGCCGGCAGTCGATCCAGGCCAGATAGGTGGCCTCCACGTGGCGCATGCTTAACCTAGGAGTCTGGGCCACAAAGGTCTCCACCAGATTTCTGTTGGTTCTCAGATAGTCGATGAGTGCCCGGTGCCAGGCCGAGCAGTCGCGGTAGGCCGCCATGGCCGCGATGTAGCCAAAGGTGTTCATGTGGGGCACAATGCCCTCCATCACCTGTCGAAAACGCTTGCGCAGAGCGCTGTCTGGGATCACGGCGAAGGAAAAGCCCAGGCCCGGGATGTTGAAGGTCTTGCTGGGAGAAAGCAGGGTGATGCTCCTCAATGCGATCTCCTCGTCGAGGGCCGCGATCGAGAGATGGCGCGCATCCGGTTCCAGAACCAGGCCGCAGTGGATCTCGTCCGAGCAGATGATCGCGCCCCGGCTCAAACAGATTCGGGCCAGGCGAAGCAGCTCTTCGCGGCTGAAGACCCGGCCCGTGGGGTTCTGGGGGTTGCACAGCAGAAAGAGTTTGGTACGCCCGGTCATGGCCTGCTCCATGGCGTCAAAGTCGAAGACATAGCGGCTGCCGTCGTCGACATGGGGCACCGTGATCAGTGACCGGCCGGAAAGCCCCGGTGCTTGCAGAAAAGGCGGATATACCGGCGTGGTGGTCATCACCGAGTCGCCCTCCTCGCCCACGGCCCGGCAGGCTGCGTTGAGGCCGGTCACCAGACCGGGCATCCACACCAGCCACTTCGGGTCTATCTTCCAGCCGTGCTCGCGCTCCAACATGTGCGCGACCACCTCCGGCAGTTCCCTGGGCGGCAGGTTATAGCCAAACACGCCGTGGCTCACGCGTTTCTTCAGGGCCGCGATCACAGCGGGCGGGGATATGAAGTCCATGTCTGCGACCCACATGGGAATGATGTCTCGGCCCTGATATAGATCCCATTTGAGGCATCCGGTGCCCTGACGATCGACCGGGGTGTCGAAATCAAATCGTGTTTGCCGTTTACAGGTCATGATATGAAACAGGTATATCCAGCAGGCTGCTAAGTCAAGGACAAGGCGCATCGGCAAGATATCCGGCCCGCAGGTCCTCATCTCCATGCCAGCGTTCTCTTGAGTTCGAAGAACGACGATCCGGCACTCTCACCGCAGAGAAACAGCAAAGGTGACGGCTTGAGCTCCAGATACGGTGCCGTGTATCCATTGGCTGAACAAATTCATAAATAATTACGCTTGACTTCATGTGAGCTGTCGATATTCTGTCTCTGTTCAGACAGGCTGTACGCAGCCGTAAAGAGGAGGAATTATGAAAAAGATGATTTACCCGTCTGTGGTCCTGTTCGTGCTCTTGGGATTCTCCTGTGCCTGGGCCGACGCCACGGTAGAGACGTTCATCAAGTTCGGCGGTTTCAACGGCAGCGGTGCATACGAGGGAACCACCGTCACCCGCATACAGGGCGACAAACAGGCCGAGACGTCATCCATCAAGTTCTCGGGAGTTGTGCTTTCCTGGGCTGCAGGCAAGAGCGAGACAACCACCATCACCCGCATAGACAAAGGCGTGATCTGGACCCTCGATACCAATAAGAAGACCTATGTCGAGACCCCTCTCGCAGATTTCGGCCTCAATGATCTGGATGACGGAGAGGATATGAGTGCGGGCGATGAAATCGATGAGGATGATAAACCCCGGGTCAAGGTGACCAGGAGCGAGTTCCAAGTCAAGAAGACCGGTGCCAAGCAGAGTATCAACGGGTTTGCCTGCGAGGAATACCTCATGACCTGGCTCGTTGAGCTCGAGGACCTGGAAACAAAGGAAAAAACCGCCAACACCATGAAGACCAGCCTCTGGACCACGCCCGAGACCCCTGCCATCAAAAAGCTCCAGGCCGAGCAAAAGGCCTTTTCTCAGGCCTATATGAAAAAACTCGGCGTCAACATCTCCCCCGAAGAGATGCAGCTGTTCGGCATGGCGGCGTTCGCCATGGCCAGCGGTGCATCCGATGAAGAGCTGGCAAAAGAGTTCGAGAAGTTCAAGAAAGAGATGACCACGGTCAAGGGCTATCCCATCCGCACGGCAGTAGACTGGAGCATGGCCGGCGACAGGCCGGCGGCCCCTCAGCCGGAAGAAGAACCAGGCGGAATATCCTTCCCCGCCGGGAAAGACGACCTGCTCGGCGGGCTGGGGGGCATGGTCTCCAAGGCCGTGTCAAAAAAGGTGTCTGACAGCACCAGGCCCGATGCGAATGCGCCGTTTTTCTCAAGCATGACCGAGGTGAAGGCCATATCCATCGACGCCCTTCCTGCAGGGACCTTCGATCTCCCCTCCGGATACAAGAGGCAGCAGTAAGCACAACCAGAGCATGGGGTCGCGCATGGGGTCAGGTTTCGGCATATGACACTTCAGTGTCAGATGTCGAAGCCCGATCCCGGCCCGCTTATGACCCCCGCCCTGTTTTGGTGCTCCGCGATCGGCTAGAGCAGAGAGAACACGTTGCTTTTCAGGAGAGACTCGGCAAAGGATATCCGCTCTGAGAGCTCAGTGCCGATCTGCCCGAGTGATCCGGCCTGCTGCTCGACCGAGCTGATCGGCCCGCTCACGCGCTGCTCGAGCGCTGTCATCACCTGTGCCTGAAACTGCGCGGTGAGGTCTTTTGCAAGGGTATTGATGACGCCCCGGAAGCTGTCGTCAAGGTTTGAGGACACCTTCACGGCATAGTTCTCCGGCTCGCCCGAGACCCCGACATTCAGGGAAAACCCGCTGATCCCGGCAAAAACCTTTTCCACCGCAGCGCTCAGGCCTGTGGCCTGCTCGGCCTGGCGGACCAGAAAACGTGCGGATCTCACGGTTGCCTCCAGATCCGCACTCACCGACCTGCCCGCGATCACGGCAGTGAGACCCGTGTCTAGAATGCCCTGCTGCAGCTCGACAGGCAGGATACCCTGCCCGAGCTCCCTGGGACGAAGGTCATAGCCTTTGAGCCCGAGGCGAACCATGTCTTTCGGGCTTGATGGATTGACATGATCGAAGGTGCCGTCGAGGCGGATGCCCTTGATGCCATCGAGGTTCTCTCCTGTAAAGAGGCAGGTCATGGGCAGGCCCAGGACATCCTGATCAGGGGTAAGGTTCTGAATCGTTCCCGCAAGTGTTCTCCCCCGGGTGAGCACCGAGACCGCCGCCTTCCTGATCAGAAAATCCGGCACCGGGGCATACTCTTTGAAACGCATGTCGATGCCCTTGAAACGGGGCGGCCGGAGCTCTTTCTGCTCCTCCGCCTCCAGGGTCTTGCGATCGAGCATGGGCCTGATCCTCTCGTGCCATCTCAGCGAACGCTCCACCCACACCCCGACCTGCTCACCGAAGAGCATGGAGCTGATATTGCCGATGCCTTCGGCGCTCGGGCCGTATTTTCGGGCGATCTGCCGGGCATCCTGGGCGGGCAGCTCAGAGAGCCGGTTCACCTGCGCGGTGACGGTGCGGTAGTCGTCCGAAAAACTCCGGTAGCTGTCCCTGAGCAGGCTCAGATCGGCATTGATGTCGGAATACAGGTCTTTTACCTCGGTCCCTTTCCTCAGCAGGGCGCTGAGATCGCCCTTGCGCGCCCGGCTCAGCTCCTCGACACGGGCCTGATACTCCTTCAGGCGGTCTTTGTCGGGAAGCTGCTCTATCCGCTGGTTCCAGAACTTGTTCCTGTTCTCGATCTCATCGCTTAGGGCGCGGGCGGAATTCACGGTTTGGAGGTTGGCCTCTTCAAGCGCCTTCCTGACACTTTCACTCGTGATGTCAGGCACCTTGAACCAGGAAACCCTCTCGCCGGGGGCGGAAGACACCTCTTCGGCGGCCTTCCGATAGACGCGCCCGGGGCGCTCTCTTAATGTCCCCAGCGCAACATCCTCGACGCTCATGTCCTCGATGACGGTCTTGCGTAAGAAGAGCTGCGCGGTGTCGAGCGTGAACGCCATCCTCCGGATATCCAGGGCGTTCGTCTCGGGGTTGTCGGGGTTGGTCACCTGTATCCGCGTGATAACGAAACCCAGCGGAGAAAAGGTGAGGTCTGCATTGTCCACATTCACCTCGGCTCCTACCAGAAAGGCTGCTGTCCGCTCGATCCCCCTGCGGACGAGGTCGTCCACGAGCACGAGCCAGAAAAACGCCAGCAGGGCCGTGATCACGACAAAGGCCAGAAGTCCTTGCCACCGTATCCACTTCTTCATACCACCCTCCCTAGTTCCTGCCGGGAAGAGACGAATAGATCTTGTAGAAGGTGCTCGCCCAGATCGCCTGTGCGAGCCTCGTCTTCTTCATCCATGCGAGAAAACGCTGGCGATATCGCACAATGCCCGCTCTGGTGAGGAAGAACACGGGTAAAAACAGAACGAGCGAGACAACGAGGCTTCCCATGACGATCGTGTTGTTGAACCTCTCGATCCTGAAAATGGGCATGTTGTACATGGCTGTCCAGAGCCCTTCAAGAGACTGCGCCGAGAGCAGGGAGAGCCCCGCGGCATGAAACAGCGGGTCGAACAGATACGCCAGGCCCGAGAAGACCGCCAGCCCCAGCAGAAACGCGCTGAGGTTGACGCGCAGGACGAGCACCAGCAATAGCACGACAAGATTGTGCAGGCTCATGAGCGGGGTCAGACCCGCAATCAGAGAAAGGGCGACCGCGAGGCTTATCTGTGAAGGATCTGCCTCGGAGTTCAGGATATTGAGCACCTTCGCCAGGGTATAGAGCATGTTTCACCTCCTCTTTGAATCATCAACCCCTGCCGGACCGGACCGCCGGAACATTCATGGTGTCGCACCCTTGGTTCGACCCCTCCACCGTTACCAGAATACCGGCGATATTTCACTATGGATTTTCCTGCCATGACCGGCTGATGACGCAGGCGTGTCCGGGAGATCCTACTGAGGGGATGAGACATTTTCCGGGGCCTGTTCAGGACTTTTGGGGGGTGTGAAATCAGAAAACCCCCTATGGAGATCGCCGGAGGCTGCATGTTATTTTAAGCCGCTGATTCGTATCAACAAGGAGAACACCATGAATGAACTCCTGTTTTCATCAGGAACCTATTATGAATACCCCCTCATTATCAAAAAAATCCTCACCTCGGCACTGCGGTATGCTCCATCCCGGACGATCAGCTATCGTGACAGGCTCACCTATACCTATACCACCCTGGAAGAAAGAATCAAGCGCCTGGCAGGCGCCCTGTCGGCGCTCGGCATGGAAAAGGGCGATGTGGTCGGGATGATCGACTACAATTCCCACCGTTTTCTGGAAACCTACTTCGCCGTGCCCATGATGGGGGCGGTGCTCGCAACCTTCAACTGGCGGCAGGGGATCGCCGAGCTCGGCCACACCATATCGCATGCCTCTCCCCGGGTTCTCATCGTACACGAAGACTTTTTGTGCCTACTCAAAAAGGTGAAGGATTCGCTCGGAAACGTACATCACCTGGTGCTGATCAAAGAGTCTGAACAGCCGGAAGAGCCGTTCTTTTCCTTCACGGGAGAATACGAAGATCTGCTCATCCAGACTCAGCCGGAATATGAGTTTGAAGACTTCGACGAAAACACCCCCGCCACGCTCTACTACACCTCGGGCACGACCGGTTTGCCCAAGGGTGTGTCGTTCACCCACCGGCAGATCGTTCTGCATACGCTCACCCTGGGGCTGACCCTGGGCTCGTACTCCTCGAAGATCCGCTTCTCGTCAAAAGATGTGTTCATGCCCCTGGTGCCCATGTGGAAGGAACATGCATGGGGCCTGCCCTATCTGGCTGCCATGCTGGGCGCGCAGCAGGTGTACACCGGCAAGTTTGACACAGAGTGCTTGCTCCATCTCTTCAAGAAATACCGGGTCACCTTTTCGGTGTGTGTGCCCACCGCGCTGCACCTGATCCTGGAGCACCCCTATGCAAATGGGCTGGATTTTTCTCAGTGCAAGCTCATCGTAACCGGGGCGCGCTTATCGGAGAAGCTGGCCAAGATAGCGCTTTCCCGCGGCCTGAAGATCACCTCTGCCTTCGGCCTGTCCGAGGCCTGCCCGCTCGTCTCCATGGCGCATCTCAAAGGGGACCTCGACGGGCGCGCCACCAGGAAAAAGATCGAGGCGCTCACCGGCGCCGGGCTGCCCGCCCCCCTGGTGGATGTGGAGATAGCCGAGACATCGGAGCACCTCATGGAGACCGGCAACAGAAGGAACGGCAACCTGCCTCAGGGCCAGATCGTGGTCCGCGCCCCCTGGCTGGCCCGCGAGTACCACCGCGACCCGAAGAAGACCATAGACCTCTGGAAGCGCGGCTGGCTCTACACCGGCGATCTCGGCTTCATCGACAAGGACGGGCACATTCACATCACGGATCGTGTCGGGAATGTGTCGAAAAGCGGCGGCGAATGGATCTCGCACCTGAAGATCGAGAATCTGGTAAGGCAGTATCCCGGTGTTCAGGATGCCGCTGTCATCGCCATCCCGGACGAGGTATGGGGCGAGAGGCCGGCCGTGCTCGTGGTGATCGATGAGGCACACGAATCCCTGGTAAACAGCACCCAGATCGAGAAATTCATGTATTCCTTTGTCAGGACAGGCGACCTGCCCAAATATGCGCTTCCCGACAAGTACCTGATCGTGGACGAGATCCCCAAGACCGAGGTGCAGAAGATCGATTTCCGCCATATCATGGAATGCTACGGAGACTTGCTGTTTCCCGCGGCTGAAGGTACTGGATAGAAATACTCGCCCGTCTCCCCTGAATCTCCTCAAACACCGGCGCACTTGAGAACCATTCTGTCCTGAATATCCTTAATCATAAACAATGGCCCGGGTTTTCCGCCGAATCCCGGACGCATGAGAAAAGAGAGAAGCATGGATATACCCACGGTGTTCGACCCCTATCCGGCCGGACCGGATATCGAGGTTTTGCCTTCGTATTTTCCCCTGCCAGGCTATGGAATGCTTCCGGTCAATGCCTTTGTGCTCAAGTCCCGCCAGCCGGTCCTTGTCGATACAGGGTTGTGGGCCTTGAGCGACGAGTTCATGAACAACCTCTCCTCGGTAATCGACCTGGACGATCTCAGATGGCTGTGGCTCACCCACAACGACCATGACCACATCGGAAGCCTCCACCGGATCTTGGAGGCCGCCCCCCGGATCAAGGTCATCACCACCTATCTCGGTCTGGGCAAGATGAGCCTGTTCAGACCGATTCCGCCCAACCGGGTCTATCTGCTCAATCCCGGACAGACCATCGATGTGGGCGACAGAATACTCTCCTCGATGAAGCCGCCCGCCTACGACGCCCCGGAAACCACGGCCCTGTACGATCACGAAAGCTCCACTCTCTTCAGTGCCGACTGCTTCGGCGCACTGATGTCCGAGCCCGCCGGCAGCGCGAACGAGATCGGATCGAGCAGGCTCAAAGACGGACTGGTTTTCTGGACCAAGGTGGATTCGCCCTGGCTGCACACGATTGACAGAGACAGTTTTGCGAATATGATCAGCTATTTCCACGGGCTCTCGCCCAGGACCATCCTGAGCAGCCACCTCCCGGCCGCCCGCGGCATGACTGACGAACTGCTTCAGTATATCGCAATCGTTCCCGATGAAGAGCCCTTTGTGGGCCCGGACCAAGAGGCTTTTGCAGCGATGAAGGGATGAGCAACCTCCGCCGCCCTTTTCCCGCCCGAAGCGGCACGATTTCCACTTGTCACGCCCGGCTCCATGCGGCCTCCCCGGCACCCCTTGCAGGTGCAAGCCTTCCGGCGGATTGGTCTGCCTACCCCATCACCCACCGCAGCAGCGCCATCACGACCACGCCCCCTGCCACGGTCTTGATCAGGCTCTTCGTGCGCACTGCGATCAGCAGCACCGGGATAATGGCGATCATGGCAAGGTTCTCGGGCGGCCATGAGGGGCTGCCTTCGGGCATGACGACCGCCTGCGCCAGCAGGGCGGACAGCACCGCAACGGGAACAAACTCCAGCCAGCGCACTACCCGTTCGGGCAGGGTGATGCGGCTGAGCAGAACCAGAGGCACGATGCGCGGGATGAGCGTGACGATTGCAGCACCGAGAATGATCAGGAACACTTCGGTCCGTATCATGCCCTAAGCCTCCCTTTCTTCCAGGACCATGCCCACGGTTGCGGCCACGAGCGTGGCTGCGATGATGGCCCAGCTCGGCGGGACGACCAGCGAGGCGCACAGGGCGACCCCGCCCCCGACAGCAGCCGCCGTGACTGCGGGCATCCACGCGGGCCGGTTAACGATCTGCAGGATCAAAAGCGCCGCAAACATGGCTGCCAGCGCAAAGTCAAACCCCAGGGCACGGATATCCGTGATCGCACTGCCTAGAACAGCGCCGATGGTGGTGCTCACGATCCATGTGGCGTGGGACACGTTGTTGATGCCCAGAAACCATCCCGCCCCGGCACGGCCTCCCTGCCCGAGCCGGCTCGATGCAACGGCGAATGTCTCGTCGGTGAGCTCGGCGCCGATCAGGGCGTTCTGCCACGGCCTCAAGTGGCGTACATAGGGCGAGACGGCGGCGCTGTACAGGAGATGGCGCACATTGACCAGGAAGATGGTCACGATGACGGCCGAGGCCGGCACGCCCGCAGCGATGAGTCCAACCATGACGAACTGGGCCGAACCGGCATACAGGATCATTGACATGACCGCGACCTCGATCACCGTGATGCCGGCCGTCTTGGCGACTACCCCAAAGGCGAGCCCGATGGCGAGGTATCCCATGATCACGGGAACCGCATCTCTGATGCCATCGGCATATCCTCTGCCCGGCGGTGTGCTATCGGCCTCGGGAAGGTCTGTATCAGGGATGTTCATGTGGTGGTCAGCCTGCCTGTTGTCTCTCATGTGCTCTGCTCATTTTTCAGGGACACACTTATAGCACAAAACAGGCTTGTGGCCAGCGGGTTTCTTGCGCCAGAGGGCCCTTGGAGAAGTGAGTTTTTTGTTGCAGCAGATTTTTGCACCGGCGGGAAGCACGACACTCCCTCAGCCGGCGGGCGTGCATGATGCTACCGGGCTGCAGCCTTGTCTGCCGAGAGGTATGGTCTGCCGGTAAAAAACGGGCTCTTCTGCTCGGCCATCCGATTCATCGCCCTGTTGAGAAAGGGGACGAACCTCTGCGCGGCCAGTGCGTTGCCCTCGGCACTGGGATGGTCTCTCCTGCCGATGGTTGACGGATACCGGAGCCAGTTGGAGACACCGTCACCGGTGAGGATGTCGTAATAGTCGAAGACCACCACGTTCATCAGCGGGTAGTTGCTGAGCCACCCTGAGTAGAAATGCTTCAGCCAGTTGTTGAAGGAGCGGATCCGCTTGCCAACTTCTTCGATGGAGGCCTGGTCCGGCTTTCCCAGGATGCGGCCGATGATCCCCTTGGTCGAATCAGGCCTCACGAGTGGCGGCGCGGTCAGCGCAACGAACAGGGTGTCGGGCTCTTTCAGGAAATGATTCAGCAGGGCTGTATACGCAGCCTTATAGTTGGCTACGGTCTTTTTCCAGGAATCCGGGTTGCCGGGTCCGGTCCCCTCCTCTTCGATCCAGCTCGCTGAAGAGGCCGACTGGAACATGACCACCCGGTTCCTGGTCCCATCGCTGAAGAGTTTGTCCTGGTGCCGGGTGGCAAGGATCCTTTTCATCTGGTCGCGGAATCTCCGGTTCCACTGGCAGACATTGGTGCCCGCCGCGATCTTCGAACCCTTCGCTGCTTCGTGAGTCACGTAGTTGTTCTGCGAGAGCAGGGTCCTGAGCCCTCCCCCGTTCGGATGGCTTCTCAGGATATCGGATTCCCCGATGGTTCTGCCTGGGTTTGCCATGAGCTCGCCTCCCGCTGAATCATGAATAAAGAGCAGGTCCACTGGGCTTGCGGGCTTGGCTGCCGAATAGGCCGTGAGGTCGAGTTCTCTGATGTCCATGCCCCTCTTCTTGTGCAAAAATGCTGCCGCGATGTGGTGCGTGATGACGATGGCAATTCCCGCTCCTGGTCGCCGGATCAATGGAATGAAACCCTTAAGCCTGCTTCGAGCCGGAATATCGAAGGGAATGTAGCCCGCCTCGACAATCCTTCAGAAAGTAGACGCGAAAATGAGGGCTTACGAACGAATACCGACAATGCATCCCGCCGCAAGCAATGGGATATTGAAGGCTTGGTATGGAGAGTAATTCGCTTACAGCAAGCTTGAACAGGAATCAATCCGAAGCGGTTGAGCTCATGAGCCCGCATATCCAGACTCTCTAGAGGACCTGGGCCGTGATAACCGGGGCAGGCGAACGTATGATCGCAGGGGTATTCATGACCGCCATAAATCGGTGACAAAATCCGCACTTTTCATTACCAGAAGGTAGCCGGTTTTTCCTTTTCGTTATCGTGACGGAAAAATTCCCGACAGGGCAGAGCCCTCCCTTCCGGCCTTCCTGCACGGCATCGGAGCTCTCACGAGCGCTTCTTTATCAGTCCCTTGAACCGGGCGTATTCCACCATCCGGCTGAAGGCGTAGAGCGCCCGTTCCGGGGTCGGATAGGCCGGGACGCCGAGCTGGAGAAAACCTTCGTGGATGTGCAGCATCTCTTTTCTCGTGCCGCCGTAGTAGCTTACGAACACCGGCTTGCGGGGATGGGCCTTGATGATGTCGGCAAAGGCCTCGCCGATGTCGAATATCGACTCGGGCATGAGCACGAAGATCATCAAAAGCGCGTCGATGTCCTGCTGTTCGAGCAGGCTGGCTGCGACGTGGCTCATGGTCTTTTTCGAGCCGTGCTGCTCCACGGCGGACCATATATCCACCGGATTGCGCACCGGGGCCCAGGCAGGTATGACCTCTCTGAGCCTGCTCAAGGTGGCGGGTTTGAGCGGCGGGATCTCGATGCCCAGCTCCTCGGCTGCGTCTGTGGTCACCACACACCCCATGCCCGTAATGGAGAGCACGCCCATGCGGTTGCCGCGCGGCAGGGGCAGCGACTCGAACGCAGAGAGCGTGTCGAAAAACGCCTCGGAGTCGTGCACCCGCACCAGTCCGGTCCTGCGGCAGACTGCTTCGAATACGACATCAGAGCAGGCCAGCGAACCGGTATGCGAGGCGACTGCAGCGGCCCCTGCCTCGCTCCGCCCGGATTTCACCACTACAACGGGCTTTTTGCAGCATGCCGATGCCGCGGCCTTGATAAACCGCCCGCCGTCTGCAACGCCCTCAATGTACATGCCGATTGTGGTTGTCTGATCGTCGCCGGCGAGATAGTCCAGAAGATCGCTCTCGTTGATGTCGGCCTTGTTGCCGATACAGGCGACTTTGGCGATCCCGAAGGGCCCGTAGTCGGCGATCCAGCGGCCCCAGCCCGAGGAAAAGACCCCGGATTGCCCGATGAGCGACACCCCGCCGGGCCGGATCTGTTCGAGCCCTACAAACGAGGTGGCTAGACCTGCACGGGGATTGATGGTGCCGATGCTGTTGGGACCCATGATCCTCGCCCCTGCTGCGCGGGTGCGCGCCACAAGCTCGTTCTGCTCGGCCGCACCAGCCTCGCCGATATCCGAAAAACCTCCCATGCTCAGGATAATGTTCCTAATCCCCTTTGCAAGACAATCGGCTACAGCTTCAGATACCGCGGGCTTCGGAATCACGAGAATTGCAAGGTCGATCGGTTCAGGCACATCAACCACCCTGGGATAGGCCTTCATGCCGAGAATCTCTTTGGTGGCCGGATTGATTGGGTATATCTTGCCCTGAAATCCCGCCTTCAGGAGATTTCTCAAGACAGTGTTGCCTCCCTTGCCGGGTTTCTGGGATGCACCGATGAGGGCAAGCGAGCTTGGGTTGAAGAATGGGTCCACTGTTTGCGCGGCCGGCGCCTTCGCTCTTACGGTCTTCGCCTTCCCATTGCAGCGGATAAGTGTATCCACCGCCAATGCACCGTTTTCGCGGGCGATCAGTGGGTTGACGTCGATCTCAACGATATCATGCCGTTTCACGATGAGCCTGGAGACAGCCTGCAAGGCCCGTGCAACAGCGTCGATATCCACGGGCGGACGGGAGCGGTATCCCTGAAGGAGAGCTGCACCCTTCAGACGCATGAGCATGGAGCGGGCCGTCTTGAGGTTCACGGGAGCGATTTCCACGACCGTGTCACGGAAAATTTCGGTAAAGATGCCTCCGATCCCGGCCAGGACTACAGGACCGAAAACCGGATCGCGCCGAGCACCCAGGATGATCTCGACACCGGAGTCTGCCATCTTCTGCACCAGGAGTTTGGGTGCTATACCGTCGAACCGGGCAAGCATATCGCGGGCCGCTGTTCTCAATGCCTGCCGGTTGGGGACATTCAGCACGACTCCGCCCTGTTCTGTCTTGTGGAGCACCTTTTCCGAGCAGACCTTGAGGACCACGGGAAATCCCAGCTTCTCTGCCGCATCCGCAGCCTCTGCTTCGTCATCTGCGAGGATCTGATCCACCACGGGGATCCCCCATTCCCGCAGCAGGAGCGCCCCCTCATACTCGTTCTTTGCTGTAATGTGTCCTGCTTTCAAGGGTGTCTCTCCGTAAGATAAATTTTATTAATGTCATCGAATACATACCAGAATCACGCCCTGAAAGACAATACCCTGCAGACCTGTCTCACACGGGACCTCGAAGGCCTCGGTGGGCCAGGCTGCAGACCCTCATTCAGGGCAGGCAGGCCGCCTAGAGTGAATAAACCGGTAAAAGATCACCCCTGCCAGGGCGATGGGGATCAGGTTGGCGAAAAACATGGCCCGATATCCGGCAGCCTCTGCTACATAACCCCAGAGAATCGTTCCCAGACCGATGCCCAAGTCGATCGAGATCATGTAGGTGCCGGTGGCTGCGCCGCGCCGGTTTACCGGAACATACCGCACGGCCAGGGCCTGCAGCGTGGGGATGAAAAAGCCGAACCCGGTGCCGAGCAGCACCCCGGTGAGAATGAACCCGCCCATGGTATGCGACAGGCCTACGGTCACCAGACCGAGAAGCAGCGCCAGGTGTGCGATGAGCAGGATCCTGACTGCTCCGCCCCTGTCTGCCCAGCGTCCGGACAGAGGCCGGGTGACCAGCATCACCAGGGCAAAGGCGGTGAAGAAGGGGCCGATGTTGGTGATTCCCTGTTCTGCCGCGTACAGGGCGATGAAGGACATCACGGCCCCGAACACGACTGAAATGGAAAACATCACCCCGGATGCTGGCAAAGCGGCCTTCTCCAGCAGCCCGGTCAGAATCGGCCGCGGCGAAACGGGTAGATCGATGTTTGGCGGGTCACCCGCAGGATCGTGCCCGCTCCGCACGAGCAGACTGCTGCTCAAGGACAGCACCGCCAGCAACATGACCATGAGAAACAGTATGGGAAACCCGAACCGGTGAATCAGCCAGAAACCGATCATGGGGGTGATGGCCATGGAGAAGGATGACGTGAGCCCGAAGTATCCGATTCCCTCGCTGAAGCGCGTAGCAGGAAGGGTATCGATCACCATGGTGCCGATCGCTGTACCCACCATGCCGAAGGCCAGACCGTGAAAGCCCCGCACCGCTGTCAGGAGCGAGATATCGCCGGCGACACTGTAGAGCGCGGTCGCAATCACTGCCAGCAGCAAGGCCAGGATCGTAGTCTTCTTCCGGCCCCAGCGATCCACAAGCGCACCTGCAATGGGCCGCATGACCATGGCGCCGACGGTGTAGGATGCCATCACGTATCCTACATCCCTCCGGCTGCCGCCGATATGGAGCAGATACACGGGCAGGGTAGGCGTAATCATGTGCGCACTCATGAACAGGGCCAAGTTGGCGGTGCAGAGCGATATGAAGTCTCTGGTCCAGATAGTAGCCGGTTTTTCGGGTGTCATGGTGTCTTCTTCCTGTTCCGTTCCGCTGCAGCAGACCCTTCCCGGATCAGACAGAGGCCTGGGATAGGGGGTGCAATGCCCACAATCACAGCTTTTTTAAATCGCGCCCTTAAAACCTGCCGGATGCCCGGCAACGCCATGGGGCAGAACATACCTGTTCTCATCGCATGATTACTGACCCTGAAGCGTCGTAACACTCCTGTCATTCCCCGTCAATGGGTGGGAGAATTTCTACTCCTATTGCAGGACCCCCAGTCTTATTGCTCGCCTGCAGCACGGGCGGAGCCGCCCAGTGTAATCGCTTATGGGGGGTTGCTTTTCGATATTGAGGGCCGGCCTGTATTCACCGGCTGGAGGCAGGATAGGGGCCAGCGCCCGCATCCGCGGAGGGGCTGGCTTAAGACTCTTGATTGAGTCTTTTGGTGAACCTGAGACCGGTGTCGATGTAGCCGATGTGCCGGTAGAAGTCGTGGGATTCCTTCCGCCGGCTGCTGCTGGTAAGGACGACCAGAAGGGCGCCCTGGCCCGCGAGCCAGGATTCGACCCTCTCGATCAGCATCTTTCCGATGCCACGTCCCCGCCATTTCTCATCGACGACGAGTGCGGTCAGCCTTCCGTACATGCCGGTGAATTCGAGAGAACGCCCGAGATAGACCCCGACGAGCCCGATGACCTCGCCTTGCGCCTCTGCTACAAAGGTCTTGTATTCCTTTAGCGGAGACAGGGTCTCGATTCTTTCCGTCATCTCTTCGGCTGAAGCGGGATACCCCAGCTGGGAGAAGAGCGAGGCTACGGCCTGTGCGTCACCCGGGCCGGCTTCTCGTATGATACATCCTTTTGCAGCATCCATTCCGCACGAATTCTCCGATGGTCTCCACAATGAATAATGACATCCGGATCGGGTAAATCAATGGGAATGGGATGGGGTGTTTTCATTTTCTGTAAGAAAAAACGATCGATTGTCTGATGAAACTTCCGCCATTCTCTGGGAATGTCGGAAAAAAATCCCAAGATCAAGGATGTCAATATTTCACGGACGTCCCCCCTGTTTTTATCTCACTGCGGATCGTTATTGTTTAGTAGTATGTGCTGGGCAGACCGGCCAAGGCTTAAGCATCAATGCACGCGACTGATGATGCCCGGACAAAGATATAGGGGGTGAGCGGCATGGCGTCGAATTGGAATCCGGTCGGTTGGTTCGAGATTCCCGTGAACGATTTTGAACGTGCTCGGGAATTCTACGAGCATGTCTTCGAAATCGACCTCGAAGAACATCAGGTGGGGCCTTTTCGGATGGCCTGGTTCCCGATGCAGCCTGATGCAATCGGGGCTGCAGGTTCACTGGTAAAAGGCCAAGGGTATGTCCCGGCTGATACGGGTGTGCTCATCTACTTTACTGCTCCGGATATCAACGCCACACTGGCCCGTGTGGAAGCTAAAGGCGGAACAGTCCTCGTCCAGAAAAAGAGCATCGGAGAATATGGGTTCATCGGCATATTCAAAGACAGTGAAGGCAACTGGATTGGAGTTCATTCAAGAACATGAGAGCGCATGACCGGTCTGCCGGTGCCAGAGAAGGCATTCCTTACCGGATACTGGGTCGCACCGGCGAGGAGGTATCCATCATCGGCCTGGGCGGATCTCATATCGGCGTGCAGCCAAGCGAGCAGGAGAGCATCCGCATCATCCGCGCCGCGCTCGACAACGGGGTGAACTTTCTCGACAACTCCTGGGACTATCATGGCGGGCAGAGTGAAATCCGCATGGGCAAGGCGTTGCGTGACGGTTACCGGCACAAGGCCTTTCTGATGACCAAGTTCGACGGCCGCACCAGAGAGTCGGCTGCGCGGCAGATCGACGAATCGTTGCGCCGCCTTAAGACCGACTATATCGATCTCATCCAGTTCCATGAGATCATCCGGATGGAAGACCCTGAGCGCATCTTTTCTCAGGGCGGGGCCCTGGAGGCTGCGCTGAAGGCCCAAGAGGCCGGCAAGGCACGGTACATCGGGTTCACCGGCCACAAGAGTCCGGATATTCACCTGAGGATGATGGAGATTGCACGTGAGAGCGGCTTTCGATTCGACACCGTACAGATGCCGCTGAATGTCATGGACGCTCACTACGACAGCTTCGAGAAACGAGTTTTACCGGTGCTGATGACAGAAGGGATCGGCGTGCTCGGCATGAAACCTATGGGCGGTCAGATCATCCTGAATAGCAATGTCGTGACCCCTGTCGAATGCCTGCACTACGTCATGAACCTGCCGGTCAGCGTCGTTATCACCGGCTGCGACAGCCTCCCGATCCTCGAACAGGCGCTCGGGGCGGCGAGAAGCTTTAGGACCATGGACAAGGACGAAATCTCGTCCCTTCTCGCAAAGACGGCGCAGGCTGCAGACCAGGGTCGGTTCGAACTCTACAAGTCATCCGACACATTCGACAGTACCCGCAGAAACCCGCAATGGCTGGGATGAGAAGGATGCCTCATGGGCTTTGCATGAGGCATGAGACGAACAACCATAATTATGGTTGCCGGATCCGGAAGCCGGTTCCCAAGACCGGTTGTACAGAGTCCCCAAGGCCGGACATCTGCTCGATGGATGCCCGGCCTTCAGGATCAGACTTACTCAACAGCCTTCGAGAGCTGAAGTATCTCCATCGGCAGCTTGATGCCCAAGGGATCCAGCACGCTGGTATCAACCATGATGGTGAGGTCTTCCTGCCTTAAGATGGGCAGAGAATCGGGGCTCACACCTTCCTTGAGAATCTTTACCGACTGCTGTGCAGCCATCACGCCCATGGTAGTGAACTCGGAACCGATATATAGAGCCGCACCCGGGCACTTGAAATGCATGAAGCTGATAATCGGTATCTTTTTCTCCAGAGATATGGCGGCAATCTCCCTGGCAGGCTCGTTGTCTCTCATGCCGTAGTAAGTGTCCAAGGGAACGATGAATGCCTGAGCGCCCTTGTCGATCAGTTCGTAGACGGTGGGTTTGATGGAATCGTTCTTGGCGACCTCTTTGGCCAGAACGGTATAGCCTACCGCCGGCCCTTCTTTCTTCGTTAACTCGGTATGGGCGATAGCATTGTCGTCATCGCTGTGCACGATTCCGATGGTTGTCACCGAGGGGAAGGCCAGTTTCACGATTCTCAGGGCATCCCGAATGTTCATGTAGAGGGTGGTTCCGGTGAAGCCAGGTCCTGCTTCCGTGAGCGACTTGCATCCGGCTGTTTCCGGAATGGCCACGTTTGTGAACACCAGGGGCACACCGGCCGAGATGATCGCATCCTTTGCATACTTGGTGGCGGGTGTGCCGATAGTTACAGCCAGGTCGGGTTTCGCATCGGCTATCCTCGACGCCTCGCTTTTGATCCGCATAAGCACGCCGATCTTTTTCCACAGACCGGCCTTTTCCAGGTCGAAATCGATGATCGCTCGATTAATGACCAGATTCTTGCCCTGTACCAGACCGTTATTCGCCAGCTCCTCCACAAAAGAATCATAGGTCAGCTGGAATGGTGCCACTGCAGCAACCTGCAGCACTTCCACCTTATACACCCTGTCTTGAGCGAAACCTGTCAGGGCCGCAAATAGAAAAATGAAAGCACAGGTCCCTATCTTCAGAGAACGTTTCATAGCTATTATCCCCCTTCTCAAGAATTTCCAGATATTGATATAGCTATCGGTAATATCAGCCCGAACATTTAATTGGGGTCGGCATCTCACTTAGCTGCCCGGTCCTGTAATCCGCCATCTCTTCATGTGACCTGATCCCTCCAAGCGCCCCACATATTGCATCTTCCACGATAAGTCTTTCCATCAGACCATATCGAATTCTAATTGAAAGACTTCTCGTGTTTTTCCCCTCTTCCTCTGCCAGAATGTCCAAATTTCACGGACGTCCCCTATTTTTGGTCCCCTGTTTTTAACGGACAAATTTGGCTGGCTTTGCGATGTTTGTCAGTGCTTCGGGGAAGGTCAGTCCCAGCCGCTCGACTGTTGCCGGATCGGTAAAGACAAAGAGCTCTTCCTGTTTCAGGATGGGAAGGTCCTCGGGCTTTTTCCCCTCAAGGAGGATCTGTGCCGCCTGTTTTCCCGAGAGCCCGCCTACATATTTGAAGTCAGGCCCGATGTACAGCACTGCGCCGGCGATAGGGTAGTTCATGTATGCGAACAGCGGCATATTGTTCTCACGGGCGAAATCCAGAATTTCTTTACCGGCAAGGCTATCCTTGAGGCCATAGTATGTATCCAGGGGAACGCCGATGCTGTCTATCCCGGCCGCCAACAGCTCAGCCGCGGCGGGTTTGACTGGGTCGGATTTCCTTATCTGTTTTGTCACGATGGTGAAACCCAATTGAGGAGCCTTTCTCTGCGATTCCTCGGCAAATGCTATGGCATTGTCGTCATCGCTGTGGATCATTCCCATCAGTTTTATGCCCGGAACAGCCATTTGAGACAAGGTCAGCAAGGCAAGGGGATCAAGATACAGGGTGGCCCCTGTGAAGCCGACATCCGGAACTTCCTGTGACTTGCACCCCACCACAACCGGGTTTGCAACCGCGCTGAAAACAAGCGGAATGCCTGCGTCAACAATCTTTTTCCGGGAATATTTCGTTGCAGGGGTTGATATGGTGAACACCAAGTCGGGCTTTGCGTCCACAATCGCCGAGGCCGCATTCTTGATCTTGAACAGAATCCCCACCTTCTCCCACAGCGAGGCATCGGCATCTGCATCGATCACGTGCCGGTTGACGGTCAGATTCTCTCCCTCGATAATACCATGCTTGGCCAGCTCTTCCAGAAAACCATTGTACGTCATATCGAAGAGTTCGATGTTGGATACCTGCAGCACCTCGATATGAAACTGCTGGCCGGCGGAACCTTGTTGAACCAGAGCAAACACAAACAAAAAAGTGAAAAGTATTTTCTTCATGTTACGCTCCTTGGTTATGAGATAAACAACTGAAACACAATCTTAATATATCACTGAACACTACTGTCCCAACGTTAATCGAATAAAGTCAGCTGGTTGCTGGGAACTGCCCCTGAATCTTGCCCATTTGAATCTGTAAGTGCATGTATAATTGGCGTCTTCTCGAAGAGTGTGACACTCAAAAC
>Ga0208694_1001778_pt1 | contig 24878 bp, 23 predicted proteins | sample AD_UKC078_MetaG_FD_184442 | JGI IMG/M metagenome (GOLD analysis project Ga0208694, IMG submission 184442) | Active sludge microbial communities of municipal wastewater-treating anaerobic digesters from USA - AD_UKC078_MetaG (SPAdes) (version 2) | ecosystem: Engineered > Bioreactor > Anaerobic >...
TGAAGACGGTCCTACCCTGGAACTTGCTCTTGGCAAAGCACCAAAAGTTAACGGTCAATCCGAGGAAAAAATGAGGGTAGGGTGCGGAAGTGCGGTGTCCGGCCTTTTTGCACCGTATATGGAAAAGGCAGCAGACGAAGTTATTGTTCTTGATGGTCACATTACAGGACTTTTCAGCGAACACCCGGCAGGCAGATATCTGAAGAAGAAGCGGTCACCTGTATCCATAAAAGGCCAAAAAAGCACTGACGGAAGGTATTTCCTGGGAAAAGGAACAGGGTGGGGCGGTACCGATATCCAGGAGCCTCTTGATGTAATAAAAGAGATTGATCAGAAGAAATGCAAAGAAGGCATGACCCTCCTTATTACTGAAACCACTGGTTGGCGATATGCTTATTTTCGTATGATAAAGGGTGAATTTAGGGAAGAGCAGCCTGACGATGGAGCTATGGAATTCATAAAGGTTTTAAGAAGTTCCTGCGAAGTGTCAAGAGTAAGCGCAATTTTTGCAGCCGGTGTAGGTGGCTCTGCGAGGGCAGGGGTAACAAAAAATCCAATCAAATTGACAAAAGCAGTCCATGAAGGGAAGGTCTCTCTGACGATCGGTGGTGCAAAGCCTTTTATCTTCCCTGGCGGGGGTATAAACTTCCTTGTTGATGTAGAACAGATCAAATATGGTAGCGTCTATGTTTCACCAACGCCATCATTTATTCTGCCTGTGGAGTACACAATGTCACTCGACACGTTCAAGAGCATTGGCGGCCACATCGATGCTGTAAAGCCGATAGAAGAAGTGTTGAATGAAGTAAAAGATAAAGCAACTTCCTGATCTTTATCATGTTTATAGAAATCGGTCCGGCAAGCCTTGTAGTATATGGTGAAAAAAAGGGTATGCCATACGAATTTGACAGATCCAGGCTTGAGGAAAAGATTCAAAATATTTTGAGAGATATTCGGGAGTATCTGCCGGTACTGAAACAAAAAGCATATAAGATCAAAAACACGAAACATATGCCTGATGTGCCTCGAAAGATGGTCGAAGCTGTTAAGACAATAGATGAAATGAGCCTGACACCCATGGCAGCCGTTGCCGGCTCTGTCTCAGATGCTCTTAAAGAGCATATCAAAGGCGAAGGGCTTGATATTATTTCTGTAAATAATGGTGGGGACATCTCAGTTTTTGATCGTTATGAAAAAGGGCTGAAAGTCGGTATTGGTGACATTCACACAGGCAGGACCACTTCTTATACCCTTAACATTAAGGGATTTTCCGATTACGGCCTGGCAACGAGCGGTTTTGGCGGAAGAAGCCTCACATTGGGGCTGGCAGATAGCGTAACAGTAGTTGCGGCAACAGGTGCAGTGGCAGATGCAGCAGCCACGTTTATTTGCAATAATACCAGCATAATTACTAATCAGGTTCGTCGAATAAAGGCGTCCGAGATTGATCCGCTGACAGATATTCCAGAAGAGTATGTTACAGTTGAAATTAATCAGTTATCTGAAGGTGTTATAAACGATTCATTGGAAAAAGGATTGCAATTGGCTTTCAAGATAAAAATAAAAAAATATATTTATGATGCCATTATCAAACTAAAAGATCATATCGTCACCACGATCAATGGTGGCTACCCCATTATTTTGGAGGTGCATAATGGAAATTAGAAAGATTGTCACAGTTGTTGAAGAGATCTATGAGGAAGGTGAGAAAAAGCTCGATAAGCCAATCCGTAAGGTTGCCGCACTTGCAGTGATTAAAAACCCTTATGCAGGAAAGTACCAGGAAGATTTGAACGCCCTTATCGATTACAGCGAAGAGCTTGGAAAAATTATCTCTGAAAAAGCAGTTGAAGCACTCGGTAAAGATGTGGAAGTCCACAGTTATGGAAAGGCGGCAATAGTGGGCGAGAAAGGAGAGCTCGAGCTTGCAGCGGCCCTTTTACACCCAAAGCTGGGAACCCCTCTCCGTACAGCTACAGGGGGTGGGAAGGCAATCATTCCTTCTGTGAAGAAGTTGGGCAGTATGGGAGACAGCCTCGATATTCCCCTTCATTACAAGGATGCTGCTTTTGTCCGGTCACATTTTGACGGCATGACGGTGTCAATCAGCGATGCGCCAAAATCGGATGAAATCGTTATTGCAGTTGCAGTTACTGATGGCGGCAGACCCCATCCCCGTGTCGGCGGACTCAAGAAAGATGAAGCAAAGAAGGAAGACGGGCTGAGATAGGCCAATACAAGGTTAATGGTGCAAGGTGAACAGTATTTCCTGTTGAAAGACCCGGGGAAAATCGGTATAATCAACCCCGTGCCCCCGTAGCTCAGGTGGATAGAGCAATGGATTCCTAATCCATGTGCCGCATGTTCGAGTCATGCCGGGGGCACTTTACTATCAATAAGTTACAAATCATCTTCATGCAGGCCTTTACGAATAGCTAAATGAGTGCTTACCGACCCCCAAGGTTCTCCCATCCCTATTCCTGTAGCCGGTAAGCCAGTCATGGATGGTCTGCCTACTTACGTGAAATTCCCTGGCTACCACTTCGGGATTCTTTACACCTAGCAGCCTCACCACTGTTCCTGCCTCCAGTTCCATCAGCGTTTCGTGCTTCAATAGCCACGCATCCATTGTGCTGGCAAGTACACAATAACAGACGCAGAAATGTCAATGCAATTTATGGAATAATTAATCTAGGACTCCACACGGCGTAATCCAAATATCATAGGGCACTTTTTTGGGAATCTTAGCACTCCAGAGAAAATTCCATGTATCAAATCCGGTTGGGTCCGAGTACGTGCCATATCCGGGTACTGATGTGAACTTATTGTTTATTACAGTTACATAAGCAAAGTCATACTCATAACCATCCTCAGAAAAAAACTCTACATAACCAAAAAAGTTTGAGTTAGTTCCGGATAGCCAATAAAGATTACCGTATATATCTGTATAGTTTCCGCGTCTATCATATGATCTAAGTTTTATAGTGTCTGGAGCGCCAGGTTCAACTTCCATGCATACATAGCTCTTATAAGACTCATTTCCACCCTTTGTAGGGACAATGTTTGAGCCGTCAATACCGGCATTTATCATGTTACGGAATTTTGTGGAATCCTGCAACCATAAGCCGTCAAACGAAGTCAGGTTTACCTGAGCCTGAACAGTATAGGCGCCAATCATCAAAAGAATTGCTAAAAAAATTGTGATGCAGAGTGATTTTTTCATGTGAAACCTCCTCATAAATAATTTTTTGTCTGCTGTAAGTGATTTACAGCTCTTTTCATGTACCCTTGCTTCTCATACCTTCCAATATGGCACAGCACTATTAAACAGAATATGTATCCGAGAGTCAATACACATATCGATGAGGGAGCAAGCTTGTGTGTGTCTCAGCCGAAACGACCTTACCCCTGTAAAGTGTACAAATTTCTTTAGAGAACCAGGGTGTTCACTCTCCCTGTTTATCAAGGAATTGATCTGTTTCCACAAGAGCAGGTCAATATAAAATTTGCTTGGAAATTGGGTCCATATGGTTTTTCTCCCTCTTGTTCTGTGATTTGTATAAATTTAAAAAGCTGGTTTCATGTTAAAATTGGAGCTATGTCAGGTGATTGGGTCAGCGGGTTCTCTCCATAACGATTGTGATCTTCAAGGGATATGGTGAAGGAAGCCTTCACCAAGGGATTGGGGAGATCTTATCGCCGGCGTGTCCATGAAGGCCAATGCCTGTTCGTCTTCCTTGTAAATCCAGTATAATCTGTCCTGCTTCATTGACCGGGAAATTTAAACGGACGGGCTATTCAAAAATGGCTTTGGTAGTGCTATTGAAAATGGATTATGCTAACCTTGTGCAACAGGAAACAAGGCCATTGGTTAAACTCAACAGAAAGGAACCTCGCCGTGGTAAAGATAACGCATTCCAAATATGGAATGGAATGAGCAGCAGGGTACACAAGTGACAGGCCGTAATTCGCTTCAATACAAGTGGGTGATCTTCATTGTGCTTGCAGTCCAATACCTTTTTGGCTATTTCCACCGCGTTTGTCCTGCTGTTGTAGCGCCTGAACTCATGAAGTCATTTGATATAAGCGGCATGGCGCTGGGGGTTCTTGCCTCTGCATATTTCTATCCCTATGCAGCAATGCAGATACCGGCAGGCATTCTCTCAGATGCCTGGGGAGCTAAAAAAACAGCAATAATGTGCGCCCTTATTGCGGGCATAGGATCGGTTCTTTTCGGTCTTTCCCACACCCTCGGTTTTGCCATTTTCTCTCGCATCCTTGTAGGCCTCGGTGTTTCTGCCATGTTTGTTACATCCCTCAAGATATTTGGCAACTGGTTTAAACCTACTGAGTTTGCCCGTGTTTCCGCTCTTTACATTGCAGCGGGAGGGGTAGGGTGGTTGACGGCTGCCACTCCCCTGGCTATTTTTTCACAGTATTTCGATTGGCGGTGGGCATTTATTGGGCTCGGAATAATTACCCTGCTCCTTACCTCTCTTATGAGGTTCACCGTTTCAGACAGACCCGATGAAATCGATCCCGGGACTGTTGTCGACACAGGCAAGGTTCAGGGAAACAGTATGGTGAAGATTGGCCGAGATCTGCAAATGGTCATGAAAGAAAAGTATTTTTGGCCTCTGGCTGCCTGGATGTTTTTTGTAGGCGCGGGTAGTTTTGGCTTCGTAAGCCTGTGGGCAGGTCCTTATCTGATGGATGTCTACCGGTTCTCAAAGCCTGCTGTGGGAAATATCCTTTCCATGTTTCCTCTCGCCATGGTTTTTGCCGGACCTTTTCTGGGTTATGTTTCCGACAAAGTCCTTGTGAGCAGGAAAAAGGTCATAGTGGCCACTTCAATAGTGTACGTTGCGTGCTGGCTCATGATGCTTTTTTGTCACGATTCACTCCCCCTTTGCTTGCTTTATTTGTTTTTTTTCTTCCTGGGTGCTATGGGCACAGGTGTTCTGCCCATAGGATATGCAGCCACAAAAGAACTTTTTACTGGAGAAGTAGCAGGCATTTCAATTGGTGCGGTAAATCTCTTTCCTTTTCTCGGGGGTGTGGTAGCCCAGCCCTTAATAGGGTTTATCCTTGACAAGGGGGGGAAGATTGGAACCCATTATCCATCCTCTGCCTACCATTCAGTGATACTAATGTACGTTTTCATAAGTATCTTGAATCTCATTGCAGTTTTTCTCACAAAGGAAACGCTCAGAAAGCAGTGACCTCAGAGGTAAGACCGTATGTTCAAAAAGCAGACAACAGAATATTTTACCGGCAAAGAAGCCTGATTCCAAGCCATGCTCCACCTTTTTGGGCCGGGGAGGTTAAAATAAAAATTCATGAAAAGGTCTGGTATTTCCTTATTGACATTTTCTTTATATTCGTTTAGGAATGTTGAACACATTAAAAGGAGGTGATGAGGATGGCCGCAAAGATTGACGAAGATGCCTGTACAGGATGCGGGACATGCGCTGATGCATGTCCGGTTGAGGCCATTACCGTTGATGATGTTGCCAAGGTTAATGCAGATCTTTGCACCGACTGCGGAACATGCATTGACGAGTGCCCTGTAGAAGCAATAAGTAAGGCTGATTAAACGTTTGAAAATTGCTCAACGCAAGACCTCATGCAATCCGCCCCTCTGCTGTGTGAATACAAGTACGGGCGGGTTACCCCCGCAGATCATATAATAACGGAATATATGAAAATCAGAGACTATGATAGGCTTGAGAAGTTTTACCGAGTGTGACTGTATGGTTAAGCCACTGTTATTACTTCATAATTGATCCATTGTCATAGGATGTTAAATAGATGGCAGTATTTTTACAAAATAGTACGATTAAAAATGTATACTGTTCCACTTATTTATTCTTAAGTTTCATCAATCATAAGCGACAATAAAAATACAGAACATTCCACGGGCCTCAAGGCATTGCTTGTCCTACCGTAGCTTACCCCTCGGAAAGCAGCTTTGGGGCCTTAAGTTTATTTTGATTGTTTCCCCCCGCCCTTACCTTTCCAGTTCTTCACGTCCCATCCCTTACTTCACATCAACAATTTCCAGCTTATGGTTTGCTCTGGGATTTCGCGGAGATGGTCCTTCAATAAGAATCACAAAGTCTCCGCTTAGGCTCTGAGATTTAACCCATTCTCTGGCGTATTCTGTCCAATTATGTTTGTTCTCCGCTTCAAGAATGGGGTGCACTCCATAAGAAAACTGAAGAGCCTGACACGTGGCATCTTGTGATGCTACTGCAGCTATCCATATCGGTAATCGGAGACGGGTAAGCCTTTGGGCAGTACCTCCGCTGTGGCTCGGTATTAATACAGCGGTAACAGGCATTTGTTGAAGCGCACTCTCTACAGACAAAGTAATAAGGTCACCTCCTGTAACTTCATTGCCGGTGACAATAACTTTCAAAGCTTCTCTAACACGATGGCCAGGCCGAGAAGGCTCAATTGCAACGGCTATTTTAACCAGCATTGCCGTAGATTCCACAGGAAATTTTCCCATGGCAGATTCACCAGAAAGCATGACACAATCTGTGCCGTCAAGAATGGCATTGGCAACATCCGTTGCTTCTGCGCGAGTTGGGCGACTATTATCTGTCATAGACTCAAGCATCTGAGTTGCAGTTATAACCGGTTTGCCTGACATATTAGCTTTCCGCATGAGCTGCTTTTGAACAACAGCGATTCTTTCAATAGGTATTTCAACGCCCAAATCACCTCGGGCAATCATTATACCGTCGGCAGCTTCCAGAATTTCATCAATATTGTTCAAAGCACCTGAACGTTCTATTTTTGCAATGATAAAAGGAACGCGTCCACATGCTTTGGCAGCTTCCCGCACCAACACGATATCAGATTTTGCTTCGACAAAAGACTGGCTGATGGCATCCACTCCATTTTCGATTGCAAATTGGAGCCATTCATGGTCATGCTCTGTAAAAGCACTTATGCCAAGATCGATATTAGGAATGTTCAAACCTTTACGGGATCGGAGCTCTCCACCAACAATGACCTTACACACAATATCGGCGTTAGATACTTTTATGGCTTCGAGCTGAATAAGACCATCATTTAAAAAAATAATATTACCTGGTCTAACAACGTCCGGGAGCCGGTCAAATGTCACTGATGCAATGCCTGCACTGCCCAATATTTGACGCGTTGTTAATGTGAACAAATCCCCTGAGGTGAGATGTACCGGATCAGGAGAAATCTGTCCAATGCGCATTTTAGGACCCGGCAGGTCAGCCATGATGGCGATGGGTGTACCAACTGTTTTGGATGCCAATCTGAGGTTTTCAATGGCTTGTTTGTGTCCTTTGCGGTCACCGTGGGAAAAATTCAGCCTTGCTATATTCATCCCAGCTTCTATCATTTTTTTCATAACCTCTATAGAATTAGAGGCAGGCCCTATGGTACAGACAATTTTTGTCTTATTTTTCGGAAGCGCCATGTTTATCCAACCTCCCTGCAATTAAAAGTTCTATCACTTTCTGTTTTTAAAGACAATGATTACGAATTTCTCAAGCTCATTTTAATCGTGAACATGGCATCCCTGCTACATTGTATGATAGACTTCTCACAATCAGCTTAATTATAAAAAGAAAGGAGTTGCCGGCATGAAAAACTCTCCCCTTGCAGGTAAATTACCGCCAGAAGAAATGCTTGTAGATTTGAAAATGCTTGAAAGAGAGTACTACGAACGTAAGCCGGATTTAAAAGATCCTACTCAACTTGTAAGCTTTGGAACAAGTGGGCACAGGGGATCATCGCTTTCCGGCACATTCAACGAGGCCCATATTCTGGCAACAACCCAGGCCATTTGTGATTACAGGAAAAGCAAAGGGGTTGATGGCCCGCTCTACATTGGCAAAGATACTCACGGATTATCAGGGCCTGGACAACGAACGGCTCTTGAAGTGCTAGCAGCCAATGGAGTGGAAACTATGATCCAGCGTGATGACGGATATACCCCGACCCCGGTAATTTCCCACGCCATTCTTTCCCATAACAAGAACCGGAGTGAGGGCCTGGCAGATGGTATTGTCGTAACCCCTTCTCATAACCCCCCGGAAGATGGAGGTTTTAAATATAATCCACCAAACGGAGGTCCAGCTGATACCCAGGTGACCCGATGGATACAGGACCGGGCGAATCTTATTATGATGGCTGGCAACAAAGAAGTGAAGAGGATGTCCTATGAGTCAGCCCTTAAAGCCTCTACAACGCACTCTCACGATTTCGTGACTCTCTATTTAAAAGACCTCATCAATGTTGTTGACATGGACTGTATAAGCTCCTCAGGTGTTGCCATGGGTGTCGATCCCCTTGGAGGGTCTTCTATCCAATATTGGGAGCCGATTAAATCCCTGTACAAAGTGAATATTACTGTTGTTAACGCAATGGTCGATCCAAGGTTTAGCTTTGTGCCCGTTGATCATGACGGAAAAATAAGGATGGATTGTTCAAGCCCCTTTGCCATGGCAGGCCTGGTCAGCCTTAAAGACAGATACCAGGTTTCTTTTGCCAATGATACTGATGCTGACCGGCATGGGATTGTTACTCGCTCAATTGGCCTCATGAATCCCAACCACTATCTTGCGGTAGCAATTTATTACCTGTTGACACATAGGCCTCAGTGGCCAAAAGAGGCGGCTGTTGGAAAAACGCTGGTCAGTAGCAGTATCATTGACCGTGTTGTTGCAACCGTGGGTAGAAGATTGACCGAGGTTCCTGTGGGCTTCAAATGGTTTGTCGAGGGTTTGTTCGAAGGTTCATGCTGTTTTGGCGGTGAAGAAAGTGCTGGTGCAAGCTTTCTGAAAAAAGACGGAACTGTCTGGACAACTGACAAAGACGGCCTTATCATGAATCTACTTGCAGCAGAAATTACAGCCCGCACAGGTAAAGACCCGGGAGAAATCTATAAAGAACTAATAGAGCAATTGGGATATTCCTGGTATACGAGGGTTGATGCACCGATATCACCTGATGAGAAAGCCATCATGGCAAACCTGACTGCAGAAATGATTGTTGCAAAAGAGATTGCAGGAGAACCTATCACTGAAAAGCTGACGAAAGCCCCGGGCAATGGCGCATCAATAGGTGGATTGAAAATCCTGTCATCAAATGGCTGGTTCGCGGTCAGACCATCAGGAACAGAGAATATATACAAGATTTACGCGGAGAGCTTCAAGAGTGAGAGCCATCTCCAGACTATTGTAAATGAAGCGCACCAGATAGTTAAAAACGCTTTAACCGGAAAAACAAAAGGAGCATGAGCATGGAAACGGGCAATCTACCCTTGAACAAAAGACCGGCATGGAAAGCGCTTAAAACTCATTACAGAGAAATACGAAGGCAACATCTTCGTGAGCTTTTTGCCATTGATCCTGAGCGGGGTAATTACATGTGTGCTGAAGGCGCAGGAATCTTTCTTGATTACTCTAAAAATCGTGTAATCAGCGAAACTATCAGGCTTCTTGTTCAATTAGCCGAGGAATCCGGCCTGCAAAGCCGCATTGAAGCCATGTTTAGCGGTAAAAAGATCAATGTTACAGAAAATCGTGCTGTTCTTCATGTTGCGCTGCGGGCACCAAGAGGATCATCAATAATAATGGACGGAAAAAACGTGGTGCCGCAGGTCCATGAAATCCTCGACAAGATGTCTGATTTTTCTATCAAAATACGCAATGGCTCATGGCTGGGGTACACCGGAAAGCGAATTCGCAATATTATCAATATTGGTATCGGTGGCTCAGACCTGGGGCCTGCCATGGCTTATGAAGCACTTAAATATTATAGTGATAGAAACCTGCAATTCAGGTTCGTTTCAAATATAGATGGTACAGACTTTGCCGAGGCAGTAAACGGTCTTAATCCAACAGAAACCCTTTTTATTGTTTCTTCCAAGACTTTCACAACCCTGGAAACAATGACAAACGCGCATACAGCGAGAGCCTGGTTGTTAAAAGGGCTTGGCGGTGAAGAAAGATCAGTGGCAAAACACTTTGTTGCAGTATCAACAAATAAAGGGACAGTTGAAAAATTCGGCATCAATCCCGAGAACATGTTTGTTTTCTGGGATTGGGTTGGTGGCCGTTACTCTTTGGATTCAGCTATCGGTCTTTCAACAATGATCGCAATTGGCCCTGAAAACTTCCATTCACTCCTTGATGGTTTCTACCAGATGGACAGACATTTTCGCACTGCCCCGTTTGAGCGAAACCTGCCGGTACTTATGGGGCTCTTGGCTATCTGGTACAACAACTTTTTTAGAGCAGAGACTATGGCAGTTCTCCCTTACGAACAGTATCTCAAACGTTTCCCAGCCTATCTTCAACAGTTGGCCATGGAAAGTAACGGCAAACAAGTAACCCTTGACGGGGCAAGGGTTGTTTATCAGACCGGCCCAATCTATTGGGGTGAAATAGGAACGAACAGTCAGCACTCTTTCTATCAGCTCATACACCAAGGTACTAAACTTGTCCCCTGTGACTTTATTGCTTTCAACAAGACTCTGAATCCTATTGGTCGTCATCACGATATACTCATTGCCAACGTTTTTGCACAAAGTGAGGCCCTGGCTTTTGGGAAAACGTCAGAAGAGGTTAAAGCTGATGGAACACAGAAATGGCTTGTACCACACAAGGTTTTTAAAGGGAACAGGCCTTCGAACACTATTTTGGCTGACAGGCTTACACCTGATACACTCGGAAAGCTTATTGCCCTTTATGAGCACAATGTTTTTACCCAGGCTGCTTTGTGGAACATTAATGCATTTGATCAGTGGGGGGTAGAGCTTGGAAAAGAATTGGCACAGCGAATCATTCCTGAACTTGAAAGCATAATTGAGCCTGCACTTGCCCATGATAGTTCAACAAATAGCCTGATTCGTCAATACAGGAAACGAAAGCACCTACAATAACTCTTTGTCTGATGCAATATGTTGACTTGTGATATGATTTACCCTATCATTCATCATCGGTAGACACAAATGAGTGAGACAGGTGAGCCGAGAGAAATTAGAAATTTTGGCCCAGAGCTCGACTTTGTAAAACCAGACAATGATGTCCTTATTGTGAAGTTATTCGGGACCTGGAAGATAGGGAGTCAGGTTCCGGGTTTTAACAGGCTTACCAAGGAATTGGAAAAAGACTCACTTATAAGGAAAATCAGGTTTGATTCCAGTGGTCTTGGCCGCTGGGATAGCATCCTTATCACATTTTTATTAAAAATAGCCAACTATTGCGAACAGAAACAGATTGAGTTGACAACAGAAGGTTTGCCGGAAGGTGTGATTAATCTATGCAAGCTTGCATCATCTGTTCCTGAGAGAACAGCGATCAGAACAAGTCAAATTAAGCTTTCACTGACTACACGAGTTGGAATTCATGTTGCGAGAATCTGGGGATCAATAGCTGAAACAATTACTTTTGTCGGTGAGATAGCAATAGCTTTTTTCAGGTTTCTTACTGGTAGAGCACGATTTCGATGGTCAGATCTTTTACTTATAATACAGGAATCAGGGGCTCAGGCCCTTCCCATTGTTTCGCTTATCAGCCTTCTTGTCGGGTTAATACTTGCTTTTGTGGGTTCCATTCAATTGAAGATGTTTGGAGCTCAAATCTACATAGCAAATTTGGTTGCAATCGCTATGGTGAGGGCCATGGGAGCCATTATGACAGGTATTATTATGGCTGGTCGAACAGGAGCTTCTTTTGCGGCCAGAATAGGGTCCATGCAGGTGAATGAAGAAATAGATGCCCTGAAAACTGCCGGATTGCCACCGATGGAGTTTCTTGTACTGCCAAGAATTATCGCCCTCGCTGTTATGATGCCCCTCCTTACATTATATGCTAACCTCATGGGCATTCTTGGGGGCATGATTGTTGGTGTGGGAGGGTTTGATATTGGAATCCGAGAGTATCTCAATGCAACAAAAGGTTCTTTAACGCTCACTACAGTTGGTATAGGGTTGTTCAGCAGTTTTATTTTTGGTATCCTTGTGGCTACAGCGGGATGCCTCAGAGGAATGCAGTGCAGTAGAAGCGCATCAGCAGTTGGAGAGGCTACTACTTCAGCGGTAGTAACGAGCATTGTGAGTATCATTATTGCTACAGCAATTATCACGATAGGATGCAACATCTTGGGTATATAAAAGACAGTTAATGGTTAACGGTGATCAGTGATTGGCGAAGTTCAAAAACAGAACAAAGATAAGGCGGTCTTTGAACCAATTATCGTGGTTGAAGATCTTACCATGGCATTTGGTGACAATGTTATACAGAGGGATCTTACATTTACCATAAACAGAGGGGATATTTTTATTGTAATGGGGGGGAGTGGTTGCGGCAAAAGCACTTTAATGAGGAACCTCATAGGTCTCCAACGTCCTGCCAGAGGAAAGGTATTTTACGACAAAGAAAGTTTCTGGGACATTGAAGAATCAGAAAGAGAAAGAATCTTAAGGCGCATAGGCGTTATGTATCAGGGAGGGGCTCTTTGGAGTTCCATGACTCTTGCAGAGAACATAATGCTGATCATTCAGGAATATCAAAAAATTGATCATGATCAGGCTCTGGAACTCGCTTCGTTAAAACTGGCTCTCGTAGGACTTGCAGGCTTCGAAGATTACTACCCTTCTGAAATAAGTGGTGGAATGAAGAAAAGGGCGAGTATAGCCAGGGCAATGGCATTAGATCCGGAAATTCTTTTTCTTGATGAACCCTCAGGAGGATTGGATCCTATCAGTGCCCGGATGCTTGATGATCTCATTTTGCAACTCAAAAGTAGTATGGGAACAACAGTAGTCGTTATCACCCATGAACTTGCAAGTATTTTTAGCATAGGGAATGATTCGGTTTTTCTCGATACGGAATCAAAGACAATTATTGCATCAGGTAATCCCAAGAAACTTCTTGAAGAATGTGATAACGCTACTGTAAGAAGATTTCTCACGCGGGGTGCCTCAGAGCCTCGTATTCAAGCCATTGGCCGAGCCTAATGGATGTGGTGAAGGAGATTGTATGAGCAAACCTGCAAGCAAAACATTGATTGGAGCCTTTGTGCTCGGAGCAATAGCATTGGGGGTTATTGCAGTGATAGTCTTAGGTTCTCAGAAATTTTTTACCAAGAGGTCTGTTTATGTAATGTTTTTTGAGGGGTCGGTTAAAGGGCTGAATGAGGGTTCACCTGTCAACTTTCGGGGGGTGAAAATAGGTTCTGTCAAGGACATTGAGCTAAAATTTGATCCAAAAGACCTGATTTTTTTAATCCCGGTGTATGTTGAAATTGATCCTACTAAAGTAACTGGTTCTAAGGGAACTATCGGGAGTGCTGAAGTCTGGGAAGAACTTATTCAGAAAGGACTGAGAGCACAGCTTGAGTTACAGAGTTTTGTAACAGGCCAACTCATGATAAATGTTGATTTTTTCCCAGGCAAACCAGCACGATATGTGGGGATGGATAAAAGGTTTCCTGAGATTCCTACAGTCTCATCCCCCCTCGATCAACTTTTGAGAACAGCGGAAGAACTTCCACTCAAGGAACTCTTTGATAAGTTATTGAAATCGATAGAGGGAATAGAAAAAGTTGCTAACTCACCCCAAATCGGATCGAGCCTTGAATCTTTATCTGAAGGTCTGAAGGAATCGCGCAAAATTCTCGGAAAAATAGACCAGCAAATTGGCCCCATGATGACTAACCTGAAAGAAACTTCCGATTCAATCAAGGCCTTTGCCGATAAGTCTCAAAATGTCCCTGGTGCAGTGGAGAAGACGCTTTCCACGGCACGTGCCTCTTTGGAACAGGCAGAGAAAACTTTTAGTTCTGTTCAAAAGCTTGCATCAGATAATTCAGCCCTTATGTATCAGATAGACAATGCTCTGAACGAAGTATCCAAAGCCTCTCGGTCTGTTCGATCTTTATCTGATTACATCTACAGGCATCCTGAATCCCTCATTAAAGGCAAAAGAACCTTAAAAGGAGAATGAGTATGAAACAGAAGGCTGCTCTCAAAACGCTTGCACTGGGGAACATCCTTATGGCCCTTCTTTTAACCGCTTGTGGATCATCCCCACCAGCAAGGTTTTATGCGCTTACACCTATGCCTCCACAAATATCAGAAGACAAGACAATACTCCATGACAAGAACAAAATTATAGCCATAGGACCCATTGAGATTCCAGAGTATCTTGACAGAGCAGAGATTGTGACACGGGCCAAGGAGAATCAACTCATGATTTCGGAATTCGACCTGTGGGGTGGTTCCATAAAAACGGAGATCTCGAGAGTACTTGTTGAAAATATCGGATCCTTGCTTGACCGTGATGGCCTTGCTGTAGTTGCATGGAAAACTACCATGCCAGAATCTTACAGGGTTCCTGTAATTTTATATCGATTCGATGCTGTTCAAGACGGCAGTTTGACCCTTAGAGCACAATGGGCAGTGTTTGATAAGGATGGAAAAAGTCTTTTGTCTTTCCAGGAAGCAATTGTTACTAAACCTGCAAAAGGGAGCGGATACGATGTCCTGGTTGCTTTAATGAGCGAAGCCCTGGGGGATTTGAGTAAAGCCATAGCTGAAAACCTCAGATTTATTAAAAATAATTTGGTCATTAAAAAGTTTTAAGAAAATATTGCTTTTATCGAATAGTAGGATATAATGTAATGTAAAGTCTTTTTTATAAAATACACCCAGGCACACTAGGGAGAGGTAATGAAGCCTGGGAAAAAACTAAAAGAAGGAGGATGTATGAACAAAAAATCTTTAGTTGCATTTCTGTTTCTTGTTGCCGTTGGTTTATTGTTTTCAGGTTGCTGCCAGATAATGGGCTCTTTAAAACCAGCTCCGGCAGGCCCATGTGTTCCATATGAAGGCTGCTTTAGTAAAGATGACTGCAAGCCTGGCCCATGCGTAGAACGTGATGGATGTTTCTTTCCTGTAAAATGTCCACCTCCACCACCTCCTCCTCCACCACCTCCTCCTCCACCACCAGCTGAAAAAATCCAACCTCCACCACCTCCTCCTCCTCCACCACCACCTCCTCCTCCACCACCTCCACCACCACCACCACCTAAGAAAGACCGCAACTAAAGCTTCATAGGTGAATTGCCCCGCTGATTGTTAAAAAACATGAGGCGGGGCCTCTTCTATCAGTTGGTAAAAGAGAATGCATACTGTTACTTAATGGGTAATTACATGGGAGCCAAAAGAAAAACCAACTTGAGAATTTGTGATTGCTGCGATATTGATAATTTTTCAAAGGAATTTGTGCGTGGCAAAGAATAGCAAATTTTTGGGCTTTTACGCGCTGGTCTTTTTTTTAATCCCTTTTTCTGTTTTGGCAGTAGATGCCGATACGCGATTGTCAGATCAGAGCGGAACATTGACTGGGCAAAACATTGAAATAGCAAGTCTGTCTGTCGAAACACAACCAGTGTTGGACAAGCCCCTGCCAAAAAGAGCAAACTTTGAACAGGAAGAGGCATCTCAAGATGCGCGACACGTGGCAGACTGGATTGTGGACTCGGGTAACAATCGCGGAATGCCCTTTGTAATCGTTGACAAGATAGGCGCTAAGGTTTTTGTATTCCATGCTGATGGTCGGCTTCGTGGGGCAGCCCCCGCACTGTTAGGAATGGCTGTTGGAGACGATGCAGTACCGGGTATTGGTAACAGGAAGATGTCTTCAATCCGTCCAGAAGAACGTACAACACCTGCGGGTCGTTTCGTTTCTTACATGGGCATCAATTTCTATAGAAAGGATATTCTCTGGGTTGATTATGAGGGTGCTATGTCGCTTCATCGGGTAGTTACAAATAAACCGGAGGAACGCCGCTTGGAACGCCTGGCCACTCCAACACCCCTCGACAACCGTATCTCTTATGGATGTATCAATGTGCCAGCAACATTTTTTGATAAAGTCGTGAAACCAGCTTTTGCCGGGGTGATGGGAGTTGTTTATGTACTGCCTGAAGTAAAGTCAAAAAAAGAGGTCTTCGCATCATATTATGATGTCGAATGAGTGTAAACACCTGTAGAAAAAGGCTTTAATTATTTATCCTTTTCAGTGTCAATCTATAGTCATCCCTATCAATGTTCAAAGTCTCACCTTCTATTTTCCAGAGTGTAACAGCAGTAAGCCCATCCTTGGTAAGAACAAGGGTGGAATCGAGTACGCGATACCGATGGGTATCTGTATAGATGGTACCGTTTGGTAGTTCTGCAGATTCAACAAGAACACCACTTCTTTCAAAAAAGAATTCCGTGCCTTTTAAAAAATTCTGAATGTTTGGACTGACGTTCACAACGCGCCATCTGGTGTTTCCGAGTGGTCCAGTATCCCTGCTCGATGAAGATTCTCTTAAACCAGAGATTTTGCCATATATTATTTCCTGGATAGCGCTTGCATAGGGAGTAGACTGTTGGTGGTTAGTTGTAGCGCAAGAAGAGAACATAAAAGCAAAACCGGTCAGAAAGAAAACCAATACGTGGGTATAACAATATCTTGATAACTTCATAAGCACTCCTTCAAAAGAGTTGATGATGTGAAGCCTAATCACGATGTCTGATGATAATAAACTCTTTGGGTTACGATTTCAAGAGATTCCAACGGAAAGGCCCCTTTATTGATCCATTTGCAGTTAAATGCATTCATCGCTTAGCTTTGCGCAAGAGGTGTTTGGCTGGGATAGTGTCCCATAAAGAACTGGTTGTGTTAATATCTGAAGAATTGATTTCACATGAAAACGCTGTGTATTATATCACACACCTGAATGCTGCACAGAGCGCATACAAAGACAGTATTACCAGTGATTCGACTCATAGTGTTATGCGTGACCATAACCGGTTGGATAGGGTTATTACATGCTGACCAAGTTAAATACATGACAGTTAATGTGGAAGGGGTAACAGGCAAGGAACGTGAAGCCGTTGAGAAAGCGATGGAGATTCCACAAGACTTGATACGAGATGGTATTGTGGATGATAGTTGGCTAAAGCGTCTTGAGCGGCAGGGGCCCCAAAAAGTTCGGCAAGCCCTCCAACCTTTTGGATATTATACACCGGATGTGGCTGTAAAGCTTGAGTCATCAGCTGAAGGCTCCTACCATTTTTTTATATCTGTCAAAAGTGGAAGCCCTGTGCGAATAGGAGCTATTCGAATTGTTGTGCAGGGTCCTGGTGCACAGGAAAAGGTAATCAATGATCTTATTGCCGAATTTCCATTACACAAAGGGGACAGGCTTCGACAGGATGTATATGAAGAAGGTAAAGAGGTTCTCCTAAAGAAAGCAATCAGTATCGGTTATCTGGATGCGACGTATGTGAAACATTCAGTACAAGTAACTTTAAAAAAGTTATCAGCAGAGATTGAGCTGGTTTTAGAAACCGGGTTTAAGTATTTTTTTGGTGATATTACTTTTACTGGCGAATCTGGTTTCCCTGAATCTTTTCTTATGAGACACCTTGCATTCAAAAAGGGAGAACCATTTTCACAGGAAAAAATAGCATTGACCCAGGTAAATCTGGTCAGTTCGGACCGCTTCAGACTTGTCAATATAATGGCAAAAAAAGACGAAGCAAAAGATAATTTTGTACCTGTAGAAATTGCTTTAATTCCGTTAAAACAAAAACGAGTAAAATTTGGTATTGGTTATGGAACTGACACAAGGATCAGAGGGCAGATTCGTTATCAGGATTTCAATATCCTGGGCACAGGGCAATTCTTTGATATGGAATTGAAATTGAGTGATATTTATCAGGCTATTGGTGCCCGCTATATCTTTCCAAGCAGGTTTGATATCAAAAGTCTAACGTCTATAAAACTTGGTTATGAACACGAAAAGACTTCTGATAAAACGGTTGAGTTTCTTGCTCTTGAGGGCGCCCTGACAAGGGCTTTTGGAACGGGGGAAAAGACTGCGAGCAAAGAAAGATTAGGTTCAATCTATTTGAGATTGCAACAGGAGGACTCAAGGGCTGGTATTGAAAAAACAAATGTATTTCTTTTCATGCCAGGTGTTCAGTTTTCCCATCACCAATATGATAATGTTATACGGCCTACGAATGGATTCAGATATAACCTTGAATTGAGAGGCACAGATCAGTTCCTGGGATCAGAAACCGGTTTTTTGCAGTTCCTTGGAAGAGGAGAATACCTCATATCTCTCCCCCAAAGAGTCACCCTTTTAACGAGGATGCAGGTTGGAGCAACTACAGAAAATGAGCCTGCTCAGGACCTTCCCATATCTGTTCGTTTTTTCGCCGGGGGTGATACCAGCGTTCGCGGATACAGGTACCAATCGCTTGGACCGACAGATGCATTTGGAAATGTTGTTGGAGGCAAGCATTTGCTTTTTGGAAGTGTGGAACTGGAGAAGGGCATAGGGAAAGACTGGGGTATAGCTGTATTCTACGACATCGGGAATGCTTTTAATTCATGGAGGAAAATCGATTTTGCTAAAGGCACAGGGATAGGTGGTCGTTACTATACATCTATCGGGCCCATAAGGTTGGATATAGCAAGGCAGATTGGAGTAAGAAAGCCAGATTATCGGATTCACCTTGTTGTGGGGATCGGGCTATGAGAAAACTCTATAAAATATGTTTTATCTTTTCTTTCATTGTTTTGCTGTTGACAGGATGTTTTACATGGCTTCTTGTTACCAACCAGGGAGCCAAATTTGTCATTAACAAGGTGATACAATTCATTCCGGCTGATGTCCAAATCAGCAGTATCAACGGTAATATTGTTCGGGGGCTAGAGGTTAAAAATCCCACCGTGAGGCTGATATCCTGGGAAATCACAGCCAAACGTTTCTATGTCCGTTGGAATCCCTTTCACATTTTAGGAGGATGGATTGGAGTTCAGGTGATTGGGATCGAGGAGCTCTCTCTCAATGATTTATTCCCCGAAGTAAGAAATCCTCATGATTTAACGTGGCCCAAGGTAAAAGGGATATTGTCATGGACCAAGGCAAGGGTCAAGCTGTTGTATATTACAAGTATTAGCTACAAAGAAGCAGGACGTGAAATACAGCGCATTGATGGCCTTAGTGCCCAACTCATATGGTATCTTGGAAGATTAAACATTCGATCGTTTTACTCGAAGATAGCAGGCGGGGTTGTGGACGGTTCAGCACGGGCAAACTTTACAAATCCGAATTTTTCAGCAAAGTTTTTTATGAAATCTACCCGACCATATCTTGGTCTTGATGAGTATCGCTTTATATTGAACCTTAAGGCAGCTTCACGTCCCCTGCAAATGAGTGGACCAATGACCATCATCGGCATGTCAAAAAATGATGAACACGTAAAGTTGGCGGGCACAGTGGCCATTTCAAAAAAAATAATAAGTCTTGATAGAATCGACTTCAAAGAAATGGGGCGGCCAGGATCGATCAGTGGAAATGTATCGTTGGATCTATCTGTTGCGGAAAGACCATACGAGCTGAATCTCAGCTTGAATGATATAGACCTATTAAAGAACAAGGAGGCAATGGCTTGTATTTCGGGAATTCTGACAGCAAAGGGTAATATATCCGGCTATAGTGGTTCTTTCAGTATAAAAAACATTGCTGAATCCTGGAAAAACCTTACCCTTGAAGGACAACTCAAAGGCAATAACCAAGAACTAAAAATCTTCGAGATTAAGGGTAGGGCATTAAAGGGTTCCGTCACTGGTAAAATCACTGCCTCATGGTCACATGCACTTAAAGTCTCAGGTATGTTGAATGCAAGAAATCTTGATCCTGCCCTTATCACGCCTGATTGGCCCGGGATCGTTAACGCTGATTTTTCTTCTGAACTCACCTTTACACGGTCCTCATATCCAGAAGGCAAAATGAAGGCAAATTTTCTCAGAAGTACAGTACGAAACAGGCCTTTGACCGGGAATATTGAAGTACAATGGGCCAAAGGTCTGCTTTCTGTAGACCAGGCAGAACTTCATGGAAAGGGATTTGATGTTAAGGCACACGGAATACTGCAAAGGAAAGTGGATTACAATGCAAAAATTACTGATCTCGGTGGTCTGATTCCCAGTGCAACCGGACGTTTAACAGCATCTGGCTGGTTTCGATGGGCCAATGATCGATGGGGAGGAATCGTAACAGCCGAGGGTTACACCATAGGCATCGGAGGGTTGAAAGCCGATTCCGCGTTAGTAAGCATCAAAGTGAATGAGAAAGAAGGTGATGTTCTAAAAGCGAATTTGCAGGCAGGCAATGTCAATTACGGTCCCATCAACCTTCGATCAGCGCTGGTCACGATAGGTGGAAAACTCTCAAATCATGACGTATTTATCTCACTTAAAGGGCCAAAAAGTAATGGTGAAATTGCGGCAAGCGGGGGATACCATGAAGGGGAATGGAGTGGAACCCTTTCTAAAATGGAAGGGTGGGACGCTCTTGCCGGAGTCTTCAATGTTTTAAGACCCGTTGCCCTAAATATTTCACGAGACCGAGCAGCTATGACCCCAATGATTCTTTCAGGCGCCTCGGGCGAATTGGCCGAAATTTCAGGAGCCCTGACATTTAATCCCATAAGGGGGAGCTTCAGTATACGATGGGAGAAACTCAGACTGGAGAGGGCAAATCAGATTTATGGTGGCATCAAAATAGGCGGAACTGGATCCGGGTTTTTACAAGGTCAAATTTTTGATAAGGAACGCATGAGATTGGTTGGGTCAGGGACAAACACTTTCAGTATAGCCAGAGGACCTATAACGCTCCGTGGTTCAACAGTATCAAAGATCGATTGCGGTGAAAATGGTATCAGAGCCTCATTTGATGTGGGTTTTGCCAATGGGGGAAAATTTGAGAGCCAGTTCGTTTCAAATGAGCCTGCTTATTTACGAATGCCTGAATCTGGGGAAATGAGAGCAATGTGGCGTGACATTGATGTTACCATCCTTAAGCCATTGTCACCACACGACATAGATATCACCGGCAAGGTATCTGGTACTGTTCAGGGAAGGATCAGTGCAGGCTCTCATTTTGAGATATCAGGCAAAACAGATGTGACAGATAGTTCCATCACGTGGAAAGGTGAGGGGGGAGTAATAACTTCTACAGCAGAATATGCAAGCGTTCATTTCAATTGGAAAGATGAAGTGCTCAAAGGAAGAGTCGATGTCAAATTTCCCAGCCATGGAAAAGTAAATGGTAATTTTGATCTTCCTGTATCAGCGCATTTCCCGGTGAAAATTGCAAGGACGAGTGCAGTCAACATGCAGTTAAGCGGTGAGATTCGTGAAAAAGGTATTATCAGTTCAATCTTTCCGGGGCTTGTTGAAGAAAGCAAAGGCCACCTAATTTTTGATGTCACCCGTAAAGGTACATGGGATATGCCTGATGTTGAAGGGCAAATAAAGCTCAGAGACGCCACTGCTTACTTACCAGGGACAGGGATCAGGGTTGAGGGGGTTACCGCGAATGCTACATTTGTCCAGGATCGAATCGAACTACGGTCATTCACAGGGAAATCCGGGTCAGGTAAGTTAGAAGGTTCAGGAACCTTCTGGTTTAAAGGTTTTGGCATTGCCAGGTTTAAGACATTACTCACAGGAGAAGGTTTTCAAACAATCTATTTACCTGAACTCCAAGTATCTATCAGCCCTGACCTTATCATTGAGGGGGAGGGCGACAAGATGATGATCAAAGGTAAGATCCTTATACCTGATGCCCTCTTAAGAGATGTCGGCAATAAGACATCTGTCCGTATAAGCGATGATGTCGTCATTGTTGATGCCCCACGAAAAGAGAAAAAGCCACTCAAAAGCGACATCGAAGTGCAGGTTTCTGTGGTAATGGGTAAAAAAGTCCATGTTCAGGTTTCAGGCCTCGATGGTCAGATACAGGGAAATGTGAACCTTACAGGACGACTTCCAGACAAATTGCTCGGAAAAGGAATGCTGAAAATTGCGGGTGGTAAATATAATAGCTATGGAATCAAGTTAGATGTGGTACGGGGGAATATCATGTTTGACAATAAACCTGTGGATCTTGCCTTACTGGATATAATGGCTATCCGAACGTTCAATCCAGGAAAGTTTGACGAAATAAAAGCAGGGGTCACAGTTACAGGAACACCCTTATCCCCCCTGATTAAGCTTTATTCTGATCCTCCTATGACAGACACGGATGTCCTGTCTTATCTGGTCCTTGGCAGGCCAACTAAGGCGGGTGCTGAAACGCAACAGACTGCCTTACTCCTGAAAAGCGCAAGCGCTGTTCTTGGCGTTTCAAAATCCGGCGGAATCCAGGACCAGATACAGCATCTGCTTGGAGTTGATACCTTAGAGGTGCAGGAAGGTGCAAACCGTTCATTTACCACTTCAAGAACATCAACAGTCACAGGATCTACCCTTAACAATTCTCTTATGACTGTAGGAAAGTATCTCTCACCAGACCTGTACATCTCATATGGGCGTTCCCTGTTTAGCGACCAGTATCTTGTATCTGCACGTTACAGTCTGTCAAAAAAGCTGGAATTGGAAAGCAAAGCTGGCATGGAAACAAGTGTCGATCTTTTTTACAAAATCGAATTTGACTGAATCTGTGTGAAAGGGTTTTAACAGCAAACCAGGTCGCAGATTATAAGTAAATTACTCAAAGGTTTTCATTAATTTTCAGGATGAAACGATAGCCTCGGGAATTAAGGACTACACCGTTTTGGGTAATCTGTTCTACCTTCAGGTCAGCATTTATGGACTGGCCTTCTCTTAAGATACTATTATTGATGACCACAAATCTCGACTGCATGTGTTCATTATATGAGTGCACTGTCATTTTGAGTTCGGGAAGACCGGCTCTCGTGTCGGCAGGCAGCTCTCCGATACTCAGTATTTTTCCACCTGTCAAAGCAGGTTTGATAGCCTTTGAAGGTTTTTCTACGTTCGCTTCACGCGGAGGCGATGGTTGTAGAGGCTCCGTCTTTGTTGGAGATGGCTCATGGGGTGTTTTTTTTGGTAAATCTGACCGAGTCTTGAGCGGTGAGGGCTGTACCAAGTCCTTATTCTCCGTGATTGTTATGTCTTTTCTGGGTTCCATTGGTAGTTGCCCACTTTTTTCATCAATTGCAGTCGATGGCGCTGGAGTTGCCGTCTCAACCTTTGACAGGTTTTTATATCTGGTTGAGACGACGGTATTTGTCCACGGATCAACCCTGAACAGCAAGAAAACAAACACTACATTAACAAGAATGAGACCGATAACGATGTAAGGCCATAGAGTTCTCTTCTTGGTTGCAGGTTTGTGATCTTCCTGAACGGTTAAGAGATTCGGCATCCGTTCTCGTTGGCGATCCCTCTCAAGTTTCTTAAGTGCCTCAAGGATATATGACACTTTCAGTTAACTCCCTTTCAGTGTTAGCGCTAACTGTAAAAAGCCAGCTATCGTCAGTGCAATCAAAATGGCGATGGTAAGCCAGATATAGATCTTTCTCACTTGCCACCTGTTTTTACCTCTTACAGAGACCTCTCTTGCTGCTTTAGCAAGGGTACTCTTGTCAACCTTTGCCTTCCCTTCTGTATATGCCCCGAGAAGTGCTCTGTCGCATATTAAATTAATGATCCTCGGTATTCCTCTCGTCAGGTTGTAAAGCATTCGGATAACAGAAGGCGGAAAAACTTCTCTGTGTGTGAGCCCTGCCACAGCCAGACGGTGCTTTACATATGAATCTATTTCATGCTTTCCCAATGGACCGAGATGGTACTGGGCTGTGACCCTCTGGGAAAGTTGACGTAACTGAGGCTTGGCAAGGGTTTTTCTCAGTTCAGGCTGTCCTAACATTATGATTTGAAGCAGTTTACGCTGGCTGGTTTCGAGATTAGTGAGTAAGCGTATCTGTTCGAGAACTTGTACGGTCAGGTTTTGTGCCTCTTCTATGATAAGAATCGCCCTTCTGCCTGTTTCGTGGATATGAAGAAGAAAATCATAGATATCTGCCACAAGATCTTTAGTAGTCTCGTTACCTCTTGTGTGGGCAATCCTGAATTCATCGCATATCGCTGCAAGAAGTTCCACGGATGACAAGGTTGGATTCAAAATAAAAGCAACCTCGCAGTTTTCAGGTATTTGTTCCAGTAAGCATCGGCACACAGTTGTCTTCCCTGTGCCAACCTCACCTGTAAGTAAAATGAATCCACCATCGCTGTTGATTCCATAAATCAGATGGGCTAAGGCTTCGCGGTGACCTTCACTGATGTAAAAGTAGTGAGGATCAGGAGCAATAGAAAAAGGTGTTTCTTTTAACCCAAAATATTCTCTGTACATAACACTCAACGTTCATTAAAGATTAATATATGAACAACGGGAAAGCAAAATTTTTTAAACTGAGCTATACTTAGAGGGCGAATATTTTATTGAGGAGTATACATGAGACGGAAATCATTTTCAGTAAAGAAAAGAAGATGGCCTGAAAAAAAGATAGTGGTAAGGACGTTGATGAGATTGTACGAGAATTGAAAGAAAGTGCAGTACCAAAAAACGATTACAGAGAACGGTCCTTGAACATTCACGGGCTCATTTGCGCAAAATGCGCGAGAGAGTTTGATTATAAGGACAGGCATCTTCTCACGGTTCATCACAAGGATGGAAACCATAGGAACAATCCACCAGATGGATCAAATTGGGAGAACCTTTGTATTTATTGTCATGATGAGGAGCATACCAGGGGACTTCTCGGTGATTATTTCAGCGAAGGGAAGTACCCATAGGGACTGGTCATTAATGGGGAAGGCCAAACTCTTTCAGCGAGTGGCTGGGTGAAATAATATAAGAGAAGAGATCCCCCGGGACAGTGCAAGGATGAATCGGGGGGGGATCAGCGCACCGTGAACCCCGGGGGGAGTGGACATCGTGTT
>Ga0208694_1001780_pt1 | contig 24852 bp, 20 predicted proteins | sample AD_UKC078_MetaG_FD_184442 | JGI IMG/M metagenome (GOLD analysis project Ga0208694, IMG submission 184442) | Active sludge microbial communities of municipal wastewater-treating anaerobic digesters from USA - AD_UKC078_MetaG (SPAdes) (version 2) | ecosystem: Engineered > Bioreactor > Anaerobic >...
GCAATGCAGTCAGATTTAGTAATAAATCAGATTGTAACCAGCAAGGTTGAAACAGAAATACAACAGAAATCTTATTTATAGATTTTTATAGCTATTTATAGGATTTTATAGGTTTGTAGGAACGGAAAGTACTATCTACTTATTACCATTGTGTACGTGTTTAAATATTTTTATCATCAAAATATTTTCGTTGAATTATCTGTATATTTGATTTAGAATACATACATTATTTGAATCAAAAATAGAACGATTATTTTTATTAGGACTTATCTATGAATGAACCTTGGAAAGAAATATTGATTGACGTAGAGCCTCGTGGTAAAGAATTTCGTCTAGGAATTGATGGTGACGCCGTTGCAGGTGATATTATTGAGATATTGATTGAACGTTGTAGTGAAGAAGGAATTGATTTAAAAAAATGGGCAAAATCGCAAGTGGGCAGTGAATATCAATTTGTGCTTTTGAGAAAATCTGAAGGGAATTCGATTTTACCTCCTGGAATGTTGTTAGAAGATATTGAACCTGAAATTGAAACAGGAGAACGGTTTAAATTGAGTACGCAAGCCGTGGTAGGAGCATTACCTGCTACGATTTTAAATCGTAGAGTAGAATCGTTAGTCGATGAGTTTTTTAATTCATCTTTAGCAGATTTATATGCTCGTGAAGGCTGGGTTGTACATGATGTAGAAAAAAAAAACTAGGCAAGGTAATTCAATGGCAGCATCCAGAATTTTCTGTGAAATTTGTTGATTTTTATCAAGATGGAGCAGTTCGTTCGCTTCGTTTTCATGCATTGCATCTTCCAGGTGTAATTGAAGTTAAAGCCAATAAGGAAGTAGTCATTGGTTTACAACATGTTTTTTTAATTCGACTTCCTAGAGAATATCCTCAATTATTAGGAAAAGTAGAAATTATCCCAGAAACTGACCTTGTCCATCCTCGCATTCGTGCAGCTGGTATTAAGGCGTGCTATACTGTGAACGGAGAAGTAGATCGAGTTTTGAATGACATTATATTTAATGTGCTCCTTCGTCCTGAGACTGTACAACCACCCAGTCTTTATAAAGATGCAGATTGGGGCTTAGATTCATATAAAATGAAATGGTATATTCAATATGGTCCAGAACGAATGTATAATGAATTAAAATCACAATGGGCAAAACTTCACGACTCTGTGCCTGTAGCATCTTCAAAACAAAAACGAAAAGTATATATCGTGGAGTAATAGGATATGCAGGAATCAAAAAAACGTAAAGTTTATATTATTGAAGAACGCGATTATAGCGTTTGTGAATGTATTCCTCCCAATTTTTTATCGTATTTTGATTGTGAAGAATATTTCGATAAATTTTAAATTATTTTTAAAAAAAAATTTTAAAAAAAATAAAAGAGCTACTAAATATTACATTTTAATGAAATATTACATGTACATGTAATAGCGAGCATTTTAATTAATATAAAAGCTGAAATTCTCATGGAAATGAGGTCATTGTGTTTTTCATGCTGGAATTACAAAAGCGTGTATGTATCCTAGAACTTCATCCATATAATTGAATTGAAAAGCTTTTGAATATGGTCGTGACGCTGTAAAAGCATAGTTTTTTTTCAAACAACGCAGACAATTCTTGAGCATTTTGTCTGCGTGTCTCTTTTTTAAGACAAGCCAAAATTTCGCTTTGGAATTGTTTTGAAAGATTTTTTTACACTTGTTAAAGAAAGCAAGAAACTAAGAACGGTGAAATATGTTAATGTTAGATCGAATCAATGAATGGCTTTCTAAATTTTTAGTAAAAATTTTTGGATCTAGAAATGAGCGCTTAATTAAAGAAATGTTGCCCATTGTCCAAAAAATTAATGATTTAGAAAGCTCTATAAAACCTTTATCAGATGAAGAGTTAAAAGGAAAAACAGCAGAATTTCAAAAGCGCTATCAGGCTGGTGAAACATTAGATAGTCTCTTACCAGAGGCTTTTGCTGTCGTACGAGAAGCAGCATTTAGAACTATTGGTCTACGACATTTTGATGTACAAATGATTGGTGGAATCGTTTTGCACCAAGGAAAAATCGCAGAAATGACAACTGGTGAAGGAAAAACACTCGTTGCTACTAGCCCTGCGTATTTAAATGCATTGACAGGCAAAGGCGTCCACATTATTACAGTCAATGACTACTTAGCAAAACGTGATAGAGAATGGATGGGACCAATTTTTGAACGTTTAGGATTAACAGTAGGTTGTATCCAAGCAGATATGGATCCGCAAGAGAGAATCAAACAATATCGTTGTAACATTACATACGGCACAAACAATGAATTTGGTTTTGATTACTTGCGCGACAACATGAAAACCACAAAAGAGGATCAATGCCAACACCATCTTTATTATGCTATTGTTGATGAAGTAGACTCTGTTTTAATTGACGAAGCAAGAACTCCGTTGATCATTTCTGGCCCAGCAGAACAATCAACAGATAAATATTACCAAGCAAATAAAATTGCAGCTCGATTAAAAAAGGACATTCACTTTGAACTCAAAGAAAAAGAACAACAAGCCATATTAACAGATGCCGGTATTGATGAAGCTGAACGCTTGGCAGGTGTAGACTCTTTCTACAAAGGGAAAAATATGGATTGGCCGCATCATCTTACACAAGCATTGCGTGCACACCATTTTTTCAAATTAGATAGAGAATATTTAATTCAGGACAATGCAGTAATTATTGTCGATGAATTTACAGGGCGACCTCAGCCAGGACGAAGATGGAGCGATGGATTACACCAAGCTATTGAAGCAAAAGAAGGACTGAAAATTCGAGAGGAAAACCAAACATTAGCTACGATTACATTCCAAAATTTTTTCCGTCTCTATGAAAAACTTGCTGGCATGACAGGTACTGCCATGACAGAAGCTATGGAATTTGACAAAATCTATAAATTAGATGTTGTTGCTATTCCTACCAATCGTCCTTTACAAAGAAAAGTTCTAGACGACGTTATTTATGGAACAGCTCTTGAAAAATTCAAAGCCATTGTGGAAGAAATCTATCGATTCCATAGGATAGGTCAACCTCTCTTAGTAGGTACTATTTCTATTGCAACTTCAGAATACTTATCAGAGCTTTTAGAGCGTCGTGGCATTCCCCACCAAGTTTTAAATGCAAAACACCATGAAAAAGAAGCACAAATCATAAAAGCTGCTGGCGAACTCGGTCGTGTCACTATTGCTACGAATATGGCAGGTCGTGGTACTGACATTGTATTAGGAAAATTTAAAAAACAAGATTTGCTAGAACATTGGCAACATTATGGCTTAGCACCTAAAAATATATCTGTAAACGATAAAAATTTAGATGAAAAACTCATCCGTCATTGGGCTAAAGTTTTTCTACATATTCAAGATAATGAAATTCCAGTGGAAACACTTCAAGAAAATTTAAATCAATATTGGCAAGAACATGATATGACACCAATGCACATGTGCGAAACAGTTGCAGAACTTGGCGGTCTCTATGTACTAGGGTCTGAACGACATGATTCACGCCGAATTGATAACCAATTGCGCGGTCGTTCAGGACGTCAAGGTGATCCAGGTTGCTCCCGTTTCTACTTATCATTTGACGATGATTTGCTGAGAAAATTTGCACCTCCTGCGATGGTTTCCTTGATGAAACGAATGGGAATGCAAGGCGGACAAGATATTCGTCATCCTATGATCAACCGAGGCATTGGAAAAGCACAACAACGAGTGGAAGAATATCATTTTGAAATTCGAAAAAATTTGCTGGAATACGATGAAGTCATGGACGAACAAAGAAAAATTGTCTATGATCAACGCCAACAAGTCTTAGAAAATATTGGAATTCGCGATCTTATTAGGGACATGATCTATGATAGACTCGATGACAGTCTTGATGAATACATGCCAGAAAGACATTCTCGGCGAGACTGGGACATAGAAGGATTTTGCAATTGGTTTCAATATAAATTTAATAAGAAAATTAAGCCTGAAACTATCAAAGAAAAAGCAATAAATTATTCTGAATTACGAAATTATCTCTCTGATATCTTAGAAAAAATATATTTAGAAAAAGAACAGGCTATGGGAAAAGAATTAATGGTAGCATTAGAACGATACTTGCTTCTAGATACTATTGATTCTATATGGAAAGACCATCTTTATGCTATGGATGAATTAAAATCTAGCATTGGTCTTAGTAGTTTTGCTCAAAAAGACCCTAAGGTTGAATACAAACGTTCAGGATATAGAATGTTTGATCAAATGATCGATTCAGTCAAAGAAACAATTACAAACCTCATTTTCAAAATGCAGTTTGAAGAATCTGACATGAGACATTTAAGCAACATATGGCGAGTTGCTAACTATACACACCAAGATTTTCAAAATCAACCTGTAATTTCCACGAGTGTAGATAGATCAGAATGGGATATGGCACAACAAGCTGCTTCCCAACCCAGTTCACAACAAACAATCGTACGAGATCAACCTAAAGTTGGACGAAATGATCCTTGTCCTTGTGGTAGTGGGAAAAAATATAAAAAATGTTGTGGGTAACACTTTGACGATATGTTGTGAGTAAAACCTCAACAATATATTATATTGTAATTTTTTAAATATAATATATAAAAATAAGGGATAGATATTGATTTTTTATCTATCCCTTATTTTCTCATTCTTTATCCTTCCTAAAATATGGCTGTCATCATGCATATTATAATAGTATGTAAAGTTTATATACTATTTATATTCTATCTATCTTTTATATTTTATCCTTCCTAAAATATGGCTGTCATCATGCACATTATAATAGTATGTAAAGTTTATATACTATTTATATTCTATCTATCTTTTATATTTTATCCTTCCTAAAATATGGCTATCATCATGCATATTATAATAGTATGTAAAGTTTATATACTATTTATATTCTATCTATCCCTTATTTTTTCATTCTTTATTTTTTCATTCTTTATCCTTCCTAAAATATAGCTGTCATAATGCACAATATAATAGTATGTAAAGTTTATATTATATTTATTATTATATTGGAAAGGGAATATTATGAAGATTAGTACTCGTATTGTATGTTGTTTTCTTTTATGTATGCCTATTATATATCAACGCTATCATGTTGTTTCGTTTCAACAAGAATATATTGAACCAAGTCCAATACGTGCCAAAGATATGTCTATAAAAATGTTAGAAGTGTTGCCTTCGATAGGATCTGCAAAGTCAAGAAAGTTGTTTTATATGATCTATTTTGAAGAAGAAAAAGCAAAGCAAAATTTAGAAATGTTACGAGAAAAATCTGTGAAAAAATTTCATATCACGTATGATTAATTTTATGATATAATATGTTCATATTCATGAAATTTTTTTTATGGGAATATATAATGGAAGTTGTTTCTTTTTATGAAAATCAAGAAAATAAATCTTTGATAAGCCTTGTTTTTTCTCCGCATCCTGATGATGATGTGATTGGGATGGGCGGAATGATAGCAAAAATAGCAAAAATTCGTCCTGTCTGGTCTGTGTATGCAACAGATGGTGCAGGGTCTTTGAGAAAGGAAGATCCTACTACTATTGTTGCTTCAAGGGAAATAGAAGCAAAGAATGCTTTACAATGTTTAGGTGGAAGCGGTGCGTTTTTTATGCGTGCTACTAGTCGCAACCTCTTAATTCAGGAAGAGTTTTCAAAAAATTTAGAATGGATTTTGTTGCATTATAATATTCATAGTATTTTTGTAACTTCTCCTTTTGAACGTCATGTAACGCATCTTCGGACTACAGAATGGTTTTTGCAAGTGTTAAAAAAAATTCCAATGGAAAAGAAAAAAGATTGGCAAATTTTTGGCTATTCTGTTTGGGGTAATATAATAGCACCACAACCAAATATTGTAGTGGAAGATATATCAGAATATGTAGATTGTAAAGAAGGAGCCATTCTTTGTCATAAAGGGGAAATAGAATATAAGGCATATCATTCAGGAGTTTTAGCAAGAAATTTTTATGAAGCAATTTATGAAAATCCTCATAGTACTGCCCAAGCTTCGCACGTAGAAATTTTTTTGAAAATGGATGCGTTTTTATATGATCCTTTGCTCTCTTTGAAAGAGTTTGCACAGAAACAGAGCCAAGATTTTTACAATCACATATATAAAATGGTAGCTCAATAAAATGCAAAAACATATTACAGCATTGTTATTGGCAGCCGGTTCTTCTTGTCGTATGCAAGAACATAAAATTTTATTAGATGTTTTAGGGAAACCTTTGATCCAACATGCATTACAAAATATTCAAGAAATAGAAGATATTATCGTTGTGTTGGGACATCATTTTATAGATGTTTTTACAACTTTACAATATTTACCTGAAGGTTACCGTGTAGACGTGGTTCAAAATGTTCATTATAAACAAGGTTTATCTACTTCTTTGATTACAGGATTAGAAGCGGCTGGTGACACAGATGCTATTTGTATTTGTTTAGGAGATATGCCCAATATTCCTAAACAAGTCGTCCGTCAAATCAAAGAAACATTTCAAACAGCAAAAGAAACATCAATTCTTGTTCCTATGAACAAAGGGAAAAGAGGACATCCCGTTTTGATTCCCAAATTTTATTTTGAGGAAATATACCAATTGCGGGGTGATAAAGGTGCAAATGGTATTTTAAAAAAATATCAAGAAAATATTATAGCTATAGAAACAGAACACCAAGGTATTTTTTTAGATTTAGATGAAAAAAAAGATTGGAACGATTACGTCAACCATCATTTTAATAAAAGGTAGGTATATTATGGATTGGGCAAAAGAATTTGAGCTAAAATTAAAAACAAAAGAACTAGCCCGACAAGAAACAAAGAAAAATTTTCATATGTATGAAACCATGACATTACGACTTTTTGATGAAATGGAAAGAAAAATTAAAAAAATTCCTTCGATTCAAATCCATCGCTATATTATGGCGCAGACAGAAAGTATTCGACCACAATTAAAGGCTTTACAATTAACATGTTTTGACAAGCGCATTGAATTTACTCCTGAAGGTATTAATTTAGATGATTCTAAAGGCACCATTCGAATTCGTCATAATTCTAAAAATGTGAATCAATTTTGCTATCTTCATTTAATCATTGATCCCCATTCCACTGCTTCTTATCCTGATAATTTGATTTGGGTCATCAATGAAAATTCGTCTCAACCATTTGAACGACTTCCTCCTTTTGATGATCGTGAGTTAGAATATTTAGTGGAACGTATTTTTTTAGAGTAGTAATTTTTTTGTGAGGATTGTTAGGATACTCTGTGTATGATACAAAGAGCGAATTTTGATTGCATTTTTTCAACTAGCAATTAAGGGAAAAATATAATATAATAATTGCATTCTTTTCGTTGATTTTGACGGAATGGTTGTAGGATAATAGAATGCACATAAATTTTCATAAATCAGGCAACATAATTATAATGAGGAAATTATGGCAAAAGCAGTTGGCATTGATATCGGCTCGAGAAGCCTAAAAATATTGGAATTAGAAGGATCTGGAAATAGATTAAGTATTAATTTTTTCCGTAATTTAGAAATTCCTTTTGGAAGTGATGAATCAAAAACACCTGACTTATTAGTAGAAGCCATTAAAAGTATATTTCATCAAGAACATTTAAACGTTGACAATGTTATTTTAAGTGTACCTACGCAAGATTGTATTTTGCGTGAAATTGCAGTAGATTTTAAAGATGATGACCATATTCGTCAAACTATTAAATATGAAGCTGAAAAATATTTACTTTCATATGAAATTGATGATGTAATTGTAGATTATCGCAAAATTAGTGTAGGTCAGGATAAAACAAAACTTTTTGTAGCCTCAGTTCCTAAAAAAATCATACAACAACGTCTGGACCTTCTTAAACTTTGCAATATTGATCCTATTGCAATTGATTTAGACATTATGTCTTTGGTTAATGTGGCTAATTTAGTGCCTGAGGTTACAGAAAAAGAAAACGTTGCAGTTGTAGATTTTGGTGCTGGTTCATCAAATATTGTCATTATTTCGCAAGGTAAACTCCGCCATGTCCGTGCCATTCGTTTGGGCACAAGTTTTGTAGATGATATAGAAAAGCCCAATGTAGATAAATCTGATTCTGCCAATGACTCAGAACTCGATCTTGATTGGGACATTGAACAACAATTGATTGTTTCTTTACCTATGCCTGATGGTGTGGAATTAGATAGAATGGTTCTTTTTCGAAAAGATGAAGAACAAAGTGCTAGTGCAGCACAAAAACAGAAGAAAAAAACTGAATTTTTTCAACGCCTTTTCAAAGAGATTCGTCGCACTATGTTAACATTAGACATGGAAGCACCGTTAGATTTAGTTTGTATCACAGGTGGTGGTTCACAATTAGAAGGTCTGATGGAAAAAGTAGAGGATGCATTCCAAGTTCCCGCGATTTATTTAGATTTTTCACCTACTGTCCAAATTAACACAGAAAATTTGGAAGAGACAATAGTCAGTGCACCCATTGCACTTGGTATGGCTTTAGAATTAATTGATGGCAATTGTCAAACCATGAATTTTCGTAAAGAAGAATTTGTTTATACGAATCGTTTTGAATTAGTAAAAATACCTCTTGCTATTCTTGTGACCTTTTTATTTTTATTTTTGTCTTGCCTCACTTATTTTATGTATAACTTAGCTAACAATGCAGAAGAAAATTTTATATCTGTATTAGAACAAAGCAATGCTGTTTGGCAACGAAATTTCCCTGAAGAAGATTATACAAGTGATCCATTTCGTCGTATTTACGATATGCGCGTCAAAGTTCGAGATTTAATTGAAAGTGGTCAAGAATCTTTAGTTCCTGAAATACCAGATGGTTTTCTACGTTGGGCTATTTTATTTAGACAGTTTTCTCAAGTTCGACGAATGTATAATATTACTATTGATAAGTTTAATTTGGGCTTAAACGAAGTTGAATGGGAAGGTGAGGTAGAAGAAGACCATATTTTAGACATATTAAAACTCAATATCAAAAAAATTGATAGAACAATCATTAATCATGCAGATGATCAAATTCGTATACAAGCTCAAGCAAATCAAAAACCATCGCAAGAAAATTTAAAACGAAGATATAATGTAGAAATTACATTTGCCAGTAATGAAGAGGATGACTGAATAAAGGAATATATATGGAAAGCCAAGAAGAAAATAGAGAGCTAGCTAGTCAAATGTTGGAATGTATAAGAAAAATTAGACGAAGTTATCCAGGTATTACAAGTACTATAGAAAAGTTACAAGTTCGTCTAACTAATGTTATGGAAGATTTGAAAATACAATTAGACACGATTCCAGATAGAGAGAAAGATATTTTGACTTTAGTTGTTATCCATGAAGTTCATAAAATTGTGGATGAAGTATTTCAAGACATTTTAAAACCATCTTAATTTATCTTTTCCTTTGGTGATCTATGAAAACAAAAATATGCACAGTTCTAAATCCTTGTGGTCTCCATGTTCGTCCATCTATTGCCTTATGTCGAGAAGCCATGAAATATAAAAGTGAGATCAAACTTTTTCATAAGGGACAAGAAGTCAATGCAAAAAAATCTATTGAAATTCTTACTCTTGCAGCAGAAAAAGGTGATAAAATTACTATTCAAAGCATAGGCGACGATGAAGAAGAAGCAATTAATTCCCTAGTAACATTATTCCATAATAAATTTGGAATTTCAGAAATATAAATTTATTTCCTTGAGTAGCATGCATCTATCATAATCTTGAGTAGCATGCATCTATCATAATAAAGTTGGAATTCCAGAAGTATATTTTTCTCTCCTCTTGTTGAAAAAAATGGTGGAGTGTTAAATTTACCTCTTCTATTGAAAAACAATAAATAACGTAGAGGCAGATAATGGTTAAGACAAAGTGTGTATATTTTCATAATTACAATCAAAGGGGAAAATGAAATTTTATTTGACTAATATCTTGTAAATTTATATACTACTTTTTCAAAAGATAAATAAATATAAGAAATTTTTATTATTTTTTAAATTATAGAGAAAAATAAAATTTTTAAATATTTATGTAATTGAAAGTGAACAATAATAAAAAAATGCAAAAAAAATTACGAAGTAAAATAGGGTAGGGAACGTAGTATGGAAACATTAATGTCCATTGGAAGAATAGCCAAAACTTTTGGCGTTACCACACAAACTATTCGGAATTGGATTAAACAAGGATTCCTAGAAGAAGCCCAAAGAACACCAGGAGGACATAGACGCTTTAAAGTAGAAGATATTCAATCGATTATGATACACAGAAATGCCAGCAAAAAACTCAATATGGATCGAATATATAGTAGCAATGTTTCAAACGAACAAACAAAAGACCAAGATGTACAACATGCTGTAGAAAAAGCCCTAGAAAAAGCTTTAACTGAGATCAACATTGAAAATGCAGTGAAAAAAGCCGTGGAGAAAGCTGTTGAACATGCCACAGATAAAGCTTTACCCATCGAAAAATTCACAAGAAAAACAAGAAAAAATATAGAAAAAAAACCTTTGAAAAAAAAAGAGGAAGAATTTTCTAAAGTAAAAACAATTCAAATTATAGAGGACTTTTTATGCTAAATTTCATGGAAATCCACTATATATTAATTCTAAAATTTTTCTTGCATTTTGCATTATTAATTGATAGACTAAACACAATAACGTGTTAAAAACATTGAGATTATTTTCAATACATTTTTTTTATATCCAGTGAATTTTTTAAAAAATTTATAAATTGAAATTAAATTGTAATGGAGCATTTTATGAGTAAGTACGAAACTAGTGCCATTCGCAATATCGCATTAGTAGGACATGGTAGTACTGGTAAAACCACCTTATGCGAAGTATTCTTAAAAGAAGTTGGCCTAATTTCACGCGTTCCAGCTGGTAAAATAGACTTTGCAGAAGATGAAAAAGCAAAACAATATTCTATTGATTCAGCCATTGCCCACATCACTTGGAAAGACAAAGAATTCAACATTATTGATGTTCCTGGCTCCCAAGAATTTTATCAAAACGTTATATCCTGTTTATCTGTTGTAGAAACAGGTATTATTGTTATCGCAGCTACTGATGGTATCACCATCAATACAAAAAGAGCTTGGAAAATAGCTCAACAAAATAAACTTGCTAAAATCATCGTCATGACAAAAGTCGATGGTGAAAATGTTAACTTTGAAGAACGAATCGAAGAAATCCAAAAAGAATTTGGTTCCCATTGCGTACCTTTTGCAGTACCAGATGCTAGTGGTGTGAATTTCTCCAAAATTAGCATGATTTTAGATAACGACAATGCATACAAAGAAAAATTACTAGAAGCAGTTGTAGAAACAGATGAAGCATTGATGGAAGAATATTTTGCAGAAGGAACTATTTCTGACGAAGCTTTCCGAACACAACTTAAAATCGCAGTTAAACATGGCGATATCATTCCTATTATTCCTGTCAATTCTCTTAAAGACATTGGTATCAAAGAATTGATGGATTTCTTAGCAGAATACGCTCCCTCACCAGCAGACGTTGCTCCTAAAAAAGGCATGGCAGGCGAAGAAGAAATAAGTTATCCTGCCACAGAAGATGCACCTTTTACAGCAAAAGTTTTCAAAATTTTCAATGATCCTTTTGGTCGCTTAACATATTTCAGAGTATATAGCGGTACTGTTGCTAGCAATAGCAACGTATACGATGTAAACATTGGAGCCTCTGAAGGCGTAGGAAAACTTAATTTTGCTGTAGGAAAAGATTTAATTGGTATTGAAAAAGCGATTCCAGGCGATATTGTTGTTATGGCAAAAGTAGAAAACGTACAAATTGGTCATACATTGAGCGTAGATAAATCTACTTTCCAATATCCAATGGAAGAATATCCAGTACCTATGGTTTCTTTTGCAGTCACACCAAAATCTAGGGGAGACGAACAAAAAATTAGTGGTGCACTTGCTAAACTCGCTGAAGAAGACAAAACGTTCATCGTGCAGAGAGATGAAGAAACTGCAGAACAAATTATTTCTGGTATGAGCCAACTCCATCTAGAAATCATGATCAATCGTCTCAAAACAAGATATAAAGTAGAATGCAACAAAACTCTGCCCAAAATTCCTTATCGAGAAACTATTATGGGAAAAGCTGATGAACGCTATCGCCATAAAAAACAATCAGGTGGTCACGGACAATTTGCAGAAGTTGCCATCAAAATCGAACCCAACGAACGAGGCGAAGGTTTTGAATTTATCGATCAAATTGTAGGTGGCGTGATCAGCTCACAATTCGTTGCATCTACACAAAAAGGTATCCAAACTACACTTACAAAAGGTATCTTAGCAGGATGCCCTATTGTAGACGTAAAAGTAAGTGTATGGGATGGAAAAATGCATGATGTAGACTCTTCAGATGCCGCATTCCAACTTGCAGGTTCTAAAGCCTTTCAAGAAGGTTTTATGAAAGCAAAACCAGTTTTATTAGAACCTATTATGGAAATTGAAATCACAATTCCAGAACGTAGTATGGGTGACATTATGGGCGATTTAAACTCTCGCCGAGGTCGTATCCAAGGAACAGAGAGTGAAGCTTCCGAATCTATCGTCAAAGCTCTTATCCCACTTTCAGAAATTCAAACATACTCTACTGAATTGAAATCTATCACAGGTGGCGAAGGAAACTACAGTATCAAATTCTCCCATTATGATGTAGTTCCTGGAAATATCCAAGAAAAAATCATAGCAAGATACAAAGAAGAACAAGAAAAAGCATAAACTTGTTCTTCATTCCTCATCTGGTGCAATACTAACAATGAGCATAGCATAAAGCATTGTTTTTTATCCCATGTCTTTAAGTCTATGCTCATTTCACCTATTTGATTTCGTTTCCTACATACAATTCCCAAGAAAGATAATCCAAAACAAGGAGAGAATGCGTGGCAAATGAAAATTTAACTATAGAAGAGTTAGTCTATCGCCTAGTTCAAGAAGGAGCTTCAGATCTTCATATCACAGCAGGATCTCGCCCTAAACTCCGAATTCATGGTGTTTTAGATGATATCCCAGAATATGATATTCTCACTCCAGAAATGACACAACGGCTTCTCTACTCTATTTTAGACAACGAACAAGTTGCACGCTTTGAAAAAGAATTAGAACTAGACCTTTCTTTTGGAATTCAAGGTTTAGGGCGATTTAGAACAAATGTTTTCCTACAACGAGGTGCAGTGGGAGGAGCACTTCGTATTATTCCATACAATATCAAAGGATTCAAAGAACTTGGTTTACCTGAAAATGTTTGTATTAAACTTTGCGAACTTCCTAAAGGTCTTATCTTAGTAACTGGTGCTACTGGAAGTGGCAAATCTACTACACTAGCTGCTATGCTAGATTACATCAATGAAACACAACACTTCCATGTGCTAACTGTGGAAGATCCTATTGAATTTATCCATCCCAATAAAAAATGTCTTTTCAACCAAAGAGAAGTTGGAGCTGATACAAGAGGTTTTAAAGAAGCATTGCGTTCTGTATTGCGTCAAGATCCTGATGTAGTACTCATTGGAGAATTACGAGATATAGAAACGATTGAAAATGCACTCACTGTTGCTGAAACAGGTCACTTAACCTTCGCAACATTGCATACATCAGACTGTGCCCAAACTATTAACCGTATTATTGACGTTTTCCCAGCCCATCAACAACAACAAGTCCGCACACAGCTTTCCTTTGTATTACAAGCAGTATTTTGTCAACAACTTATTACTAAACGAGATGGAAATGGGCGAGTTCTAGCAGCAGAAATTCTTGTTGCCAACTCTGCAATTCGAAGTATGATTCGAGATGATAAAGTACACCAAATTTATTCTCAAATGCAGACTGGCGGCAAAGCAGGTATGAGAACATTGAATCAATCTCTTTTTGATTTAGTGATAAAACGAGAAATTGCAAAAGAAGAAGCCATGAACTGTAGCAACGATCCTGATGATTTATCTCGCATGTTTAGTAAATATTCCAATGTTTAATAAATATTCAAATTGCTAACAAATGTTTAATAAATATTTAAATTGCTAACAAAATTTTCTAAAAGGAAATACAATGGCAAAATACCAATATGTAGCGATGGATGAAAATGGCAATGAAGTAAAAGGTACAATTGAAGCCAAAAGTCGAGAAGCCGTCAATGGAGAATTACGACGAAAAGGTATGCAAGCCATAGACATCCAAGAAAAGAAAAGTATTTTTGATATGGAAATAGGCGGGGGAGGTTCTGTCAAAGTTAAAGCTGAAGACATAGTTGTATTCACACGCCAAATGTCAACCATGATTTCAGCAGGTATTCCTCTTCTAGAAAGTTTAGAAATTCTACAAGATCAACAAGAAAATAAAGGCTTTGCCAATGCTTTAAGCGATATTGTAGATAGAGTTCGTTCTGGTAGTGACTTTTCTGACTCATTAGGAAACCATCCTAAAATTTTCCCACAAATTTATGTTAGTATGGTCAAAGCTGGGGAAGTTTCTGGTCAATTAGACGTTATCTTAACACGACTTGCAGAATACCAAGAAGCTAGTATTAAACTTATACGACAAATTAGAAGTGCAATGACATATCCTGTCATTTCTCTTACCATGATTTTTGGTATCACAGCTTTTCTCATGGTATTTATTATCCCACAATTTGAAGAAATTTTTCTTTCTTTAGATGTAGAACTTCCTGGTTTAACTAAACTCATCTTAGCCACTTCTAGCTTTTTAGTTAATAATGGATTATATGTCTTAGCATGTATCATTGTATTTATTATTGCTCTTAAAATGTATTGTAAAACTCCTGGAGGAGCATACCAAGCAGACTATGTAAAATTAAAATTACCTATTTTTGGTGAATTATTTCAGAAAGTTGCTATTTCTCGTTTTTCTAGAACATTTGCTACTTTGATTAAAAGTGGTGTACCTCTTTTAGGTGCACTTGAAATTGTAGGCAATACATCAGGCAATAAACTTGTGGAAGAAGCAGTTGAACATGCTATGCAAAGTGTTAAAGAAGGTGAATCTTTAGCAAAACCATTGAGTGAATTTTGGGTCTTCCCTGTTATGGTTTATAGAATGATTGCAATTGGAGAACGGTCTGGTGCTCTTGAATCCTTATTAGAAAAAATTTCTGAATTTTATGATGACCAAGTTGCCGCAACAGTAGAAACACTAACATCCTTAATCGAACCTATCATGATTGGTATTATGGGGGCATTAGTAGGTACTATTGTTCTTGCTGTATTCTTACCTATCTTCAAACTACAAGAACAACTTGCTCAGTAAAAAAACATACAGACAACGGTACATCAAAAATTTTAAATAATATAAAAACAGGAGCTTTTGAGATTTAACTCATCTCAAAAGCTCCTGTTTTTATATTAGCATACAATAAATTTTAAATGTTATAAAAATATTCTTAATATATTAGCATACAATAAATCTTAAATGTTATAAAAATATTGTTAGAAAGGAGGCGTACCAATATCTGGTGTATCCCATGTTGCTGGTGTATCTGATGGCATTGAATCAGGAGAAGCCCAAGGTGCATCAGATGCATCTGGTGAAGTACCATATCCTCCTTGTGATCCATACCCACCTTGTGATCCGTACCCACCTTGTGGTCCGTATCCACTGGATCCATATCCGCCTTGTGGTCCGTATTCGTTTTGTGGTGCATATCCGCCTGCATTGTCATATGTGTCTTGTGGACCTCTATCTAAAAATTGAATATTATCAGCAATGACATATAATCGGCTACGATTTTGACCAGTAGTCTTGTCTTGCCATTGGTCAAGTTTCAAGCGACCACCCACAAATATCAATCTGCCTTTTCTCATATATCTATGAACGTTTTCTGCTATTTTCCCCCAACAATCCACGTCCACAAAAGTTGTCTCTTCTATTAGATTTCCATCTTGACCACGATATCGTCGACCTGTGGCTAGTCCAAATTTACACACAGAAGTTCCTGTGCTAATGGCACGGAGTTCTGGGTCTCGTGTCAATCGTCCAATTAAGCGAACTTCATTTAAATCTGCCATATTGTTTTCCTAATTATATTTGTTTTTATGATTTTTGCTTGTATGGAGCAATATTTCTCGTTCTCTTTCTGTCAATGAGCATATACCTTGGTTTTTTATTTTTTCTAAAATTTTTTCAATTTCATGACTTGTATCTTGCTCTTTTTCATTATTGTTTTTAAAACTATACGTACTAGATACACTTTCTGTTGTATTTTGGAAAGTGAATATTTTTCTGGGTTCAGATTTTCGTTTATCTTCATTAAAAGACGTGTTTTGGAAAGAATATTCTTGGTCATTGGGATACATCGTATTATTTTGAAAAGAATATTCTTGTTGTTTGTTTACATTATATTGTTCTTCTAATTTTTCTTTCCATATTTTGTATCGATCTTTAGGCGAAAAGAAATAAAATATTTTTGGAAATTTAATAGAACATATTTTTTTCAATTTTCTAAATTGTGTTACAAATGCATCTTTTTTAAAATATAAAAATCCAAACAAAGCTCCACCTAAGTGTGCCATCACTGCAATTTGATTTTGTGTGTTGGTCAATGCACTAAATAAGTCAACTCCAATAAGAAGATAAATCAATGTACGAAGTTTTATAGGAAAAAGAAAATATAAAAATACAACTGCATTAGGATATAACCAAGCTGATGTTACAAGAATTGCCATAATGGCTCCCGAAGCACCAATCATTGAATTTTGTAAAAAAAAGTACGAATATCCAAAATTAGCGTCATAGGGGATCTCTTTATATCCCAATAAAACTTCATAATCAATGGAAAACAACATGTAAACAGTAGATGAAAAAACAATAGCAAAAAGATAATATTTAATAAACTTTCGCGTTCCATATAAATCTTCTATAAGATGACCAAAAAAATAAAGCGTGAGCATATTAAAAAATATGTGTGCAATAGAATGAATGTCATGCATAAATCCAGCAGTAAGTAGTTGCCAAACATAATATTTATGGACTACCATTTCTGGATGCAAAGCAAAAAAATACATGAAATAACCATATGCTAATGTTTCTTTAGGCAAAAGATAGCAAATAAACTGCACTGCAAACACAATTAAATTTGCTATCAAAATTCCTTTTACTCCTGGTGTTAAATATGGGTTTCTTCGAGCAAAATTTTGTGGGGGACGTGCATTAAAATGATAAGTATAATTCATATTCTTTCTCAAGTACAATCTTTACATTAATAAACCTGCAATCGTAGCTGTTAAACAAGATACAATCGCACCACCAAACATAGCTCGTACTCCTAAACGAGAAAGTTTGCCACGCAATTCTTCTTGTTGATTTTCTGGTACCATAGGTGAAATTCCACCAATTTGAATGGCAATCGAAGCAAAATTTGCAAAACCACACAATGCAAAAGTTGCCATGGTTTCTGCTTTTACACTAAGTAATTCACGAGCAGGAAGGGCAGAAGCAAAAATTCCACCAGCTTGCGTTGCTAACATTTCTGCTTGTGGAAGCAATACATCTTGAAATTTTATCAATTCCATATAAGCAACAAATTCATTCAAAGAAATTTTCATTCCCAATAAATAAGAAAAAATACCACAATCTTTTTGTGGGACACCCATGAGCCATGCTAAAGGATATAATAAAGTAGAAAAAATAGTGCGTAAACTTCCTGGAAAATAGCCCATATATTCATTAGTGGATGGATCTAAAATACAACCGAAAAGTTTATAGTCAATGAGATAATCCAACTTGCCTAAAAGTGCATTGATAACAGCAATTAAAGAAACAAATGCAATCAACATTCCAGCTACATTTAAAGCTAAAAATAAACCGTCATGAGCACCATTGGCTGCGGCTTCAATTCCATTAGAGGAAGTAATATTCAATTCAGCAGTCACTTCCTTAGCTGTATTAGATTCTTCTGTTTCTGGATACAAAATCTTTGCAACCATCAAAGAGGCAGGTGCTGCCATTAAGCTAGCTGTGATTACGTATGCTGGATTCACACCCATTCCAATAATGCCAGCCATAACTCCACCAGCAATCGTTCCAAAACCACCTACCATCACAGCATTAATTTCAGACATTGTCATTGTTCCAATATAAGGCTTGACAATTAAAGGAGCTTCTGTTTGTCCTACAAATACATTTGCAGCACAAGAAAGAGACTCAGAACCAGATGTTCCCATCGTTTTGGACATAACTTTGGCCATAACCCAAACAATTCTTTGCATAATACCATAATGATATAAAATAGCAATAAAAGAAGCAAAGAAAATAATCGTAGGCAATACTCGAATTGCCCATTGATAACCAAATATATTATAATATTCAGCCATGGCTAAACGGTCAAATAAAAACTTACTCCCTTCAATAGAAAAATCTAAAAAGGCAGCCACACCGTCTGCAACTTTTTGCAAACACCAACGTCCAAAGTCCCATTTCATCACAAGCAAGCCAAATGCAAATTGTAATCCAAGACCCCATAAAATAGGACGCAATTTAATCTCTTTTTTCTTAACAGATAAAAGCCAAGTAATCCCTAATAATGTAATAATTCCAGTAAAAAAGAAAAGTAATCTCATAAAATCACCTGTAAACATGAATTTCAAAATTCTAGTAAATATATCTACATCTTAATTCATTAAATCACTTTTTCACAATATTGTCAAATTTTTATTTGTTTTCTTTCATCCTTATTCAATAGAATCAATTTCTTAACTATGAATACATGGAATACATAGAATTATTTTAACTATATTTTTAAACACGGTAATTATAAACAACAGAAATTATTTTTAATATATATAATTTTTTTTGTATTTTTTGTTTTCTTTTTCTATGTCTTCTGTAGTTTTATTTAACAATCTCTTGTTGCTCTGGGGAGAATCTGCTCTGGGGAATTAATTTGCTCTGGAGAGTTAGTTTACTCTGGGGCGGCAAATATTGCTCTGGGGAGTTGCTCTGGGGCGGCAAATATTGCTCTGGGGAGTTGCTCTGGGGAGTGAATTTGCTCTGGGGAGTTAGTTTGCTCTGGGGAGATGTCAGTTGCTCTGGGGAGATGTCAGTTGCTCTGGGGGAGATGTCAGTTGCTCTGGGGAGTGAAATGTTGCTCTGGGGAGTGAATTTGCTCTGGGGAGAAAATTTGCTCTGGGGCGGCAGAAGTTGCTCTGGGGCGGCAAATATTGCTCTGGGGAGAATCTGCTCTGGGGAATTAGTTTACTCTGGGGGGTAATTTGCTCTGGGGCGGTAAATATTGCTCTGGGGCGGCAAATATTGCTCTGGGGAGAATCTGCTCTGGGGAATTAGTTTACTCTGGGGGGTAATTTGCTCTGGGGAGGCAATGTTGCTCTGGGGAGAAAATTTGCTCTGGGGAGTTGCTCTGGGGAGGCAATGTTGCTCTGGGGAGGCAGAAGTTGCTCTGGGGTGTTACTCTGGGGGGTGCTCTGGGGTGTTACTCTGGGGAGTTGCTCTGGGGAGATGTCAGTTGCTCTGGGGAGGCAATGTTGCTCTGGGGAGATGTCAGTTGCTCTGGGGGAGATGTCAGTTGCTCTGGGGAGTGAAATGTTGCTCTGGGGAGTGAAATGTTGCTCTGGGGAGATGTCAGTTGCTCTGGGGAGGCAATGTTGCTCTGGGGAGATGTCAGTTGCTCTGGGGAGGCAATGTTGCTCTGGGGAGTGAAATGTTGCTCTGGGGGAGATGTCAGTTGCTCTGGGGAGTGAAATGTTGCTCTGGGGGAGATGTCAGTTGCTCTGGGGAGATGTCAGTTGCTCTGGGGAGTTGCTCTGGGGAGTTGCTCTGGGGAGATGTCAGTTGCTCTGGGGAGTTGAAAATTGCTCTGGGGCGGCAATGTTGCTCTGGGGAGTTAGTTTACTCTGGGGAGTTGCTCTGGGGTGAAATTTTCAATTTCCGTGTTTTCCGTGTTTTCTGTGTTTTGTTTTTTCCCTTTATTATTTTTTCATGTATTTTTTGGTTTTATGTATGATTATACCATACTAAGTTCGAGTTTTTGTTTTATCTTTTCCCAATTTGGCATGACTGTTTCTAGGAGTTTATAAAATTCTAGGCTATGATTATGATATTTTAAGTGACATAGCTCATGCGTAATAACATAGTCAATGCATTCTTTAGGTGCTTTGATTAAGTCTGTATGGAGTGTTATTGTGCCTTTTTTAGAAAGGCTTCCCCATCTTTTTTTCATTTTCATAATAGATAGTTTAGGTTGATCTATTCCTAAATATTTGAATTTTTCCCAGCATTGATCCATGCTTTCCACAAATTGAATTTGTGCTTTTTCCAAATACCATTGATTTAAAAGTTTTTTAGCAATAGTTGGAGTTGGTTTGTTTTGACAAGTGACATGAAAAAATCCGCGAGATAATTTGACAGAATTTTTTTCTCCTTTTTCTAACTTCAAGCGATATTGTTTTCCAAGATATAAGTGAGTTTCGCCGTTTACATAACATCGAGCAGGCGTTTTGGGAGTAAACTGTTTAAAATAAATTAACTGTCGGATAATCCAACGAGCTCGCTTTGTTATTTTCTTTTTTATTAAATCAATGTCAGAGTGTATTGGTGCTTTGACAATAATAGTGCTGTTAGGATGTACAGTAATTTCCATTGTTTTTCTATCACAATACAACAAGGTAAAATCAATAGTCTTTCTTCCGTAAACAATGGAATGTTTATTATCATGATTGAAAGTTTCCATCAACTATAACTCCTATGTTTTGCTACTTGTAAAATTTTTTCTATGATGTGATCCATCTGATCAAACGATAATTCAATTCCTCTATTGATTTTGATTTCATCGTAAAGATAATCGTCTATTTCATTCACTACTTCTTTTTGAGCATCTTCATCATCCCAAAAGTGAACTTTCTTGTATTTTTCCAATATATTATAAATAGCAATCGCAGTATCAACTATAGCAGATTCAAGCTCTTCTTCCTCTAATTCGTGTTTTTCAAAAAAAGGCTTAAGCACACCAAAATAGGCTATAGCATCTTCATTTCCTGAAAGCTTATCTGGTACATCATCATGTACTTTATTGGTAAACTTGTCATTAAGATCCGTGACTCTATGTAGATAATCCATATCAGATATTCTCTGAGCCCTGAAATCGTCAATCGCTTGTTGGATTAATTTAGAAAACTTTTCATAAAACGCAGGGTCTTCATACATCTTTTCAGTGATAACTTTTTTCATAGTATGTGCAATCGTGTCAGCCATAGAAGATGGTCTTTTCTTTATTTTGTAGACGCCTTGTTCTTCCTTTACCATCTGAAAGGATTCATTGTCAAAAATATTGACTGGCTTATTTAATTGGATCACTTCATTGGCTTGAATGTGTGTATCTAGTAGCTTTTTGATTTTTGGTTCATAGTCTCGATAATCAATTGTTTCTGCGTATCGACGTTGAACAGACGCTTTCAGTAACTGAAACTTTCGTAGATCATCCTTATATCTAGATAAAGTTTTTTCATTAGTTTCTGTTAGAAATTTTTCAGAAGAAAGTGCAATGCTAAGGATTTTTCCAAATTTCCAAAGGCGGTCGTAAAATTCTTCTCTCAGATCATCATCTGCAAGCAACACTTCATAGGCTTCTTCATCATAGGAATGCTTCACTGTCTTAAATAAATCCCAAAGATTAGAATATTTACTAGGAAGCTTTGCTATTTCGCTGTGAATAGATATTAACGTACCAATCAAATCAAATTCATCAAACCCTTCCAATGCACTGTACATAGTAAATGCTTTGTCTAGTTCACCTAGGATGTTTGCATAATCAACAATCAATCCATATTCCTTACCATCATAAAGACGATTGACCCGAGCAATTGCTTGAAGCAACGTATGCTCCCTTAGTATCCGACATAGATAAAGAACTGTATTTCGCGGTGCATCAAAACCTGTGATCAACTTATCCACAACAATGAGGATTTCAGGTTCGCTATCATTTTTAAATTGATCAATGATTTGCTTATTGTATTCTTCTTCACTACCATATCGTTTCATCATTTTTTGCCAAAATTTTATGACTTCATCTGTTGTTTCATTGTCAATCTCTTCATAGCCTTCTTGCATATCTGGCGGTGAGATAATCACTTCAGAACTCACCATGCCTAATTCATTTAAATATGTATTGTACTTAATGGCAGATACTTTATTTGGAGCTACTAATTGTGCTTTGAATCCTGTATTTTGCCAATTGGAACGGAAGTGTTCGCTAATATCAAAAGCTCTCATATAGATAACTTGATCTGCCTTGTTCAACATTTCTGCACATGCATATTTCCGTTTCAAATCTGCTTTCTGTTCCCTAGTTAAGCCTTGTGTATGGCGTTCAAACCACAAATCAACAGCCATCTGATTTTGTGTCATTTCCACATGTCGACCTTCATATAAAAGTGGAACTACTGTACCATCTTCAACAGCCTGTTTAATAGGATAATGGGGCTTTATCAGTCTACCAAATTTAGTAAAATTATTCTTTTCCGTCTTTAAAAGTGGCGTCCCTGTAAAACCTAAATAACAAGCATGGGGAAACATCTGTCTCATTCGAGCAGCAAAAGATCCAAACTGCGTACGGTGACTTTCATCTACTAAAATAAAAATATCAGGCGATGTATCCTGATATTTATTGATTGCATATGCTTTATCAAATTTGTGAATGAGAGTTGTAATAATTCCTGCCTTCTTTTCAGCGACCAATTTTAACAAGTTTCTACCTGATGTTGCTCGCTTTGCTTCTAAACCACAAGCAAGAAAAGTATTTCTAAGTTGCTTGTCAAGGTCATCACGATCTGTAACTAAAACAATGCGTGGATTCAAAATTTCAGGATCTAGAGCCAAATTTCGAACTAACATTACCATACTTAAGGACTTTCCAGATCCCTGCGTGTGCCAAATAATACCGCCTTTACGTGTACCAGTACTATCAAACTGTTTGATTCGATTCAAGGTAGACTTGATAACAAAATACTGCTGATACCGTGCAATCTTCTTAATCCCTCTATCAAACACCGTAAACTTCCATGATAACTCTAAAAGCCTTTCTGGACGACAAAGAGCAAATAAAGATTTATCTTGCTCTGTCACCATTCTATTACTAATAAACGACTCTGACTGAACATTAAAAAAAGAAGAAATTTTAGCAAAAACATCTTCATCTATTTGTTTTTGGACAATTGCTTCTAGCTTTTCAAACTCACATTCCCCATAATTCATCTGTGGCTCTTTCCACACTCCCCAAAATTTTGCAGTAGTTCCTGTTGTTGCATACATAGCACTATTTTTATTCAAAGCCAATACTAATTGGCTATAGATAAAAAGTTTAGGGATACACTCATCCTTTTGATTTCTAATCAACTGCGAAACAGCCTTTTCCACTTCAATATGCGGTGCTTTACACTCTATTACACAAAATGGAATACCATTTACAAACAGAACAATATCTGGAGTCATAAACTTTGTGGATCGTGAACGTTCTACTTTGTATTCTACTGTTACATGAAACTTATTTCTACTAGGATTACGCCAATCAACATAATTCATATTAAAACTTTTCAAATCACCCTCTATATTCTGCTCCATAGCAGTTCCTAGCGTAATCAAATCATATACAGCCTCATTTGTCTTCAATAGACCATCGTATTTAATATTTTTCAGCTTTTCTATAGCTGATTCCACATTCTCTTCACTAAAAAGATATTCATTCCCCTTATAATGAATGCGATTGATCTCTTGAAGCTGATTACGCAGAATACTTTCTAATAAAACATTAGATTTCCTATTCTGCCTTTCTTGTAAAGCTTCTTCTGGTGTTAAAAATTCAAATCCTAGATTAATCAAAAGCAACAACGCTGGGATTTGAGAAAGATGCTTTTCAGTTGTATGGAACGTATTCATACAATTTCCCCAGTGCATAAATATATAATTTCCCCGTATACACTATGTATTTATATTGTTATTCAACCACGGATAAGATTAAATTTCAACTACGGAAACCACGGAATACACGGAAATCACGGACAATAAGTATAAGAAACCACGGAACACACAGAACACACGGAAATATTAAATACAGACAAAATTACTCCTCCTTATATTGATTAATGATTTCTGGTTTGATACGCCAAGTGCCAGTGAGCATTTTTTGCATCAAACCGCGTTTTTGGATTTTGTATTTTTCTACAAGCTGTTTTAGTAGGTTGATTTCATGTTGAGCTATAGATAAAGTTTCAGCAATTTGTTTTTGTTCTTCGATAGATGGTAATCCTATTTTAATTTTAAAGAGTTCTATAGGGTGAAGTCGCTTTGATCCTGACCCACTCGCGTATAATTCAAGCTTTTTATAAAAATTTGGATATGAAAATAAAAAAAGTAGCCAATTTTTACAAACACTATCAGAAATATCAAATGCAGGAATGTCCTGAGTTGAGCTATAACCGTCTAAATCTGGCGGTACAATTCCAATAGAACCCCTGAAAATATTCTGCTTTCCATAGATAAATTGTCCTGCTTTTCGAATAAAGTATGCGGTTGCTCCGTCCGATTCAGTTCCACGATATTCTCGAATCTCGACCCCTTTAAGATGTAATCTTACACTTAATCGTTTTTTGGGGTTATTCTCGAGATCTGGAATACGACTCTCTGTTAGAAATGATCCCAGCTTTTCCCATTTTTTGTTTTTTTGTGGTTTTGAAATTAACTCTTGTAACAGCCATTTAAAACGCATTTCTTTTGCCTGAATTAGTCGTTCTGTTTTTTCA
>Ga0208694_1001792_pt1 | contig 24785 bp, 28 predicted proteins | sample AD_UKC078_MetaG_FD_184442 | JGI IMG/M metagenome (GOLD analysis project Ga0208694, IMG submission 184442) | Active sludge microbial communities of municipal wastewater-treating anaerobic digesters from USA - AD_UKC078_MetaG (SPAdes) (version 2) | ecosystem: Engineered > Bioreactor > Anaerobic >...
CCCGTTCCAAAATCACGTCTTCCAAATACCATATGTGTTGTTTCACACTTTCGTTTATATCACTTTGATATGCAAAACACGATGCTTCAATAACGGCATCTGTTATATTTTGAAGATTTTTATCCAGATCTGTTATATTTACGATATCTGTCATATCGCACAATGTGGCCATTTCGTATAACGATTGTCTCAACTTTGTAAGTGCCTGCATCGTTTTTTGTTTTTCGTTTGTCATGTTCTTGTTCCTTTTTTTTGTTACACTACATATGAAATTGACATATACCGTCTAACGCACTAGCTATATTATATAAAGTATAGCATAAAATAGCATGAAAAGCAAGCTGTTTTTATGGAATTTTTTAAAAACTAATTTTTAAAAACTGAAACACAAAATGTAAAACTGTTAGATCTCAAAACATTTATTTCCAGGTGGATTTAACTCATCTTCATGAGTTATCAAAATTAACTGTACACCTAATTTTTCTGCAAGAACAGAAAGCATATTACCTATCTGTTCTTGTTTATTTTTTGCTACATGAGAGAAATTCTCATCGAGAATTAAAATCTTATTTTTTCCGGATAACAAAAGACAAGCCAATCTCAAGGCAAAGCTAATAACACTCAGAATACCGCCCCCGGTTGATATGGGTATATTTGTTGTAATTAGGTCACCTTTCTTTAAAGTATATTCAACTGTTGTATGCTGTCTTTTGGTGACAAAATCTAGATTAAAAAAATACTCTTCATCAAACACAGAGTTGACAGCTGTATTAACGATCGAATTAACAGAAATAGTTAATCGGGACTGTACCTCTAATGCTACCTGCTGAAGTATATTTTGGGACTCTAACACAAGGTCTAAATACTGTTTCTTATTTTTTAACTCGTTGTTTATTTCTTTTCTTTTCGACCTTAGATATTCATACTCTGCTTCTTTAGCAATCACTATTTTCTTTAATTCAGAAATATCCATCTTATCTCCTTTTGACAAAAGTTTAATATAGATCGACAAGTCTTTTGTCTATAAAAAAATCACCCCGCCTGCTTTCTATTCTTTTTTCTGAAAAAGAAACATACTCTTCTGATATCTCAAAGCCAATATATCTTCTATTTTTCAAATAACAGACCAATGGAACTTGTCCAGATCCAGAAAATGGATCTAATACAAGATCTAACTCGTCGCTTGTATATGTTAGAATTTTTAAAACAAGTTCTGTTGGTAGTTTTGTTGGTGTTTTTTCTTTCCCTTTCCAATATTCCCTATTAATTACCCAAACATCTTCCATATCCTTATATTGCAGACTAGATCCATTCATTGTTTTTTCTTTTGGACCGTATCTTCTATCCTTATAAAATTTTCGCTTCTTATCGTCTTTACATAAATATAAACAATGATAATGAGATGTAACGAACTTTTTTGAACAATATACACCGAATTGATACTTCCAAATAATATGATTTACAGTAATGAAGCCAATCTCATCCACTGCAATTAAAATATCTTTAAGATTATTCCATCCCGAAAAAATAAATAGAGAACCACTTTCTTTCAGAACACGATATGCCTCAGAAATCCATCTTTTAGAAAAATCTAAATAATCTTTTTTATCTACTTCTACATATCCTTTCAAAACATTTGAAGCAGTTCTATTATAATTACCTTTTTCTTCTTTAAAATCAATTGCAAAAGGTGGATCGGTGATTATTAGATCAATCATACAATCTTCTATTTTTGGAAATAGATTAAAACAATCACCATTATATATTTTATTTATTTTAAGCATAATTACTCTGGTATATTGGCGATATTTCCAAAAATATTCGCCTGGGTTTGAATAAACTCCTCTGTAAAGGTATAAGATATATCTTCTGAATATTCTCCATAGACATATTCACCGTTAATCAGAACAAAAGGACGATACCGTATTACACCTGGTTGAGAAAATTTATTAAAAACAAAGCCGTCTTGTATCTCTTCATCTTGTTTATATATCTGTCTTGCCTTTTTTTGTTTTTCTTCAGAGCCTTTGAGATAATATTCTATACCAACAGCTTTTGGTATTGTTTTACCTGGTAAATTTTCATAAGAAAAAGAACATACAAAACTACCATTTGTTTTTATGACAGTATCTAAAACCTCTGGAAAAGAAACATCGTAGACTTCTACCACATCGTTGTCTTCATTAAATGTCAAAACGAAAAACAAATCTAGATCTTCGTTAGAAGATTCTATACCATATTCATTTGTATAGGTAACACGTCCTCTAAAATATTTTACACCTGTAAAAGGATCTGGTGTATATGAAAAAGGCAACTTGGTAGATGTTGCTAACAATTCTCCTCCTGTTGTTGGCAACAAGGCAATATCGTCTGCCAACGCTCCATATAATTTATAACCGATGCTTTTTACATCCCTTTTAAAACACACACCGGACAACATATGAATATGATTAGGTACTTCGTCGACACTATACCTAAGTTCTAAAGAAAATTTATGACATCCTAAAGGGTCTTCTTCTTTTATTGTTCTTTTTATATAAAAACACACAAAATCATTCATATTCAGTTCTAACCAAGTATTTATTCTTTGATAAAAAGTAACACCTTCTGGAGGTATTGTATTATCTGAAAAACCATCTAACGAATTTCCTAATATAGGTTGTGATATTTCTACAAAACCAGGACCAGGTGTAGGGCCAAAAGAAACCAGATTTATGAAACTTAGGGCTATATCATCTTTTAATGCCTGAATGAACAAACAAGAATATCTTGTGACGTCGCCTTCTGCGTTTTCTTCGTCTTGAATAGATATAAGATTATTTATTGTAGGTATTACCTTAAAGGACATAATCATAGGATTGGTCGATTGTACTATTTTGGTTCTTCTTAATACCATAGAACCTATTCGTGAATCTTCCCCTATAGGAAGATTTCTTTCACTAGACCAAGCACCTTCGTTTATTTTTGTTTTTATGTTAGTACTGTTAGAAATATTTTCTATTGTTACTTTTTGAAACGTATTATCTGACAAAGAAAATACATCGACGATCGATATTGCACCTTTAGTGGTATCTTCGAGAATATAGGGTGTTGCAAAATAAGCTCGGTCACCTGGTACGAATTTTGAAGACGAATTTAAAGTTGGTGTATAGTACCTAACAAACTCTTGTGTCATTTTTATACCTTTACTGTAATTTTACCTTTTGTCACAACAACACGTACAACGGCTGGTTTCGTTTTTGGAATATAATTATATTTATAATGTTTGATTGCATGTTTTTCTATAATGGTATCATATTCTTTTTCACAAGCAACAACAGATATATAACCAGGTTCCTGCATTTGATAACGTTCTTGAATATAATCTGAATTTTCATTTTTCTTAGAAGTCAAATAACTATATATTACTCTTTTGTTTTTATCCATAACATAAATTTTATACAAAAGAGAACCATCGTGTCTCCATTGAAGCACAACTTCATTATTTGGAAATAATTCAATAGGATAAGACGTTGACATATTATCTTCCTTTACTTTGAATTTTAGACCTTATCCAATCGTCGTATTCTTGCCTAACCTTTTTTATTAACTGCTCTCTTCCAGAAAGTTGACAAGGTGCCAAAGACGGTAAATGACAATGAACAATATTTGCCTTATTAAATATCCCGGGGATATCTTTTTCTTTAATATGACCGTAATTCCATTTCTTTTGCAAAGCAGCCCATCTTAATTCTTTTTTTGCAACCGCAAGATTTAATACTTCTTGATCTTGACAACCAAACGCGACCTCTTTTTCTAACGGAACAGAAAAACCATAACATTTTCTATCTATTACCATCACCCCTGCGTTAAAATAAACTTTACCGGTATAAGAAGAAGGTAACTCCTCTTTTATATGCCTACAATATTTTTCTAAATGATCGATGCTCTCTTCTTCTTTCCATCCTTCATCTTCCGCATGATTATATGCCAAAATATCCCAAGAAGAACCAGACCTAATTATAGAACCACAATTTGGATTCACAATAACATCTAGATCTAAATAAATTCCTTTTTCATATAAATTATCTTTCATATGACAAAAAGATTCCATTCTGACCCAGCTTGGTGTTTTATGAAAACCTTGTTCTGTAAATATATGAAAATCCCAATCGTTATTTTGAGCCCATTGCCGCATTAATGGTATTGAGTATTTACCAACGATCTCACCATATTCACCTATTTTTGTGGTATATAAACAAACTTTAGCCTTTGATCGTTTCTCGTTTTTTTGTAAAATACGAAACTTAGAAAAAATCTCCTCATGCTGCTCTACCCAATATTTCCAGGTATATTGTTTTACCAGATCTGCTCTTCTCTTCTTTTCGAAATATAAATCATCTAAAACTTTTTTCAAAGAACCGAAATCGCTGTTCTTGTATTGAATAATACCTTCTTCAAACAACTCTGCTATACCTACGTCTTTTGGTATTATTACGGGAAGTCCGCATGCCAATCCTTCTGTAAGGCACATAGGACCACCTTCTACTTTTGAAGGTACTATAACGGCATCACACGATCTATAAAAATCAGGTAAATCTTTTTCAGAAATTTTCCCTAATGTTTCTTTTACTTGTACATAAGGAAGATTTTTCACCTTTTGTAAAAGATCTCTCCCTTTTCTATCTCCATAATCCACCGCTCCAACAAACCTTCCCACAAAAGCCAAAATAACCTTAGGACAATAGTTTTCTACATCAACGGGCTGTATGACAAGATCACAAGAATAACCTAATTTTCGAAGAAGGGTTTGGTATTGCGGTGTCATCGCAATAACATGGTCCGGCTTAATCTGCTTTTTTTCAATATGTCCTTTTGGATGATCAAAGAAAACAATGTCTAAATTTTTTGTCTTCTTTTGAAAATTCCAATCGTTAATATAATAATTAATGCAATTCGGTTCATTTAATTTTTTCCAATCGTTATTAAAAACCTTCCTTGCATTATATAGACCAGATACCAAAGCATCTGCTAATCTGGTCAAAATCCATCCATCTTTTTCCCATACCACTATGTTAATTAATTTTGACATTATCGTTCTTTCTTACTAACCAAGAACTATCTTCAAATAACAAAACAGTGGCTTTGCCAAAAAAACATTCTCCAACAGCTTGCTTAACTCCAGGAAAATCATCACTGTAATCGTGTCCTCCAATCCATCCCTTTTCTTTTATTATAGGCCACCAATTCTTTATATCAGCTTTTACAGCTTCATAGGTGTGCACAGCATCTATATAAAGAACATTTATCGTATTGGGCCTAAATAAAGACACAGCTTCTTCTGAAGTTTTCCGTATCAATTTTATATGCGGGTCTTTCCCATGCTTCTCTAAAAATGCTTGCAAACCAGCCTCACCATGAGGGGAATCTTCGCCGTCTGCGAAAGGATCTACACCAAATATTTCGTATTTTGGAAATTCTTGAGTATATATTCTAATACCATCCCCACAAGAACAACCTAATTCTACGATGTGAAACAAATCTTGATTAAAATCATCCATCCATAAAATATATCTACACCAGGTCCGCAGACCAGACTCTTGAACAGGATCGGACCTATACATTCTTTAATTCCTTTGCGTCTTGAAATAATCTAGATTTATAGACAGTATAATGCCTCATATAAGAATTTTTCAACAATGAAGATAAACTACCTTCTAATGAAAGCATACCATCTACAGCATTCCAAATCCAAGGTAATTCAAACACAGGTATCTTTTTTTCATGAATTTTGATATTGAACAATGTTTGTTCGATAAACGCGAACGGTAAATTTATAAAAGGAACAAAATCTCTATCTAACGGAAAAGTATTGGCATCAGCAACGAACATACCAGCATTATAATATCTTCCTGAATAACCTTCTATATTCAAAGAGTTTTCTGGATATTTTAAATTGAAGTTTTTTGCATATTCTTCTATAATATGAAACACATGGCCTTTTTTCCAATAAGAACCACGCTCCACTAATCCTATATGATTTTCTGGAACAATAGAAAAAATATTAGGTGCATTTTCTTTGACAAGAATATCTACATCAATCCAACAAACCCTGTACTCTTGATCAAAAAATTGCCAAAGCATATTTTTACCACAACTTGGATGACCGTATTCTTTATCTAAAGAATCAAAACAATGAAAATCTGCATTCCAATTTTTAGCAAGCGCTCTTATTTTTGGTACTGTAACCTCGGCCATTTTTTTAACAGAATCACCAACAGCCATGGTAACAACTATTTGTTTTTTATTTATTTTTTTCATTATATTGAAAGCACCTTGTTTATTAAAAAAAGATTTTTTAATCATGCAATAGATCCTTATATTCTTTTTGAAAAGAATCTAAACTTTTTTCTAACAACTTTTCTTTCTTTTTAATATCCTGTTTTAATGTTTTAAGAAAAGATTCTGCTTCTTGAATAGATTTAATGTTATATTTTTTATCTAAATCTTCAAGAAGCTGTTCTTGTCTACCTCTTAAGGCATCTAATGTTCTTTTTTTCTCTTCGATTTTTTCTTTAAGCTTTATTAAATTTACATTCATTATACAACACTCTCCATTATTTCCCAGATAATATTTTCTACATCTTTTTTTACCGAATTTTTATTCAAATATGCTGTTAGCATTTTTCTGAAACTTAGAGAAACTTCTGTTTGATCCATCAATGTTTTTACAAATACCTTGAAACTGTCTTCATGAGAATACCCATTAATCTGTTCTTCTTTTTGCACAAATTCGTCAAACTCAAAAGGAAGGTATACTGTTTTTACGCTTAGGTCTTCAAACAGAACATAACACCTTGGTTTGTAATCAACATCTGCTAATGTTCTTCTACAGGCTGTTCCGCAATTCAATATTAACACCCCATCTTTTTTAACCTTAAACCCTTTGTGATTATCACCAAACACCAAAACATCGTGATTTTTATATCGTTTTATTACCTCGGACACATTACCTGTTTGAGAAGCGCCGATAAACGGCGACGTTTGCCATACTAATAAATGCCCTAGCCCTATTACATGTTTATTTGTTTTAACGATGTCGGCTGGTTCTCTGCCCCACGGGTACCCTACTATTAAGTAATCCTTTAGATCTAAAAATTCATTAATATATTCAAGACAACCAGATTCAACCAAAGTCCAAAAAGAAGTTTCTTCTAATCGCGAAATACTATGACCAATCAAATCGTGTTGTCCTGGTATTCCATACCATTTAAGTTTTTTCATCCATCGGATAGCTTGAGATACTACCACGGGCTCTTCTTTAGGTTTATCAAAAACATCTCCAGCTACAAATACAGGACACCTATATCTTTTACCAGTAACCGTTATTTTTTCGAATAACCTTTCTATTGCTAAAAACCAATCGTCTTTTCTAGAACCAGGAGCCTTGGCACTTAAATGAAGATCGGAACAAAAAACGCCTAAAGCTTTTTTCATACAACATCCAATTCTTTTCCACATAAAGGACAGAAGCCTTTTGTTTCTTTTTTCCATTGCTTCTGCAAATCTTCGATCTCTTTTTGCAGATACTTTGCTTTATTTCTATTATACTCAAATCGTACAATAATATCTGAAACAAATTTTTCTTTTTCAATAAACTTTTGTATTGCCTCTTGTTCTGATATTAAATTTACACAAATAAGCCCTGCTTCATCTATTTTGCTTGCCTCTTGTATTTTTAACCAAATGTTATTTATTTCAGAAACAATAGAAAAAACCATTGTTTTTTGTTTTGTTTTTTGAATTATTTCGTCAACTATAGTTGATAATTTTTGTAAAGGTTTTACACATTCTAAATCTTTTTGAAAACTTTTTAATTTTTCTATTATATCGATGATGTGCTTTTCATCAGATTGCTTTATATTTATCTGGTTTTTGGTTTCTTCTATCTTATTTATATCAGAAACCATTTTTTTAACTTTTTTCAAATACCTTATTCTGTCTGTCACCTTTTGTTTTTCTTGTCTCAGATTATTTATATTAGAGTTTATTTCTCTCCTGTTTTTTTCAATCAAAGATAATGCTTTATCTTTTTCTTCAAGGCCCACAAGACCCGAGATATATCTAGATGCCTCCCCTTGACTCATATTAAATAAAAAAGGACCTTCGTGTTGCGTACCTATGTTCAATGTATCTACATTCAACACTTTTGAAACAGCGGCAGGCATGTCTGTTCCTACAGCTCTGAAAATTTCCCCATCTAAAGAATAGTAATGCCCTTCTTTATCGACACCTCTTATTATTACATGGCCATTATATTGTATTTTTGCAAAAAATTCTTTAGTACCTTTTTTCTTAAAAATAGTTTCACTACCTAAAGGCCTATTAAAAAAAATCCAATACAATGCTCTGACAACGGCAGATTTACCTCGATCCGAACCACCTCGCAATATGGTGATTTTTTCAAGATCTAATATAAGATCTGAATGCTTTTGAAAATTATGAAGATGAATTTCTGTTATCATGGAAAACTTTCGGAGAATAGGTCTTAAAAAATACATCTAATCTCATTATAAAATATGCCTCTTTTTTATAATGAACGATGGCAAAGGGTTCTTTTATTTTAATAGACCAATATTCTTTAAAAAATGAATACGGCATACAAATATAAGGCTTTTTCAAATGCCGCTTAAAAATCAACCAAAATGCTTCTCTTTCTGCTTTTTTTTGATCTGTTATTGCTTGTTCTAAAAAATCAAAAAATGTTTTAGGAGAACCTTCTAACAAATCCAAAGGACCCCACATTTTTCCATAACCTGTTTTGAGTTCTATGGTAACTTTATCCAGCAACAATGTTCCAGTACTATTGCCGGGAGCCGTAATATCACCAAAATGATGTATAGCACCAGATACCGTGCCCCTTGCACCAGAACACGGTGTCCGCCAAAAAGCGTCCTTCTCTCCCCACCATTCGTCTAATAGTTTACATATTTGCCTTTCAAAAGAAGCACCTTTCCTTTTACCTCCGCCTTCTTTCATCTATTTAACCTTTCTTTAATTTTATTTTTAGAAGAACCAAACAGCGACCGCCATTCTGAAGATCTGTTTGGTTCTAGAAAAGAAAAAAATTCAAAACGATTACACACCTTTTTGAATTTTCCGAAAGACAAATCGTCTTTATTTAGAGAAAAATCTGGTGTTTTTTTATGTGGCAGCTTTACCAATTCTATATTCCTCTCTACCACATTCCAGTTTTCTTTTATTTTTTTATACTGCTTTGAATCTTTATTTAATTCTTTTTTCAAAAAACGAATGGCATATACATTACCAATACCATTTATGCCGGAGACATTATCACTACGACAACCGACAATAGCTTTCACTTTCCACCATTTTTTAGGATGAATTCCGTACTCTACCTTAAAATCATTTTTTGTATATTTTTTTGGCGGTCCTTTTTTTATAGAAGGTATGAGCATTTCTACATTTTTACTCAATAACTGATACAAATCTTGATCTGAAGAAATAATATAAACAGGACCTTTAAGATTAAAAGAAAAATAAGCAATAATATCATCTGCTTCTATCCCAGGATACCAAAAATTATTTTTAAAACCTAAAAAAGGTAGAATTTCATCCCGCAAAAAATCTACACAACGATAATACTTGATTCTTTCTTTGTATTCTTCTTTTGTAAGATTTTTTGTTCTGGTTTCTTTATAAGATGGATATACCTGTTTTCTAAAAGACTGTTTGGTATCCCAAGCAAAAATGAATTTATTAGAACCCGTCAATTTATATAAATACAATAACCTAGATAAAAACCCAAAAATAACACCTGTTTTATCTAAGCTTGATGTTTCTAAAAAACCTACGGCATACCTGGCCTGTGCACATAAAAAACTACCGTCTATTAACAAATACGGTTTATTCATATTTAGGCTTTCTTCCGGGCATTAATGACTCTGCAACTTCATCCCATGCTTGTTGAGCTAACTGTTTTAGATCAACATAACCATTCTCTTCAAAAAATGAAATAATTTGTTTTTGAGAATATTCTTCTCCGTTCCAAATTATTTTACTTCCTTTTGTTTCTAAAACTTTTTCAGAAAAACAATAATCTAATAAGGAAGAAATGTCATCTAAACCGTAATTATAATAAAGAGGAAAATCTACCGCATCTTGTCGCCCTGTTAATGAATTTTTTGTAACAGAGCAACGAACATTCACACCTATTGTTCTTTGTTTTCCTCTTATTGTTTTTTTAATTTTACCTGTTTTAGACAACCACATAACATGACCACAATAAAATTCTAAAGCCCGCCCTCCCGATCTTGTTTTGGTGGTAAAACCAAAACCTAAATTATCTCTGGTTTGTGAGATAACTATTACCACAGAACCGGTTTCTCTAAGCCGTTGCGCCACAGCTCGTAAACTCCTACTGTTTACAGCTGCCTTACCATCGCCGTAAGAACCTTTTGCATCTTTATCTTTAAGAAAAGCTTCTTTATTTTCTTGAAACTTTTTCTCTGCGGCTTCTGTTCCTAATGCATCCATACTATCTAAAATATAAATGAAAGGCCTACCGTCTTTTAAAAAAGTATCTAAGGTATAATAGAACTCTTCTATTGTATCAGACGCAGACTCGCTAACAGGCCCAAAGGGCCCTTGAATTCTTTTATACAGCTTTTTCCCAAACAACTTTTTAATATCAAAGAAAGAACGTCGTTCTACATCATCGTGAATCAACAAATAATCATCGTATCTTTTATCTATTGACATTTCGGCTAAAATAGAAAGAGACAGCATTGTCTTCCCTGCACTAGAATCGCCGATAATGTTATTTATCGTACCTAGCTTAAACGCACCTTCAATAACGTCACTACATACAAGATTTAAAAGGGTAGACCCTGTAGGAATTAACCCAACAGAGTCTACCTGTTTTTTTCTCTGGATACGCGACATTAAAGCAATTCCAATACCATCTCACGCAACTCTACAATAGATTTATTTCGCAAAGTATTTGGTTTTTTATCTACACCAAGCCTATTCACCAACAAATCTACAAGCTCTTTTTTGACGATCATTTTCTTAACCTCTTTTTTTGTAGGAAGAGGTGCATCATCTTCATCATCTTCGTCTTCGTCATCTTCGTCATCTACGTCGTCGTCATCTTCATCATCTTCGTCTTCGTCATCTTCATCATCTTCGTCGTCGTCATCATTTTCATCTTCGTCTACGTCGTCGTCATCTTCGTCATCTTCATCTTCATCATCTTCGTCATCTTCATCATCTTTGTCGTCGTCATCTTCGTCGTCGTCTTCATTTTCATCTTCGTCATCTACGTCGTCGTCATCTTCATCATCTTCGTCATCTACGTCGTCGTCATCTACGTCGTCGTCATCTACGTCGTCGTCATCTACGTCGTCGTCATCTACGTCGTCGTCATCTTCATCATCTTCGTCATCTACGTCGTCGTCATCTTCATCATCTTCGTCATCTACGTCGTCGTCATCTACTTTTTCGACAACTTTTTTTGCTTTCTTTTTCTTAGATTTTTTTTCAGATTCTTCTGATTCTTCTAACCCTAGAAACAGTCTAGAGATTTCTTCATAAGACTTTACTTTAAGAATCTTATCAAGATCTGCGACTTCGTCTAAAATAGACTCATCGTAATCTTGACGAGGACGCCGGAAATCAAGTCGAGTGGTTTCTAAAAACTTCCGTCCTTCGTATGTATTTTCACTCAACCGAAACTTTAGAGTAGAGCCACCTTCCAAATCGGCGAAACCACAATCATCAAAATCATCTGTTTCGTCTAATTCGCGCTCAAGCACTTGAGCAAACTTGTACGATGACCAATTGAACACCTTTATGTTCCTCTCTTTATCCGACGGATCTACGATATTGAACAAACATTGTTCACGACTCTTTAACGCACGAATCAGATCTTTATTAACATCATAGTCCTTAGACAACCGATCAACTTCTTCACAAATAGGACACGGCTTATTAACAGACCTGGGACACACAACAGGCTGTCTTTCAAGAAAATGCAAACGATAAGTTCTCCTGTACCACAAAGAACCTTTTTCAATCTCATCGGGATGAAAAGCATCCGAAACAACATAAGGCAAAATATCTATTTCAAATACGCCTTTGTCTTCTGGATACCATTCTTGCACATGACCGGGTAGATTTAATGATCGATTTCCTTTCCGTGCGTCTTTTGCATGTTGCCGAACTTTGTCCCTCATTGACGTTTTTCTACTTTTCTTTTTTACCATTTTGAACCTCCTGTTTTATGTTTCTACATAAGGCATCCAATAGACCCGTGCCTAAAGAATATGCCCAAACTCGTATTATCAAAGGACCTACAAAAAACAATATAGCTAAGATCAAAATTGCCAGGAATAATAACTTCAATCTTCATCTCTCCTTTTTATTTTAATCTTTCGTTTCTTTCTAATTAAAGCGGGTTTTTCTTGAGGCTGACCATAATAAGATTGAGAATGAAGAAAACAAAGATTTTCTAAAGCCTTCCTTCGTTGTTCTAATGCTATAGAAAATTTAGAAAGCTCTTCTGCTTTTCTTCTTGTATCTATTAATTTTACCATTTGAGTACAATATGATTTTTGCAACTTTATTGTTTGTGAAATAATAGACTCTGTCAGCTTATCTATACCGTATTTATCGGGAGCACTTCTAATATCAGAAGATATTTCTGCCTCAAGCCTATCTAAATTATATTTTTCAACATCTGCTTCTGCTCTAGCCTCTACCGCCTTTTGTGCCCATACAAAAAATAATCCAGATTGCTCTAACCATTCTTTATCTAATGCTAATGGGTCTATTTGAAGTAATGCGGGATCCATGCCGTCTCCTTTACTTAGTTATTTTATTATACAGGTCAACAACATTATTCAGAAAACAACGATTCATAACACGCAGCTATTAACCTCGCTTTTCCTGTTTCAAAAAACGGACCTCTTTCTAAAAAAGAATCCAATACGAGGTATGCACTTTTATCTCCATTTAACAAACATGCAGACGCATAACCTAGAACAGCCTGTCTAATAGATTCAGGCTCACCTGCTATGTTTTTCAAAATAACAGAAATATCAGACCATTTTTTCTTAGACATAAGAGCACGACAAAGATCAATGCTTTGTTTTTCTTGCTCTTCGACCACATCAACTTCTGTATTAGGATCGTCTAATTTTAAAATCTGTTCCAACAAAGATAAAGCAAGTCTAGGAGATCCTTGAGATTTCTCTGCAATACTTCTTATAACTTTTGATTTCAAAACTACATTTTCTTTTCGCAATACCTCCCCTATAAGAAGAATAATTTCTTCCTCACTCAAGTGCTCAAAAGAAAACATTGTACACCTGGTCCTAATTGTTTTTATTAACTTATCTGGATCTGTGGTCGCCAAAATAAGATAAGCATGACTGGGTGGTTCTTCTAAACTTTTCAACAAAGCATTTTGAGCATCGTTTGTCAATTTATGGCACTCATCTAACAACCAAACTCTACTAAGACCTTCCATAGGAAGATAATTCATGCTTATCCTCAAATCCCTTATAGTATCTATTCCCCTAAAATCGGCGGTATCTAACTCTGAATAATCGTTGCCTTTACACTTTATCATTTTCGCCATTATTCGTGCAGCTGTAGTTTTTCCACAACCACTAGGCCCTGTAAGGAGAATACTATGAGATCTATTCTCATTATCTGCCCAAGCTTTTATTTTTTGAACAGTCCTTTCGTTACCTACCAACTCACTTAATTTTTTAGGACGGTGTGTTTGATAAAGACTCATATGCTTCCCTTTCTTGCTCGTGTGCTATATGCACTTGTTTAATTTTTCTCAGCCTACTTACCTGTTTACTTACCTATTATAGTTACACATTCTCTAATGCAATTCTCGGCATTTCTCAGCCTACTCACGCACACATATATATTATCTGTGTATTACTTTTTTATTAAACCAGCTTTCATTTACATCAGATGCCTCTATTTCAATTTCTAAAGGCAATATTATCCAATCCCAATACTCCCTAATTTTTTTTGTAGATATTTCTGTGAGAATATCTATATATTCCTCAAACTCATTTTCGGGAACATCTGCCACAATACTATCGTGAATTTGCCCTATAAGTTTTGTTTTCATCTTACGCTTGCGGAGTGCTTTGGTCAAATTAATAAAACTCCACAGCAAACAATGAAAAGCAGAGCCTTGAATAGGAAAATTAATAACTTCATTCTTCTTCATATACCCGCGGCAACTAAACCCTGTATATGTATCAAAATAAAATTTCTTTTGATAAGTTTCCCACCACTCTGTGCGCCAATTTTGATATACAGGAAATCTATCAAACCAAAATTTATCTTCTATCCTTTTTATATGTTCTAAAAAAGAAGAAAAAGTTCTTATTTTCTGATACTTTAATTCTGATAAAAGATTCTTACCATCGGATGTTTCTATGGTTTGTTCTGTCACAGCTTCCCATAAATCCAGTGCAATTAATTTATGATAAGAACCATAAAACATAGGAAATACGAACTTATTTTTAACTATATTTCTGATCTGTTTTGTAACCAACTTTAAAGGAATTTTATATACTTCTGCGGCCATTTCTTTATGCATATCATAATTCGTATTTAGATATTGCAACATGGTAGGATCTTTATGGTAACATGCGGCCACTCGTACCTCTATACCAGAATAGTCTGCTTCCACTATCCTATTTCCTTTTCTTGGAATAAATGCAGAACGAACTAGTTCTGATACCCAAGGATCCCGTACAGGTATATTTTGAAAATTAGGCGAAGATGAAGAACTTCTATAAGTTACCGTGGTATGAAGATTAAAATTAGGATAAATATAACCATCAATAACTTCATTCAAAATTCCCAGAACATACGTACTTTTGGCTTTTACCAATTTTCGTAATTCTAAGATATCCTTCACAAAAGGATTATCTATCTTACCCAAAACACCTTTATCTAAAGTACCTTTTACGTCAATACCATAACATTCTCTTAGAACAAATCTCAGCTGCTCTAAACCACCAAATCTCAAAGAATCCCCATATGTCTTTTTCCAAAGTTTACCTCCTTTAGATTTTAATATCTTTTTTTCAAATCTCTTTTCCTCTGCTTCTAGTTTTTGATATGTTTTTTCTAAATGATGCACATCTATCCTAATACCGTTCTGCTCTGCTACACCTAACGCCAATGCGCCGTCGTGTAACAGCTTATATCCTTTTTCATTAATAGGATTTAATTTCATATAAAACACCTCATCTGCATTTTCGCTAATCTATATTCAAATACAGAATCTAAAGCATTATACTCAAGTAGATCGTTTGTATTCATTTCAAAAATATCATTATATCCATTTCTTTCGTTTGTGGTAATATACCTATAAGCTTTTTCTGCATAATCGGGTATACCGAAATTCACAAACACCTGCATCTTTAGACCAGAATACAACTCTCGGTTATCTTCTACATGAGCACAGAGCATTGTATCATGTACCCAGTTTCTTATTTCAATACCCAGCTTTACAGAAGTCCAAATATGCTCAAACTTCATATTGGATGCTATTTTTCCTATAAATTTGCTTCTATAAATCTTCTTTAGATAGGGTACTATTGTTTTATCAAACAACATAGCAACGCCCAAATCATTTGTATCAGAAAAACTAACAGAAACAATCTTAGAATTTTTCAATTGTGGTCTAAGACAATTTGTTTCATAATCAAAAGCAAGGTGTTTTGGTTTTTTCTCTATAAGTTTTTTCAAATACCGTACTCTATCATCTCCGTATAAATGCTCTGTCTGTGGATAATTCTGTAACTCTTTTGGAAACCCTTTATCAATAAAAGAAATAAATTTCTTTAGATATGAAATCCATATATTTTTCAAAAGAGTATTTTCTTTTCCATCAAGAAATAACAACTCTCTTTCATCTCTGAGACACAACACCCAAGATCTTGTTTCTCTTAAAGGTATGATTAACCCCTCCCACCTTTTTATATTACCTAGACCAGAACGCCACACCTTTCCCAAAACACTATTCATGGCGCCCTCCCCGAGCAATATCACGGCATTAGGTTTATTATTCCTGATCTCTCGCCAAACATTACTCCTACAAAATTCGATATCTCTTAAGGTAGGTTGTTTGTCATCAGGAACAGGGCAACAAACAGAAGACATGAATCTGCATTTATTTATATCTATATCTACCTGTTGTAAAATATCCCTGAACTCAGAAGAAATATGCCCAGACTTTGTAGGAGATGAACCTATTATTAATAAAGGGATCTTACCCGTGCCTTGTGCAAGATGTCTTTCTTTTTTTCGCAACCTGCAAGAAAAACAACCGGCCCCCCCTAAATCTAATTCATTTTCAGTAAACAACATAAATCAAGCTTTCGTTAATGCTGCAACCAACCATAGAGTTTTATTTTTTAATTGAATAGAATTTGTACATATTAAAAACTTGGTGCTTTTTTCTAATATCTTTAAAAAGAAATCAGGCCGTAGACAAAAAGAAAGACCCTCTAAACTTTCATCATACTTAGCCTTAAATATTTCTTCATTAGAACCTATATTAGATTTCACCTTAATATATGCTTTCTTCCTTTTCAAAGTTACATATACTTCTTTCTCTTCTTCAAACCGCATCCTTTCCACAAAAACAGAACACCTCTCTATAACATTTTTAGTTTGAGAATGAAAAGATACAAATTTTCCTTTTTCGTAATCTTTTTTCATCTCAACGACATCGGGATAAACACCACCCATAAGAGCGCAAGCGCCTACAAAATCAGAATCCTTCCTGAAATAAATCATAGTATCATCAATACAATATTCAGAAGGATTCAATGTAACTAAAAAAGATATACCAGAACCTGGTATTAATGTTTCTTCTTTTTTCAAAAAATCATCTTCACCTAAAGTCCTAAAATACACCAAACCATTAGATGCTTGTATGCTGTTTTCTTTTACACAGACTGTGGTCAATACAGGTCTATAAAAAGATTTACTTATATAATTTCTTGCTTCTTTGACACCTTCTAAAAAACCAGGACCTATTTTATCCCATTTTTTAGGTAGAGAAAAAGAAAAAGATTCAAAACATGAAAAAGAAGCTTTACTTCGTTTACCGCGTATAAAAAGAAGATTATTTTCTTTTTCTAAATCAATTTCTTTTTTATCTACTTTTTGAAGATAACGAAGAAGATCTAAACCTTCTATACAAAAATCGGGCATGCCTTCTAAAAAAGGAGCTTTTATGGATGCTTTAGTATCTTCTGTTTTACACCAAAACCTGCCATTTCTATAAGAAACCTTACCGACATTTTCGTCTGCTAGACTTTTTTCTTTTATCAACAAGATTATTTTTTCTAACGTTATTCTCAGATCTTCTGTTTTCGCTGTTACCACTTTTTTCTATCTCCTCTTTTTTATAAGACAATACCATATTTATCGCTTTTTCGGGGGTATACACAATACTTATCAATCTATTATAATCCCAACCGTATTCATCAAAAAACTTTTTTTCCCAATCACCGATAGATCCAGCAAAATATACAATCATAAAACCTCCCTTGTTTTACCAAAGAAAGACCAAGGCCATTGTGGCAATGTTTTTAGAAATTGATGCATGTGATATATGTTCCATTTCACGCGCCAAACATAATCATTAATCATGCCCCGCTCGATTATTTTTACCTCATCTCCTTCATACTCGCATTTACCCAAAGGAAACCCATGCTCTTGGATTAAATTAAAAATAGTTTCTTGATATAAAGGTGTTTGATTTAATCCATGAATTTGTTTTTTGATACCTATTTCAGAAATAACAAAGGAGGCAGGTGTTTTATCCCATCTCCATTTACCGGTCCTATCTTTTTTTGGCACAAATATTTTTCCATATGCACCTACTTTTAACCAAGAACTAGAATCAACACTATACCAAGGATAACGCCGCATTAATGAAAAAGCCGTCATGGCAAACCCGTGAATTTTTGCTTTAGGTAGCCCGTCCTTATCGCATATAATATTTTTCCATATTTTATCTAATGGACCGATAAGTGCGGAAGATGAATTAGGTATTAGACCTCCCATAGCTATATATTCATAACCTTCATCTATATACCTTTTCAAATAACTTTCGTCAGAACCAAAATGCCAAACAGGTATAGGATTATATCCTCTTTTTTCAAACCATTTCTGATTTTTATATGTCTCTTCGGCATTATTAATCACATCTAGATTTGCCGCTACACCAACCAAATGCTTATTATCTAAACAATGCTTGAGATACCTTTCCCTGTATTCTAGATAAACATCACTTTCTAGAAAAGAAAAATCATCATACCTTCTGTATTTAAGGGTAGAGCCCATTGTTTTAGCTGTACTTTTTTTCACATACTCATTATATAAAGTAGGTGCGCCGCTGTCTTGAAAAATATTCACTGACATAATTGAAAAATCTCTTCTTTCTGTTTTTGAATAGCTTCCCTACCAGACTTTTCTAAAGAGTTATATAAATCTTTCCACACAGATCTCGTCTTTTTAGTTTTGTATTCTTTAATAAACTTGTCGACCATCTCTAAACTATGTTCAAAAGAAGAATATTTGAAATCAACGGGATACATTTCTGAATAAGACAGCCTATCAGGAACAAGGGGTATACAACCAGCAAACACACATTCCTGCATGGCGATTCCCCATGTTTCTTGAAGAGCAGATGAAAAAGCTATCTTATATCTAGATAATCTGGCATAATATTGCTCTTTGGTTAAATTTAATTCCATGGTTTTTTCAAAAGTATTATCTTTAAAATGAGCGGCTACTTTATCAAAAAAGAAAGGTTGTTTTTCTATATCTAATCTATGAGGAAACACAACATCTAAATCTTTTATTTGTTTTGTTTCATCAAAACAATACTTTCTGGGATAAATAGGTAACCCTGTTACAGCGATTTTTTCAAGACGAAATACCGCTTGGGTTTCGTAAAGCAATTTTTTATGAAAATGAGTAGCTACAAAAATCTTATCTACACCTTCAAACCAACCCTGTTCTACACGCGACCCCCAATGCTTCATTCCATTCCTTGCTAAAAAGTCGTAAGGGTCGTATGTACCTGCATGAAGGATCCCTACTATCTTAAATGGTAGATGTAAACCATTTCTAATATATAAAAGATCTGTAACACCCGGGTGCCATAAATCATGAAAAAAGAAAACTACCTTACTCCAATTTATTTGTTTTGGTTGTTCCTTAAACCATGTTAAAACCGATGCCATTTGAGAATTCTTAAACACCATGGTTTTACATACATCTAAAAAAGCACCGCATTCTATTTTATCGTATTTATAATTACCTAGAAGAAAAAGCTCTTTGTATTCTTTGGTTTTTCTGCTTTCTAAATCATACCATTCTAACCAGTCTTGTGAATAACGATCTTCTAAAGGCTCTATAGGCAAATGGACAATTGTTATCATATTTTACTTTCTATTACTCCTAAACGAGCAGCTATGCAAACAGTCATAATAGATTTATATCTAGGATACTCTTGTTGTTGAATACAATCTAAAACTGTTTGCCCTTCAGAAAATTTAAATTTAGGTGCACCTTGAAAATCTAACCAATACCCATCTTCTTCTGCCCAGTCTCGCAATACATGTATTTTATCTTGCAATAAAGAATTAGGAATAAAACTAGGTATTAGTCTTGTAGGGGCTTCTGTCAACATAATACCTTCTTCTTGTACTTTATGATATGCTCTTGTACCGGGATATATTTGAAAATATTGTCCGAGACCCCCTATTGTTCCATTTGTTTTAAGCCTTGCAGTCATATCACTCGGACTCATACCATATTTTTCTAAAAAAGAACCAGTTTCCCTTATAGACGATAACGTTTCACCCGGACTCAACGTCAACGTTAACCAAAGTATTCTGGTCTCCCATCCTTTCATACGTTCTGCAAGAGCTACACTTTTAGAAACCACAGGCTTACCCATTTTTTTAGATAAAGCTACAGAAGCAGTTTCTAATCCAACTTCTATAAGAGATAACCCGACATCCGAACAAAATGCACGAGCTTTTTCGTCGTCATGAAAAGTATCTAAAAACTTTGTAAAGGTAGATACACTCGCCAAAGCTATTATACTAGGCTTATTTGTTTGGATTATCTTATTTTCCGACAAAATAAATCTCGCTTTGAGCGGATCTATAAAAAAATCCTCATCTGTAAAATGAACACCAGAACCAGGCACTAGTTCTTGATACTGTTTAAGAGACTCAAAAGCGAAAGATGCAGGAATATCTATATATGTTTTGTTTGGTAAATTAGGTGTTACTGGACAAAAAGAACAATTATTCTTACACCCATAATAAGACCCACACAACGGAAAAACTTCTGGATTACCTTTCAAATGACCGTCGCAATCAGACAACAAAAGATGTTTGAATGTATGAGCTTCAAAAGCATAATGCTTTATACCATCTAAAATAAGGTCTTCTGTTAGTACAAACAAAGGAAGCTTTTCTTGAACAATGAGCGGGGAATATCCAAAAAACTTCGCACGACCCAATCGTAAATGTAAAAGTCTACATAGGCCTATTTGAGGATAAGACCAAAGGCTTATGTAAACGTTATCGTTCACATCAATGTCATCTAAAACATCTTTTTGGGTTATAGTAAAATCTTCTAGAAAAATTACCTTTTCTCCTCTACTCCTTAAAGCAGATACCAGGTAATATTCATTGTAACAGAAACTTCCTCTGTTTTCTTCTATAGAAGATGGACTTATAACCCAATTAACAACTTTGGTCATCTTTATACACTATAGCTCCATTTTCATTATCCTCAGACACTTCTACCGACCAAACATTGTACATAGGTTTTTGATCTTCATGTATAACAGACAAAGCAGTAAAAATACTTTTTGCCATATCTTCACAAGAAGAACGACCTAAATTAAAATCATTATCGGTGATTTGTTTTATTACTAAATCAACATGCATTTTCAAAGTAAAAAACTCTACATCCCTATCATTATGGGAAACTAAAACAGTTACTTTCACATAAAAAACATGCCTATGGAAATTCCGTAAAAAATCAACCAAGGGTGGCGCCTCTGGCCAACGATGTACACCTTCAAATGAAGTGGTTACCCAAACCGCATTCATGCTTCTACCTCCTTTGCAGCTATATTCCAATAGATGGCGGCTCTATTGGCGTACCATTCTTTCTTTTGGTCTTTTCCTTTTTCTTTATAAGACTGTTCGAGTTCTGACGAAAACTCTTCGAGTGAAAAACCTTCTTTAAACATACGACGGGCCGTATTAAGGTTAGTCTCTTTTCTTTGCTTTTTTTCTGCTTTTGGTTTTGCCTCGTCTTTTTTAGCTGCCTTTTTTGTCGGTTTTGCAGAAGACTTAGGTTGTGTCTCTGCCTCTGTCTTGCTTTCTTTACCAGCCTTATTTCCTGTACCGCCTTTGCTTTTCGCCACAGACTTCGTTGTTTTCTCGGGTTCTTTTTTTAGATCTTTTGACATTTTCTTTCCAATCCTTTTACATGCTGCCTCCAACAATACTTCTGGAAAAAACTCTTGTTTCATTAAGGTTGCGACTGTTGCTTTGCTCAAAGCAGACAAGTCTTCTGGTTTGAGTTCCTGGCAAACTTCCTCGATCTCTTGTTGCATGGATTTTTCATTATCTAGAAAAATCTCAGGAACCAGTTTCAATGCTTTGTTCATCTCTTTTGCAATTTTTTTCACTTCCATTTTTTTCTCCTTATGTTGCGGAAAGTTTGTTACTTAATTATACAAGTCAAACACTATTATCAGAACAAATTATTGTTTGATAAGTTTAAGAAATTCATTTCTTGTTGCAAAATTTTCTTTAAAAGCACCTGTAAGAGATGACGTAGTAAAAACAGAACATTGTTTTTGAACACCTCTACTTGATATACAAGAATGCTTCGCTTCAATTAAACAAGCAGCTCCTTTTGGTTGTAACAATTCTTCTAAAGCTGCTGTTACCTGATTACAAATTCTTTCTTGTATTTGAAGCCTCTTAGCATACAAATCTACGATACGAGCTAACTTAGACGCTCCTATTAATTTTTTATCAGGAATATATGCCACATGAGCTTTTCCATAAAAAGGAGCCATGTGATGCTCACACATACTAGAAAATTCTATATCTTTTAGAAGAATCATTTCATCAGAAGAATCATCATAAAACACTTTAACAATATCTTCTAGATTTTGAGTATACCCACTAAACCAATGACGCCACGCTTCAACGACTCTTTGTGGTGTTTCTCGTAATCCTTCTCTAAAAGGATCTTCTCCTATATATTCTAAAATCCGTGTTACCAAAGATGTTCCTTCTTCTGCATCACGTTCCCACGGAAACATTAACCACTGATCTGCCCTTACCTTGTCTGCAGAAAATACACCTTTTGGAAGATCGTTTGATTTTGAAAAAAGAACAAAACACTTATAAAAATCTTTGAAAAAACCCAAAGTGTTACCAGTGCAATACACATCATCCACTATAGCTACCTTACTAGAACGGTAATTACGATGATCTGCAACTATTTCAAAATCATCTCTATTCCGCTCAACCAACTCTACGGCTATCATTGTGCCACCTCTAGGAACACCGTATAAATACCGACAACCTTCGTTTTTAATTACCTCGGCCAGTTTTTCATAATTTTTTTCTAACGCCTGTTGTGAAACAAATCTTTTTTCCATTACCTTACTCCTACACATTTTTGAACCTGAATACTCAAACACCATCCCGGATTATGCATTACTCTAAGAGCTGTTTTATGCATAGATGCTTGAAAATCCTTCTTATCATCTAACGGTTGTAAATAATATGAAGGCTTCGGACCATAGAAATTTTGATATTGGTGAAGATCCTGACCTTCATCTACTACCTTTACAGCCGTAGGTTTGATTTCTGTTGTCCATTTTTGCCCTAGTTTAGGGGATACCACAACCATAAAAGGCGGACCACAATCATAAAAAGGTATGGTGCCGTTGGTTTCTATTTGAACAATATCAAAATCAGAAAATGCTCTTATTAAAGGAGCATCCACTTGCAGTAAAGGCTCGCCACCTGTAAGAACCACACGACGCCAACCACAAATATCTATACGTTTTATCTCATCTATTAATTCTTTTGCATCCTTGAAGGTATAATTTATTTTTGAATGATCCGTATCACACCAAGAACATCTTAGATTACAACCAGCAAACCTGACAAAAATAACAGGAACACCAACCAAAGGACCTTCTCCCTGTATACTTGAAAAAATTTCATTTACATTATACATTTTCACTCCTTACAACGAACCGGGTTCCCAAATGTACATTTCCTAACTGTGTTCTCTGATCGGATATGTCTTTCTGTGTATTTGCTCTTCCAAGCTGTAGCGTCTGTAGACGAAGATCGTTTTTCTTGCTCATTAGAACTTCTCCACTAGATATAAGTATTCTTTAACGTGAATGTCGCGGTTTGCTAAGTTTCTACTTCCTCTGAAAGTATTATATTTTGTTTCAAGAACTTCTGTTTTCCCAACATGCTTTAGTAGCTCAAGCATTTCCTCAAGACCGATAAAACCTTCAGAATTGAAAGATATTAAGAGGTATTTTGCTTTTATTTTCTCAACTAATTCACTCATTGCTTTATATGCTTGAGGTTTTTTATTATATGCAGAACGATGCCAATCATCCGGGATGCCAGAAACTTCACTCATTGATGTTGGTCTCACGTAATTCACTATTAGGTTAAGCATGAAGTAATTTGATCCGTAGGGGTGTTGGTTATAAGGTGGATCAAGATATGCAACATCAACTTCATCGACTAATCCAGCAATAATATTAGAATCGCCTTTATGAATTTCAACTTCCGAATCAAATCTACTAAATACTGGTTTCTTTAATTCAATGTTACCTAGAATGCGAACAAGAGCGTCTTTATTATTTCCCCCAAATTGACCTTTTCCAGTATCTGTATTTTTATAAAAACCTCTAAAAACGCCAGACGTGTTCACGTGTACTGATGCCTCAGAAAGCAGGGGTGCCATAAAAAAATGACGTATTTCTTCAGGTACCTGCTCTAATAATCCGCGAGCAGTATCAAGGTACATTGCATTACGTGGAGTATAAAAACAGCGTTCGCCAAGTTGAATATTCTCCATATCCTTTGGTGAGTACAACTCTCTAATGAATCCTTCTATCAAGTTCTCTTCAGTTAATCCAGCCTGGAGCCATTTCATCCAATGTTCTAGTAGAAAAAAGTCAACATTAGACCTGTTTGATAAATAGCATCTATTTATTATGGAAGAATATTCTTCAAGATCATTTGTTATGATTCTCTCTGAGTATTTTTTTAAGTATCTTGAGACGACACCACTTCCACTAAAGACATCAAATGACGTAATCCGGTTCTTATTCAGTCTTTTCCGAACAATATCAATACCATTTCCAATAAACTCAAGAAGAGACCTTTTATTTCCAATGTATGTAATTAGTTGCTGAGTAAGAAAATCCTCGTTTTCAGTGGCAAGTTCTGCTGATTGTCCGGCAACATCGGCTCCAAACGAAAGTAATTGATTTACCATTTTCTCTCTTCCCAAATGTACATTTCCTAACTGTGTTCTCTGATAGGAACTTCAACGTCGTCCCCATACTCTATTGCCCTCATCTCCTCTGCCTTCACCTTCGCGTCGCTAACAATCTTGTGATGCTGTTTCAAGAG
>Ga0208694_1001794_pt1 | contig 24783 bp, 13 predicted proteins | sample AD_UKC078_MetaG_FD_184442 | JGI IMG/M metagenome (GOLD analysis project Ga0208694, IMG submission 184442) | Active sludge microbial communities of municipal wastewater-treating anaerobic digesters from USA - AD_UKC078_MetaG (SPAdes) (version 2) | ecosystem: Engineered > Bioreactor > Anaerobic >...
GACTCGGAGAACGACGAAGCGGAAAGTAATGAAGGGAACAACTGGTCATCCGAGATCACGGTGACTCTGCTGGATCCCCCCATGCCCGATCTGGTCGTGCTGAATGTTTGGACGGAGCCTGCAAACCCGGTCAAGGGGCAGTCGTATGTGATCAAGGCGACGGTCAAGAACCAGGGCGACAAGGACGCCTTCACCGGAACCACGTACGGCAACACCGCCTTTTACGTGGACTCCACAAAGGTTGACGAGCCTTACATCTCGTCCCGGATACCGGCGGGTTCCAGCGCGACGTACACGAGCAAGTCCCTGACGGCTCCGTCGTCATCCACCATCAGGGTGAAGGCGTTCGCCGACTCGGAGAACGACGAGGCGGAGAGCAACGAGGGCAACAACTGGTCATCCGAGATCACGGTGACTCTGCTGGATCCCCCCATGCCTGACCTGGTCGTTCTGAATGTTTGGACGGAACCTGCAAACCCGGTCAAGGGACAGTCTTATGTGATCAAGGCGACGGTCAAGAACCAGGGCAATAAGGACGCCTTCACCGGAACCACGTACGGCAACACCGCCTTTTACGTGAACTCCACAAAGGTTGACGAGCCTTACATCTCGTCCCGGATACCGGCGGGTTCCAGCGCGACGTACACGAGCAAGTCCCTGACGGCTCCGTCGTCATCCACCATCAAGGTGAAGGCGTTCGCCGACTCGGAGAACGACGAAGCGGAAAGTAATGAAGGGAACAACTGGTCATCCGAGATCACGGTGACTCTGCTGGATCCCCCCATGCCCGATCTGGTCGTGTTGAATGTTTGGACGGAACCGGCGACAGTCCGCGAAGGTGAGAAATATGTCATCAAAGCGACGGTCAAGAATCAGGGGGACGCATCGGCTGATGGGGGCACATGGACAGATCAGGAGGTGTTTTTCTACATAGACGGCACTAAAATCGATTATGTAAGCTATGACAATCTGGCGCCGGGCGCATCGGTGACGGTCTCCTCGTGGACGCAGACCGCGCCGACTGCGGGAGAATATACGATCAAGGCGGTCGCTGATGCGGAAAGCGAAATTTCCGAATCCGACGAGGACAACAACGAAAAGACAATTTTGTGGACGGTCAAACCGCCTATCGGCTCCCTCCACATCACCGTCAAGAACACCAACGACCAGCCCGTCCCCAACGCTTATGTGATCCGGTATCCGAAAGCGTGGGGAGAGCCTATTGATAATCGAACTGCTGACGCGAACGGGGTTGTGAAGTGGACGGACGTGGATTCTGGAGACTTCAACTTCGAGTTTTACAGCGAAGAGGACAAGGCTACGCGCGAGTACTGGGGATATGCGGACACATGGAGCATACCGGTAGGCGCAACGCCTGCAACGAAGACGTTTACGCGGCGCGAGCCGTATGCCAAGGGTGATACCATCACGATACTTGACGGGAACACGGTCATCCCGGCTGGCGGCACCGTGGCTCAAGGAAAGACCCTGACGGCTCGGGTTACCGTGCGTAATGATAGCCAAGTGGATCGTACCGTGCAGGTTCTGGCATGGTTCTCGCCAAACGCAAACGGTGCCGGAGAGCAGGCAGTGAGTCTCGGCACACAAACCCTTGGCAATCTCATGTTCAAGGAGAAGACCTTCGAGGGCTTTTTCACACCGCCAAACACGGGGGCGTACTACTGCCGACTGGAAGTCAGGACTTCGGTCAACGGTAACTATACCAAGACAGACTCGCGCAGATATGGAAGCGCGGCGTTCAGTGTCCGAGAGCCCGACGGGCCTAAGGCGTTTGGCTCTTTAATCTCTATAAACGAAACGGCGTTGCAACCGGGCAAGCGATACGAAATTATCGCAAGCTATACACACACGGCAGGGCGTGAAAACCTGAAGGACGTTTATCTGACGTTCCAGAATCCGAACGAACCGGCGGGAGATTCGCGCGAGTTGACCGTTATGTGTGCCATCGGCGGGAGTCAGTGGTGGGGCGCATGGGAAGAAGATCGGGAGTATATTGAGCTTCTCGATGTGATCTCGGCGGAAGTCGCGAACGGAGATCTCGCGGTCAAGTGGACGGTGCGCTTCACGGGAAAATGGGCCGAAGCAATCGGCGGCGGCGTCAAGATCGGCGTTTCGGCTACGGACAAAAACGGCCATCGAGATCCCGTCAATGCGAGTGCGTGGAACTGGAGCGGGATCAATGCCAAGTTCGAAGTGCCGAGGCTGGAACCGGGGAAATGGACGGTTTTTTCTCACGGAAAGACTGGTACTGATACGCGTACCGACCATAGGCTAACATCCCTTTTCAGTAGTGTATATTTGGGGCCTGGGCGTATTGGGCTTGGAAGCCTTGCCAACATGGCAAACCATTTGCTTGGAACATCGCCCGATAAGTGGTCAGATAAAATAACAGAGGATTTTAAAAATCTTACCGAAAAAGATTATATTAAAGCTGTTGCTGACCGGATTGTGGGCTTGCATCCACAAGGTTATGTGATGGTTCACCGAACCGATCACTCGACAGGAAAATTATTTACTCGCGATTCCGAGACGGCCTGGCATGAAAGCACTGCCGCCGAGGTTCAGAATGCAGACGTCCATCATGTTCTGCTCTATGACTGGGTGCGCCCAAGCAACTACGTCAGCATTGAGAGCCACGATGATGACTGGTATGCCAATGCTGCGGGAGACTCGCTTTATGCCTTGTTGCGAAAACATGGCGTTGCCCAACGGGTTTGCACATTATTGGGTCATAGTCGTGGTGCGATTGTCTGCAGTGAAGCCGCCCGACGACTGCTTCGTGCTGGACATAGCGCATTCCATGTGATCTATCTGGACGGTGAGGGTCTTCGTGATGGTCTCAAGAAGGACGAGATAATCGTAGGGGGGATGCCTCTAGCAACCTGTGATATCGAAGGGTATGCGGACTATGAATTTTACGCTTGGCATGGAACGCGTACAGACCAGTATCGCAGAGCAGAAAAAAAGTTGTACGGCAACGCAAGAGAGGACGAGTTTTTCTTGGGTGCCAATCCGTTGATCGGTGGCGGAAACGATACGTTGCTTGAAACATGGCCGCGAGGGACAACGTTGGTTGATGGAAGCCAGGTGGGTGGAGACAAGGTCAAGCACACCGAATTCCCCGATTATTTTGCCGATTGGGCTTACCTGGCGGAATCGCCTGAACTCGGTCGGTATGTACTTGAAACCCCAGATCTCGTCAAGAGCGGACAAGCGCCTAATCGAGTGGCTGACGCCCCATTGAACGAAAAGAATGGACTCTATGGATATAATTTTGCTGGTGCGAGCTGGGCCGGATGGGTCTATCATGGCGGTGGCGGGGATGCGCCTATAGGGGATGCGCCTATAGATGAGATCGACGGGCAAGGGGGAATTCTGATGGTGCAGGTGGCGAATAGTCGGACGCACAATTTCTCGGTGCTGCCTGCGGGGGTGATTGGGGGTGTCACCGTTGAGTATATCGCGTCCAATTGGCAGAGTTTGGAAGGTACTGATCATCGGTTGCGGGTGCTCTGGAACGACATACCCAGTCTATACACGCCTGAATTGGTTGGCGACACCTTCTGGAAACGCGAATTTATTCCTTACGACGGCTTTGTTGCCAATGACGTGGGTCGATTGACCGTGGAGGCGGCTCTGCCAGATAGCGTGGCATTGTTTGTCGGAGAGGTGGCATTTGATGTCAACACGCCCCCCAGCATCAAATCGCTACAGGCGAATCCCAATAGCCTGCCAGAGGGTGCGCCGCTGACGTTGACGGCGGTGAAGGTGGAGGACCGCGATCTCGACGGCGGCATTGAACTCGTAGAGTTCTGGCATGTCGGCGCAAACGGCGAGAATGACAGTAAGATTGACGACGTCAAGACTGGCGTTAACGGCCATAATTGGGTGCTTTCGAATTGGCCGACATCCGGGTTGAGGCCGGGCGTCCACACGTTCAAGGCGCGGGCCAAGGACAACAAGGGCAGTTGGAGTGCGTGGGAGCCGTGTACGGTGACCATCACCCCGCCTGAGAATGTGCCGCCGGTGATCGGCACGTTCAGTGCTTCGCCGTCGTCGCTGGAGCGCGGGGATAACTTCACGTTGACGGCGCGAAACGTGACGGACGACGTGAAGGTCGCGCGGGTGGCATTCTACCGCGACAACGGCGACGGCGTGTTCAACGCGGCGACGGACATGCCGCTTGGCGACGGCACGGCGGATGGGACGACCCACACGCTGACGGTCTCGTCGGCGACCTTCCCGGTCGGCAATTCCCGGCTGTGGGCGGTGGCGTATGACAATCTGGACGTGCCGAGTGCGCCGAAATCGAAGGTGGTCGAGGTGCAGCAGTTCTGGACGCTGGCGTATGCGGTCAGGCCCAGCACGGCGGCGGGCACGGTGACGCAGAATCCGGCGGCGGGCAGGGTTGAGCAGGGAACGTTGGTGAACCCGACGGCAACGCCGAACAGTCAAGCGAACTGGTATTTCCACCATTGGGAGGCGAACGGGCACGCGACGGGGCTGCCGTTCATTCTGACGGCCGATACGACGGTGACGGCGGTGTTCACGCAGATCGTTGTGCAGGCGTCGGCACCGGTCATCGCGGCGGTCGCGGATCAGAAGGTTGCGTACGGCACAGCCTATTCGCTGACACCGCACCTGACGCAGGGGTATCCCGCGCCGACGTGGTCGCTGGTGACCGGGCCGAACGGCATGACGATCAACCCAGTGAACGGCACGGTGACGTGGCCGAACCCGCAACCGGCCGGCCAGAGCTTTACGGTCACGGTGCGGGCAACGAACTCGGAAGGCTCCGACGACGAGACATGGACGTTGCAGGTGACGGAAGCCGGACAGGTCGCGCAACCGCAGTTTGCGCCGGGCGGCGGAACCTATTCCGACGCACTGGACGTGACGCTGACCTGCGCGACGCCGGGCGCGGCGATCCACTATACGGTGAACGGCGCGACTCCGACGGAGAGTGATCCGAGCGTGGTCAGCGGCGGCAAGGTTCGTGTCTCGAACTCATTGCAACTGAAGGCCCGCGCATGGAAGGACGGCTGGATGGAGAGCTTGACAATGGAGGCGATCTATTCGTTGCCCTCGACGCGGGTCAGCATCACCTATCCACCAGACTGGACCGTTCTGGATGTCATGACCACTCGGGTGGACTTGGCGGCGAGCACCTTGGATGGGCTGGCGCGTGTGGAATGGTTCAAGGACGGCGTTTCAGTCGGAACCAACATTTTCGAAACAGCGGTGAATGTCTGGTCGAACAGCTTCGTCTGGAGCGGGCTGAAGTTCGGCACCAACGTGCTGACCGCCGTCGCGACAGATCAGGTGGGCGGAGCCACGACCTCCACGCCGGTGCGTGTGGTGGTCGAACGGACCCGCAGACTGGCGTTCGAAGGCAACCTTGACTTCGGAAAGGTGACGGTCGGGCATGAATCAAGCAGATTGCTCACCCTTAGAAACACCGGCAACTCTCCATGTTTTGTCACTTCGATTGTATCGAGTGCCTGTTTTAACGTGACTCCTCAGCGATTTATGTTGCCAACGAACAGTTCAAGAGATGTAACGGTAACGTTCCGGCCTCAGGAGCCTAACGCCTATACGGGAGTCATAACGGCTCGTTTTGCACTACAGTCGGCAGGGGAGGCCAACGGGATCGCCTGTTCGGGTACGGGAACGCTCGCCGTAGAACTTCCTGAAGCAGTGGACAACGCTAATCTGGTGTGGGGAACGGGCGGTGACGCCGACTGGTTCGGACAGGTGAACGTCACGTACGACGGCATCGATGCCGCGCAGAGCGGTGCGGTCGGGGACGGACAGACATCTTGGGTACAGACGACAGTGTTCGATGTCGGAAGCGTCGGTTTCAGGTGGAAAGTGTCTTCCGAAACGAATGGAGACTTTTTGAGGTTCTTCGTTAACGACGTTGAACAACCCGGCGCCCTCTCAGGAGAGTCGGGGTGGAAGTGGTGCAGATTTGTTCTTCCTTCGGGAACAAATCACCTAAGATGGGCATACGAAAAGAACGGATCGCTTTCCGCCGGAGCGGATTGCGGGTGGATTGACACATTCGTTCTGAACCCTCCTGATGGGACTCCTCCGGGCGGCGAGACCAATGACGAGACCGGCGGCGGGACTGGTGGCCACGGCGGTGGCTACCTGTGCGATCCCGCTGATGACGCGACGCTGATGACGATCGGTTCGTATGACGGCTACTTCTATGCTACTGATGCGTTCGACGGTGCCGAAGAGGCCTCGGCGGTGCGCGGCACGCTGTCTTTGAAAGTGACTCATTTGGTGGGTAAACTGACCGCCAAGGCGATGCTGCAGGGCGGCAACGTGAGCTTCAAGGGCGAGGCTGCCTGGCGTATGGCCGACGGCACGCGGCGTGCGGAACTCACCGCCTCCGGCGGCGAGAAGCTCGACCTCTTCGTGCGCCAGAACCGCATCTGGGGCACGCTTACAGGTGGCAGAGCCGGCGCGGCGACGCTGATGCTGGATGGCGCGCGCAACCGTTTCGCCGATCGGGGCGACGCCGAAGCGGCGGCGCGGCTGGAGGAGTTCAAGGGCTACTACACCGTGGCGTTGCCGGCTGCCGAGGACAGCGCGGAACTCGCGCCGCAGGGTGTGGGTTACCTGACGATAAAGATCGGGAACAAGGGCTCTGCTAAGATCGCGGGCGTGTTGGCGGACGGTACCAAGGTGTCGCGCTCCAGCCGCCTGATCCTCTTCGATGGTTGCGGGCCGGAGGCCTGTGTGCCGCTCTTCGCGCCGCTCTACATGAAGAAGGGGTGTGTCGGCGGGTTGCTGTGGATCGACCCCGAAACGCGTACGGTGGAGACCGACCGCGACATCGGCTGGTTCATCCGTTGGGAGAATCCCGGCCGCGTCGGTCCGGACGGCTTCAGCCTGTTGCTGGACGCCTGCGGCGGCTTCTACGGCACGGGAGCCTCGCTGGCGGCGGCCTACCTGTTCGGCGCGGAGGTCGATGACACGGCGTACTTCGCGGCGGGCGAGGCGCAGGAGTGGGCAGTGTGGCCGGAGGGTGTGCCAGTGACGTCTTCAGGTAGCCGCCTGACGATTGCGAAGGGTGCTAAGCCGGAGAAGCGCAGTCATCCTACGTATCGGGATTGGGTCTGGTACTCGTACGACGAGGAGAACCCGGCGAACGCGACCTTCTCGTTTGCGTCGCGTACCGGGATTTTCAGGGGTAAGTTCAGCCTGTATTGTGACTACGAGGATGCCTCCGGCAAGCTGATCCACAAGGCGGTGTCCGTGCCCTACGCGGGTGTGTTGACGCCGCTGCGGAGCGAAGCGTTCGACGACCTGCCCGTCGGCTTGGGCTACTGCCTGGTTCCGGACAATGATCCGGCGGCCAGGGCCTTACGGATCAAGCGCTCGCGTCCGGTCTGGCTGGAAGAGCAGTGAGAGGGAAGTAATAGGTAAGAGGTAATAAGTAATAGGTAATTGTATTTAGGATTTGAGATTTAGGATTTAGGAGTTTTTCCACTTCTAAGTTCTGAGTTCGGCGTTCGACGTTCTGTGTTCAGAAGCGGCGGAGTGCCGCCATTTTGTAAACGCCGGTCTCCGTCCGCGTCTGGACGAATGAAGTAAGTAGGTAATAGGTAATGCGTAGGGTTTCAGGGTCTCATCCAAATCGGGATCGGTATTGGGATCGAAAAACGCTTAACTTTCAACGCTCAAATAAGGGATGGACGAGCGTCCGCTCGTCCCGGCAAGCAGACGCTTGTCTTTCCCAGCCTGAAACATCGCTATCAGGATCGTTTTCTCGTACCCGTTCACGTTGACTCCTCCGTGTCACTTACCCGGTGACGTGAACGTCGCCCGCAAAACTGGCCCCGCTTGCCGCCACAAAAAAAAATTTAAAAAAATCAAAAAAAACCAGTTGCAACGGCGGGGGTGAAAGGGTATTATCCGTTTCTATTTAGAGAAACAGCCGAAAGGTTTTACGATGAAACAACTCATAGCAGTATTGTTGGTCGGGTCTGGAATCGGACTCGCTGGTTGCGGTCGGCAGCCGGCCGGAGCGCCCACGAACGGAACGATCACGCTCAATTACGCGAACTTTCCCCCTTCCGCAACTTTCCCTTGCGTACAGATGGAACGCTGGAAAAAGGAGGTGGAGGAGCGCACCGGCGGTGCGGTTAAAATTAACACGTTCCCGGGCGGTACGCTGCTCGGTGCGAAGGACATCTTTGACGGCGTGATCGCGGGTACGGCTGACATCGGTAACTTTGCGATGAGCTATCAGCCGGGACGCTTCTCGGTCTCTGAAGCCATGGACCTGCCGCATTTCTTCCCTGACGCCAAGAGCGCCAGCCGGATTTTGGCTGGCTTGATCGAGCGTTTCAAACCTGCGGAGTTTAAGCAGGTGAAGGTGTTGGCGGTCTTCACCTGTCCGCCCGCGCTGGTGATGAGTTCTAAGGAGATCAAGACGCTGGAGGACCTCAAGAATCTGCCGCTGCGCTCTTCCGGTACCGGTGCCGAGGTGATGAAACGGCTGGGTGCCGCGCCGGTCGCGATGCCGCAGTCAGATGTGCCGGATGCCCTGCAAAAAGGCGTGGTGAAGGGCAATGTCTCCTCCGGCGAGGTGCTGAAAGACATGAACTACGCGGCCTACTGTCCGTTTGTCTATAAGGCCGATCTCTGCGTCATCAGTTTCGCGGTGGTGATGAACAAAGCGAAATACGAGGCGCTGCCTGAGGCGGTCAAGCAGGTGCTTGACGGTCTCTATCATGAGCATGCCGAGTGGACGGGTGCCTATGTGGATCAGCATGTGCAAGCCGCGCTGGAGTGGTCGAAAGAGCAGCATGCGCTCGTCATCCATGAGCCCACGGAGGCGGACCGCGCCGCATTGCGTGCCACCGCACAGCCGATGTTTACCGATTATGTGTCCCGTATCGGCGCTAAGGGCATCGATGCCGAGGCGGTCCTTGCATATATCCGCAGTCAGTTGCCCTAGCCCGGGAATCCTCCCATGTTACAAATACTGATCAATATCGAAAAAAAGATCTGTGCCGCCGGGATGGCTGTGTCGAGTGTCCTTTTGGTCACCTTAGTCCTGCTCTCAGGCGCGAACGTGGCCTGCCGTCTGGCCGGACATCCCATCAGCGCAAGCTACGAGCTATCCGGATTCTTCGGTGCACTGCTCGTGGCGCTCGCGCTTGCCGATACACAACGCAAGCGCGGACATGTCGAACTGGACCTGTTCACGCGTTTGTACACGCCCAATGCCCGGCGCTGGGTCGGTACCTTCAATGTATTTGCGGGTGCTGTGCTGATGGCTGTCGTGGGTGGGCAACTGATCAATCGCGCCTGTGCGCTGCTGCGGGCGGGCGAGGTTTCCGAGACCCTGAAGCTGCCTTATCCGTGGCTGATGATCGGCGTAGCCGGCGGACTTTTCCTGCTGACGGCATCATTCCTGACCGACTTTGCAGTGCTTGCGTTCGGTCATCTCAAAAAGGACGCCTACGAACAGCAGCGCGCGCAGACGGTCAACCCGATCTGCGACGAAACTGAAACGGGACGGGCCAAAGAGCCGACGACCGAAATCTCGTCGCGGAAGTGGCTGGTGCTTGGGCCGGGGTTGCTGATCGTGGCGGGCGCGGCACTCTGGGCTCTCATCCATTTCAGCCTTGTCGCCGTCAGTCCTGCCATGATCGGGTATCTCGGGATCGGTATCATGCTGACCCTCATCCTGCTCGCCGGTATGTCGCCGGGCTTGGCGATGCTGCTCGCGGGTTTTATCGGACTGCTGGCGCTCAACCCACCCGCCACCGCAACCGCGCTGATGAACGGCACGGTCGGTGCGGAGGTCTGGTCGGTCTTTTCGAACTACGGCTTTACGGTGATTCCGCTCTTTGTGCTGTTGGGTGAGGTGATCTATCATGCGGGCTACAGCGACCGCCTGTTCCGTGCTGCCCAGGCGTGGTTCGGGCACACGCGCGGTGGACTCGCGGTGACCACGATCTTGGCGTGTGCGGGATTTTCGGCGATCTGTGGCTCGAACACCGCTACCGCCGCCACCATGAGTTCGGTTGCGCTCAAGCCCATGGGGCGCAACAACTATCACCCCGAACTGAAGTGCGGCAGCATCGCCGCCGGATCCACGCTGGGCTCGGTGATTCCACCGAGCATCGTGTTGGTGGTGTACGGGTTGTACACCGGACAGAGCATCGGCAAGCTCTTTGCGGGCAGCATCCTGCCCGGTATCATGCTGACGATGTTGTTCGTGCTGACGGTGAAGGTCATTCTGTGGCGTCATCCCGACTGGGCGCGGACCGGTACGCGAGGTTCACACCGTCGGCGTTTCGCGTTGTTGCCGCAGGTGCTTGAAGTCGCGGTGCTCTTCGCCGTGATCATGGTCTCGATGTTCTCGGGATGGGTGACGCCTACTGAAGCGGCCGGACTCGGCGCGTTGCTTGGAATTGTTGGTTGTCTGGTACGCGGGCGACTCTCGGGCCGGCAATTCATAAATGCTACGGTGGCGACCCTGCGCATCACCGCGATGGTCTTTCTGATCCTGGCCGGTGCCACAGTGTTCGGGCGCTTTCTGGTGCTGACGCGTCTGCCTTTCGAGTTGACCGACTGGGTCGCGCAGATGAATCTGGCGCCGACATTGATCCTGCTCTTTATGGTGGGATGCTATCTGGTCGGCGGCTGCATCATGGACGCGCTGGCGTTCTTGTTGATTTCGCTGCCGCTCTTCCAGCCGCTGGTGACGCGCATGGGATATGACCTGATTTGGTTTGGACAGGTGGTCTGTCTGGTTACCACGCTCGGCGCGATCACGCCGCCGGTCGGTGTCTCCTGCTTTGTTGTCGCGGGAATGTCACCGGACGCCAACGCCGCGCAGGTCTTTCGCGGCGCGATGCGCTTTCTGCCCGCCTACCTGATCGTCTTCAGCCTGTTGTTGTTCGTCCCGGATCTCATGGTCGGCTGGCTGGCCGGACAGGTCAAGTAATAGGCAGGGGTATGCGATGCCATGCGTTTTTTAAGTTGAAGCGACATGGGAGAAGGGGGATACTGTGGGCCGAACATGCGTGTAGTCTTTACATCTCACGGGAATGGCGGGGCGGGGGAGGTACTTGATTTCTTGGCATCGGCCGTTCGGGAGGGGAATGACGCGGTGGTGCCGGCCGCGTGTGTGCCTGTGTTGGTGTGGGAGGGGCGTTGTCGGCCGAATCGCGAAGGGATGTTTGAGTTCCGGCTGAACGCCCAACCGCAACGCTGCGGAATGGCGGAGCGTGCACTGGCGGTGTGCCTGATGGTTGTCTGTTCGCCGGTGATGCTGTTGACGGCGTTGCTGATCTGGATGTGCGACGGACGGCCGGTGATTTTCAGGCAGATGCGCTATGGGTATCGGGGCGCGCCTTTCACCGTGTTCAAGTTCAGAACCATGACGCGGCATGCGGAACGGCTGCATGCCGACTTGCAGCGGGAGGACGGACAACCGGAGCGGCTTTTCAAACTTGAGCATGATCCGCGCGCGACCCGGCTCGGGAACGTTCTGCGGCACATGTTCGTTGACGAGTGGCCGCAACTGATCAATGTCGTGCGGGGAGAGATGCGCCTGGTTGGGCCGCGCCCGTTGCCGGAGAGCGACCAAGGGCATTACACGCGGCCGGGGCATGCGCTGCGGCTGGAGGGCTTGCCGGGAATGACGGGGCTGTGGCAGGTGTCAGGCCGCAATCGACTTACGTTTGACGAGATGTGTCTGCTCGATGTCTACTATCTGTGTCATCGTTCAGTGCGGTTTGATCTTACGCTGGCGGCGCGGACGCTCGGGGTGGTGCTCCAGCAGATAGGCTTGGCCCGCAAAGCCGAGCGCGGCTGCGAGTAGGCTGGGGATGTCGAATGCGCAGGCGGCGGCGACGATTAACAGGATGGCGATCCAGCCGTTATGGGTGACAAAGGCGGCGTCGCCACATGTCACGCGCAGGCGTTCTCGCGCGGCCGGTGTGAGGTGCAGGGTGATGCTACGCATGTGAGGAATGCAGAGGGGCAGCGGGTGGTCGGCGATCCAGAGGCCGGGATGACCGAGTGCGCACGGACGTTTCCTGTCGCACAGAACTTCAAGATCACCGTCGCGGGTCAGGCTGAGGCTGATGCGCGGATGCGGGGAGGCGCGCAGTGCGGCGATGCGGAGCGTGACCGGGCTTTGTTTGTGTTGCAACCGGCGCACGGCTGTGCGGAGCGCCTCAGCCAACATGCCGCTGTCCGGTGCGTCTGGGTCCAGTGTGACGCAGAGGTAGAAGTCGCCCGAGTGTCTCAGGCGGGCAAGCCAGACCGCTGCAGCGGCACCCAGCGCCGCCGAGGCAAAGGCGGGGAATCCGGCCCCGGCCAGTATGCCGGCTGCGGCCGTGATCATCGGCAAGATCAGATAAGCAGGCATGTCATCAGCATAATCGCGGGGGCTTCTTTTGGCAATAGCGCGTTGTGGGGTTAGCAGTTAGCTGATCTCGGAGTTGTAAGGAATTCTATGTCTCTATACCTTGTACAGGGTGCGGTTTACGGTTTTGCGGCTGCGGTGCAGCCCGGTCCATTTCTGGCCTATCTGGTTTCTCTGGCGTTGCGCAGCGGTTGGCGGCGGGCATTGCCTGCCGTGCTGGCACCGCTGCTGAGCGATGGTCCGATCATCGTGCTGGTGCTGATCGTGCTGAGCAGCGTCCCGCCGTGGTGGATACAACTGTTACGGTTTGCTGGCGGTTTCTTCATTCTCTATCTTGCTGCGGGGGCGTTGCGTTCCTGGCGACACCCTGAGACGGTCGCGTTGTCAGACCACCCTGATCGGAAAGGCGTGTTCCGTGCCGTGCTTCTGAACCTGCTCAATCCATCTCCCTATGTGTATTGGGGTTTGGTGGGCGGGCCGCTGCTGCTGTCGGGATGGCGTGAAACGCCTGTCAACGGGATCGGTTTTCTGGCGGGATTTTACGGCACGATGCTGACGAGCATGGCGGGGATCGTCCTGCTGTGCGCATGCGCCGGGAAAAGGGACGAGCGGCTGAACCGGCTTCTGTCCGGCGTCTCGGGTATCGCGCTGGCCGGTTTCGGGCTGTATCAAATCGCGCTGGGGATAGTTCGTTATTCTCTCTCTCCGGCGGATGTGCTACCATGACACCCATTTTTCAACCCGAAAAAGGATAGACTGAGATGAACAAAAAGACTTTGCGTGATGTAGACTTGAAGGGCAAGCGTGTCGTGATGCGCGTTGATTTCAACGTGCCGATCAAGGATGGCGTGATCAAGGACGACACCCGTATTAAGGGGGCGCTGGCCTCGATTAAGTATGTGCTGGATAACGGCGGTAGCCTGGTACTGATGAGCCACCTCGGCCGTCCGTCGGGCAAGGGCTATGAGGCGGAGTTCTCGCTGAAGCCGGTGGCTGAGCATCTGTCCGGCCTGCTGGGCAAACCGGTCGTTTTCGCGGCGGATTGCGCGCAGGCCGCTGCTGAGGTCGCGGCGCTCCAGCCGGGCGGCGTTGTGATGCTTGAGAATACCCGCTTCTATAAAGCTGAGGACGGCAAGGTCAAGCCGGCTGAAGGCATGAGCGATGAAGAACTGGCGGCCAAGAAGGCGGATCTGAAGGCGAAGCGCGAAGATCTGGCCAAGACGCTCGCCTCCTATGGCGATATCTATTGCAACGATGCTTTCGGTACCGCGCACCGCGCCCACGCTTCCACGGCGGTGATCTGCAAGTTCGCCAAGGAGAGCGTCGCGGGTTTCTTGATGGAGAAGGAGATCGAGTATCTGGGCAACGCGGTCGAGAAGCCGACCCGCCCGTTCGTGGCGATCCTCGGCGGCGCCAAGGTGTCAGACAAGCTGGCGGTCGTCAAGAACCTGCTGGACAAGGTGGATACGCTGATCATCGGTGGCGGCATGGCCTACACCTTCCTCAAGGCGCAGGGGCACGACGTCGGCAACTCGCTGTGCGAAGAGGACCAACTCGACTATGCCCGCGACATGATCGAGAAGGCCAAGGCCAAAGGTAAGCGGCTTCTGCTGCCCATCGACAACGTCGCGGCCGACAAGTTTGATCCCGAAGCCAACACGCAGATCGTCGGCAATGACATCCCGGCGGGCTGGATGGCGCTGGATATCGGCCCCAAGACTACCGAGCTGTACGCGGCCGCGATCAAGGAAGCGAAGACGGTGGTGTGGAACGGGCCGATGGGATGCTTCGAAATGCAGAAGTTCGCGGGCGGCACCATGGGCGTCTGCAAGGCCGTGGCCGAGAGCGGCGCGGTGTCGATCATCGGCGGCGGCGACAGCGTGAGCGCGGTCAACAAGAGCGGCCTGGCCGATAAGATGACGCACATCTCTACCGGCGGCGGCGCCTCGCTCGAATTCCTCGAGGGCAAGGAACTGCCCGGCGTGGCGGCGTTGAGCGACAAGTAAGATGGCCGTGATGGACGCGCGCGATCTGGAACGGTGTTCGGCGGCGGTGACGCTGTCGGACATGGAGGTCTTTGTATTCCCCGAGCTGATGTACAGCCTGGTGCTGGCCAACATCATGTCGCCGCGGCTTTGGCTGTGGCGCGACGACCCTTGGTTCAAGGGGATTCGCAAGATGAAGCCCTACCGTCGGCTGCAACGCTTGAAGCAGTACATCATGGACCACTACGTCTTCAACCTTGATCTGGAGACGTGGGGCCTGACCAACCAGAAACGCGAACTGGCGCGGTTCGCGCCGTTCCTCTCGTCCGAGGAGATCGCGCAGTCCAACGCGCTGTTTGGCTATCAGGGGGACACCTACTACTTCGACATCGACATCCGCACGCACTTCGGTCTGGACAAGTACGACTCCGACGTGATCCCGTATTGGAAAACCGAGACGGTGGAGGCCATGGACGCTTTCCAGCACAAGGAGGGCTACACGACCGGCGCGGGCGAATGCGTGTCGCTGTCGGCGCTCTATGCGGCGGCGCTCTATGTGGTGGCCGGCATCCCGCTCGAACAGGTGTTCATGATGGCCACGCCGCTGCATTCGCAGAACTTTGTGGATGTGGATGACGGCGTGCTGACCAACAACCGCCGGCTGGTGACCAAGGCGATGTGGTTCAACGGTACGCAGATCTCCGGCCAGGCGCGCCGCGCCTTGGAGAACGAGCGGGTCACGATCGTCTCGCATCCGAGCGGCTGGATCCATACGCTCTACCCGCAAGCGTCGATCGATCCCGCCGTGTACAGCGGCTTTGCCGATCGCCTGCGCACCTATCTGACGACGCCCCTGACGCCGGAAATTCTGGGCAACTTCCTACGGCAGAATCCGCGTTGCCACCAGTGCTTCATGGTGCGCTGGCCGATCCGCGGCGTGGACCGCTACGTCACGCTGGAGCAAGCCTTCAGCTTCGAGCAGGACAGCGCCTACAAGGTGACGGACGGCACGCGCGAGAAGCTGCTGGCGATGATTCCGCAGGAAACGTTCGCGATGTCGTGCTGTCCGAACAAGATCGTGCTGGACGACATTGAGGAGTTTGTGCGCGAGCGGGCGATCGACCTCAGCAATCCGGCCGATCTCAAGGTGTTGCGGGAGCGGATCGGCGACGCCTGCGTGTGCGGAGACGAGATGGTTGACCAACTGGTGCGTTTTTGCCACACCGAGCCGCGCCTGCCTTCTGCAGATGTGCGTTTTGTGCCGGCGGAGGCGCCGTTGGCATTGACGCTCGATATGACGCGCGAAGAGGTGATTGCCCATCTGGAATCACTGCGCGCGCACAACGAGACGGCCGACATGGCCTTCTATGCGTGGCGCGATCTGTCGCGCACGCCAGCGGCACCCTTCATCAAGGCGGCGATGGAGCGCAACCCGGTGAGCGTGGCGGCCTTGGCCGGGATGTCGGACGACGAGGTGGTCGCACGCGTCGCCGCATTGCCGGATATTTCGATCTACGACGAAGACACGCGGCTGGCCCAGCCGGACGAGGTGTGGAGCTTCGGACGCGGCGACGGCTTTGAGAAGGCGCTGTTGGTCGCGAGTGTGGCGCGCAGCCGCGGCGCCGGGCCGCTGTGTTTGACGCTGGCGGATGGCGAGGCGGTGTTGACTGATGAGGTGGGTGCCGAGTGCTGCCGTTTCACCGCGCGCAAGCGTCCGGCCGAGACACGCTGGCGGCTTTAACACGCTTGGCATGCCTCCTGCATATCGATATGCGGAAGGCGTGGGTTGATTCAACCCGGCCACCCATAGACACATCCAAATCATTGGATTTGTGCTGAAAGCCGCCAGGATCGGACATTTGGGGTGTGCACAGGATAACGCAGTGCGTTGCGTGAACTGTGTCGGTGTGTACTCAAATCAGGTCCGCCACGTCGGGGGACGTGGCGGACCGTGTTTTTTTTGACGTTATTCTGGCCGAATTCCGGCGAACCTTAAAAAATTGTAATTTTTGATTTTTCGTGTTGCATATGCGGGGGCGGTAAGTTAAACTGTCCCCACTTATGTTACTGAGGAGGTTTCTGATGAAGAGAGTTTTGAGTTTAGTCGGTGTGTTGGCCTTGGCGGCCTTTGTGTCTCCGCGTGCCAATGAGTTGGGCGAGTCGCCCCGTTGGTATGTGAGCCCCGGTATCGGCGGAATGTTCTTTGAGGGGAACCAGCCGGTTGACGAGGGATTGAATCTGTTGCTGCGCTTGGGGTACGACATCTCCGAACACTGGTCGTTGGAAGGCGGCATCTCTTGGGCACCGAACATCACGAGTAATGGGCGTGGTTCGAGTGATGACGGTCCGGGCGGAGGTAGTGGTGGTTACTGCTGCCCCCCCGCCGGTTCGACCTTCGTCGAGGGTGGCGGCGGCTTTGACGACGGCGTCAAGGGCCAGAGCATCCGCGGCGTTTTTGCGGACGGACTCTATCACTTTAACCGCTACAACCGCCTTGATCCCTATTTGGCCGTTGGTTTCGGGTATTACCGGGCGAATGATAAGGTGTTCTGCGAGGGCGACGAGCGTACCGTCGTGGGACCGCGCGCCGGTGCGGGTGTGATGTACCACCTGAATGATCAGTGGTCGTTGCGCGCCGACACGCGCGCCATGATGGCGATCGACGAGACCTGCGAATTCATCTACACGGCTGATGCCGGTGTCGTCTACCGCTTCGGCGGCGGCGCAGGCGAAGCCGCGGGTGCTGGCGCCGGTGCGGCGGCGGTGGCCGGATTGCCGAAGGATTCTGACGGTGATGGCCTGACCGACGAGGAAGAGGCGCGGCTCGGCACCGATCCCTTCAACAAGGATACCGATGGCGATGGGCTGACGGACGGCGATGAGGTGAAGGTGTACAAGACCGATCCGCTCAATCCCGACACCGATTTCGACGGACTGACGGACGGGCAGGAGGTTCTGATCTACAAGACCAATCCGCTCGACCGTGACACTGACAAGGGCGGCGTGGCAGACGGCCATGAGGTGATTGAAGACGGCACCAACCCGCTTGATCCGTCGGATGACCTGATGCTCTTTGAGGTCTATATTCAGTTCGATTACGACACCACAGTCATTAAGCCGCAGTACTTTGATGAGATCGGCCAGGTGGTGCGTGTGTTGCAGCGCAATCCGCAGGCCACGGCAGTGATCGAGGGTCACGCGGACCGTCGTACCCGTTCCAGCGCGAGCTACAATCAGAACCTGTCTGAGCGTCGCGCGGAGGCCGTGAAGTCCTTCATGGTCGGCAAGGGCGTGGCGGACAGCCGTCTGACAGCGCGTGGTTATGGCTTCAGCCGTCCCAAGGTGCAGCCCGATCTGGTCAATGGCAATCCGGAGAACCGCCGCGTGGAAATCTATATCCGCGGCGCTGGCACAAACGCTGATAAGGTCAAATACGTGAATCCGTAACGTGTTTCCGGTGTTACGGAACGAATAACAGAAGGCCGCAAGGAAACCGTGGTTTCTTTTGCGGCCTTTTGCTATTATCCGGCGCGATGAAGATCATAGAACGATATGTCTTGCAAGCCTTCCTGGCCGCGTTCTTTCTGGCTTGGTTGGTGCTGTCATTCGTGCTCTCAATCGGCCTGCTGGTGCGGATCGTGCGCTTGCTGATTGAAGGGCTGCCGTTGCGTGCAATCGGACTTTTCTTGTTGGTGGGCCTGCCGGAAACACTGAAATTCACCCTGCCGATCGCCTTGCTGGTCAGCGCGCTTCTGGTCTTCAGTCGCTTGTCGGCTGACAGCGAGATTGCGGCGATGCGGGCGTGCGGCGTGAACCTGCTGCGTGTTATACGTTGGCCGGTACTGGTCGGTCTGATCTGCACCCTGCTCGGTTTCTATATCAACAACGAGGTGGTGTCCCGTAGTCACGATGTGCGGCGCAACCTGAAGAACCTGGTCAGCGTTGATGTCGGCCTCGACCTGCTGGATCCGGGGCGCATGATCGACGATTACCCCAAGCTCAAGCTATTCTTTGAGCGCAAGGAGGGGAATTGGCTGCACGACCTGCTGATTTTCGATTATAGCCGCGAAGAGGTCACCCGCGAAATCCGCGCCGCGAAAGCGCTGGTTTCCACCAACGGAGCCGACATCGTGCTGGACATGTATGATGTGCGCGTCGATCCGATCGACGTCAACCGGCCGGGTGTCGCGTCGGCGAGCCGCTTCCGCCATGTGATCCCCGACGCCATGCGCCAACGCACTCGCAAGCGCAAGGAAAAGGACTTCCGCTTTCATGAGCTGCGCGCGGCGATCAGGGAGTTACGCGCAAATGAGAATGCGCTGCCGCGCGCCGTGCAACGCAAACTGCTGAGCATCCACCGTACGGAGTTTCAAGTCCGTCTGGTCTGTGCGTGCGCTTCGATCTGCTTCGTATTGGTCGGTGTACCGCTCGGTATCCGCTCGCACCGCAAAGAATCGACGATCGGTATGGCCATCAGTTTGGTGGTCGCGATGACCTTTTATCTCTTCGTGATTTTGTTCCAGTCGATGGATAAGCATGACTGGGCACGTCCTTACGTCTTCATCTGGCTGCCTGTGGTGATCTGCGGCATCTTGGTGAGCTATCTAATCCCGAAAAACCTCTAGCGCGCCTGTGTATGGCGAAACAAGGAGTATGAGAAGTATGGCGACGATTCATCCGACCGCGATTGTGGATCCCCAAGCGACACTGGATAACGAGGTGACAGTGGGACCGTACGCGGTCATCGGCCCGCACGTCACGATCGGGGCCGGCACAGAGGTCCAGGCGCACGCATTTGTCAGCGGCCACACCACGATCGGCCAGCGCTGCCAGATTTTCCCCTTTGCCTGTGTCGGCATGAAAACGCAAGACCTCAAATACAAAGAGGGTGACGTTACCTATGTCGAGATCGGCGACGAAACGGTGTTGCGCGAATTTTCCACGGTGCATCTCGGCACGAAACCGGGTGAGGTCACACGCGTGGGCCAGCGCTGTCTGATCATGGCCTATTGCCACATCGCGCACGGCTGCAACGTCGGCAACAACGTGATCATGTCCAATGTGGCGACATTGGCTGGCGAGGTGACGGTCGAGGATAACGCGGTTATCGGCGGTCTCACCGGCATACATCAGTTCTGCCGTATCGGTACGTTTGCGATGGTCGGCGGTGCCTCCAAGATCCGCCAGGACTGCCCGCCTTACATGGTGATTGATGCGGCGGGTGACGTGCCGCGAGTCGTGGGACCGAATGTGGTCGGCCTGCAGCGCGCCGGATTCTCGTCCGATGTGCGCAGTGCGCTGAAAGAGGCGTTCAAGCTGATTTACCGCGAGGGGCTAAACCGTACCCAGGCGTTGGAACGCGTGAAATACGAGGTGACCGATCTGCCGGAAGTGCGCCGGTTGGTTGCGTTCTACCAGATGAGCCAGCGCGGCGTGCACTGAGCTTGATGCTTAATCCTCGTCGTCCGCGAAGACGCCGTTGTCGAGTTGATCCGTGCGCGCCTGAAGGTTGCGCCAGGCATCGCGAAAAACGCGCAGATAGGCATCTTCCGGACGCGCGATCCGCTCATCCAGCAGGCGTACGACACGACGTTGTTCGGTGATATAGTCGTCGGCCGTGAAGCAGCCAGAGAAGTGCGCCAGCCGTAGCCACAGGAGATAGGTGGTGAGCGCGTCGAAGGCGTTGTACTCGACGATCTTGCGGCGCTCGCCGCGATACCAGAGGCCGCAGACATCGTCGCCGGTCGTGTCCAGTTTGCCGGGGATGCCGCAGAGGGTGGCGATCTCGTGCAACGAGACGGCGTAGGACTTGCCGAAGCCGGCGACTAGATCCATCAGGTCGACGTCGTTGCTCTCCCACGGCTTAGCGTTGATGCGTTCGCACAAGTGCTTGAGCGAGAGCCCGTTCACAATGGCGCGTTGCGTCAGGATGCGCTGGTCGGCGTTGCGTGAGTTGAAGCCCACGAGCTGCGGTCGGTGCGTGCCCACGCCATCCGCCAGAAAGCGACGCAGGATGTAGGCCTCGTCCTGCGCGGCGTCCTCCGGTGCTTCGGGCAGTGTCGAGAGAAAGAGTTGCACCTCGCCGTTTTTGAGGGTGCGGCGGATGACGGTCGCGATTGAGACCACGCGGCAGACCACGGTACGCAGGAAGGGCATCGGGGCTTCCGGTGTGGCGCCGCCCTGTTCCCACATCACGCGCAGCACTTCGCCGTCCGGCAGATCTTCGGGCAAACCGTAAACCAGGCGGCCGGCGCGTAGATCCGGCACCCACTCGCAATCATAGGCCCACACCTCGTTTGCGATATTCTTGATCATGGACGTGCCTCCTTTTACTGTTTACCATCGGCCGTCAGGAACGGTTGTTCGATCTCCAACGTGCCTGTGAAGTCGGCCTCAATACGGAAACGTAGATGCGTGACTTGCTTGCGGAGTTTGATGGAGACATCGCGTTCCGCGCCGGGCGGTGACAGCTTACGCCTCGTGCTGCGCATTTCAAAGGGCGTCACCGCGACTTGGCGCTGCGAGCCGTCCGGCGCGGTGGTGTATTGCATCACCTGATAAAAGACGGTGCCGGAGAACGGCTCAGGTTTCCGGATGCGTCCGTACATCCGGACCGCACGCAGGTCGGTAGCGGCCAGATTGATCAGCGGCGACTCCACCTGCGCCTTGCAGGCAGCGGAGTTGACGATGAGCAGCGTCGTTTTCCCGTCGCGCAAGCCCGTGCGGAAGGTCTGTTTGCTACGGTCCTCAAATGCGTAGCGCCAGCCCTGCAGGCGACCGTTTTCGTCCAGCGCGGGCGGCAAGAGAGGCAGCAGGTTTTTGCTCGGCGGCATGAGCGGATAAGCCGCTAGGGGAGGCGGATCGTACGCCGGCACCGAAATAGCGAGTTGCGGCTGGCCGCTGGTGCGACCGGCGCGGAAGGCAACCAGTCCCGCGATCAGGGCCGTGCCTGCGATGAGCGCACTCACCACAAGCAGGCGTGCACGCCGGCTCAGGTGAGGCAAGACGGCTCGTGCCGCGGTTGCCGGACGCGCACCGGTTGTCTGTGTGTCTTGCGGCGTGGCAGGCTGGGATTGATCTTTGCCAAACTTTGGCGCATCGCGCAGTATCGGCACATACCGTTGTTCGGCCTTTTGCTGCACCCAAGGGTCATCGTCCATCCCGATGCCGTGCATGGCCGTTCGGTAGGAGATGGTGTCGAACGGCAACTGGCGGAAAAGGATTGAGCGCGCCTTATCGTCGTAAATGCAGTAGGAGGAACGGCAGTCGCCCACACGCGGATAGCCGACGCTGCCCGGATTGATGAGGTAGCGTTTACCCTCCTCCAACTCGAAATCGAACGGCTCAATAAAGTGCGGCACGCCGCTTGTACCGATCACGTAGATGCCGGGCCGGTGCGAATGGCCCACAAAAAGCAACTGCTCGGCGGTGACGCGCCAAGAGGGCAGGGCATCCTCGGGCGCAACGACATACCGGAACGCAGTCGGCTTGGAGAATTCACCGTGCGTACAGCGGAAACCGGGGCCTTCGTAAGTCAGCGGCAACCGCGCCAGCCATTCAAGCGCGGCGGGCGTCAGCAACTCGCGGTGGCGGGCCACGGCTGTTTTGGCGCGTGGCGAAAAGGTGGCGGTCGACAGTCGACCGCACACGGCCGCATCATGGTTGCCCATGAGTGTGACGTTCACCACACTATAGACGGATTCCAGCAGCTCAACCGGATTGGGCCCATACCCGATAACATCGCCCAAACAGATGATCTGTTCGGCCTTCATGTCTGCCAAGTCGGCCAGTACAGTGCGCCAGGCCATCAAGTTGGCATGCAGGTCTGAAACAATGGCGATTCGCATGGCGAGATCGTAAAAAAAAGGCGGCAGGATCACTCCTGCCGCATGGGCATCGGCGGCCGATTAGCCAGCAATGATCGCCTCATTTGGGCACTCACCGGCGCACGCGCCGCAATCGATACACGTGTCGGGATCGATCGTGTAAGTGGGCGAACCCTCGCTGATCGCCTCAACCGGGCAGACGTCCTTACACAGACCGCAAGCCACGCATGCATCCGTAATCTGATAAGCCATGATATACTCCTTTTGGTGTTCGGCCGGCTCATACGTTCACGCATGGTTCCGGCAATCGAGAACGGGTAGTGAATGACCGGTATGATAGTGAAAGAGTGACGGATGGGCAAATGAAAAACGGAGCCGAAACCCGAAACCCAATGTCCTCGACATCCGTTGGCCTGCGTCGTTATACTGAACCGCAAATACACGGCGGCGCGTCTGCCGTCGTGCGTTCGGAGACACTGCCGTGAGCGAACCCAAAAAACTTTTCCTGATCGATGTCATGCCGCTGCTCTACCGCGGGCATTTTGTGTTCCTCAAAACACCGCGCATGACCAGTACTGGTATCAACACCTCCGCACTGACCGGTTTTGCCAACACGCTGCTGCAAATCCTGAACGAGCAGGAGCCTACGCATGTCGCCTTGGTGTTGGATTCGGAGACCCCGACCTTCCGCCACGAGCGCTACCCGCTCTACAAGGCGCAACGCCAGAAGATGCCCGAAGACCTCGCGGCGTCGATCCCTATGGCGATTGAGTTGGCCGAGGCGTTGCGTTTGCCGATCCTGCGCGTGAACGGCTTCGAGGCGGATGACGTCATGGGCACGCTGGCCGCCCGCGCCGCTGAGCAACCCGGCTGGACCACCTACCTTGCGACACCCGACAAGGATGTGGCGCAGCTTGTCGGTCCCTCCACCTATCTCTTCCGTCCCGGCAAGGCCTCCGCACCAGCCGAGATCTACGATGTCGAGGCGGTCTGCAGCCACTGGAACCTCGCCTCGCCAGCCCAGATGATCGATTACCTCGGTCTGGCCGGCGATGCCTCGGACAACATTCCTGGCATTCCGGGCGTGGGCGATAAAACCGCCACCGCCCTGCTCGCGCAGTACGGTGACATCGAGACCATTCTGGCGAACGCCGCCGAACTCAAGGGCAAGCTGTCGGAAAAGGTCGCGGCCGGCGCCGAGAGCGCCCGCCAGAGCCGTATGCTGGCTACGATCCGCACCGATGTGCCGGTGCCGATTGAGTTGGACGATCTGGCGTGCCGCGAGCCGGACACGGAGCAACTGCGCACTGTGCTCACAAAATACGAGTTGTTCACGTTCGGCAGACGTTTGCTGGGCGACGCCTTCGAGGGCGGTGCGCCAACCGCCGAAGATGCCTTCAAGACGCTGGCCGATGTGCCGCACACCTACATTTGTGCACAGACCGAGGCGCAGATCGACGCGTTGCTGCGCGCGCTGGGTGAGGCGTCGGCCTGGGCGTTCGACACCGAAACCACCGGACTCGATCCGCGCCACGACCGGCTGGTCGGCCTCTCGTTCGCCACCGCACCGGGCCGGGCGTGGTACGTGCCGGCGCCCGAAGATGACGAGGCGTGCCGCGAATTGCTGTCTCGCTTCGCGCCGCTCTTCAGCGATCCCCTCACCGTCAAGATCGGCCACAACGCCAAGTTCGACCTCACGATCCTGCGTCGGCACGGCATCACGCTGCGCGGCGAACTGCATGACAGTATGCTCGCCCACTACGTGCTGGACGCCTCCGAACGTCACGGCATGGACTATCTGGCGCGCCAATATCTGCGCTACACGCCCATCCCCATCACGACGCTGATCGGCGAGAAAAAGAAGGGCGTCGAACAGGGCAACATGGGCGACCTGCAGCCCGAGGAAATCTGCGACTATGCCGCCGAAGATGCAGACGTGACTTTGCAGCTTGATCAGTTGTTGCGCCGCGAGGCGCAGGAAGCCGGTTGCATGCGCGCGCTGACCGAGAGCGAGGAGCCGTTGATCCCTGTGCTGCTGGAGATGGAGAGTGAGGGCGTGCGCATCAACGCCGATGAGTTGCAAGCCTATGGCCGCGAACTGGATCGCGAGTTGCTCCAGCTCGAACTCAGCATCCGCGACTTGGGCGGCGGAAACTTCAACCCCGCTTCACCCAAACAGCTGGGCGAAATACTCTTCGATCATCTGAAGCTTGACCCCAATGCGACGCGCACGCCCTCCGGCCAATATGCCACCAGCGAGGATGTGCTGGTCAGACTGCAAGACCGGCACCTGATCGTCCCGCAGATTCTCGAATACCGCGCGTGCAGCAAACTCAAATCCACCTACGTGGACAAGCTGCCGGCCTGCATTGATCCCGCCACTGGTCGCGTGCACACCTCCTTTTCGCAGGCCCTGACGGAAACCGGTCGGCTCTCCTCATCCGATCCCAACCTGCAGAACATCCCGATCCGGACCGAGCGCGGCCAGCGCATCCGCAACGCCTTCGTGGCGCGTGACGAGGGGCATGTGCTGCTCTCGGCCGAC
>Ga0208694_1001798_pt1 | contig 24697 bp, 16 predicted proteins | sample AD_UKC078_MetaG_FD_184442 | JGI IMG/M metagenome (GOLD analysis project Ga0208694, IMG submission 184442) | Active sludge microbial communities of municipal wastewater-treating anaerobic digesters from USA - AD_UKC078_MetaG (SPAdes) (version 2) | ecosystem: Engineered > Bioreactor > Anaerobic >...
TAGAACTACAGTAGAATGTAAATTTTATAAGCATAACTTGTTATACCTCCATTTTTTAAGTTTTAATAGAACTACAGTAGAATGTAAATACTGTACCGTTCCGTTCAAGTTGATCAAGCAAATCTGTTTTAATAGAACTACAGTAGAATGTAAATTAAAAACATCAATCTTGTTTCCTTTTATCAGGCCCCGTTTTAATAGAACTACAGTAGAATGTAAATAGTCGTAAAAGACAGCGATACAATAAGACCTGCAATGTTTTAATAGAACTACAGTAGAATGTAAATAATTGAATGTTTTGTTTGATAATGTTTTGTGGTACAAGTTTTAATAGAACTACAGTAGAATGTAAATATTGTTGGAGCAGGGGCATTGGCATCTAAGTTTAGTGTTTTAATAGAACTACAGTAGAATGTAAATATACGAAGCGGAAACATATTTGATTAAAGGTATATTGTTTTAATAGAACTACAGTAGAATGTAAATCAGGACGATGAATATATTGGAATTATCGAGCATGTGGTTTTAATAGAACTACAGTAGAATGTAAATGCTTTCAATAGTGCTTTTAATAGGTCTGCTTTCATTGTTTTAATAGAACTACAGTAGAATGTAAATACGACCTCATGGGGGGGTGTCGTAGTGCCCCCCCATTGTTTTAATAGAACTACAGTAGAATGTAAATTCAGCTAACATAGAAGAAAATGTTGTCCCATTTTCGTTTTAATAGAACTACAGTAGAATGTAAATTCATAATACTTAAATATTTATCAATATCTTGTACCGTTTTAATAGAACTACAGTAGAATGTAAATTCTTCATATAAAGCATTTATCAAATTACTACTCGAAGTTTTAATAGAACTACAGTAGAATGTAAATACAACAAAGTCCGAAGCAGATAGAAAGCCAGCAAGGTTTTAATAGAACTACAGTAGAATGTAAATATATTCAAGTGTTGGAGCAATGTTGTTTAATCTAGGGTTTTAATAGAACTACAGTAGAATGTAAATTAATTTATAGAGTTTATTATTGAACTCATCAATATAAGTTTTAATAGAACTACAGTAGAATGTAAATGTTTGAAAAGAACACGGCAAAGGATATTTTGAGAAGGTTTTAATAGAACTACAGTAGAATGTAAATGACGATAATGTTGATGAATATCAGAAGTCAGTGACAGTTTTAATAGAACTACAGTAGAATGTAAATTTGCCTTCTTCTGTTTCTTCTGCGTCTGCTATATATGTTTTAATAGAACTACAGTAGAATGTAAATATAATATAAGTGGTTATAGAGGTGTTACATATGACAAGTTTTAATAGAACTACAGTAGAATGTAAATCGGTTTATTGCAAGCTGATGGTTCTACTTTATATTTGTTTTAATAGAACTACAGTAGAATGTAAATATTTGTTTCTATTCCTTCCATTTTGCATAAGTCAAAGTTTTAATAGAACTACAGTAGAATGTAAATTAAATAAAAATACAACTATTGAACAATTATACGAATGTTTTAATAGAACTACAGTAGAATGTAAATTGATATTTTGTCGTTATATGTATCATAATTCATATCAGTTTTAATAGAACTACAGTAGAATGTAAATTATTATCACAATGCGGCAAGCATGCATATTTATGAGGTTTTAATAGAACTACAGTAGAATGTAAATGAAAGATATTAAGTCAAAATATAGACAAAGCAAAAAGTTTTAATAGAACTACAGTAGAATGTAAATTTTGTTTCATTCCCTCCATGCAATCCATGTTGTAAAGTTTTAATAGAACTACAGTAGAATGTAAATATATACTTGTTTTGCTCTTTAACCATATACAATTTCGTTTTAATAGAACTACAGTAGAATGTAAATTTGACCGCATAATTTGCATTTGATTACTTCTTCATAGTTTTAATAGAACTACAGTAGAATGTAAATATCATTACAGTAAGCATAATCTCTAATTTTTGTTTTGTTTTAATAGAACTACAGTAGAATGTAAATATTTTCAAATTGCTGATATTTCATATTTACAAATTCCGTTTTAATAGAACTACAGTAGAATGTAAATATTTCATTCTATCATTTCTTGAAAATTCCCTACAATGTTTTAATAGAACTACAGTAGAATGTAAATGTTGTAGCAGCGACCAGGGTAACAAGATAATGTTTTGTTTTAATAGAACTACAGTAGAATGTAAATGAGCAATACAAGGATGAAGTTTTAGAAAAGCTTAAAGTTTTAATAGAACTACAGTAGAATGTAAATTTGCACTTATTGGAGCATAGCAAAGGCTGGAGGAAAGTTTTAATAGAACTACAGTAGAATGTAAATATTAAATTAGAATTAACGAACAATTATAAGCTAATGAGTTTTAATAGAACTACAGTAGAATGTAAATTTTCTTGTCGCTGGACTTGTGACAGCAACTGTCGCAGTTTTAATAGAACTACAGTAGAATGTAAATTGACGTGACAGACGGCAAAATATTTTCAAGATGGCTGTTTTAATAGAACTACAGTAGAATGTAAATAAAGAGGACGTACCCCCGTGCTATCCAATAAAGCAGAGTTTTAATAGAACTACAGTAGAATGTAAATGGAATTCCCCGTTTGCTATTTTGAGAAGTTCTGCATGTTTTAATAGAACTACAGTAGAATGTAAATCTACAAAAAGAACTGAAAAGAAAAGGATATGAAACTGTTTTAATAGAACTACAGTAGAATGTAAATTATTATATTCGGTGATTATTTTTTCAGCTTTAAAGAGTTTTAATAGAACTACAGTAGAATGTAAATAAATAAAAAACAGATTGAATTATACAGGCGAAATCCGTTTTAATAGAACTACAGTAGAATGTAAATCAAATTGAGTTTTAAGCAATGAAAATATAAAAATAAGTTTTAATAGAACTACAGTAGAATGTAAATAGATTTGAAATTGATGTAGTGCCCGGAAGTGTTAAGTTTTAATAGAACTACAGTAGAATGTAAATGCTACACTTGAAAATATTACATTGTCAAAATGTTGAGTTTTAATAGAACTACAGTAGAATGTAAATATTTTTACACGATACCATTATACCACATGTCTATGCGTTTTAATAGAACTACAGTAGAATGTAAATACGTCCATATCGGTTTTAAAATCGTACGCAAAAGGTGTTTTAATAGAACTACAGTAGAATGTAAATAAACTTATAAAGAGTTATTAGAGGAAGATTATAAAAAGTTTTAATAGAACTACAGTAGAATGTAAATTAGTAACCTCATGGCAGTTCCAGCACAATGCCTCACCGTTTTAATAGAACTACAGTAGAATGTAAATTATTCATGTCTAAAAATTTATAGTCAATCATTATTTGTTTTAATAGAACTACAGTAGAATGTAAATACAATCTTTCAAATTCTTCTTGAAGCAGTTTCAGTTCGTTTTAATAGAACTACAGTAGAATGTAAATACTCCAAAGGCTCTTTTGTTATTGTAAAAAACGCCGGTTTTAATAGAACTACAGTAGAATGTAAATTATTTAGAATTAATTTACTTCCTCTGTCTCTGTAGCGTTTTAATAGAACTACAGTAGAATGTAAATGAATTAGATGAGAGCGGATATTTTGTACCAAGTAATGTTTTAATAGAACTACAGTAGAATGTAAATTTCTTTACACGCCAGTCGTAACTCCTCAAGACTTTGGTTTTAATAGAACTACAGTAGAATGTAAATGTATATCTTCTGCTGCATATGTACGATAACCACCTTGTTTTAATAGAACTACAGTAGAATGTAAATACATCTAAACAAGCGTAAGCTGTGCCAGAAAAACTAGTTTTAATAGAACTACAGTAGAATGTAAATAATTCAACAATTGCTCCTAATTTAACAGCCGGGAGAGTTTTAATAGAACTACAGTAGAATGTAAATTAGCACTTTGACAAGTGAATAGGTAGTAAGGACGTGGTTTTAATAGAACTACAGTAGAATGTAAATACTCCAGCACCAAGTCCTGAACCTGTGCCCTATCCAGTTTTAATAGAACTACAGTAGAATGTAAATTTGCTTCAATTTTTCTTATAGAATGTTCTAAATTACGTTTTAATAGAACTACAGTAGAATGTAAATATTTGATATAATTTTTAATTTGTTTATTTGTTGCTTGTTTTAATAGAACTACAGTAGAATGTAAATATTACTTGCTCGGCATCATCAATAAATTCATCAAAGTTTTAATAGAACTACAGTAGAATGTAAATATTAGAGAATGGTCGGAATTAGATATTTGGTTATACAGTTTTAATAGAACTACAGTAGAATGTAAATGCAACAGAGGCACATCATAAAATACCATTAGAAGAGTTTTAATAGAACTACAGTAGAATGTAAATTGGTAAATACATTAAGTTGCTTATTTATAAAGTTAGGTTTTAATAGAACTACAGTAGAATGTAAATTAATTCGCCTGTATCTTCATAATATTTATAGGGTGCGTTTTAATAGAACTACAGTAGAATGTAAATGAAGAACTGCAAAAGACTTATGAAATGCAATATGATGTTTTAATAGAACTACAGTAGAATGTAAATTTGTAAAGACCATTTTCATCAATTGAGTAACTTATAAGTTTTAATAGAACTACAGTAGAATGTAAATGCTATTTGGTAGTATTATAAAAACACTATCTGTGTTGTTTTAATAGAACTACAGTAGAATGTAAATATGAATGGTAGAGTAAGAATAGAAAAAGGATTTATGGTTTTAATAGAACTACAGTAGAATGTAAATGTGTATCTCTTAAATTCATTGCAGAATTACTTACCGTGTTTTAATAGAACTATAGTAGAATGTAAATCTTTAGGAATGGTAAGTTTGTTTCCGTTCAAATCATTGTTATAATAGAACTATAGTAGAATGTTAATTCTTGTTTTTGAATTGATTATAGTAATTGATAAATAAATTCATTAGGTAAATATAGCTGCTGCTTTGCATCAGTCTTTTTATGTGCAAAAAATATAGATAACAACCGTGATGGTGCTAATAGTAGATTTCATATTAGGTATTATTTATTCAAATGTATAAAATTATTTCTTTATACCCAAATTATGTTATAATATAATAGATGTAGATTCTAAATGTATGGGCGTGGCAGTTTGCTTTTTGGGGGTAATTATGAGTGAAATTATACTGAAAGTTGAAAATTTAAGCAAATATTATCAAATGGGTGAAGTAACTGTTAAAGCATTGGAAGATGTCAGCTTTGAGGTAGTAAAAGGCGAATTCATTGTTATTCTAGGTCCCAGCGGCTCCGGCAAAAGTACTCTCCTTAACATAATAGGAGGTATGGATACGCCATCCGGCGGCAGGGTTTTATTTAATGATGAATTGATTACAAATTTGACTGATAAAGAACTTACCATGTATAGAAGAAACAAAATAGGTTTTGTTTTTCAGTTTTACAATCTGATGGCGACTCTTACCGCTAAAGAAAATATAGAATTAGCTGTTGAAATATGTGAAAATCACATCGATATAGATGAGGTAGTAGATGCTGTAGGCCTAGGGGACAGAGCGGATCATTTTCCTTCTCAAATGAGCGGGGGCGAACAGCAGAGGGTTGCCATAGCCAGAGCCGTTGCAAAGAATCCTCAAATACTTCTTTGTGATGAGCCTACCGGTGCACTGGACTATGAAACAGGCATTCAAATACTTAAGGTTTTGAAGGATGTTAATATAAAATATAAAAATACAGTGATAGTAATCACTCATAATGCTTCTATAGCAAATATGGCTGACAAAATTATTAAAATGAGAAGTGGAAAAATTACTGATGTAATAATCAATAGTGACCCGGTTTCAGCTGAAAGGATTGAGTGGTAATGAAAAAGCTTGATTTAAGACTTTTAAGGATGATTAAAAATACCAAAGGTCAATATATTGCGGTATTAGCAATTATTATTACAGGTATTTTTATATTTACTGCTGTAAGTAATTCATCAAAAAATTTAAAGGACTCAATAAATGATTACTACGCTGAAACGAATTTTGCCGATATTTTTGTGCAAGGGTTAAGTATACCGGAAAAAATAGAAAGGGAACTGCCGGGAACAAATAATATTAAACAGGCTGATGCAAGAATAGTATTTGATACTCACTTCATAACAGAGGACAAGGATGAAAATGTCAAGGTAAGGGTTGTTTCTGTAGATAAAAATCAAAACCTAATCAATAAGTTGTTTATTAAATCAGGGGATAGAACATTATCAAATAATAAAGACATAATAATAATTGAAAAATTTGCTGAAGCCAGAAATATTTTTGTAGGAGATACAGTAAAACTAAGAATTAATGGCAGGAAGCAGGAGTTTAATGTAATTGGAATTGCAACAAGTTCAGAGTTTGCTTATATGATGGAAAACGAGCAGACAATACTTCCTGACCCTCAAAATTTCGGAGTTGTATTTTTAGAGGAAAATTATTTAAGGAAAATTCATGGTATAAATGGAAACTTTAATGAAATTCTTATTAAAGTCAAAGATGAAAATTATATTGAACAAATAGTTGATTTTCTTGAAGACAATTTAGACAAGTATGGCGTTACAAGGATTATTAAAAGAGAAGATCAGCTTAGCAATAATTTATTAAGTCAGGAAATTTCAGGTTTGGAAATGATGTCTAAGTCAATTCCTGTTGTTTTTCTTTCGTTTGCCGGTGTTATGCTTGCAGTTATGCTTTCAAGAATTGTTAAAAAAGACAGGACATCAATCGGTGTATTGAAGGCATTGGGATTTACTGATAAGGAAATAGTAATACATTATTTAAAATATGCTGCTATAGTCGGATTAATTGGAGGATTTTTAGGCTCGATTATTGGAACTGCTTTATCCGGTGTTATGACGAATTATTACTTGGTGTTTTTCAATATTCCCATGCTTACTGTTAAAGTTTATTATTATAGAATAATCATTTCAGTTATATTGTCATTATTCTTTTGTACGGCATCAGGTTTTTTAGGGGTAAGGGAAATTATTAAAATTAATCCTGCCGAATCTATGAAGCCTGAAGCCCCTAAGGAAGGAAAAAGAATTATTATTGAAAATATTAAAATAATGTGGAGCCATGTTCCTTTTACTTGGAAAATTGTACTTAGGAATATTTTCAGAGAGAAAAAGAAATTTATTTTCATAGGAGCTGCTGTTGCAATTACATGTGGCATGATGATAATGACAACATGGATGATTGATATAATAGATGTGATGTTTAACAGACATTACAGCGAATTTATGAAAGCTCAGTACAATATAAGTTTTAATGGATTTACTAATGATAATGTGCTTAATGAATTATCAGAGCAGCTAAGTATAGATAAAATGGAAGGCAGGACGGAATTACCTTTTGAGGTTGAAAACGGAAGAGAATCTAAAATAGTAACCATAATAGGGTTAAGAGAAAATACTGATTTTTATGGCTTTGAGGATACCGATGGAAACAGAATAAAATTGCCGTCCAATGGAGTATTGATATCTTCAAATCTAGCCAAGTCTTTAAATGTAATTGTCGGTGATAGAATTTTAATAAAGAGCTTTATTTCGGATAAAGATGTTTACGTAACTGTTAAGGGAATTGTAAATCAGGTTCTTGGAATAAATGCATATATAAATATTGATTATTTGAATAATATGTTTTTGGATAAAGGGATAATAAATGGTGTATATTTAAATTCCAAGGATAATGTAAAGGGCAAGTTAGATAATATGAAAAACATTACAATTCAGTCACGGGATGATATGATAAAAGCTTTTGAAGAATTTACTACCGTAACGGCTGTCTCTATGGGAATTATGGTTGTATTTTCCGGTATTTTGGGATTTGTTATAGTATATAGCATGACTCTTATGAGTATTAACGAAAGAACATTGGAATTTTCATCCTTGAGGGTTATGGGTTTTTCTAAGAAAGAGATTTTCAATATGCTGGTTAGAGAGAATACCATTATGACTTTTATTGGAATAGTTGCAGGTATACCTGTAGGGCTTTGGTTAGTTAATTATATGGGAGAAACATTTACAACCGACATATATACAATGGCAGAACCCGTTAACCCAATCAGCATCTTCGTATCAATTATTTTAACCATAATATTTATAATTTCAGCACAGCTTATGACCTATGTAAAGATTAAAAAATTAGATTTCATGCAGGCACTGAAAAGCAGGATTACTTAGAGTGGAGGAAAATATGAAGAAGAAAAAATATTTTATAGCAACAGGAGTAATAATAATTATTTTCATAATAGCTTCATTATTGTTGGGAGGGCAGACAGACCAACCTGAAGCATCTAAGGTTAGACTGGGAAGTATTAAAAAAACGGTAGAAGAAACAGGTACAGTGTTTTCTAAAAGAGTTAATACCTTTTATTCGGATATGAGCCAAAGAGTTGAAACTCTAAATGTGTCTGTAGGAGACAGGGTAAAAAAGGGTGACATAATTTTAGTTTATGAAAACAATTATGATTTGGAAATTGAAAGAGCAAACAAGCAAATTGAAGCAATTACGGCATCCTACAATGAATCCGTAAAGGGGGCGGACTTTCAGGAAATTTCAAATTTAAAACTGAACATAAGTACAATTGAAACCAATCTTAATTTTGCAAGAAGCAATCTTGAAAAAATTAAAACTTTATATGAAAATAATGCCGTTAGCCAAGTAGAATACGATGAAGCAAAGAATAATGTTACAATATTGGAAAACCAGCTTCAGGAAGCAAATAACAACTACAGTAAGATAATACAGGGAGTTTCAGCAAATGTAAAAAAAGAATACGAAGCTCAAATAGATGAAGTGATGATACAAATTAAAATACTGGAAAAGAATATGGAGCAAGCTTCCGTAAAAGCTGAATTTGACGGTGTGATTACAGAATTAAATGTTCATCAGGGCAGCATGACACAGGCAGGGGTTCCGACAGTCGAAATACAGGATGACAAAAACCTCGGCATTTATGTGGAAGTGTTAGCTGAAGATGCAATAGAAGTTACAAAGGGCATGGCTTTTAATATTATAGATGATGATGAAGTTATAAAAGAATTACAGGTAAGCAGAGTTTACCCGAAAGCTCAGGCAAAAATTTCAGACCTTGGCGTTGAGCAAAAACGTGTGAGAATTGAGGCGGACTTGGATGATGCAGACTATAAGCTGGGCTCGGAGGTTGATGTAGAAATAGTACTTAAGGAGAAGAATAATGTACTACTGGTAGATAAGGACGCCGTTTATGAAAAGGATAATATAAAATACGTGACTGTTTTAAGCGGGAAAAATGAAATTGAAACCGAAATAACAACCGGAATTGAGGATGACAAATATGTGGAAGTACTATCGGGATTAAGCGAGAATGACACAGTCTTAATAAAATAAAGGAATGTAACACACTTTCGAATGTACTCGTTGGAGGGAGAAAGATTATGAAATATGATTTGATTATAGTAGGGGCAGGCCCGTCAGGGATATTTACAGCCTTGGAGTTAAACAGAGAAAACCCTAATAAAAAAATTATGATAGTTGAACAGGGAAAGGCAATTGAAAAAAGAAATTGTCCGAAGGATATAACAAAAAAATGTATCAGCTGTCAACCTTATTGCAATATTACAACGGGCTTTGCGGGAGCAGGCGCATTTTCTGACGGCAAGCTGTCTTTAAGCCCGGAGGTTGGCGGTGACTTGCCTGAATTAATAGGATATGATTTTACACAGCAGTTAATTGAATACACAGATGCAATTTATCTTGAATTTGGAGCTGACAGCAGAGTAGAAGGTGTTGAAGCCAAGGAAGAAATTAAGGAGATAAGAAGAAAAGCTATTGAAGCCGGACTCAAGCTTGTGGATTGCCCCATAAGACATTTGGGGACGGAAAGGGCTCAAGAAATCTACAAAACTATTGAAAAACATATAATTGACAAAGGCGTTGAAATTAAATTCAACACTGAGGCTAAAGATATATTAGTTGAAAATGGCAGGATTAAAGGTGTTGTGGTTACCGATTCGTCAAAGAAAAATAGCAGTGAAGAAATTTATGCTGATTCTGTTGTTATTTCGGCGGGCAGAAAAGGAGCAGACTGGCTTAAATCTATTTGTGTTAAGCATAATATTGCCCACAGGGCAGGTACTGTTGACATAGGTGTCAGGGTTGAAGTAAGAAATGAAGTTATGGAAAAGGTAAATAATATTTTGTATGAATCGAAATTAATCGGTTATCCCCGCCCTTACAGGGATAAGGTCAGAACCTTTTGTCAGAATCCGGGCGGTTATGTGAGTCAGGAAAATTACGACAATAATCTTGCAGTTGTCAACGGGCATTCCTATAAGGACAGGAAAACAAATAATACAAATTTAGCAATTTTGAGCTCGCATAATTTCAGGAATCCTTTTAATGAGCCGATTAAGTATGGTGCAAAGGTTGCAGAGCTTTTAAACATGCTTGGAGACGGAAAAATTTTGGTTCAAAGATACGGTGATATACTGGACGGCAAAAGAACATGGGATCATGAACTGTCAAGGTCAAATGTCAGACCGACATTGCCGGACGCGGTAGCGGGAGATATTACTTCAGCTATGCCATATAGAGCCATGACGAATATTTTGAATTTTATAGAAGCATTAAATGTTGTGGTGCCGGGATTTGCCGGAACGGAAACTCTTATTTACGCGCCTGAAGTAAAATTTTACAGCAACAAGGTTGAAATAAGTACTGAATTTGAAACAAATATCAAAAATTTATATTGTTTGGGTGATGCAAGCGGCTGGACGAGAGGTTTGATGATGTCATCATTGATGGGAGTACGAATGGGACAGATATTAGGGAAGAAAACAAATTAATAGCATATGGGGACAAATTAAAACAGGTATGGGGACACACTTCTACTATAGGGTAAATCCTTGAAGTAAGAGGAGTGTCCCCAACTTATTTTTTTGAAAAAATTCATTGGGCAATCATTAAGGATTGTCCATAAATTTGGAATAAATTATAAATTTGCCAATATATTATACTAGTGTTGACAACACAAATTATTACAGGAGGAAAAATAATTTGGAATGGTATAACAAAGGCAAAAATGAAGTTTTAAAAGAACTAGACACAAATTTAAGTGTTGGGTTAAGTGAAAAGGAAGTTAAAAGAAGAATTGAAAAGTATGGCAAAAATGAATTTGAAGAACAGGCGAAAAAAAGTATATTAAATAAGTTTGCAGCTCAGTTTGCAGATTTCTTAATCATTATCCTGCTCATAGCAGCAGGAGTATCTGCGTTTGTAGGGGAAAGAGAAGACGCTGTAATAATTTTGGCAATTGTAGTTTTAAATGCTGCTCTTGGAATCTATCAGGAGGGAAAGGCGGAAAAGTCGGTAGAAGCTTTGCAAAGGCTTAGCGCACCCAATGCAAAGGTTATAAGGGAAGGCAATTTAACCGTGGTTCCTGCTGCAGACATTGTTCCGGGAGATGTAGTAGTGTTGGAGGCAGGAGATATAATTCCTGCTGACATAAGACTCTTTGAAAGCTCAAATTTAAAGGTTGAAGAAGCTTCTTTAACAGGAGAATCAGTTCCTGTGGAGAAGGATGCAAAAGCAAAAATAGTTGGTACCGTCGGAATAGGGGACAGGCATAATATGGGCTTCTCCAGCACAATCGTAACCTACGGTAGGGGCAAGGGTGTAGTAACATCTACGGGACACAATACGGAAATCGGTAATATTGCTGTAAAAATACAAACTTACGAAGAAGAAGAAACTCCCCTGCAAATAAAGTTAAATCAGCTTGGCAAGGTTCTTGGAACACTGACAATTGTTATTTGCATAATAGTATTTATAGTGGGCATGCTTCAAGGAAGACAACCCTTAAATATGCTTTTGACATCAATAAGTCTTGCGGTAGCAGCAATACCGGAGGGGTTGCCTGCAATTGTTACAATTGTATTAGCCATTGGAATGAACAGAATGGCAGAAAAAAATGCAATTGTAAAAAAACTTCTGGCGGTTGAAACACTGGGAGCTACATCAGTAATATGTTCAGACAAGACCGGTACCTTGACACAAAATGAAATGACAGTTGTAAAAGCATATGTTGATGACAGAATTTTGGATGTTGAAGGTATCGGATACGAGCCAAAAGGAGATGTGAAGCTTAACGCAAGGAGTATCGGTATAAGTTCGCTTCCTAATTTAAGGAATTTAATATCCGTAGGTGTTTTAGCAAATGATGCAAAACTTGATAATTCATCAGGCTTTTATAAAGTTATGGGTGACCCTACTGAAGGAGCAATCGTTGCTTTTGCGGGAAAGTTAGGACAAACATCAGAGCAGCTTAATATGATTTATCCGAGAATTGCCGAGCTTCCCTTTGATTCGGGAAGGAAGATGATGACAACTTTCCACTCAAACTATATTGAAGGAAAAATTGTTTCATTCACAAAGGGTGCTCCCGATATAGTTATAAATAAATGCAGTAAAATTGCACTTAACGGCAGAATCGTTGATTTCAACAAAGAGTTAAAAGATAAGGTAAGATCTGTAAATACTAAGTTTGCACGGTCAGCCCTAAGAGTTTTGTCAGCCGCATACAAGGTATGGGACAGACTGCCTGAGCATCTCACATTTGAACAGGTTGAAAATGACATGATATTTGTGGGTTTAGTCGGAATGATTGACCCTCCCAGACCTGAGGTAAAAGATTCCATTAAGCATTGCAGACAAGCGGGAATTGAAACAGTAATGATTACAGGGGATTACAAGGAAACAGCATATGCCATTGCAAAGGAATTGGGAATGGCCAATAATGAAGGACAGGCAATAATGGGTGAGGAGTTAGATAAATATTCAGATGAAGAATTAAGGGAAGTTGTAAAGAAAACCAAAGTTTATGCCAGAGTATCACCTGAGCACAAAGTTAAAATAGTAACTGCTTTAAAGGAAAACGGACATATTACATCTATGACGGGGGATGGAGTCAATGACGCTCTTGCTCTTAAAAAGGCGGACATCGGCGTTGCTATGGGAATTACCGGTACGGATGTGGCAAAAAACACTGCAGAAGTTATACTTACGGATGATAATTTTGCAACCATAGTAAATGCCGTGGAAGAAGGAAGAATAATTTTTTCTAATATTAAGAAATTTGTATTCTTTTTATTAAGCTGCAATATAGGTGAAATCCTTCTCGTGTTTATAAGTATTCTATTGGGTTGGAATGTTCCACTTCTTCCGATACAGCTTTTGTGGCTGAATCTTGTTACAGACAGCCTTCCTGCCATGGCATTAGGGGTTGAAAATGCAGAACCGGGTATTATGAAACAGCCTCCCAGAAGTACAAAGGAGGGAATACTTGATGGAGAAATGCTTGGAGGAATTGTATTCCAGGCAATTGCCATATCATTCGCTTCGCTCTTTGCGTATTATTGGGCAATGAGGATGTACGGTACCGGAAGCGGCTTAATACACGTACGCTCGGTAGTTTTTACAACCTTGATTTTGTCAGAATTGTTGAGAGCTTTTTCTTCAAGGTCTCAGAATTATACCTTGTTTAAAATAGGACTTTTTACTAACATAAGAATGATTCAGGCGGTCTTTGTATCCTTCATGCTTACGTTTGTGGTTTTATACATACCTCAATTGAATGAAATATTTGATGTAGTCCCTCTTACTCTTAGGGATTGGCAGATTGTAACGGCATTTTCATTCATACCCTTGTTGGTAGGCGAATTGTACAAGGATTTGTTTAAGAACGAGATGCCCCTAAGTAATTCTGAACGTAAACGAAGAATCTCAACACTCTAGATATTAGGACAAGATTATCCTGACGACAGCGAATTTCTCATTCGAACAACACTTTTCCTAATAGGATGGTGAATTCATGTATTTTATTTAAGTCCACACCGCTGTAGTTTAAGGAAAACATAACCTTGTTTTTCTTGATTCGGATAATGTTTATAAGGATGCGTGAGTTTTGCGCATCTTTTATTATTTGCTGCGCATCCTTCTTTGTATTGGCTTCACAAACAATATGAAGACCGGAATCAGAACTTATAACTTCTGCCCTATCTCCAAAAAGGTTTCTAAAATTTGATGTTAGATAAGAATTCTTCTTTTTATATATACGTTTAATTTTACGGAGGTGTTTAACCATATATCCGTCTTTCATAAAGTTTGCAAGAACTAGCTGGTCGATTTTTGAAGTTGATTGTGTATAGCGGTCCTTTATTTCATTATACTTAGGCAGAAGTTTTTTTGGTATTACCATGAAGCTGATTCTTAGAGATGGGAGCAGCATTTTTGAAAATGAGCCTAAGTAGACTACACAATCATTTTTGTCAAGTCCTTGAAGACTTGGTATGGGCGCACCTCCATACCTAATCAAGGAATCATAATCATCCTCGATAATGAGTGCGTTTTTCTTGTAAGCCCAATCCAGCAATTCCATTCGTTTATTGACAGGCATTATGGTTCCAAGAGGATATTGGTGAGAGGGACTGATGTATATTACTTCAGCATCACTTTTCCTTAGCTCGTTAATTGGAAAGCCGTCATCAGAAATTTCAATATGTCTTATGTTGAACATGTAGTCTTCAAAAACAAATTCTGCTTTTTTAAATCCCGGTTTTTCAATTGCAACAGTATTGTAATCCTCTTTTATAATTCCTATCAACATTCCCAATAAATATTGAACACCCGCACCCACAATCACCTGACACGAATCTGTATGACCGCCGCGCATCGTATTTACGAAATTTGCAATTTCTTCTCTTAAAAATTCCTCACCCTGAGTTGAACAGCTGTTGTAAATATTTGTTTTACTATCAGAAATCACCTTGTTGTAAAGTCTTTTCCAAGTTGAAATGTCAAAGCTTTCTTTATCAACGCCATCATTTAAATATATTATTTCGTCATAGTATTCCACTGTATTTTTGGTTGCTTCAATATCAAAATTATATTCGCTCAAATCGCATACAAAGTATCCCTTTTTCGGATAATTATCTATATAACCTTCTGCCACTAATTGGCTGTATGCATTTTCTACAGTTGTTTTGCTCAATTTTAATGTGGAGGAAGCTTCCCTGATTGAAGGCAGCTTCGTATCAGGCTTTAATAAACCGGAAGTTATTTCTGTCTTAATATATTCATATAATTGTATGTATAACGGTTTGCTGCTCTCCTTATCAAAAACAGGCGAAATAATCATATGGCCTCCTTGGCTGTCTTGGTTGATTTTTATTATTTTAGCTAAATATAAAGGTACACAATTATTTTAACATATGTTTATATAAAATCATATAAAAATTTTATACAGGTATGGTATAATAAATGAAATGTTTTCTTGAATAAAGAGAAAAATAATAAAATATGTAGCGAACATTTGCAGGACACGATTATAATTCTTAGCGAATGCAGGTTAAAAATTCGTTAAGCAGCTTGCACTGTTTGAGCGGAGCGAGTTTGCAAGCTGTAGGATTTTTAGCCGGAATGAGCTTTAGAATTATTCGTGGCCGAAACCGAGAGCGGATATTTTATTATTTTACATAGTATATGAATTCCATAATGAACTTGAAGAGAGGAATTATTATGTATAAATTAAATAAAATAAAAGATTTTGAATATTTGACTTTTCCGATTTTTGATGGATATGATGAACTATTTCACTGCTTTACCACAAGAAAAGGCGGAGTCAGCAAAGGTGATTTTGAATCCATGAATTTAGGTTTTAATACAGGCGATGATGAAGAAGATGTAAGGGAAAATTATTATATATTGTCTGAATGCCTAAATATTAATTTAGAGGATATTGTCAAAACATTTCAATCTCATACCGATAATATCAGATATGTAACGGAAGAAGATAAGGGCAGAGTTATGAAGAAAGCTAAATACACTGATATAGACGGTCTTTATACAGACAGGAAAAATATTGCATTGATGTCTTTTCATGCAGATTGCAATGCAGTATTCTTTTACGACCCGGTTAAAAAAATAATCGGACTAAGTCATGCAGGATGGAAAGGAACAATGACAAATATTACGGGAAAAATGATTAAGGCATTAAAAGATCTTGGGAGCAATCCTTCAAACTTAAAGGCAGCCATAAGCCCTTCTTTGGGGCAGTGTTGTTTTGAAGTTGATAAGGATGTTGCAGATATGTTTATAAACACAGATATTAAATACAAAGATTTTATGATAAAAAAGGGAGAAAAGTATCATTTTGATTTGTGGGGAATCAATAAATATAATATAATAAGAGAAGGAATGAAAGAAGAAAACATAGAGGTTGCAGGTATGTGTACCAAATGCCGCAATGATTTGTTCTTTTCCCACAGAGGTCAAAAAGGAAAAAGGGGTCTCATGTCAGGAATAATAATGATGAAATAATTTTTTAAAGTCATACTTTCGGTACATGCTAAATATAATAATATATATAAGGCGTGAGGAGGGTATGAAATTGGCTCATAATAAAATAATATCTCTGATACTGATTATTTTTATTGCAGTATGCTTAACTGCATGCGGCACCTTAGATATGATGGTGGGTCTGAAGGACGAAAATAATCCGGATATAGCCGATTTGTCTGATTTGACAGATTTTGAAATCGTTGAAGACACAATTGGAGAAGAAGCATTAGAAGAACCATATGAAGAAGTCATAGAAACTGTTACAATTTCTACCGAAGAAGCTAAAATGACAAACATAATGGCATATTATGAAGATGAATACGGCTTTGTGGTTCCTGTAAACACAAAAATTCCGTGGGAAGAAGGAATTGCAAAAGCAACACTTAGAAGTATGGTTAGAGGAAGTGAAACTGAAAAAAGAATTGCACAATCAGGACTACGCGGCGTACTTCCCGAAGGTACCGAAATAAGGGGCATGTCTATCAAGGACGGCGTATGCAGAGTGGACTTCAGCAAAAATATTTTAAATACTTCTACCTTAAAACAGGAAGAAAATTTGATTTCTGCAATTACATATGCGCTTACTGAATTCCCAACCATTGATAAGGTTGAATTATTGGTAGACGGGCAGGCATTGTCTTCCCTTACCAACGGGTATGCAATCAATAAGGGATTTGAAAGAGAAAATATTAATTTATACGGCTCGGCAGATGGTGTAAATTATACCGTTTATTACAAGGCTCCCGATACTGAAGTAATGGGGCATTATGTACCAATAACATTTTCAGCAGCTAAGGTGGGCAATCCTGTAGAATTTGTTATGGAAAAATTGTTTGAAGGACCTCCTGCAGATACAACTCTCAGCAACAATATACCTGTGGGTATTAATTTAAGGGATGTAAAAGTTATCGGGGATAGTGCAGTAGTTAATCTAGGTGTTGAAGCTGTTAATTTGTCGGAAGAAGACTACAAGGATATGAATTCAATAGTAGTGCTTTGTTTAGAGCAGTATGGCATAAGCGATGTTGAGTTCAATATTGAAGGATTGTCTTTCGAGCAGGCAGGATTATATTTTGAGGACAGTAACGTAACACCCGTGTTTAACCAATATTAGCACAAACGCTGACAATCAGGATGACAGTTCATATAATGACTGCGTGGAGTAAGTAAAAATCCGAGGAGTTATTCTCCTCGGATTTTGTATGTTATTTTTTGTAGTTTTCTTTTGCTTTTATTGCGAATTCAGGTGTCTGTATTACTGAATATGGAGCACCTTCTTCAATTTCACCTGCTAACTTCATTATGTCAATAAGTCTGTTATAACCATCCTCTCCAAGCACAAGGTCAGGGTTCCAGGCATCTAAATCCCTATATGTCTGAACTATTTTTGCTAAAAAATCAATATCGGTATCAGCAAATTGAGGCTGAATTACTTCAGCTACTTCCATTGCAGTATGTTCGTCTACCCATACCATTGCTTCATACAAGGCATTTGAAAATCCTTGAATAATTTCAGGATTCTTTTCAATATAACTTTCCAATGCGCTATAGCATGTATAAGGGATATATCCTGCTAATCTTCCAACGGATTCAACAACATATCCGTTCCCCTGAAGTTCAAATGATGTAGCCAACGGCTCAAACAAAGTAGTGTAATCTGCTTCTCCGGAAGCAAATGCTCCAGCCATCATATCAAATTGAACATCTGTTCTTACATTTACATCCACGCCGGGAGTCAATCCATTTTGCTTTAATACATATTCCAATGCCATTAAGGGCATTCCGCCTTTTCTGCCGCCAAGAATCGTATGACCTTTTAATTTGTCAATGGTAAAGTTATCGTCTTTTTCCCTTCCGACAATAAATGAGCCATCACGTTGAGTAAGCTGTGCAAAGTTAACTGCCAAGTCATCTCTTCCCTGTAGGTAGACATAGACGCTTGCTTCAGGTCCCATAAAAGCTATATCGGCTTCGCCGCTTACCAAGGCCGCCATACATTTGTCGGCACCTCCGCCGTTAGTCAATTCAATACTTAGACCTTGCTTTTCAAATAATCCCATTTCAAGTGCAACATACTGAGGTGTATAAAAAATCGAGTGAGTTACTTCTATAAGCCGTACTTTTTGATATTCCGTGGGTTTTTCATTGCATCCTGTAAGTACTAATGATGTAATGAGCAGCATAACAACAAGCAGAGAAATAAACTTTTTCATTTCATCCTCCCAAAATTAGTCTTTCGAATATAATATTCAATTTATCTCTAAAGCGTTACATAACTCTTTATAAAAGTAGTGGAAAAGTAATGGATTCTATGGTATATTATCTTTGTATGCAATATATATATAATAAAAACATGAGTAGCAGACGGAGAATAATATGGCTATATCTTTTTCGGATTATTTAATGCAGATTACTGATAACCCCATGTTGCTTATTACTTCGATTTTAACCATGGCGGTTATCTTGGTCAATGGTTGGACTGATGCACCAAACGCTATTGCCACATGCGTTTCTACCCGTTCCATATCAGCGAAATCAGCGATTGTAATGGCTGCAATTTTTAATTTTTTGGGTGTTTTATTGATGACAGTAATTAATGCAAATGTGGCACAAACAATTTATAACATGGTTGACTTTGGAGGTAATTCATATGATGCACTGGTTGCTTTATGTGCAGCATTATTTGCAATCGTAATATGGGCTACCGCTGCATGGTGGTTTGGAATTCCAACAAGTGAAAGCCATGCACTGATAGCGGGTATATCAGGTGCTGCCATTGCCTTGCATAACGGGTTACAAGGAATAAACGGCAGTGAATGGATTAAGGTATTGTATGGATTAGGTTTATCTACCTTTTTAGGCTTTACCCTAGGTTGGATTGTTGTAAGGATGGTAGAGATTATTTTTAGGTCAATGAGCAGGATGAAAGCCAATATCCTTTTTACAAATGCTCAAGTTGCAAGCGGAGCAGCTATGGCATTTATGCACGGTGCTCAAGACGGACAAAAGTTTATGGGAGTATTTATGCTTGGTATATATTTAGCAGGTGGACAAGCAAATGTAACCACTTTTCAAATCCCTTTATGGATGATGATATTATGCTCAGCTATTATGGGCATCGGAACATCAATAGGTGGTTATAGGATAATCAAATCAGTTGGAATGGATATGTGCAGGTTGCAAAAATATCAAGGTTTTTCTGCGGATATGGCTGCTGCCACTTGTTTGTTTATTTCTTCAATGACCGGAATACCGGTAAGCACTACTCATACTAAGACTACTGCAATAATGGGTGTGGGAGCAGCAAGAAGATTTTCTTCAGTAAATTGGGGAATTGTCGGTGAAATGGTTATGACATGGATTTTGACATTCCCGGGATGTGGAATAATCGGATATTTAATGGCGAAATTATTTATAAATATATTTTAATGAGGTGAAATATGGCAAGGAAAACAGATTACTTTGAAGGCTTTATAAAATTAGCCGAATACAGCTATAATGCTGCAAAGCTCTTAGACGATACATTGAGGGACTTTAATAAAGATTCTTTACAGAAAACGATGAAATTAATGCATGAAATAGAGCATACAGCCGATTTGGAAGGTCATGAAATAACTAAAAAGCTTTTAAAGGAATTTATTACCCCTATTGAACGTGAAGATATTATGCTTTTGATACACAAAATTGACGATATTACAGATTGTATTGAAGATGTGCTGCTTCATATGTATATGTATAACGTAAGGGTTATCAAAGAGGATGCAATAAAATTTTCCGGATTGATTTTAAGCAGTTGTGAAGAATTAATCGGAGCATTAAAAGAATTTAAAAATTTCAAAAAATCGAAGGAAATACGAAGCAGAATTATTGCTGTGAATAAGATTGAGGAAGAAGGAGATAATCTTTATACAGAAATTGTAAGAAAGCTGCATCTTACATCAATGAATGCCATAGATATTATGACATGGACAATAGCGTACAATCGACTTGAAAAATGTTGTGATGCTTGTGAAGAAGCTGCTAATGTCATAGAAAGTATTATTTTGAAGAATTTATAAGCGAAAAGATAAAGATTGTTAAAAAATTCTCTATATTTGTTAAAAAATGTGTTGCAATATAAATGCAAGATTGATAAAATATATCCATAGGAGGCAGCATATATGGATAAACATCAAAAAATTTCATCTGCAGTAATAAGAAGGTTACCTAAATATTATAGGTACTTAGGGGAATTAAACAAAGTTGGAATTACCAAAACTTCTTCAAGAGAACTAAGTGAAATGACAGGTTTCTCTGCTTCACAAATAAGACAAGATTTAAATAACTTTGGGGGATTCGGACAGCAGGGATTTGGCTACGATGTGGGAAATCTGCGTAATGAAATTGGAAAAATACTAGGATTAGACAAAAAGTATAAAATTATAATTGTAGGTGCAGGAAACATAGGCCAGGCAATTGCTAATTATACAGGTTTTTATGAAGCTGACTATGAAGTTGTTGCGTTGTTTGATAAAAATCCGAAGCTTGTAGGATTATCTATCAGAAATGCATTGATAATGGATTCAGATAATTTAGAAGAATTTCTTAAAAAAGAGCATATAGACATTGCAGTTATCTGCACTCCAAAGAGTGTAAGCCAACAAGTTGCCGAGCAATTGGTGCGTTGCGGTATAAGGGCTATTTGGAACTTTGCTCCAAAGGATTTAAAAATGCCTGAAGAAGTATATGTTGAAAACGTTCATTTAAATGAAAGTTTATTTTCTCTAACTTATTATTACAACAAGATGAAAAAAGAAAGTGGAAAATAATGCAATATAAGCAGAAGCTTAGGCTTCTGCTTTTGCATTCAATGGTATTTTGTATGAGAAAAATTTATATTAATAAATTTTCTTGTTAGTGCAAATAATATTTTTTATCCTTGAAATAATTCGAAATGGGTGATAGAATAAGATTGTCCGATAATATTGTTATTAATTTAGCAATATTAAAGATAAAAATACTTATAAACTAATAAATTTGGAGGTATAGTAATGGCAAAAGAGGTTTTAAATCCATTGGAAAACTCTCAAATGCAAGTAAAAAAAGCTTGTGACGCTTTAGGATTGCACCCGGATGTGTATGAGATTTTAAAGGAACCACAAAGAGTTATTGAAGTCAACATTCCTGTTAGAATGGATGATGGAAGCATGAAAGTATTCAAAGGCTTCAGAGCATCGCATAATGATGCTGTTGGTCCTGCAAAAGGCGGAGTTAGATTCCATCCAGGCGTAACATTGGAAGAAGTAAAAGCTCTTTCTATCTGGATGACATTTAAAGGCGGAGTAATGGGTCTTCCTTATGGCGGGGGTAAAGGTGGAGTTATATGTGATCCATTGACATTATCTCAAGGAGAATTAGAAAGAATTTCTAGAGGCTATATCCAAAAACTGTATAAGTACATAGGAGAAAAAGAAGATATACCGGCACCTGACGCAGGAACAAACGGACAAATTATGGCTTGGATGGTGGATGAATATATCAAATTAACCGGCGGCTCTGCATCATTAGGTGTTATAACCGGAAAACCCGTAGCATGGGGCGGCTCAGAAGGCAGAAATGAAGCAACAGGTTTTGGTATTGCAGTAGTTACCAGAGAAGCAGCAAAAAAATATGGAATTGATCTTACAAAAGCAAAAGTTGCCGTACAGGGATTTGGTAACGTAGGCCGTTACACAGTTAAAAATATTCAGAGACAAGGCGGTACAGTAGTAGCTGTAGGAGAATGGGCACCAAAAGTTGGAACATATGCTATATACAATGAAGATGGATTGGATTTTGAAGACTTATTAGCTTACTTTAATGAACATAAGAATTTAGTTGATTATCCAAAAGCTAAAATGATAAGTCTTGATGAATTCTTTAAATTAGAAGTTGACATATTAATCCCTGCAGCTTTGGAAAATGCTATAACTAAAGAAGTAGCAGAAAATATTAAGGCTAAATTAGTATGTGAAGCAGCTAACGGTCCGACAACTCCTGAAGCAGACCAAGTATTGAATGAAAGAGGAATCCCGGTTACTCCTGATATATTAACAAATGCCGGCGGAGTGGTTGTTTCATACTTTGAATGGGTACAGAACCTTCAAGGATATTATTGGGATGAAAAAGAAGTAGAAGAAAAACAAGAAATTAAAATGGTAAAAGCATTTAATGATGTATGGGCTCTTAAGGAACAACAAAACTGTACAATCAGAGAAGCTACTTATATGATTTCAGTTAAGAAGGTAGCTGAAGTTATGAAATTAAGAGGATGGTATTAATATAAGATACACGTCGTCAAATATAAAAAGCAAGGTTCAGCCTTGCTTTTTATTTGTCATTGCTATGAATATGGCGGAGCGTCATTTTGAACGAAGTGAAGTATCTCATCATTTAAACAATTTTATTTTCCCTTCATCATTTAAATATTTAACAGTTATGGCAACAATAGGACCTAATATTACTCCTGCCACTGAAAATAGCCCTAAACCTGCATACATAGCGGTTATTGTTATTATAGGATGAAGTCCTATCTGGTGACCTACAATTCTTGGCTCTATAATATGTCTTATAACGGTAACTGCAATGTATAAAGCTAATAATCCAAACCCAAGAAAATAATTTTTTAAAATAAATTCAAAAATTGCCCAAGGTATGAGTACACCACCTGTTCCTAAAACCGGCATAACATCAAGAACCGCTATAATTGCAGCAATTGGCAGGGCATAATTAACCTTTAATATAGACAAGCCGGTAAATGTTTCAATAAATGTAATTATCATTATTAGTATGTAGGATTTTATCATTTTCCACAAGGTACCGGTTATGAATTTTCGTGCTTCTTCAAATGTATCTTTAAATTTTTCAGGCATCTGTCTTCTGAAAAAAGCTGTAATATTATCATATTCCAAGCTGATAAATACCGAAAGTACAATAGTAAATATTACAGATATTAGATACAGCGGGAAATTTGATATTAATCTTGTAGCAAGTTGTACAAAAGAAATAGAAATATTTTTTATAAAATCTGCAAGATAATTGATACCATTTGTTATGATTTGTGAAATAGTACTTGCAACATTTGGTGAAAGTGTTTCTGCATTTTGAACAACCCAATCGTTAAACTCAAGAAGCACCGGTTCAATTCTGTTAAAATATAATCTGGGCATTGTATGGATAAGTCCTGAAATTTGGGTGATGAAAAAGGATGTAAGGAACCATATGATTATTGCTAAAACAACGTAAAACATTGTTATTACAAATAGAGCAACGCCTTTCCCGGTACTCCTGACAAACCTGTTTACAAATCTTGTAACAGGTCTGAGAGCCAAAGCTATTAAAAAGCCCACTATAAAAGGCATAACCCAATGAATTACATAAACAAAGATAAAATAAAGAACAGCATATACTGTAACAATAAAAGCAACATCTAATATAAATTTTTTCTTTTCGCTTTCAGTCATCAACAAGACCTCGATTTTTTTGAATTGGGAACATTCCTAAGGCGTGTCCCATACTTAACTATGAAGGTGTGTCCCCATACCTATTACCAATTATAATATTAATATTTATTATTTGCAATAGACAAGAAAAATATTACATGAATTTACAAATGTTAGAAGATAGTTCCATATGGTCGATGTTATAAAAATTATTATTTATTATAGACAAGTTTTAAAATTATTGATATAAATATATGAAGAGGTTAATTACGGGACGTGAATATTATAGAAGGAGTAATACATGAGAGAGATTAACGTTGAAGTAATTACTAAGACAGTAGAAAAACTATGTATAGAATCTAATTACTATCTTCCTGAGGATGTAAAAAGTGCATTGGAAGATGCAATGGAAAAAGAGGAATCTCCTTTAGGTAAAGAAATACTGTCTTACATACTGAAAAATCAAGAAATAGCAAGGACAAAAGCAGTTCCCGTATGTCAGGATACAGGACTTGCAGTTATTTTTCTTGAGCTGGGACAGGAAGTAAGATTGGTGGGCGGAGACTTAAATGATGCAATTAACGAAGGAGTAAGAAGAGGTTATTTAAACGGATATCTTCGAAGGTCTGTTGTCGATGACCCCTTTATCGAAAGAAAAAATACCGGCGATAATACTCCTGCAATTATTCATACCAAGATAGTACCCGGAGATAAGATTAAATTGATATTTGCCCCAAAGGGCGGCGGCAGCGAAAACATGAGTGCTCTTGCAATGCTAAAGCCTTCTGACGGTATAAAAGGCATCAAAGAATTTGTATTGA